>Ga0207433_10006097_pt1 | contig 21133 bp, 21 predicted proteins | sample YelNatPaOPGAMG01_FD_187559 | JGI IMG/M metagenome (GOLD analysis project Ga0207433, IMG submission 187559) | Hot spring thermophilic microbial communities from Obsidian Pool, Yellowstone National Park, USA - OP-RAMG-01 (SPAdes) (version 3) | ecosystem: Environmental > Aquatic > Thermal springs... | reverse complement strand
CAAAAGTGTTTTCCCCCTTCTTTGCATCATAATTTCGATGGATTGCAAAGTCCTTTCGAAATTGGCCAAAGTGGACTCGGTTCGGCTACCTCCCCAAGTAAACGAGGGAATGTATTTGGGGAGTAAGCCCGAATGGTATATGTTGCAGCAAATTCCTGTTATGGTTCCCGTGTTGAATGTAGTTCCAATAGCTGTGCGGGTGTGGTCGCCGCAAAGTAGCCCGAGGAAGGTTCTACCAGTGTTAAATGTTTCGTTCTCGATGCGAACGGAAACGCTGTCGTAAGTGTTTTTCAGGTCGGAAGTTGTGGTTCCGGCGCCCAGATTACACCATTGTCCAATGTATGAATGGCCCACAAAGCCATAGTGCTGTTTGTTCGAATAGGCGTGGAAGATAGAGTTTTCGATTTCGCCGCCGACTTTCGAGACCTCGCCAAGTGTGGTTCCAGCGTAAATCATCGAGCCCGATTTGACCAAGGAGTTTTCTCCAATTGCCACAGGACCTTCGATATACGAAAATGGCTGAATGGTTACGCCATCGCCAATGATTATGGAACCTTTTTCGGCATTCAACACGACCGAGGGCATAATCTTGCAGTTCTTTCCTATTTTGATTTTCCGCTCGTCAATTAATACCACTCCGTCTTTTTTCAGTTCACCAAAATCGGCGAAATTTTCGAAGAAACGGAAATCGTCCTCGATTGCAAAAGAATTGTATTCGATTGCATCCCAAAGGAAATTTATCACTCGTGGAATTGGAACTTCTATCTTGGGCAATTTCTCGGAATATTTATCGAGAACTATCGAGAAAAATCTTCGGTCGAATTCCGAGGGGTTCACCATTTCTTCGGCAGAAAGGTAAAATGCTATTGGCGTCCCGTTGACGAAAAACACAGCGGAGCGTGTCGGCTGATTCGACTGGATAAAGTTTGAATAAGCCGTGTCGAGATTTTGCCAGAACTCTTGAGAAGGCAAAATCCCCGAGTTCAAAACCAAGAGATTTCCCTTATCAATTTTAACTTCTTCGAAGCCAAACCATTTTGCGAAAAGGCGAAGATAAGTTTCTCTCGTAGAATGGAACAACAATTTGGCTTTGGGAAATTGCTTTTGAACCTTTTCGAAAATCCTTAAGGCTCCGCAACGAATTTCCCATTGGCTGTGCAAAAGATAAAAGGGATAAAGACTACGAAAGTATTCGTTTTCGAACAGCAGAATAAAATCGGGTTGTATCATTCAGCCTTCACAAGTTCAACTTCAATAATTAATTTGGAATTGGGTGGAATGCCACGAACCGAACTGGCGCCAAAACCAAGTTCTGGCGGGACTTTGAGGATTCGTTTTCCCCCAACTCGCATAGTGGCAACGCCTTCCTCGAGCCCTTGAATCGCATCTTTTTTGCCCAAGATGAAAGACATCGGGATTTTGCTTTGGTAAGTATCTTCGATGACAGTTCCATCCTCGGTTTTCATAATGAAATTAATTGTAACTCTTTGTCCCTGTTTCGGAAAGTTCCCGTAACCAATTTCTTTATCGAGATATTCCAAACCGCTGGGCGTTGTAATCCATTGCTCTTGGTTTTGGACTTTGGCAGTTCTGCAAGAGAAAACATAAAGAACAGAAAAGGCAACAAAAACAAAGAACCAAAACTTCCTCATTTTCACCTCCCGATTTATGTTTCTTTACTTTTTCGATGTTTCAAAGCAGCCCTGATGAATCCAATAAAAAGCGGAGCCCCTGTTACCGCCCGCGATTTCAACTCTGGATGGAATTGAACACCAATAAACCAAGGATGGTCGCGCAATTCAATCATTTCAACCAGATTGCCGTCGGGCGATAGTCCGCTCATAACCATTCCGTGCTTTTCAAAAATCTCGCGGTATTCGTTGTTCACTTCGTAGCGGTGGCGATGCCGCTCGTAAACCAACTCCTGATTGTATGTTGAATATGCAAGCGTTCCGGGTATGATTTTGCAGGGATATTGCCCTAAACGCATCGTTCCGCCTTTGTTTGTGATTTTCTTTTGTTCTTCCATCAGGTCAATTACATTATACTTGGTCTTTTTGTCGAATTCGGTTGAGTTTGCGTTTTCCAAGCCGCAAACATTTCGGGCAAATTCAATTATTGCACATTGCATTCCTAAACATATCCCGAAAAAAGGAATTTTGTTTTCTCTAACGTATTTTATGGCAATAATCTTCCCTTCGATTCCACGACGACCAAATCCGGGACCAACCAAAACACCATCGAGGTCTTGGAGAAAACTTTCGCAATTTTCTTCTGTAAGTTCTTCCGAATCAATTAGTTCGACATCGACAGCGGTATTGTTGATTGAACCAGCGTGGATAAATGCTTCCAGTATGCTTTTGTATGAATCGCGATACTTCACATATTTCCCAACCAAGCCAACTTTGACGCGATGTTGCGGATTCTTTATACGGCGAACAAATGTTTTCCATTCCTCTAAATCTAATCCGTTGGATGGAACATTTAATTTCCGCAGGACAATTTCGTCCAAATTGCTTTTGGAAAGAATCAAAGGAACTTCGTAAATAGTATCGACATCGTAAAGGTCGATAACGGAATCTTCGTCGACATTACAGAATAAAGCAATTTTCGCTTTGAGTTCCTTGTTCAGTTTAGTTTCGCTGCGGCAAAGAATTATATCGGGCACAATTCCGTGCTCCATCAAAGCCTTGACAGAGTGCTGGGTTGGTTTGGTCTTCAATTCCCCAGCGCTTTTGATATAAGGGACATAAGTAAGAATGATATTCAAGGCATTGCTGAAACCGCGTTCAATAGCAAATTGCCTTGCTGCTTCCAAAAACGGAAGTGATTCAATATCGCCAACAGTGCCACCAATTTCGACAATGACGAAATCGTATTCGCCATCGAACACAGCAATGCGTCGTTTGATTTCATCTGTTATGTGGGGGATAACCTGAACAGTTTTGCCAAGGTATTGACCTTCGCGTTCCTTCAAAATCACAGTGTAGTAGACTTGACCAGCAGTGGTATTATTCGCCTTGCTCAACGAGTAACCAAGGAAACGCTCGTAATGGCCCAAGTCCAAATCTGTTTCGGCGCCATCGTCTGTAACATAAACCTCGCCGTGTTGAAAGGGGTTCATCGTCCCCGGGTCGACGTTTATGTATGGGTCAAGCTTCATTATTGTAACCTTGAAATTCCTTTGCTTCAAAAGCAGTCCAAGCGATGCTGCAGCTATTCCTTTCCCCAAAGACGATACGACGCCTCCAAATACAAAAATGTACTTGGTTACTCTCGCCTTTTTATCTTTTTCTGTTTCCATAATCATTCTAAATTAACAAAATCGAACCAACAAACAAACCAAGAAACAGATTAAAACTTCACAAAATTTTGGTATTTTTTAAATTTTTAAACACTTAAATCGTTTAATAAGTTTTGTAAAATTTGAGGTGTTTAATGGCATTATCGGTTGGAGCAAAAGCCCCAAATTTTGTTGGGCAAACAGACAGCGAAACAACACTAAAACTGAGCGACTTCCGAGGCAAATGGGTCGTCTTGTATTTTTATCCAAAAGATAATACCTCGGGATGTACACGGGAAGCTTGCGACTTCCGAGACAATTACGAAAGGATAACCCAAATTGGTGCCGAGGTTATTGGCGTAAGCCCCGATAGTGTTAAATCGCACAAAAATTTTAAGTCGAAGCACAATTTGAACTTCCATCTTGTTGCCGACCCCGAAAAAGAGGTCTGCAAACTCTATGATGTGCTCGGCGAAAAGTCGATGTATGGAAAGAAATACCTTGGAGTGATACGTTCCACCTATATTATCGACCCTGATGGCGTGATTCGATATGTTAATCCCAAAGTTACGGTCGATGGACACGTCCAAGAGATAATCAATGAATTACAGAAATTAAAGCAAGGGAAATGATAGATACCCATTGCCATCTTGATTCAAAAGAATTTAAAGACGATTTGGAAGATGTAATCAAGCGGGCTTGCGAAGCCGGGGTTGAGGCTTTCGTTGTTCCTTCGACTGAACCAGCGAATATCGCTGCTTGCCGCCAACTTTCGCAAGAGTATGAGAATGTTTACTGGGCTATTGGAATTCATCCACACAATGCGAAAGAATTTACTCCCGAAGTAGCCGATAAAATTCAAAAGGAATTGGAACAAAAGGACGGGAAACTTGTGGCAATAGGCGAGGTCGGACTCGATTATTATTATGACTTTTCCCCGCGCGAAGTTCAAAAAGAAGTGTTTCGAACCCAAATTCAGTTTGCCAAAAATTTTAACCTTCCGGTGATTATACATAATCGGGATTCTTCTGCTGATTTGCTTTCCATTTTAGAAGAAGAGCAGGACGGAAGATTGCGTTTTGTTCTGCATTGCTTTTCGGAAAGCAAGGAATTTATGGAGAAAGCCCTTGAACTTGGTGGCTATGTTTCTTTTACGGGGAATATAACCTTCAAGAAAAATAAATTGCAGGATGTGGTGGAGTTGGTCCCCGATGACCGATTTTTTCTGGAAACGGATGCTCCTTTTATGGCTCCTGTGCCATACCGAGGAAAAAGGAACGAGCCTTCCTTTATGAAGTTGGTTGCCGAAAAAATTTCCGAAATCAAATCGATATCAATAAACAAGGTGATAGAAATGACAACAAAAAATGCACGTCAGTTTTTCAAACTTTTAATAATTAGCTTGTTGCTACTGTCCCCATTGATGCTCAAAGCCCAAGAAGATACAACAGACGAGGAGATTTACGAGAAACTGTACAAAAAATTCATAGGCATTGGCGGCGAGTTTGGATTTAATACGCTGGTAATTTTTCAGAGTTGGAACGAAAATGGAGTTGTGAAGGAGCGGAGTTCGGCTAACGAAGGCAAATTCCTTGTGGGTGCAAATATCACATTTTCGCCCGTAGATTGGAACATTCTCCGATTGGAATGGACATATACTTTCGACCGAAGGAAGCCCGATACGCTATACCCCGACCTTGCCTATATTTATCGCACCGTGAATTTCACTTCCTTGTTCTTGATTAATCCATCGATGCGGGTTAACTTTTTTGGAGGTGCAGGACTTAGCTATTTATTCAATTCTTTCAATCTTGGAATTCCCGGTCGTAACCCCAAAGAAAGCTTCCGTACATCACTTGGTGGAAATTTTACTGCTGGGTTCATTGTCAACATTCCTATTAGCAAAGTCGGCTTGATTACTTTGACGGGCGAATGGCTGATGATTTTCGATTTTAACAAAACCAAAAATATTTACGACGTTGAACTCAAGAAACAAATTGACAATTCCTATTATTATTACTCTCAACCTCGCTTTAATCTTACATTTTATCCCGAATTTTTAAATAAATTGAAATAGAATTGCAAAGGAAAAAGTTTTTTATTGGTCTTCTTTCGGGCTTTCTTCTTGCATTGTCATTTCCGCCTTATCCCTTTTTCCCTTTTGCTTTCATTGGCTTAGTTCCTCTTTTATATGTATTCAACTCGGTAAAGCGACGCTGGTTGCTCACCTACCTTGTGTTTTTCGTTTACCACTATGCAACGAATTGGTGGATTAGCAGTTGGCAAAAGGACACCGACCCATATCTTTTCGTCTCGGGCTTTGCTGTTGCTCTTGTCCATCCTTTTTTCTTTATGATTCCATTTGCCCTCCTGAATTTGATACAAAAGAAATACCCACGTAGAATTTCCTTGTGGCTTTTCCCTTTCCTTTGGCTTGCATTCGAATGGTTCCATAGTCTTGGCGACCTTGCCTACCCTTGGTTAACTCTCGGATATACGCAAGCATATAATCACTTCTGGATTCAAATCGCCGATATTGGCGGCGTTTGGCTTTTGAGTTTCCTTATTGTTCTTGCAAACGTTTTAATTCTTTTCTTTGTCGAAGATGTTCAGGAAAATCGCCTGCGTAAATTTGGCAAAATTGCACTAAATAAATACTTAGTTGCCTTTGCTTTGGTTTTAATCGTTCCAAGTGTTTATGGTGTTTTTCGTTCAATGGATTTTGACCCAAGCAAACTTTTAAAGCAGCAGGACGTTGTCAAAGTAGGGATTGTTCAACCAAACATAAATCCTTGGCGAAAATGGGATACAAGTCCCGAATCGCAAATCGCAATCCATCTGAAAATTCAGGATTCCCTGAAAAGGGCAAATTCCGATATCGATTTGTTTGTTTGGAGCGAAACTGCAGTAACTTTTCTTAGCCTCGATGTTAATGCTTACCACGATTTTTCGGAATTCTATCGCTTTTTGGAAGGAAAATCTTCAATCCTAACTGGATTTGCCGATTTTCGCTTCCTTAGCTCCGACGAAAAGCCGTCGTTTACAACAAAGTTTTATCTTGGCGATTCTTCCCGCCCATACAATACCTACAATTCCATACTTTTGTTGAATCCCGACCATAGCTATCAAGTTTATCACAAGATTCGATTAACACCATTTGGTGAGCAAATTCCGTATGGTGAAATTTTCGGTTTCGCTCGGTCGTTTCTGGAATGGAATGTTGGCATTTCCAGCTGGGCAAAGGGCAACGAACAAAATAATCTTCGGGTTAAAACTCAAAGGAAAAATTTTCTGGTCGCTCCAATTATATGCATTGAATCAATTTACCCGGGCTTCTGCCGTGAATTTGTGCATCGAGGCGCTTCGTTAATGGTCATTATCACAAACGACGGATGGTATGACCATACTTTTGGACCTTTGCAACATTATTTAATCGCAACATTTCGTGCAATTGAAAACCGCCGGTTTATTGTTCGCTGTGCAAACACTGGGATTTCCGGTTTTATTTGCCCAAACGGGGAAAGTTTAGCCCGTGCGCCTCAATATCGGCAAATCGGTATTGCGGAGAATGTTCCCTTGCTTTCAAACCAAACGATTTACACTCTTTATGGAGATTGGATTGCTTACCTTGCCGTTGCTGTTGCTTTGGCTTCAATTACTTTCACGTTTTTCCTTCGCCCGAAAGGTGCGATGGCGGAATCACATAAACGGAAATGACTTTTGGAAGCAGTCCTGCCTCGGCAAGATATTTTATGTTTTCGACCAAAGCCTCGTCCAGCTTGTTATCCTGTCGAACAATCAGCACCCCGGTTTTTGTAACAACATTTTGAGCCACAATCATTCCTGGCTTCAGTTTTTCAACGCGGATTTCACGTTCGAGCCCTTCGGTTTCTGCTTGTGTTTGCTCGCTTGCTTCGCTTTCGACTTCACTTTCGGGAGCCGAGTCGCGGAATTCTATCGTTCGTAATGTCCGTAAATCGAAGTTCTGAATCGAAAGGTTGGTCTTAGGAATAATTAGTTCGGGAATAGCCCTTTTCTTGACCATATCTTGAAAAGTGTTTAAAATATCGGAATCGAACCAATTGGCTTTTCGATAAAAGAATTTGACCGCCTCGTTGTGCCTGTCGAAAGTCTCTTCTTTTGTTTGAACCACCAAACCTTCTTCTTCGAGTTTGGTAATATGGAATGGTTGTATTCTATAAACTCTGTTGTGATATATATTTGCTATTGCAATAACTTGGGCTTCTCGCAGAAAAGCAATTCCTTCGACCTGATTAGGTCCGCCAGTTCCAGTGCGATTCTCCCAAATTTGACCGAGAATTTTAATCGGACCTACGATGGGTTCGATAGTCGAAAGTGCAGTGATAGTTTCTTTGAATAGATTGAAAAAGAATGATTTGTCTGCCTGTTCTAAATCGTATGGGTCGTATAAAAGAAATCTTTTGGGCATAGGTAGGTAGGTCAAATTGACCAATGAGGCTGCAATTTCGATTTCTTCTTTAACTTTGTCGGTGAATTTTACTTCTTCGGCAAGGGCACTTGCAATTGAAACAACATATTCTGTATGATTTGTATAATAATATTTTTCGGACATCATCAAAATTTTCTTCAAGCTTGCAACAAACTCTTTTGCGGTCTTTTGGGCAGCAAGTTGTGGAGGCGATTTAAGCACAAAATCCACAGCAGTAGACGAGGTTATGCCAACTCGACGAAGCATCTCGAGAAGTTGGTTGTTTTGCACAACCAGATTATATGTGTCGAAAGCATTCCGGAGTGTTTGAATCAATTGCAACTGGTCAATAGGCTTCATTAAATACATATAGGCTCGGCTTTGGTTCAACGCTGCGATGATTTCTTGGGGATTTGCAAAAGCCGAAAGAATTATTCTAATTGCGTTTGGGGCGAGTTTCATCGATTCTTTCAAAAACTCAACTCCGTTCATCACGGGCATATTCATATCAGTCAAAATCACACCGGGGTTGAAACCATTCTTTATTATTTCCAAAGCCTCGGGACCACTTTTGGCAGTTGCAATGTTGAAATGCTTCGATAATTGAACTGAAAGAAGGCGAAGGAAATTGATGTCATCGTCAACAATTAAAAGATTGCCCTTTTTGTTATTCTTTTGCTCTTCCGCCACTTCTGTGCTTTTTTATTAAATCGCAATTTAATAAATAATTTTGAATGTATTAAGATTTTAAAAATGTTTTTCAAGCAAAAATTTTAAGTCATAGAAGTATTAGCCGGGGAATTAGCAGGTGAACAAATGATTACAAGCCCTTGTTGATTTTATCAGACATCGGATGTTTCGCAAACATCCGATGTCTTTCGGGATGAATCCCGTTGATGAAACGAAATCGGTTTTGCGATGTTTTGCGATAATATTATCTTGTATGGTCGAAAATTATTTGCCCCTACAACAAAAAACAATTCCCAACCATACACACATCATCATCACCATTGTAGGGGCAGACCTATGTATCAATCCCGAAAATGCTTTGGTGAATTAAATTGAGATATAAACAAATTTTTTGATGTTGACTAGAATTTTGTAATTTTCTTTTTTAAATAAATAGAATTTAGAACTTTGTTAACTTAATTTTTTAAACAGCTTAAAAGGCAAAGACGAATTTGAGAGGAAAGTTTTGGCAGCGAAAAAGGCAATCAAAAATTACGATTTTATTTTTTTGCACATTAAAGCAACCGACAATTTGCCATAGGATGGGAAATTTTTAGAAAAGAAAGAATTCATAGAAAAAATTGACCAGAATTTAAAGCCAATTTTGAATTTAAAAGACGTTTTGATTGTGGTTACTGGCGACCATTTTACTTGCTCTTTAAAAAAGAGTCATTGTAACCTTCCGAACCCAATTTTGATTTTTGGAGCAAAGAAAGATGGTTGTAAAAAATTCTCAGGAAGAGAGTGTAAAAAAAGGAAAACTAAGAACTTTAAAACAAATCGACCTAATGAAAAAGATTTTCACATTGACAAAGGGTTTTCAAAAAATAAAATTGAATAGTTATGGAAAACAAAATTGAAAAAGTTCAAAAAAGGAATGGTTCAATAGTCCCTTTTGACCAAAGCAGAATTGAGGAAGCAATTTTCAAAGCTCTTACTGCCTCTGGAGAAGGGGATAGGAAAAGGGCAAAAAGGCCTTCAAACAAAGTCGTTCAGTTTTTAAACAGAAGGTTCAAAAAAGCGGAAATTCCTCTTGTTGAACAGATTCAAGATATTGTTGTTGTTCTATTCTTTACCATTTTCGTTTTCATACACATAAATGCAGCAACCATTTACATTAATATTAAAAATATAAATGGAACAGCAGGATCTAATGCGTATGTTAAATTGTATAATAGTGAATGGGCTCTATTAAGAACTGGTCATACAGATACCGCAGGGTTAGTGACATTTGCATTATTAGATTATGGAACATATAATTATGAAGTTTACTATACCGGTAATACTCTGGAATTTTGGGGCAGGGGTGAGAACATCAATTTGTCTAGCCCAACATTAAGTGTAAATTTTACAAGATATTGTCCATACAGATATATTTACTCAACACCTGGCTCAAGTGTATTGATTAATGAACAATTAACTTATGAGATAACTATTAAGAATCCCCTTTCATTTTCTACGAATGTAAAAGTTGAAATCTGGGTTGATAGAGACAAATCAAGTCCTTATGATTATCACTCTTTAAGTAGCTATCAATCAATAAGTAGTAATGGCACAAAAACATTTACATTTAATTTTACACCAACCATTACAGGGACATATTATTGGAAAATGCATGTACTCTCATATAATGATGAAGCAGGAGACTATATTATAACTGATTCTTATTTTTGGACACAGGCTTTTACAGTTACAAATTCGACATCCATTCCAATAACCAGTGGGCGAATGGTATTTCATCGATATAGTAGTTATGATGTGTGGGATAGTAAACTTTATGAATACAACTTTTTTACACACACATTAACAGAAATAAGCTCTAATTGGACAGATATTGACCATCCTATGAATGCTCATTATTCCCCAGATGGTTCAATGATTACATTTATGGGAGTACCCAAAGGATGTCATACTTATAGCTGTTGGGATATTTATCTATGGGACTTTAGTGCCAATCACCCAATCAATTTGACAAATTGTAACGGAGTCCCAGACGAAGATCCAAAATTTTCGCCCGACGGATTACATATTGTGTTTAAGCAAAATGGAGATATAAAAATTATGAATCTAAGTGGTGTGATAGAAAAAACTGTTACAAATGATGGATATACGATTGAAGAATCAATGCCCTATTTCACAAATGATGGTAAAAAAATTATTTTTATGTGTAATGAGGGAGCTCTATCTTCAATTAATTTGATAGATACTAATGGCACAAATAATATTGTTTTAGTAGATGAACCATCAGTACAAGAAATGTATCCAATAATTAGGGATAGTATGACCTTTTTGTACACTAGATGGCTTTCTCCAACTGATGACCATGATGATATATATCTTGGCTATTTAGATGGTTCCCCATTATCCTTACTCCCATTTAACCTCTCAACAGCCGATGATTCAGTTCCATTTCCTAATAGGTACTGATTATGTTTTGTTTTCAAGTAATAGGATTGGAACAATAGGAGGGTATGATTTGGTACTTGGAAATATACATACTGGCCAAATATGGTTCCTTAATGAATTAGGTGTAAATTCAGAACTTCATGAACTAGGAACGACCTACACAAGTGCTACTCTGCCTACCAGACTTGATCAAACAACCAGCCTTTCTTTTGAAGTTTATCCTAATCCAACATCAAGTAAAATCTTCGTCAGAACAAAGGACTCTACTGACCTCATCATTCAGAATTTAGCATTATATGATCTTATAGGTAATAAAATAAAAGATTTTCCTGATATTCCCAATCAAATCGAAAACATAGAAATTGATTGTAGTAGTCTTAAACCAGGACTCTATATCCTTTCAATTCAATCACTCAATGGAAAGATTATCAAGAAAGTAGTTAAGGTGGGTTCTAAAAATTAACTTCGTTGAGATCGTCTCGTCAAAATTTTGACGAGACTAAGTTCATTTTTTTATTTTGATTTTAAAAATGGCAGAACTCATTAACCAATTTTCTGAAATCGGGATAAAGATACATGATAATTTTGCAAATTGTACTTAGAAAATCATTTTTTTCATTATTGTCCAAAACAATTGTTAATAAAAAACAGAATTATTGATTATCAATGAATTAAATTTTTGATGTAGGGTTTTTGAAAAGGCACTCTTCCCGCTTATTTTTTTATCTCTGTTTTAATCCATCTTACCTTTTTTCTCAAAATGATATTTTGAATTGTCCTTCTTCTGACGGTGGTTCTTTCAGTAATGGTTTTATAAACCTTATCAATTTATCTGTACTACACCGCCAATAGTTTTCCAAATCAATATAATTGGTTAAGTGTAACCGCACAAAATTCACCAAGGGACTGAACGCCTTCCGTTTCTCTTTCACCTTAATAAATATCATTTCCATCCATAAATTCGCTATCAAACAGCCCCATATCTGGATCTTTATTGCATTCTCATTGTCCCCTAAAAAATAACGAAACATAAAAGGTTGTTTCAAGCATTTAAATAACAACTCTATACGCCATCTGCAGATATACAACCATTGAATGTAATCAAATCCTATTTCTATTAAATTTGTGAACATTTGACTTCATAATTATCTTTTTTAATAAGCAAAAATGAAAAAAGGCACGAAAATTTCCAGCTTTTTTTATAAAAAATTTGCTTACTTTTGAAGTTATTTTGGACAATAGTAAATTGAAATATAAAAATGGAAAATCCATCTGCTTTGGTATTCGGTCCTGTACCTTCGCGAAGGTTAGGCAAAAGTTTGGGAATAAACAATATTCCATTCAAAATTTGTACTTACTCGTGCGTTTACTGTCAATTAGGGAAGGCAGTTAAAATGCAGGTTGACCGTCAGGAATTTTTTAATCCTGATGTGATTGTCGAGGCAGTGAGCGAAAAATTAAAAAGCCTTTCCATGAAGGATTATCCTAATTATCTGACTATTGTGCCTGATGGTGAGCCTACGCTTGATATTCATCTGGGTGAATTGATAAAAAAACTAAAAAAATTCGATATCCCCATAGCTGTCATCACTAATGCTTCCTTGCTTAACCGTGATGAAGTGCAACAAGAATTGGGCTTGGCAGATTATGTTTCTGTAAAAATAGATGCCGTTTCGCAGGAAATATGGCGAAAAGTGGATAAACCTCACAAAGAAATTAATTTTGAAGCTAATTTGGAAGCAATCCCACAATTCAGAAAACAATTTAAAGGCAAATTTGTTACAGAAACTATGCTCATACAAAGGTTGAATGACACTGCCGATGAAATTGAAAAAATCGCTCAATACATCGAAAAACTATCGCCGGAAGTCTCGTATATTGCCATTCCTACACGTCCTACTGCCTTTGAGGATATAGTTCCTGCTACAGAGCAAACGGTTGCTTTTGCTTATCAACAGTTTACAAACCATAAAATTCAAACTGAACTCCTTATCGGATACGAAGGCAATGCTTTTGCAACTTCAGGCAATTTTGTCGAAGATTTGCTTAGCATCACAGCCGTACATCCTATGAGAGAGGAAGCTGTTGAGGAATTGATGAGAAATTCAAATGCGAAACCCGAAACGTTACTTTCTCTCATAGAACAACAACTGATTGAAAAAGTGGTTTACAATCAAAACACTTTTTATATACGTAAATTTCCTAAACAAAAAATAATATGCAAAAAGTAGAAAAACTTTATCCCGAGTCGGGAGTTGAGTTGAAACCATTTATAGCCAAACATTACGATAGGATAATGAATATATTATCTTTTGGCTTATACAGGCGTTTTATTCATAAAGCCATTGCAGATATTCAAATTAAGCCAACGGATAAAATTCTCGATCTGGGCTGTGGCACCGGACGCAATGATGCCCTGATGTTAAAATATTTAGACGAAAATGGCAGAATAACAGGATTAGACCTTTCGCCCATTATGCAAAAACAATTTGAGCGTCGTTTCAGCCATGAAAAACGTGTTCAGTTTATACAGCAAAGAATTGATATTCCTTTCGATTTAGGTGAAAAATTTGATATAGTCTTTATCAGCTTCGTACTTCATGGTTTTCCACAAGATGTTAGAAATACCATTATCGAAAACGCAGCCACACATCTCAATCCGGGCGGAAAGTTTGTTGTGCTCGATTTTGCCGAGTTCGATATGGAAAAAATGCCGGCTTTGCATCGCAAAATTTTTAAGACAATTGAATGTCCTTATGCTTTCGATTTTATCAAAAGAGATTGGAAAGAATTACTGTCAAAAAAAGGCTTTGATTCTTTTAAAGAGAATTTTTATTTTAAAAAATATGTCAGACTTTTAAAGGCATCAAAATAATGATTACAGATGAAATAATAAATAGGGTGAGAGAATTTTTGTCGCAACAAAAATATAGCGAAGCTATCAATTATTTGCAAAATATTCTTGAACAAGAACCTGAAAATAAGGAAGCAGTAGTATTATTAGAGCAAATTGAAACTATATTGAAATATTGTAATAGAGATATTTTTGCTTCAACTAATCTTGATATGGACCCATGGTTAGAATAAAATCTAAAAAACAATGATAAGAGGTTACATACATTTATACACAGGTACAGCAAAGGCAAAACAACAGCAGCTTTGGGCTTGGTTATCAGAGCTGTTGGAGCAGGTAAAAAGGTTTTTATTGCCCAATTTGTTAAGGGCATGCATTATGCCGAATTAGATTCATTGAAGCGATTTCCTGAAATTAGGCTGAAACAATATGGGTTGGATTGTTTTATTGTAAAAGAACCAAGTCAGAAAGATATTGATGCCGCACAAATAGGTTGGAAAGAAAGCTCAGCTATTATCAAACAAAATAGTTATGATATGGTTGTTTTAGATGAAATATGTATTGCTCTTTATTATCATTTAATCGAATTGTCCGATGTTTTAGCCGTTTTACAAAAAAACCTTTATCTATGGAAATTGTTTTGACCGGAAGATATGCACCCCAAGAACTTATTGACATAGCTGAACTTGTAACTGAAATGAAAGAAATAAAACATTATTACAATCAAAGAATTGAAGCAAGAGAAGGTATAGAATATTAGTAAAGAAAGATTATAAAATATGATAAATCATATTGAATTACAAGTCATTAAAGAAGATGTTGAAAATTTTTATGTTGATATTTTCAATTTTAAAATTACTAAAACATTTTTATTATCAAACGAAAATACAACCAACATTTTCAGCATAAACGAAAGTCCAACCATTATTTACGGTACTTGTTGTGATTTTGAACTCGAATTATTTGTTTCAAAATCAAATGTGAAAAAACATTTTCCCATTTATGTTTACAAACCGAAAAATTTGAAAAAATAATGGCAAAAGCATGACAAAAAGGATATAAACTTTATGTTCATAAACCCAATCAAACTTTTTTTATAAGTGACACCAATCATAATGTTTTTGAAATCAAAAAATAAATACACATGAACACAATGATACATCCGGCAGAAAGAAAATTAATCGCTATCAGTATATTTTCATATTTCATAGCATTTTCCCTCATTCTTATAATCACACGATTTAACCCTTATATTTCTTTGTGACTTGGGGTATTGGGGATTATTTTAATCTCTTTTTTACTTTTCTTTTTTAGAAACCCTATTATGAAAATTAATTCAGATAATAGCCTCATATTTGCCCCGACCGATGGTGAAATTATAGATATAAACATTGTTTATGAAAAAGGATTGTTTAAAGGTTTCTTTTTTATGTTTATGTTGAATGTGCATGTGAATCGTTACCCCTTGTCTGGATTTATTACATACAGCCACTATCATCCGGGTAGATATTTAATCGCAAATCACCCTAAATCTTCTGAATTAAACGAACATCATTTATTTGCTATTGAAACTACCTGAGGTATTTCAATATTGATGAAGCAGATTGTAGGAATTGTAGCTCGGCGAGTGGTAAGCTATGCAAAAGTAGGCGAACAAGCAATACAAGGCGATAATGTGGGTTTTATTAAGTTTGGTTCAAGGGTGGATTTATTTTTTACTATTAAATAATAGTGAAATATTGGTTAAAATAAATGATAAGGTTAAGGAAAACCGTACAGTAATAGCTCGTTTAAAAAGTACTTTTTAATAAATTAAATAACTATTTAACGATTTTAACTATGGTAACCAAAGAAAAATTATTTGAAGAAATCTTAATGGAGGGTGTAAAAAACATTATTGTAATAGCTTCAGGTAAAGACGGAGTAGGGAAATCAACCGTTTCTGCAAATCTGGCTATTGCTTTAGCCCGCGAAGGAATGAAAACAGCGTTGGTAGATGCGGATATATATGGCCCATCTATACCTAAGATGTTCGGTATTGAAAATGAAAAACCTGATGTTACAGCCTCCGAGGGCAAAGAAATGATGTTTCCAATTGAAAAATACGGGGTAAAGATTATGTCAATTGGGTTTTTTGTTGCTAAAAATCAGGGTTTAATCTGGCGTGGTCCTATGGCTGCTAATGCAACTACTCAACTATTTGAAAATACTCAGTGGGGTGATGTTGATTATATGATTATTGATTTTCCTCCGGGAAGTGGTGATATTCAGCTTACTATAAAAAATACAGAGGGCAAAACTAAAAGACCTTTAACAGCTTATCAAAAATTTAGATAATTTCTCAATTTATTCCACCCAAGCAAGTGTAAATCATTAAGTCTATATCTTCTAGATAGTTATTTCTAAACTCTAACCCCTTATATGCCTTGTTTACAGGTACCTCCAACACAAATAACTTGATTGCCAAAATGAACTTCGTAAATGGAACCTTTAAGTCCTCTAATATGCTATCACGCCTGACATTCCATTCCTTTCGGCATTTGTAACACTTAAAAAGTTCCTTCGCACTTTCCCTATTGTAATACTTCCACAAAAAGGGCAACTTTCGAATGTTTTAATTACCCCTTTTGCGCGTAAAAATTCTTCGGCTTTCTCTTCTGAACTTGCTATGTTAATTAATTCCGTTAAATTCATTTTCTCCTCCCCATTCAAAATTATGAAAAATTTTATAATTTTGCTTTAATTAAAATATAGGGTGGATTATTTTGAGTAATTACCAAATAAAATTATTTAGACGAAGGAATGTCTATAATTATTAAATATTAAAATCGGTTATAAGAATGAAAATAAATATGTTTTTGATACTTATTTTTTTTACCATAAATCTTTTTGCACAAAGAAATTTAGATTTCTATTTAAACACTGCAATACAAAACAGTCCGGCGTTAAAAGAGAATATAAACCTTTTGAGAATAAACGAATTGAATAAATCCTTGAACGAATCGCAATATAAGTTCCCTCAGATTTCTCTTACGTCAAATTATTTGTTTGCGCCATACTTCAATAATAACGGCAAGATTATTTCCGCAAATCCGGATCCCAACGCAATTGGTTATGATGCGGGAATTACAAACGGCGGTTTATATTCTGCACAGATAAATATAGAGAAGAATATTTTTAACGGTGGATTTACAGTCGCACTGCAAAACCAATCAAACATTCAACAAGCTCAATATAAATACGGTTATGAATTAGAGAGCCGCAACTTGAAGAAGCAAATTACAGAACAATATTTAAACGCATATAAATCTCTTATGCTATATAATTTATCGAAAGATATTTTGCAAAATATTGAAACGCAATTGCAACTTACCGGTGAGCTGGTGGAAAAAGGTTATGCAAAAAGTCAGAGTTATTTACTTCTTAAAATAGAGTTGCAAACTCAAAAAATAGCTTTGAAAGAAATTTTCCAACAATATAAAAATGATCTTCTTCAATTAAATTCTTTGTGTGGTATTAAAGATACACAAACTGTATATATTGATTCTGTAAGATTAAGTATGCACGAAAAGAACTCAACTTTTAGCTTTTTAGACAAATATAATTTGGATAGCATGGCAGTGGCTAATCAACAAGAGTTGTTTGAAACAAAATATAATCCACAGGTCAAATTGTTCTTCAATACTGGGTTAAATGCTGTTGAGTTGAGTGGTATACAAAGAAAGTTTGGAATGAGCGCTGGCATTGATTTTATGTTACCTATTTATGACGGCGGACAAAAAGATATTACACATCAACAAACTGAAATTGCCTTAAACACAATTAAGAATTTTAAAAATTATGCATTAACAAATATTGAGCTTCAAAAACAAAGTGTATTACTTAATATCCAACAACTTCAAGATAATCTGAGAGAAATCGGCATGCAATTGAAAGACTACAAAGACCTAATTAATTTATCTGAAAAGCAGTTAAATACGGGCGATATTTCTATGATTGAATACTTAACTCTCCTCAAGAATTTTATAGAATTGAGAAAAACATACATCGAAAAAGAGATTGCTTTGCAGTTAGAAATAAATAATTACAACTATTGGAATGAATGATATGAATCCAAAAATGATAAAAATATTTTCGCTCTTTTCAATATTGGCACTCATAATTTCTTTAAGTGCCTGCTCATCAAAAAACCAAAACATTGAAAAAGAAATAACCGGCGTGACAGTGAAAATTACTCAACCACAAAAAATGGATTTGACGGAATACATTACTCTTAATGCTAATACAGTTTTTTTAAAGAAAGAAATTGTTCGTGCTACGTTTCAAGGATTTATAGAAAAAATTTATAAAAGTATTGGCGATAAAATTAAAAGCGGTGATCTATTATTGGAAATAAAAACAAAAGAATCTGCTGCTGATAATAATCTTCAGGTTCCGCTTGGCGATGAAACATTTAGCGGTATAATCAAAATTAGAGCCAAATCTGATGGCGTTTTAACCGAGCTTAATTATAATGCCGGCGACTTTGTTTCGGATGGCGAACAAATTGCAGTTATAGCTAATCCGTCATCACTTAGAATTAATCTTAATGTTCCTTATCAATTTACAGATAAAATAAATATCAATACTCCTTGCGAAATAATTTTACCGAACGGAAAAATAGCAAGAGCTTCTATTCAAAAAATTATTCCTAAAATTGATCTTACTGCTCAAACGCAAACATATATTCTGGACATTCAAGAGTTTGGAAATTTGCCGGAAAACTTAAATGTAAATGCTCGAATTCCAATACGCACTATTAAAAATGCGACAGTTTTACCTGTGTCATCTATTTTATCAAATGAAACTTTAGATAAATTTTGGATCATGAAATTACTGAACGATACTTTAGCTGTAAAAGTTTATGTGTCGAAGGGAATTGAAAACGATAAATATGTTCAGATTACAAAACCGGAATTAAGTTTATCGGATAGAATAATTGTTGAAGGAGCTTTTGGTTTGCCTGATACAACAAAAATAATTATTGGCAAGTAATGATATGAAAAATCTTTATGTGAAATTCAAAAGTCCAATTGCTGCAATACTTGTTTTCATTTTTCTTGGCGGAATCTATTCTTTATTAAATCTGAAAACAGGATTATTTCCAGATATAACTTTTCCCAAAATAAAAATTATTGCAGATAACGGAGAACAGCCCGTTGATAAAATGATTGCAACTGTTACTATTCCAATGGAGAATGCGATCAAACGTGTTGAGGATTTGAAAATATTACGTAGCACTACAAGCAGAGGGAGTTGTGAAATTTCTGCCTTTCTAAATTGGGGAAGTGATATTGATCTTGGTAAACAACGAATTGAAGCTCAAATAAATTCTATCAAACAGAATCTTCCGCAAGGAGTTAATGTTGTTGTTGAAAAAATGAATCCTTCCATTCTTCCAATAATGGGATTTTCGTTGGAAGGGACAAATCAAAATCCAATTGAACTTAGACAGATTGCCGAATACACAATTAAACCAATTCTATCACGGGTTGACGGTGTTTCCGATGTTGCAGTTATTGGAGGTAAAGTAAAAGAATATCATATTATTTTAGATCCGATGAAGATGAGTAATTTAAGAGTTACTCCAGCTTATGTAGCCGATGTTTTATCAAAATCTAATTTTATTTATTCCAACGGATTCATGGTTGATAATAATCGTCTTTATTTGAGCTTGACAGATGCTGCAATAAAAAATAAAAATGAACTTGAAAATACTGTCATCTTAAATTCACCTAAAAGTAAAATTCAGCTTAAAGATATAGCAGAAATTCAAATTGCAGAACGAAGAGATTATGTAAAAATTAACGCCAATGGAAAAGATGTTCCGTTGATTGCAATTTCAAAACAGCCCAAGGTAAATCTTATTGATGTGGCTAATTCAGTGCAAAACCAACTTAAAGAAATTGAAAGTGTTCTTCCGCAAGGAGTGAAATTAAAACCTTATTATAACCAAGCAGATTTTGTAAGTGATGCAATAAGCAGCTTGAAAGATGTTTTATGGATTGGACTTCTGCTTGCAATATTTGTAACAATAATCTTTTTACGTTCATTCAAAGCGAGTTCGGTAATTCTTATTACTATTCCAATTACATTAGGATTAACGCTAATAATTTTGTATGCACTCAATTATACATTTAATATAATGACAATTGGTGCTATTGCCGCTGCAATAGGTTTAATTATTGATGACGCTATAGTTGTTGTTGAGCAAATACACCGAACGCACGAAGAAAATCCGGCGGAGAATAGTTTTACTCTTGTTAATAAAGCAGTAAAATATCTTTTCCCAGCAATGGTTGGTTCATCGCTAAGTACAATTGTAATTTTTCTGCCTTTTGCTTTAATGGGAGGAGTTGCCGGAGCGTATTTCAAAGTAATGACAGACACAATGATCATAACTCTTGTCTCTTCATTCTTGGTTACGTGGATTGGTTTGCCTGTAATTTATATTTTGTTTTCCAAAGAAGAACATGCGGTTAAACATTCTTCAAAAGAATTAAAGCGAAGAAGTTGGGTTTACTTTTTTATTCACAAGCCTTGGATTTCTTTTGTATTCGTTATTCTGTTGATTATGTCAGCAATATTCATATTGCCAAAATTGCCTTCTGGATTTTTGCCCGAAATGGATGAAGGATCAATTGTGCTTGATTATGCTAGCCCTAACGGCGCATCTTTAGATGCAACAGATAAAATGCTGAAAATAGTTGATCAAATTTTGCAGAAGACACCCGAAGTAGAATCTTTTTCCAGAAGAACTGGAACGCAAATGGGATTTTTTATTACCGAACCAAACCGAGGAGACTATCTAATTCAATTAAAGAAAAAGAGAAATAAAACTACTGATGAAGTATCGAACGAAATTAGAACGAAGATAGAATCAACATTGCCAGCGCTTCGTGTAGATTTTGGTCAGGTAATTGGAGATATGCTTGGTGATTTAATGGCTTCTGTTCAACCAGTTGAAATAAAAATTTATGGAGATGATCCAGTTAAACTTACACAACTTGCTGATTCTGTTTCAAATATAATTTCTAACATTAATGGATTGGCGGACGTATTTAATGGAATTACAATTGCCGGTCCTTCTATAAACCTTGAACCAAAAGTTGCTAATCTTGCCCAATACGGTTTAACGCCAAGCGATTTTCAATTTCAAATGCAGATAAAAATTGAAGGAGTTGTAGCTGGAAATATTTTAGAGAAGAATCGTCTTGTTGATATAAGAATGCTTGAAGCTCCGGAACAAGTTTCGTTTAATAATTTAAAGAAGAATTTTATTTTTCTGCCAGATGGAAAACTAAAACCAATTGATGAATTTGCGAATGTAGTTGTAACAAAAGGTGTTGCGGAAATTGATAGAGAAAATCTT
>Ga0207433_10006085_pt1 | contig 21167 bp, 21 predicted proteins | sample YelNatPaOPGAMG01_FD_187559 | JGI IMG/M metagenome (GOLD analysis project Ga0207433, IMG submission 187559) | Hot spring thermophilic microbial communities from Obsidian Pool, Yellowstone National Park, USA - OP-RAMG-01 (SPAdes) (version 3) | ecosystem: Environmental > Aquatic > Thermal springs... | reverse complement strand
GGCCGAGGGCCTTTCGCTCGCCGGTGGCGCGAAAAATGCCATCTGGGATTACTACGCCCAGCACGGCGTATTTCCCACCTCCAACCAGTCCGCCGGGCTGGTGGCGGCCGGGTCCATCAGCGGCAACTATGTCAGCAGCGTCACGGTCACCTCGGGCCTCATCAAGATGACTTACGGCAATAAAGCCAACACCAATCTGCAAGGCAAGGTGCTTTTTCTCTCGGCCATCGGCAACGGCGCCTCGCTGCAATGGACCTGCACCACCGCACCGGGTGGCACGCCAGACGCCAACGGCGTGCCGCGCACCTATCTGCCTACTTCCTGCAGCTAAAACGCTTGAGCGCCCCCCCAGGGTCGGCTCGCCGACCCGCCCTCGTGGGGGTCAAGGAAAGCTTGGTGCGGCCCAGCGTTTCCTTAAAAGAGTCAGATCGGGCCCTAGGATGCTACAGAGCTAGACCTGACCCTACTCTGCTGCCAATTCCCGCACCGGGCTGACAAAAAATGGCAGGTTCGGCGTGAATTGTCGGGAGCTGGAGGCGGCGGTGGGGTGCATTTCGTGAACCAGTTCACGAAAAAACCGGGCAAACGCCCTGGCACGGCATGTGCTCTATACAACCTGCCCATCGGGGGGTGATGTCAGTCCACCGCAGCTCGGGGCCAAGCATCTCCAGATTTTTGCACTGCGCCGGGCTGCGGCTTTTTACCCAACCGTTTTGTTTTTACTTTGGTTTTATTTTTTACTTTCCACTCTCAGGAGTTTTCAAATGAAAAAGCAACTGCAACAAGGCTTCACGCTGATCGAGTTGATGATCGTCGTGGCGATTATTGGTATTTTGGCGGCGATTGCGATTCCGGCATATCAGAACTACACCATCCGAGCGCAAGTTTCGGAAGGTATGTCGCTGGCCGATGGTGCCAAGACGGCCATTACTGAATTTTACACAAATGCCGGCACTTTCCCTTCTAAAAACGCATCGTCTGGCCTCGCTTCTGCTGGTTCCATTACTGGAAATTACGTAACTTCAGTTGCGACGGGGACTGGCGACAATCCAGCAGCAGGTGCCAATGGCCAAATTACCATTACTTATGGAAATAAGGCAAATACAGCGATCTCCGGAAAGACCCTTATCATTTCCGGCGTTGCTAACACGGGATCAATCTCGTGGACATGCAAGGCTGGCACGATCAGCAAAACATATTTGCCTTCCTCTTGCCAAAGCTAACAGGGGTCACGGGGTCAGGTCTAGCTCCATACCACTCTTCCCCTTTCTTTACCCCGAAACCCGCCGCGAGGCGGGTTTTTTCATGGGTTCTGGTTTGGATGAAGCGGCGCCTCGATCCCGACGATTCAGTCTATGCGGACAGACGGACATCTTGCAGCACGCCCTCCCTGCTTGTGGGGAGGGTTGGGGTGGGGGGATGGCGTGAATAAACTCTCCCTCCCGGCCTCCCCCACCTCTGGGTGAGGTGAGAACGGCGCTGCGCAATGTGGACGAAGCCCCTCCCGGCCCTCAGCGGCACGCCGCCCATCGGATCTCAGTGCAACGGCTTTTGGCTATGATGCGTGATGTTTGATGCTTGATGCTTGATGCTGGGAGCCGCTGCCATGAGAACGACGCTGTCGATTGATGATGATGTGCTCAATGCCGCCCGCCATTTGGCCGCGAGGCAGCATAAGAGCGTGGGGGAGGTGTTGTCGGCGCTGGCGCGGCAGGCCTTGCGGCGTGAGCCCGCCCTGGGTCAACGCAACGGCGTGCCGCTGCTCGCCAGTCAGCCCGATGCGAAACCGGTGACTTTGGAACTTGTCAACCAGTTGCGCGACGAGTTGCCATGAGCGCGCCGGGCCGCTCCCAGGCGCTCCTCCCGCAGCGCGCAGCGCGAAGGGTCGCCCAGTGACCACTTATCTGCTCGATGTGAATGTGTTGATTGCGTTGATCGACCCAGCGCATTTGCAACACGATGCCGCGCACAGTTGGTTTGCGCAAACTGGCAGCGCGAGTTGGGCAAGCTGCCCGCTGACGGAAAACGAGTTGTTGCGCATCGTCGGCCATCCGCGCTACCCCAACGCGCCGGGCACGCCCGCGACAGTCGCTGTGGTGCTGCGGGCGTTGCGGGCACTGCCGGGGCATCATTTCTGGCCTGACGACATCAGTCTGATGAACCCGGCGCTTGTGCAGGCGGACCGTTTGCTCAGCCACACGCAAGTGACCGACAGTTATCTGCTCGCGCTGGCGCTGCATCACGGTGGCAAGCTGGCCAGTTTTGACCGGAAGTTGGTGACGGATGCGGTGGTGGGTGGACAGGAGGCGTTGGTTGTTTTAGGGTCAGGTCTAGCTTGATACCTTTTCTCCCGCTAGACTGTTCCGCATGTCTCGTCCTCTGCGTCTCGAATTTCCGCATGCGTTTTATCACGTCACTGCCCGCGGCAACCGGCAGGAGGCGATTTATGAGGACGATCTGGATCGGCGGCTGTTTCTGGAGATTCTGGGCGACACGGTGGCCGACTTCAACTGGCTGCTGCACGCGTATTGCCTGATGAGCAATCACTATCACCTGCTGGTGGAAACGCCGGACGGCAATCTGTCTGCAGGGATGCGCCAGCTCAATGGTCTGTATACGCAGCGCAGCAATCGCAAGCATGGCCGCGTGGGGCATGTGTTTCAGGGGCGCTATCAGGCGATTTTGGTGGATCAGGAGCGTTATCTGCTGGAGGTGGCGCGTTATGTGGTGCTCAATCCGGTGCGCGCCAGCATGGTGCGGCTGGCGCAAGACTGGCCGTGGAGCAGCTATGGCGCGATGACCGGGCAGGTCGATGTGCCGCGCTGGCTGACCACGGATGCGCTGCTGTCGGCCTTCGGCGCAGATCGTGGTGCAGCCATGCAGGCCTACGCGCAGTTCGTTGCCGACGGTGTGAAGGCGCCGCCGCTTTGGGGCCGTTTGCAGGGTCAGTTGTATTTGGGCGATGCGGATTTTGTGGCGCGCATGCTGGCCAAAGCCGGGCAAGCGCCCGCGCTGCAAGTGCAAGTGCCGCGCGCGCAGCGCCGTGTGCCGCCGCCGCCGCTGGCAGATATCGTTGCACGCCATTCCAATCGGGACGAGGCCATCGCCGCCGCGCACGCGACGGGTCACTACAGCTACACGCAGATCGCCAAGCATTTCGGCCTGCATTTCACAACGGTGGGACGTGTGGTGCGGCGAGCGAAGGCTGGGCGGGTGCTATGAAGCTAGACCTGACCCCCAAGCTTTTTCTTCTTCTCATTCTCGCCCTCGGCATGCTGGTCTATTGGCCGGGATTGTCAGGCGGGTATGTGTTCGACGATTTCGGCAATCTGGTGGACAACGCAGCGTTTGCCCAAAGCGCACTGCAAACCCACTTCTGGCACGCAATCTGGAGCGCCAATGCCGGCCCGCTGGACCGGCCGCTGTCGATGTTGAGTTTCGCGGCGCAGATGGTGTTCACGGGCATGAACCCGTGGCCGCTGAAGCTTGCGAATGTGCTGCTGCATCTGTTCAACGGATGGCTGATCTGGCTGCTGTCGATGCGGGTGCTGGGCTGGCTGGAGCGCCGTGCCGCGCATCCATGGCTGATGGCCGCGCCCATACAGGCGCTGCTGGTTACCGCAGCCTGGCTGCTGGCTCCGATTCAGCTTACGGCGGTGCTTTACGTGATTCAGCGCGAAGAGGCGCTGGCCGCAACCTTCGTGCTGTTGGGGCTGCTGGGGTATTGGCATGGCCGCATGCGGCTGATCGATGGCAGACGCGGCGCGCTGGCGTGGATCTGGGGCAGTCTGGCTCTGGGCACGGCCCTGGCCGCGCTGGCGAAGGAGACCGGGGTGATGCTGCCGGCCTACGCCTTCGTGTTGGAGTGGGTGGTCCTGCGCGGGGCGCTTGCAGCGACAAGCCTCCCCACCCCGGCCCGCCCCACTGCGGGGGCGGGGGAGCACCGGCCGCCCTCCGGCCTCAACCCGTTGATCCCGGTGTTCGTGGTGCTGCTGCTCATTCCAGGCGTTCTCGGCCTGGCGTGGCTGCTGCCCGGCGCGCTCGATGGCTCGGCCTATGCCGCCCGGCCATTCACCCTGAGCGAGCGGCTCTTCACCGAGGGCCGGGTGCTGGTGGACTATCTGCGCTGGATCGTGCTGCCCTCGCCCGATGCGCTGAGCCTCTATCACGACGACATCGCGCTGTCCACAGGCTGGCTGTCGCCGTGGACCACGGCGGCGAGCTGGGCGTTTCTGGCGGCGCTGCTGGCTGCGGCGCTTTGGCTGCGCAAGCGGCTGCCGTTGTTCGCGTTCGGTGTGCTGTGGTGGTTCGCCGGGCAGTCGCTGCTGTCCACCTTTGTGCCGCTGGAGCTGGTGTACGAGCATCGCAACTATCTGCCGGATTGGGGGGTGTTTCTGGCGCTGTTCGCGCTGTTGTTCACCTGGAGCCCGACCGACACCGAGCGCCGCGGCACGCTGCGTCTGCTCACCTTAAGTGCCGTGTTGGCGCTGATCGCGCTGTATGGAATATTTACCGCCATTCGCGCGCAGACCTGGGGCAACCCCTATCGACTGGCCTACTTCGAAGCCACCACCCATCCGCAATCGCCCCGCGCCAGCTACGACCTGGGCCGCATGATGCTCATCATGGCGCAAGGCCCGGGCAGCCCGCAGTTCGAGATGGGGATGCGACAAATGGAACAAGGCGCCCTGCTGCCCGGCGCCGATCTGCAGCCGCTGCAGGCCCTGGTGTTCATGTCGGCGAAAAACGGTCTGCCGATTCAACCGCGCTGGTGGGCCGAGATGCACCACACTATCGCCACCTCGCCGATGAGCGCAGAAGACACGGGCGCGCTCTACAGCCTGATCCAGTGCGGCATCAATGGCGTGTGCCACTACACCCCGGGGGACGTGGAGCAACTCGGCCGTCTGGTGGCCTTCGCCGTGCAGCGCAACCCGGGCCGCGCCGATCTGGTCACCCTGCAAGCCAACTGGGCCGCCAACCTTGCGCACGACAACCCGCTGGCCTACCAGCTCATGCTGCGCGCCGTGGCGCTCGACCCCGGCAAGTACGACTACTGGAAAAACCTCATCACGATGCAAATCGCCGCGGGGCTTCATGACGACGCCGACCACGTGCTGCAGCGCATGCGTGAACTCAACCGCTTCGGCCTCCATGGTGCCGAGATCCGCACCCTGGCCGCAGCACTCGCCAGCAAGCAGCGGGCCGCAGGAGGACCCTCGCCATGACCCGGAGCGCTTGGCCACGCCGCACCGCCCTGCAAGAAATCCCCGCGCTGCAAAGCCCGGCGCGCAGAGCGCTACCCGCGCTGGCCTTGCTCGCCCTGCTTGCCCTGGCCTGGCTCGCGTACTGGCCCGGACGCACCGGCGGGTTTTTGTTCGACGACTATTCCAACCTCGCCACCTTGGGCGACTATGGCCGCATCGACACCTGGTGGAAAGTGGTGGCCTTTCTCACCTCGGGCTTTGCCGGACCGACGGGGCGGCCGCTGGCGCTGGCGACCTTTCTGCTCGACGCCCGCAACTGGCCGGCAGCGCCCGAGGCTTTCAAGCTCACCAATGTGGCGATTCATCTGCTCAACGGCGCGCTGCTCGCGGGGCTGTGCGCGGCGCTGGCGCGGGCGCTGGGTCTGGCGCGGCAGCCCGCCGCCTGGGCCGGGGTGCTGGCCGCAGGGCTGTGGCTGCTCGACCCATTCTGGGTCAGTACGACCTTGTACGTGGTGCAGCGCATGGCCATGCTCGCCGCCACCTTCGTATTTGCGGGGCTGTGGGGCTACGCGCATGGCCGTGCCTTGCTGGCGCAGGGTCGCAGGCGTTCGGCTTACGCATGGATGAGCGTCTCGCTCGCGCTGGGCACCTTGCTCGCCGTTCTCAGCAAGGAAAACGGCGCGCTGCTGCCGCTGCTGGCCTGGGTGCTCGAAGCCCTGGTGTTCGACCGCATACACACCGCGCTGGAGCAGGGCGGGCGCACCTTTCTCGTCTGGCGATGGGTGTTCATCCGCCTGCCCGCGCTGGCGGTGTTGGGCTATCTCGCCACCTTTCTGCCGGGGCTGTGGACCGGTGGCACTGCCGGGCGCGACTTCACCCCGCTGCAGCGTCTGCTCACCGAGACTCGCATCGTGTGGGGCTATCTGGGCGGCATCTGGCTGGCGCGCACGCACGACGGCGGCCTGTTCCATGACGACATCGCGCTCTCGACCGGGCTGCTGCAACCGCTGTCCACGCTGTTTGCGGTGATCGGCATCCTGGTCCTCATCGCCTTCGCCGCGATGTCGCGCTGGGCACGGCACCCCGTGGTGGCCGCGGCAGGCGTGGCCGTGGGTTTCTATCTGGCCGGGCAGGTCATGGAGAGCACCTGGCTGCAGCTCGAACTGGCCTTCGAACATCGTAATTACCTCCCGGCTGGGCTGATGTTTCTGCCCTTGGCAATCGCGCTGGTGAATGGGGTCAGGTCTAGCTCCGTAGCAGATGCCAAGAAGCTAGACCCTCCCCCCCGTCGCTGGCCGGTCTGGATCGCCGTGGCTCTGTTGGCCCTGTTCGCCCTGCAAACCACCCGCCGTGCCGATGTCTGGGGCAAGCCTTTCCAGCAGGCTCTGGTGTGGGCGCACGAGCACCCGGATTCGCCGCGCGCCCAGGGCTATCTGGCCAATTTCTGGAGCAACACCGGCAACACGCCCGAGGCCGCCCGCCTGCTCGATGCCGCACTGCGCCAGCACCCGCGCAGCCTGATTCTGCTGATCAATCGCGCCGGCGTGGCCTGCGCGCAGGGCGAGGCGCCCGCGGGTTTGCGCGCCAGCCTGCTGCAGGCCGCCCGCACGGCCGATCTGGCGGACAACGTCACCCAATATCAGTTCGGCAAATTGCTCGACGGCCTGGGCACCTGCACCGCGTTGGGCCCCGACTTCGCCCAGGCTCTCATCGCCGCGTCGCTGGCCAATCCGCACGCCGATCAGACGACGGTACAGCGCGACCTGCTGCACCGCAAAGCCCTGGCCGCGCTGAGCGCAGGACATGCCCAGGCCGCCTATGCACTCGATCTGCAGGCGCTACGCTTACCTGACTTGCCGGTGGGCGCGCGGCTGCGCTTCGCCGTGGAGCTTGCCAGCGCCGGACATCAGCAGCAAGCGCTCGACCTGCTCAATGCGGTGCCATCGCCCCTTGCCCACATACACGGCTGGAGCATGCCCGCGCTGCATCAACGCTGGCTGCGCCATGTGGGTTTCTATCAGGGCAGCGAGACCCATCTGCGCAAGGTGCTGACGGATGAGATTGCGAAAAAGACGGCGAAGGACACAACAAAATGAGAGAAGCCGCCCATGGGGTCAGGTCTAGCTTAGTTGCACGTGCTACGAATCTAGACCTGACCCCAAGTCTTTCCATTTCCGCAAGTCTTTCCATCATCCTCCCCGCCCGCAACGAAGCGGGTGCGGTGGGGCAGACGGTTGCGCGCATTCGGGCTCTGTATCCCGAAGCCGAAATCATCGTGGTGAACGACGGTTCGACCGATGCCACGGCGGCGGTGGCCGCGCAGGCCGGGGCGCAAGTCATCAGCAAGCCCTACGGCATGGGCAATGGCGCCGCCATCAAGACAGGCGCACGCGCTGCGCAAGGCGAGGTCTTGGTGTTCATGGACGCGGACGGGCAGCACGACCCCGCCGACATCCCCCGCCTTCTCGTCAAGCTGAGTGAGGGCTACGACATGGCCGTGGGCGCGCGCGGCGACGGCTCACAGGCCAGCGTCGGGCGCGGCCTGGCCAACGGCCTGTACAACCGCCTCGCCACCTGGATGACTAACCATCCCGTGCTCGATCTCACCAGCGGTTTTCGCGCCGCGCGCGCCGACAAGTTTCTGGAGTTCATCCATCTGCTGCCCAACGGGTTTTCCTATCCCACGACCAGCACCATGGCGTTTTTCCGCAGCGCCTATCCGGTGGCGTATGTGCCCATCGTGGCGGCCAGGCGCGTGGGCACCAGCCACATCCGCCCCTTGCGCGACGGGGTGCGCTTTCTGCTCATCATCTTCAAGATCGCCACGCTGTACTCGCCGCTCAAGCTGTTTGCACCGGTGGCGGCAGGGTTTGCGCTGCTCGGGCTGGGATGGTATGGCTACACCTACGCCACCGAAGGACGCTTCACCAATATGAGCGCCCTGCTGCTCAGCGCCAGCGTGATCGTGTTTCTCATCGGCCTGATCTCGGAGCAGATCACCAGCCTGACGTACAAGCGGGATGGCTGAGCGGCTAAAATCGAGCTAGCCATTTCACGCACACGCAGCGAGCGCCCCATGAAAATCGTCCCAGTCTATGAAGCCAAAAACCGGTTCTCTGAACTGCTGGTGGCTGCTGAGCAGGGGGAGGTCGTTTCCATCACCCGGCGCGGAACCGCGGTCGCCCGGCTCATCGCCGAGCCGGTGGTCAAACAAGCCAAGGCCGAGGCCAAGCGCCGCATTGCCGACAGCTTTTCGCGTTTGCGCACCTGGCGCGACGAGGTTCGACTCGAAGGCGACATCAAGGCGCTATTCCGCGAAGGCGCACGCTGATGCCTTTTGTCATCGACAACTCGGTCGTCTGCGGTTGGTTTCTCTCCAATCAGGCCACCCCCCTACACCGACACCATGGCGCAGCGCCTGCTCTACGAAACGGCCGTTGCGCCGGGGCTATGGCCGCTGGAACCCGCCAATGTGCTGCGCACGGCATGCAAAAGCGGCGCCATCGTGGCACAACGGGCGCAGGAAATCAGCGCGGAAATCAACACGCGGCCTATCACGATTGACACGGCGCCGTCATCATCTTCGGCGCTCCTCGCGCTCGCTCTGCGATTCGATCTCACCAGCTATGACGCCGCTTACCTCGAACTCGCCCTGCGGCTGCAACTACCCATCGCGACGCAAGACGACGCGTTGATGCAGGCGACCATGGCCGCGGGCGTGGGTGTGGTGCGCTGAACATGAGCCGCAAGGTCGCCCACAACGCACTGTGGAATATGGGCGGACAACTCGTCACGCTGGGCGTGGGTCTGGTGGCGCTGCCCATCCTGCTGCATGCACTAGGCGCGGCGCGGCTGGGCGTGTTCACCCTGGCGCTGGGTCTAATCGGGTTTTCCGGGCTGTTCGATCTGGGTCTGAGCCGCGCGCTCACGCAAACCGTGTCCAGCAGTCTGGGGCAGGGACGTTCACGCGCGCAGGTCGCAGCGCTGGTGTGGCGCGTCATCGGCCTGCTTGCGGGCTTCGGCGTGCTGTGGCTGGTGGCGCTGTGGTGGGCCGCGCCGTTTGTGGTGGAGCGGCTGTTTTCGCTCAGCGGTGAGATGGCGCACGAAACCATTTTTGGCCTGCGCGCGCTGGCGCTGTCGATCCCCTTCGCACTGGCCGCTACCGGGGCGATGGGCACGCTGGAGGGCTTGCAGCAATTCCGTCTGCTGAGCCTGTGGCGCATGCCGATGAGCGTGCTGCAGTTCGGCCTGCCGGTGATCGTGGCGCTGATCCGCCCCGACATCGGCTGGGTGATCGCCGCGCTGGCCGCCACGCGCGTGGCGTGGATGCTGCTGTGGCTCACGCAGTTGCAGCGCCTGCTGCCGCGCGCGCCCGGCACCAGCGCCAGCCGCGCCGACCTGCGCCACGCCCTGCACTTCGGCGGCTGGCTGTCGGTGAGCAATCTCATCGGCCCGTTGATGGTGTATGCCGACCGCTTCTATCTCGCCAGCCTGTTCCCTCCGGCAACGGTGGCGTATTACACCGTGCCGTTCGATACCGCGACGCGAGCGACGTCGCTACCACAAACCGCGATGAACGCCTTGTTTCCCGCACTGGCGGAAACTCAGACACGGCCAGGAGACTCGGCCCGGTTGCTGGCGCTCGCCATTCGCGCCGTGGTGGTGCTGGTGCTGCCCGCCGTGCTTGTGGTGGCGGTGTTTGCGCACCTCTTGCTGGCACTCTGGCTCAACGCGAGTTTCGCAGGCCCGGCCACACCCGTGCTGCAACTGTTGCTGGTCGGTATCTTTCTCAACAGCGCAGCGCATCTGCCTTATGCCTTGTTGCAAGCGCATGGCCGCTCAGACCTGACCGCCAAGCTGCACCTGCTGGAACTGCCGGTGTTCGCTGTGCTGCTGGTGGCCGGCGTGCACTGGTTCGGCATCACCGGCGCGGCGCTGGCGTGGACGCTGCGCGTGGCGCTGGATGCTGCGTTGCTGTACTGCACCGCGTGGTGGCTGCAGCGGCCCTTGCGTTCAATGCTGGCAAGCGGTGTCGGCTTGCTGCTTCTGGCAGCAGTGGCGTTTTTGCTGGTGGTGTACGCACTGCATGGCCAACTGCAACTCGTGTCGACCGGCATCCTCGTCGCGGCCTGCGCATTCGCCGCGCTGCGCATGCTGCGCCTCATCCGGTTGAACACCCACAAGGAAATCACTCCATGAGCGAAACTCCGCGCCCCTGGCCGCAGGCCGATCTTGAAGCCGTCCCCAACTGTCCAGTATGTGGCAGCGCCGAGCGCAGCCTGCTCCACAAGGGGCTGACCGATCGCGTGTTCTGCGTGGCTGACGGCGCGTGGGATTTGTACCGTTGCGCGCAGTGCGCCAGTGGCTATCTCGACCCGAGGCCCACGCCCGAAAGCATTGGTCGCGCTTACTCCGGCTACTACACCCACGATGCCGAAGATCATCCCATCGTGCGCCGCAAGGGCCGCCTGCGCAGCCTGTTGCACGACCTGATCAACGGCTATCAGAACCATCGCTATGGCCTGCAACGCAGCCCCGCGTTGCCAGCAGGGCGCTGGTTGTTGCCGCTACTTCCATCGCTGCGCACGGCGGCAGACGCCGAATGCCGCCACCTGCCGCCTCTGCCTGCTGATGGCGGGCGTTTGCTCGATGTGGGCTGCGGCAATGGCGGGTTTCTGATGCTCGCCAGGCAAGCCGGTTGGCAGGTGGAAGGGCTGGATTTCGATGCGGGCGCGGTGCAAGCCGCGCGCTCGCGCGGGTTGGAGGTGCATCACGGCGGCATCGAGGTGCTGGGCGCGCGGAGTGCCTGCTACGACGTGATCACCCTGTGCCATGTGATCGAGCATGTGCACGACCCGATTGCCACCTTGCGCCGATTGCATGCATTGCTCAAACCGGGTGGCGTTCTGTGGTTGGACACGCCGAATCTGGCAAGCCTCGGCGCTGTGCGGTTTGGGCCGCATTGGCGCGATCTTGATCCGCCGCGCCACCTTGTCTTGTTCACGCCATCGAGTTTGATGAACAGCCTTGTCACTGCGGGTTTCTGTTCGTTCAAACAGCATTGGCGCGGTATGTCACTTTTTGATGTATATGCGCCAAGTGAGGCCATCGCGGAGGGAGGAACCGGTCTCAACGCCAGCCACCAAGGCCGCCCGCCGCTGCGTGATGTATTCGCCGAGCTGCGCGAAATGCTCCAGCCTGCGCGGCGCGAATTCCTTACCCTTTCCGCGCGCAAATAGGCCACATGGTGCTCTCGGCCAGCAACCGGGTATTTGCCGTCGTCGTGGCCTATCTGCCCGATGTTGACGTGCTGCGCGCCCTGCTCGATGCGCTGCTCGCGCAAACCGCAGGCGTGTTCGTGGTGGACAACACGCCCATGGCCGACGCGCGGGTGGAAGCGCTGTGCGCCACATTGCCGCAACACGCGCTGCGCCTGATCCGCCTGGGCGACAACCTTGGCATCGCGCGCGCCCTGAATGTGGGCATCGACGCCGCGCTCGTCGCAGGCGCGACCCACGTGCTGCTCAGCGATCAGGACAGCTTGCCCGCGCCGGACATGGTGGCGACGCTGCTGGCGGCGATGGACGATTTGCAGCGCGCGGGGCAGCGCGTCGGTGCGGTCGGCCCCACCTACACCGACCGCCACACCGGCATCACCTTTCCGTTCCAGACCCACATTCCGGGCAAGTTCTTCTATGGCCATCGCAGGCCGGAGGCCGCGCATCCCACGGTCGAGGCACTGACGCTGATCACCTCCGGCACCCTGGTTCCAGCCGTCGTGCTGCGCGAAGTCGGACCGATGCGCGAGGATTTTTTCATCGACCATGTGGACATCGAATGGAGCCACCGTGTGCGCGCGGCTGGCTATGCCCTGTTCGGCGTGGGCGCGGCGGTGATGTTTCACAGCATGGGCGATCAAGCGCTGCGCGTGTGGTACTTCGGCTGGCGCCAGGAAAGCGCCTACAGCCCGGTGCGGGTGTACTACCGCATCCGCAACTTTGTTGCCTTGTGCCGCCTGCCGTTCATTCCCCAGCGCTGGAAACTGCGCAATGGCTGGTACTGGCTCGGTTTTGTCTACACGCAAACCGTGTTCGGCCAGCAGCGCCTGGCGGCTTTGCGCATGGCTGCGCGCGGCCTGTGGGACGGCCTGCGCGGGCGCATGGGGCCGTGGCGAGGGTGACGCGCTGCGCTCAAGCGACAAGCCGGGTGAACTGCCTGCGCGACAGCACTCGTTAGAAATCGGCATCGAAGCTGACCAGGCGCTCGCCCTGGTGGATGACTGTGGCTGCGAGCCATGCACCCGGCACCGCATCGGCGCTCAGCACCTTGTCGGCACAGAGTTTGTGCAACACGGGCCACTCGCCGCCGATCTGAGGCTGCCTGACACCAGGTGCCGCCAGCAAGGCGTCGATGAAGTGCAGGGCCTCGCGTAGCAGAGTCGGTTGCACGAATACGCGCCATACAGCATGCACTACATGTCATGATTCAAGGGGTAGGTGTTTGCTTCCAGTGCTTCTAATCAGCGAATCTGTGGCGTGCCGTGCCGCCACAGCATGCGCAGCTTGTGCGGCATCCAAGTGGTCTGTGAAAAAAACTGTTGCGCCCTGACAATGCCGGCCGCACGCAGTCGGCGGCGCTCAGTGGCGATATCGCGACGATGCCGCCACAGCCAGGGCAGGATGGGCGCGTAGATGGCGCGCACCTTGGCACGTCCAGTGCCGCTGAAAAGCAGGAACACGGCTTCGGCGGCCAGCGCCAGCGCGTGCAGCGGCAGCAGCACCAGCAGCGCGGACATCGGATAGCAGATCAGCATCACCGCGGTCTTGTTGCGCTCGCTGAGGGCGCGGCGGCGGGTGGTGGTCTGCATGCGGCCTTCGGCCAGCTTGCCGCCGCCGAGGTTCTTGCCGATCCAGTGGTCGAAACCGGGCGCACCGAGTACCAGCACGTGGTGACCAAGTAGGCGTGCGGCTTGGCAAAGGTAGATGTCTTCGGCAATGGACTCGAACCAGGGCGGAAAGCCACCGATGGCCGTCCACATGGCACGCGGAATCCACAGGCAGGCACCGGTGACCACGCCGGCTTCGTGGGTGCCCGCTTCGAGGATGGGAATGGGGTTGAGCCAGGGGTCAGTGCGGTAGCCGCGATCCACCAGCGAGCCATCCACCAAAGTGTGCTGCGGCAGCCCGAGGATGTCTTGCGCGTGGCCGGCCTGCGCGGCGGAGAGCAGCGCGGCAAGACTGCCCAGGCGCAGCCGCGCATCGTTGTTGAGCAGCAGCAGGTAGTCACCCTGCGCAACCTCCGCCATGCGGTTGTTGCTGATGCAAAAACCCACGTTGCGGGCGCTTTCGATCACGCGCACGCCAGGGTAGCGAGAACGCAGCAGGGCGAGCGAGCCATCGGGCGACGCGTCGTCGTGAACCAGAACCTCGAGGTGAAAATCGCCCCGCTGGGCGAGAACCGAATCGAGGCAATCGGGCAGGTCCATCTCGCCCTTGTAGTTGGCGATGCAGACGCTGATGCGGGGGGGCTGCGTGGTCATGCTCCCGCCCGTTTGTCGGTCATCCGGTGCAACGCAGGCAGGAGTTCGCGCGCGATGGCAGCGACTGACAGGCGCTGCGCGTACAGTTCTTGCCCTGCGGCGGCGATGGTCGGCAGGCGTTCGCGGTACGCATGCGCCCAGCGCAAAGCAGCGGCCAGCGAATCGGCATCGCCTTGCGGCACGAGCAGGCAGTTCTCGCGGTCGCGCAAGCCGTAATCGCATGCAATAGCGCCAACAATGGTCACTCGGCCCAAAGCCAGACATTGCGATGTCTTGCCGGTCACCACGCGCCGGGCTTGGGGCGTGTCGCCGAAGGGGCCGCCCAGGCACAGATCGGCGGCAGGGATTTCCTCGCTGACGAGTTGTTCGAACGGCACCCAGCGGGTGTGTGTCCAATTCTGCACGCCGTGTTGCGCGCAGGCGGCTCGCAAACGCTGCGCCTGCCGGACGCTTCCGCCGATGAAGCGAAATTGCAGCGGCAGATCACGCACGGCAGCGGCTGCGCGCACGATCACATCCAGACCGTGTAAGGGCAGGAAGGACCCGTAGAACAGCACACGCAGGGGTTCACGCGCGTCGCGCACGCTTTGTGGCTGCGGCAGCGAGGCTGGCTCGAACGCGCCGACGGGCAACGGCAGAATGCGCTCGGGTGCGACGCTGAAGTGCTCGACATAGGCCCGTGCGTGTAACACTGTGTCGGTGAGTACCAGGTCGGCATGGCGCAGTGCGTACGCTTCGATTGGCCGCCACAGCACCGCCAACATCGAGCCCAGCCAACCGGCCTTGCGTTCCTCGGTCAAAGCGAGATGGGGCGACATCATGGCATCGAACACCAGCGGCGTGCGGCCGACAATGCGCCGCACCAGCCAGAACACTTCGTGGCCGCGAAAACCCAGCAGGTAGATGTCGGGCGCATGAGTGCGGTGGATGCGCAGCAGGGCGGTGAGCATTTGCGCATAGCGCGCGAGACCATGGCTGCGCTGGTTGGCACGCTGGAGTTCGATGGCCGGATCAAGTGCCAGCGCGGCCAGAAGACTGCGCGTGCGAATGTAGTCGGGATCGCGATAGGCTAGGGCGTAACAGAGCCGCATGGGAAATTAGGTTTGAGCGCGCCAGCGAAGACCGCCGCTCAGCTCTGCGCCCAATCCACATCCGCATACACCTGTTCCACCGCCAGTTCGTCATCGAGGCTGTCCAGATGCAGGCTGCCTTGGTCGCAGCGTTCGGCTTTCCAGCCGTTGGCTCGGCGGTGGAGTTCGAGCTGGGGCTGGTCTTGCGCCACCAGCAGCACCTCTTGCACGCTGGGCAGGCTGATGGTGGAGAGCAGTTTTTCGCGGCGGTCGATACGCTCGGCACCAGGGCTGAGCACTTCGGCAACGAGGCGGGGGCGGGTGAGGTAGTAGGGGTCGCTGTCCTGCGGGTCGCAGGCGATCATGAGGTCGGGGTAGTAGAAAAAGGTTGCGCCGGCGATTTCGAGGCGCAGCTTCACGTCGTTGGTGAAGAGCTGGCAGCGGCGCTGGCGAGCGAGGGGGCCGAGTGCAATGGTCATCGCGGTGACGATGAGGGCATGGCGGCGGCTGGCGCCGCTCATGGCGTAGACCTCGCCGTCGAGGTAGTCGTGGCGGGTTTCGGCGTCTCGCTCGCCAGCGAGGTAATCGTCGATGCTGAGGGGCGTCTTCTTCGCGGCTTGGGGCGGCATGGCACACTGTCCTTCGATTCAATCTGGCGGGCGGCGTTTGGCGTTGGCACGCGCCGACGCCGCAAGCATAGAGCACGGCCGCTTTGCGGATGAACGCTCCTCGCTTGAACGGGCACGATGAAGTTGAAACTGCTGCACCCCACCCCAACCCTCCCCACGTCTGGGGAGGGAGAGAACACTCATCCCTTCAAGGGGTGGTGAGGCTGGGAGCGGGATGGTTTTGCCCATGCGCCGATCATCCTTGTCCAGACCGGATCAATGGCCCTGTCTCACTGTCTGCGGCGCGAGGCTGCTTTCTACAATGGCTCAAACACGAGCAAGGAGTGTGGCCATGACAGCCGTTCCTCAACCCAAGTTCAGCGCAGAAGACTACCTGGCCTGGGAGGCCAGACAGACGGAAAAGCACGAGTTCGTCGGCGGTGAAGTGTTCGCCATGGCGGGTGCGAGCGATGCGCATGTGACGCTCAGCCTGAATCTGGCCTCATTGCTGCGCGCCCATCTGCGCGGCACGCCCTGCCGCACCTACATTGCCGACATGAAACTGCACGTGGCTGCAGCCGATGCGTATTTCTACCCCGATGTGTTCGTCACCTGCTCGGCGGCCGATGCGCTGCGGCCGCAGGACAAGGCCGAGCCGGTGCTGGTGGCCGAAGTACTGTCGCCAACCACCGCCGCGTATGACCGGGGCGCGAAGTTTGCGGCCTACCGCAGCCTGCCGAGCTTGCAGGAGTATGTGCTGATCGACCCCGAAAGCCCCGGCGTCGAGGTGTACCGGCGCGATGCGAGCAACCACTGGGTGCTCTACCCCTACGGCCCGCAGGACGCCGCGGAGTTCGCCAGCGTGGGCCTGACGCTGCCTGTCGCACAGGTGTTCGAGGACGTGTCCCCACCCGGCGCGGCAGCAGCGGCTTGAATGCGGGCATGGCAACGCAGACGGCACACATCGTCCTGCACATTGCATGAAACTCTCCCGCAAACGCGCCCGGGCGCAGACGATCAAGCTGCCCGCCACTTCGCCACGCAACCCGCTGGTGGCGGCAGCGTTGCAGCGCAAGGCGGGGGCGCATCGCAAGAGCAACAAGGCGTTGCGGCGCGGGCAGCGGTCGAGGCGCAAGACGGCGTTGGAGTGAGCGGGGCCAGGCCGCGCACTGTGATGGCGGCGCAACACCGTCTGTCGGCGGCGCCACCGGGACGGCGTTGTGACAGCGGCGAAACGTAAACTCCGCAACACGTCGTATCCACTGACTCCGCTCATGATCACCACCCTCGTCGTCATTGCCCTGCTCGTTGCGCTGCTGTTTTACGGCGTGATGATTTACAACAATCTGGTCAATCTCAAGCACGCCATCACGCAGGCCTGGGCGAATATCGATGTGCTGCTCAAGCAGCGGCACGACGAGCTGCCCAAGCTGGTGGAGGTGTGCCGGCAGTCAATGCATTTTGAGCAGGAGACGCTGGAGCGCCTGGTGCGCGCGCGCTCGCAGGTGCAGCAGGCGCGCGAGGCGGGCGATGTGCGCAGCCTGGGCCGCGCCGAGGGGGCGCTGCGCAGCGGGCTGGGGGCCTTGTTCGCGGTGGCAGAGGCCTACCCCGATCTGAAAACCAACGAGGCCTTCCAGCATCTGCAGGCGCGCATCAGCGGTCTGGAAGAGAACATTGCTGACCGGCGCGAGCTCTACAACGCGTCGGTGAACGCGAACAATGTGCGCATCGAGCAGTTCCCGGATGTGATCGTGGCGAGGCTGCTGGCCTTCGGCCCGGCGGAGTTGTTCAAGGTGGCGTCGGGCGAGCGGGCCGATGTCGATCTGAAGGGCTTATTTGCCGCGCCGTGAAGGTCGCAACCGCTGGGCCTGCGCACGGCCTTGCCCCATGTTGAGCGGCCTGTCGCCCGGCGTGGCTCCGCTGCCGCTACTCCTTGCGGCGCTGGGCGCGGGCGCTGCGGGGATGGGGCAGTTTTTCCGTCTGCAGCGCCGCCGCCGGATGATGGAGGACACGCCGACCTCTCGCATCCGCTCGGCTGCGCAGGGTGATGTCGAACTCATCGGCAAGGCGCAGGCGCCCGATGCGCCGCTGTTCTCGCCCATCACCCGCACGGCCTGCTGCTGGTATCGCTACAAGATCGAACGGCGCGACTCGGAAAGTCAATCCAAGTGGACCGTGGAGGAACATGGCGTGAGCACGGCGCAGTTCTGGCTAGATGACGGCACGGGCCGCTGCATCGTCGACCCCGAGGGCGCCGAAGTGCGCGCCCTCACCCGCAGCACCTGGACGGGCGCCACCGCCCAGGCCCTTCCCGGCACGCGGGGCGAGGTGATGATGGTGGGCGACAACGATCATCGCTACACCGAGCATCTCATCCTGCACGGCCAGACGCTCTATGCCCTGGGCTGGTTCGCCAGCCTTTCGCCGCTGCAGGCGTCGCCGCACGAGGAAGTCCGCGAGCGCATCGCCGCGTGGAAGGCCGACCCGCAGCAGCGCCGCGCCTTCGACGCCAACCAGGATGGCGAGCTGAATATGGCCGAGTTCGAGCACCTGCGCCAGCAGGCCGCTGCCACCGTCGAGGCCGAACGCCGCGAGCGCGCGGCGCAGCCGCAAACCCATGTGCTGCGAAAGCCCAAGAACCGTCTGTTTCTGCTCACCACCGAGCCGCACGACGGCCTGTCGCGCACTTTGCGCTGGCAAGCCTGGGCGTGGCTGGCCGCCGGGGTGGTGGCGCTGGCCTATGGCGGGGCGGGGCTGCTCATGCGGGCTTGATCGATCCCGCAGACGCTCCGCCCCAACCCTCCGCACGGCGTGGGGGAGGCCGGGAGGGGGAGTCTGCCGACCGCAGGCCATACGATGCCGACATGCAATCGCCCTATTCCTCCGTCTATAAAAAGCGCCGTCCGGCTGCGCAAGCGCCTGCCGGGCCCAACGCCTTCGATTTTTTCCTGCCCTGCCCGCGCGGACTGGAAACCGCACTGGCCGAGGAGGTGACAGCCCTGGCCGCAGGCAGCCCCACGCTGCGCGCGGGAACGCCCACGCCCGGCGGCCTGCCCGTGCAGGGCGATCTGACGGATGCCATGCGGCTGAATCTGCATTGCCGCATTCCCAGCCGCGTGCTGCTTCTGGGCGGCAGTTGCGGCTACGCCGACGCCGAAGACATCTATCACCTGGCCCGCGATCTGGCCTGGGAAAAGTGGTTTGACGTGAACCAGGCGCTGCGCGTGGACGTGACCGCCGAGCGCTCGCCGCTGGAGAGCATCAAGTTCGCCGCGCTGCGGGTGAAGGACGGCATCTGCGACCGCTTCCGCGCGCTGACGGGCGAACGTCCGGACGTGGACACCGCACACCCTGACGTGCGCATCCACCTGCACCTGCGCGAGGCCGACGCCCTGCTCTACCTCGACACCAGCGGCGAGCCGCTGTTCAAGCGGGGCTGGCGCAGCGAGCATGGCGCCGCGCCGCTGAAGGAACATCTGGCGGCCGGCCTGCTCAAGCTCTCGGGCTGGACACCGGCCAACGTGTTGTTTGATCCGCTGTGCGGCTCGGGCACCCTGGTCATCGAGGCCGCGCAAATGGCGGCCAACCGCGCACCGGGGCTGGATCGCCGCTTCGGTTTCGAGGCGCTGCGCGGGTTTGACGCCAAGATCTGGGCCACGCTGTGCGAACAGGCCCAGCATGCCGTGCGCCCGTTGCCACCGGGGCAATTTTTCGCTGCCGACATCGACCCCGTGAACGTGCACATGACCCTGGACAACGCCCGCCGCGCCGGGGTGGGCGAGGCCATCGCCGCGCAGCAGGGCGATGTGATCGAGGCCATGCCGCCGGTGGACGCCGCCGCCCTGCCTGCCGGGCAGCGGGCCTGGCTGATCAGCAATCCGCCCTACGACGAACGCATCGCGCCCGAAGGCGAGGCCGCAGACGACTTTGCGCCGCAACTGGCACGCACCCTGAAGCAGCGCTTCGCCGGCTGGCATGTGGGGCTGCTCGCCGCCGATCTGCACTGGGACCGGGCGCTGCGCCTAAAACCGCGCCGCCGCATCGTGCTGTTCAACGGCACCATCGAATGTCGGCTGATGCTGTTCGACATGGTGGCGGGCAGCGCACGGGGCTGAGGTCCTGAACGGGGTCAGGTCTCCCAAGTTCGACGTCTCCGGCCTGCGATTTCGGTCTGAAGTCGTGTCATGACAAGAACTTAGGCTCGTTTTCCCGCTGAGCTCTGTAGTGACACGTCATTTCTTGGAACATTCGCTTTAGCGATCTTTCCTGCGATATAGTGGCGACATGTTCGTCAAGCTCACCCGTTCCGGATCGCGCAGCTACGTCAAGCTTGTGGAGGCGTACCGCGATGAGCATGGGGTCTCCCGCCAGCGCGTCGTCGCCACCCTTGGCCGCCTGGAGCAGGTGCGCGCCGGTGGGGCCGATGCCCTGATTCGCGGCCTGCACCGCGTCACCTGCGGGCAGGAGCCGCAGGCACCCTCGGTGCGCTTTGCCCCGGCGCTGGCGGTGGGCGACACCTGGATGCTGCACGCGCTGTGGCACAAGCTGGGCTGGGACGAGGCGTTCCGCCGGGTGCTGCGCAATGCCCACGGCGCCTTCGACGCCGAGCGGCTGCTGCGGGTGATGGTGTTCAACCGCCTGTGCGACGCCACCTCCAAGCTCGGCGTGCTGCGCTGGCTCGAAGGCACGCGCGTGCCGGGGGTAGACAACGCATCGGTCACCCATCAGCGCCTGCTGCGCACCATGGACACCCTGGCCGAGCGCGCGGACGCGATGCAGCGCACCCTGGCGACGGTGTTGCGGCCGCTGGTCGACCAGGACCTATCGATCGTGTTCTACGACATGACCACCATCGGTGTCGAGGGCGAGAGCGAGATGCCCGGTGAGATCCGCCAGTTCGGCCTGTCCAAGGATGGCGGCATCCGCCGGCAGGTCATGCTCGGTGTCGTGCAGACCGCCGAAGGCTTGCCCATCGCGCACCGTGTCTGGGAGGGCAACACGGCCGAGGCGCCGACGCTGCACGCGGTGGTCGACGAGATCCTGGCCCTGTACCCGGTCAAGCGCGTCGTGCTGGTGGCCGACCGCGGCCTGCTCAGCCTGGACAACCTGGAATGGCTGCAGGCGGTGCGCATCGGCAAGACGGCCCAGCCCCTGGAGTTCATCCTGGCCGTGCCCGGTCGCCGCTACGGCGAGTTCACCGAGATCCTCAGCCCCTTGCATGCCGAGCATTGCGCGTCGGCCAAGACCGAGGTCATTGGCGAGACGGCCTGGAAGGGGCTGCGCCTGGTCTGGGCCCACGACCCGCAGGCCGCGGCCCAGCAGAGCCAGGCGCGGCGCGAGACCATCGAGACCATCACGCGGCAGGCTGAGCAGCGCGCCGGCAAGCTCGACGCCCAGGACGGCGGATCCACCTTCAAGGGCCGGCGCCTGAGCGACTCGGGCGCCAAGGCTTGGTTGTTCCGCGCCGTCAGCGATGCGCACCTGGGCTCGATCGTCAAGGTCGATCTGCAATCGGACCTCTTCACCTACGCCATCGACGAGGCAGCTCTGACGCGGGCCGAGCTCAACGATGGCAAGCTGCTGCTGGTGACGAATACCGCCGATCTCGACCCCGCCGAGGTGATCGCCCGCTACAAGTCGCTGGCCGACATCGAGCGGGGATTCCGGGTGCTCAAGTCCGAGATCGAGATCGCCCCGGTGTTCCACCGTCTGCCCGATCGCATCCGCGCCCACGCCCTGATCT
>Ga0207433_10006083_pt1 | contig 21170 bp, 19 predicted proteins | sample YelNatPaOPGAMG01_FD_187559 | JGI IMG/M metagenome (GOLD analysis project Ga0207433, IMG submission 187559) | Hot spring thermophilic microbial communities from Obsidian Pool, Yellowstone National Park, USA - OP-RAMG-01 (SPAdes) (version 3) | ecosystem: Environmental > Aquatic > Thermal springs... | reverse complement strand
TCCAGAATATCTTCTTACAGAATCTTTTATATTATTTATTCTCGGAAACCCTGAAAAAACTTTTAAATCAAAAAAATTTATATTACTATTTACAATGATCCCTTCAATATCCCTCTCAAACCTTATCTTTTCATCTTCAAAAAAAGATGCTATTATACCTCTACCTGATGATAAATAACTATCACCTATTTTTAATGTTAGACAATTTGTTTTTATAAAAAATGTTTTTTTTGAAATACTATTTATAATAATTGTATCATAGACCAACTCATTATCCATTAAGAATGAAAGACTCATACCATAAATAAGGTCTTTAGTATTTCTATTTAAATTTAAAAGAAAATTGTTTCTAAAATTAAAAAAGTTTAATGAATCATTATAGAAATATCCTGTAAATTTATTTGAAACATTTATCTGTATCTCTTCACTTAAAAGAATAACAGGAATCAAAATTATTATTTTACTTTGCAACCTCAACATACAATCTCAATTTCTTTATTATTAAAGTATCCTTTTGTGGAGAATAGGTTATAGTGGCATAGTTTACACCTTGAACTTGAGGGGTTATTCCAATATGAAAAGTAGTTGAAGAATCTCCAGGATTCAAAAATAATTTCAAAGGTAATGGATAACAGGATGTTGAATCACATATTGTTTTTCCAATATTTTGTGGTTCTGATAAGGAATCAGGTAAATCAACAATAATGGTATCTGCAATATTTCCTGTATTTTTTATGGTTATTGGGAACTGGGTTTCTTCACCTATTTTTCCGGAAAGAATTGTATCCTGTGCTGAAATAATAAAGTCCAGAATTGTTTCAAATGGAATCTTTAATTCATAAGATTGGATTATTTCCTTTGATGAACTCTCCTGAATGAAAAACGAAATTTCTAAATTCTTTTTATTCCATAATTCACTGATACTAAATTCTCCATCTATTTCAGTAGTATCCATAATAATAGATATTCCATTCTTTTCAATAATCCTTGAAATATCATTATGTAAAGTCTCACCATTTGCAGCATTGAAATGAATAGAATCTTCCTTTATTATTATGAAATATTCAATATTCCTTAATGTATCATCCAAAACAGGACATATTTTAAAATTATATGTTATTTTGGAACCTGTTAAAGAAACACTCCCATCAATACCAATAGGACTTTTTAATCCTATCCTTCTTTTTATCTCTTCTTTATATTTATTATAGGTATCCTGTGAAACACCTGTAAATTTTGAAACTCCATCTATTATCACTGTTGGTAATGCGGAAACACCATAAAATTGTGCCCTTTGAGATGAACCATCAAAACTAAAAGTGTCCTGGATATGATATTTTACTATATTAATAGTATCTTTAAACTCTGATTTCAAAACATTAATTATGCTTTCTGCAACAGGACAATAAGTGCAGGAATTTGATGTGAAAACTTCTATAAGAACTTTTCTTGAAATTCCTTCAGGATTTTCAGGCTCTGGTAAGTGTTTTCCACAGGATAAAAATAAAATTAAAAATGCAATTAAAAATTTCCTAATCATTTTTTATTCTCCTTTTTATTTCATCTTCTATATCTTTTTCATCACCAATTTTAAATCCAATATGTTTGTATTCAACATCTCCTTCTTTGTTTACTATTATTGTTGCAGGGATACTTGAAATACCAAGTGATTTTAATATCTCTTTTTCAGTGTCAAAGAAAACAGGGAAAGTGAACTTTTTACCTTTTACAAAATTTTTAATCTTCTCTTTCATCCTAATATCATCAACAGAAATTGTTATTATATAAATCCCGCTGTCAGAATAATTCTCATAAAATTCCTGAATAAATTTCAGTTCTTTTTTGCAGGGTTTACACCAGGTTGCCCAGAATGAGATGAGAACAGGTTTTTCTCTGTATAAATCCGATAAAAATAATGTACTATCATTTATATTTGTAATCTTAAAATCGTATGATAATAAAAATAGAATCATATTCATCTTATAAATATCACCTTCTTTGTAAAATCCTTCCCTGATGTCTCAATCCTCAAAAAGTATACACCAGGGTTTAATTTTTTGAAACTGAAACTATTTATTCCAGCATTCATTCTCTTTTTCTCTTCGGCAACTTTCTTCCCTGTTATATCAAACAATTTCACATTCACAAATGCATCTTTTACAAGAGAAAATCTCAATTCACCCGTTATTATATTATTCATTTCTTCAAATTTCACAATTTCTTCATCTATCCCAACGGTCTTATATGTTAAAATCCTGAAATCATCTATATATTGCCATGTTTCATCTGTGTATCCATCACCATGTGTTAAAAATCTTACCCTTACAGTCTGACCTTTACGGGAAGAGATATCATAGAATAAATGTTTCCATTCTTTATCGTTCGCACAGACATTATAAAATGTCTGTAAGACTGCACCTGTTGAATTCAATAATTGTGCTCTCTGCCAGTCGTATGTGATAGCGTCCTCGGTTCCTCTTTTTACCCAGAAATCAACATATATGTAATCAGGGTCGGATGGAAGCGTTATCTCTTTATACATCCAATCATCACCATTTGGTTCAGGTCCTGGAGGTGGAACACCTACAAGTGCACTATAGGAACCTGAATGAATTTCATTACTACTCTGATAAATATGTCCAAGCCCACCAGTAACCCATTCACCAAGCCCTGATTCAAAACCATCCGAAAAAATGATAGTTGGTGTTCCTGCAATAATTTTTATAGTATCATAAATTGAGTTATAATTATTTAGGAATTGACTTTTTACACCCATTTTTAAAAGTATTGTGAATAGATGACCTTGAGGTGTGGATGGGGATATAGAAAAAGATAACGGTTCAAATTCGTTTGATATCGTATCATAATGAAATACATTTGTTTTCACATATAAACCATTAATTATTGATATATAAGGGTCGGAGGATATTAGTTCATATTTTACAGTATCTGATGAACCGAAAAAATTTTGTGTTCTTGCAAAGATTACTGCATTTTCTCCAGGGTCTATATACCCATTGTTATTCCCTGATATTTCAAATATTGTATCACTTATAAGTTCAAGATGTGGTGAAAATCTAAACTTTGCACCCTGAAGTATAGGTCTTTTTCTGAAACTTCCTGAAGCAACAATACTATCCGTTTGGAGAAAACTTACAATCTCGCAATTGTTTACATTCCAACTTGAATTTATTGTAAATGGAATGCTTCCGTAAACACTATCCGGTGGTGATACGAGTGAAATTGAAATACCAAGTGTATCAGGTATCATATCCCTCAGCGCCTGATGATGAACTGGGTCGCCATTTGGTCCTGTATAATAAACATAGGATTCTGTTATCACTGTTCTTAATCTCAATTTTTGATAAGGGATATTATCAGTTGCCTTTACCTTGTAATTCACATAGCCTGTTCTTGTAATGGTATCATAATCCACAGTGAAAGAAAGTTCTGCTGGAGAAGGATTTGAAAACTCACTTGTTATCCTTGATTCGTATGAGGAAGCATCATTAGTATCACCATCAACAACAAGGTGTGGAACATAATTAAAATTAAAATAATACCTTCTCCTTGCATTGTTTTCAGAAGGATTTGCTGTATAAAATGGGTCTGTTGATGATGGCCAATACATATGGAACCTTATTATTGCAAGGCTATCAAAGTATAATTTTGAAAGCCTTGTGAGTTCAGCATTCGCTGATACACAGGGACCGCACCCTGTATTTGTAAAAAGTTCTGAAACAACTATCCTCTGGGATGGTATAAGCGAAAGTCCAAGTAAAAATAACAACAATGTTTTGTATTTCATAATACCTCCTCTTTTGTCCAAATTTTCTTAAACCTGAATTGTACATTTTTTCGTTTCTAAAATATACAAATATTTTTTAGATTGTCAAGAAAAAATAAATTTTTTGTCTTGATTTATAAACTTGACAAATATAAGAAAATAAATTTAATAATAAATTAGAAAATGATAAGTATTAAAGAAGAAATACAGGATAAAATACTTGAAATGATAGGTCTTAAAGGATTAAAAAGCGATAATGTTCATATTTTTGAGGATAAAATTCAAAATATAAGGAATAAACTTGTTAAACTATCTTTAGACCTTTACAGAAAGGAATTTTTTATCGGTGAGAATGAGATTGCATACATTTCTTACAACTTCCCGATGAATATTGGAAAGACAATGTATATAATGAACTTATTAAAGAATTTTTCCCAGATAGAAAAAAAAGATTTTGTAAAAGTGATTGATATTGGATGTGGCGAAGGTGCTGGTAGCATCGGTATAAGTTTATCTCTAAAAAACAATATTTCATTCACAGGGGTTGATATTTCTGAAGAAAGACTGAATTATTATAAAGAATTTATGGATTTCTTGAAATGTAATTTTGATATTAAAAGGATAAGTTCTTTCAAAGTGATAGATAGTATTAAAGAATTTGATATAGTGATAATGTCAAATATCTTATGCGAGATAGAAGATAGTAATTCATTTGTTAATAAAATTGTAAAATCAATGAAAGATGAAGGAATAATGATAATCATAGAGCCTGCTTTAAGGGAGACATCAAAAAATATTATGAGGATAAAGGAAGATTTAAAAGATAAAGGTTTTTTATTACCTTGTCTAAAAAATAAGACCTGTCCATTGCTTCTTAAAGATGAATGGTGTTATAGCATGAAAAAATGGGAAGTCCCATTTTTCATTCAAGTTATCAACAGAAAACTCTTCAGGGATCTTAGATTGAAATTTTCATATCTTGCTTTTGTGAAGGAAAGGATTAATATAGATAAATTTTATTACTTCATAGATGAGACAAAGAATGAAAAGGGAAGATTGAAAAATTTTATATGTGGGGAAAATTCTCTTGTTGAATGTATTTTACTGAAGAAAAATATTTCAAAAAATAATATTTTGTTCAAATCAATTGAGAAAGGGGATATTATAAGTTTAAATAATTTTATAAAGAGAAAAGATATTCTCTGGGAGATCAATAAAGGAACAAAAATAAAGATATTATAAGTTTGCAATTGTAAGAAATGCAATAACAGCAGATTCTATTCTCAATGTGTATTTAGATAGTTTTACTGGTATTCCACCTTTTGAAATTATATATTTTTTCTCATAATCAGTTAAACCACCTTCAGGACCAGCAATGAATAAACCTTCTTTTACCTCTTTTAATGTTTCACCTTCTTTATCACCAAAATAAATATTTTTGAATTCCCTGTTCAATACATCTACCAATTTCATATTGTTGTAAACAACTGGAAGATATGGATTACCTGATTGTTTCATTCCTTCTATTATATATCTTTTTATTTTATCAATGTTACCTTTCCTCAAAGACCTTTCTGTTATAAGTGGTATAAATCCCTTTGAACCAAATTCCGCTATCTTTTCACATAGAAAATGTAATCTCTTGCCCTCAGGGAGAGGTGAAGCAATGAATATTTCTTTATTTTCAGGGAATGTTCTTACATCTTTTATCTTTATCTCTTTATTCTCAAAATACACATAAAAAATCTTCCCTTTACCATCAAGTATGCCAAACAATTCAAAATCTTTTATTCTCTTAACTTTTATATGTTTCATTTCCTCCTGTGGAATGATTTTATGATTTTCCGAGAAATTCTCAGAATAGAAAAAATCCATAAAAAATAAAAAGAAGGGGGTTATTTCCCCCCTTCTTTTGGACACTTATGTTCCTGTATCTCTTTTTCCTCTCTCATCTCCATAAATTTCTTTATAATCTTCTTCTTTTCTCCGCCTCCAAAAAGCCACATCCTCCCATCTTTTGCCTTCTCCTTTGGCAATAACTTATAGACAGATATTTTGAAATTCAGCATCTTCAATTCCATATCATTTTTCAATTGCTGGAGTTCTTTCCACTTTGACTGGAATTTCTCAATCGTAAAATCATCGCTTCTCAAAAGTTCCATTATCTCCATCTGTTTCTTCTCTATCTGGTATCTTGCATCAAGCATCTCTTTTTGATGTTGGAACCATAGGTCTTCAACCTTTGCTTTCAGTTCTCCTCCAAGACCAAGTTCTTCAGCCATCTCCATCATCATTGGGCCATGTGGAGCCATAGCAATCTCATTCTCCTCCATCATCTCCTGTGAGAATACTGAGATTGGTAAAAATGCAAAAACTAAAAAAAGGTACTTCATAGAACCTCCTTTTTAATGTTTAACTGGTTTTCTGATATCCCTCATCAAAACTCCCCTTATGAATTCCTTCCTCATATCGGGCGGGATATCTTTTGAAACTAACATAATATGCCTTATAGACTTTTCCCTCATCTCCCTTTCAATCTCCGCTATCTCATCAGAAATTCTGTAAGCGAAATCACTATCACCTTTTGTTATCGCTATGAAGAGAATTTCTTCTTTTCTTATCTTTTCTTCCATAAGTGGCCTCATCTCATTCCTGAATCTTTCCATTTCAGGCATCACTATCTGTAAAGAAACAAATCTTGAAAAATATCTTGAATGCCTTCTAATTGTAAGATACCTACCTATAAAAAAACCAGATAGTATTGAAATACCAAATACAAAGATTAGTATTATTGTGATAAGTATTTTATTCTTCAAATGGCATCACCTCCTCTGTTAATGTTATATACTCATCATATTTATATGAATTTTTACCAAAAAATATACCAAGGATTAAGAGGATTATGGCAAAAGCAAAAGCAGGATAAAGAAGATACTTCCTAAAAACAAATGCATTTTCTTTCTCTAAATTATAATAAGGAAGTGTATCAAGAAGTTTCCAGACCTTTCTATATTCATTATACTCTTTCATCAATCTTCTATTCGGTAAGATGGATAATAAAAGAAAAAATCTCTTTATAAAATTTTTATCTCCAGTAATAATTTCAAATATCCTTTTTTCCATTCTTACCTCCCACATAAGGTTCAAGATGAACCTTTAATTTTTCAAGTGCTCTCATAAGTGTTATCCTGCTATTCTCTTCTGATATGTTAAGTATTTTTGCAATCTCTCTATGTGAAAGTTGCTCAAATTTTTTTAAAGTTAAAATAGCCCTTTCATACGGCTCAAGTTTCATCAAAGCATCCTGCACAACCTTCTTTATCTCTTTTTTTATAATTGAACTTTCAGGGTCATCTTCTTCAAATTCCAATTCAAAAGTCCTTGAATTCTTCTTTACAAGATTTATTGATTTATTTGTTGCAACTTTTATAAGCCAGGACCTTATATTCCCTTCGGGTTTCCTTTTTTCATATTCAAGGATAGTCTCCTGTAATATATCTTCACTATCCGCTATGTTCCCTGTTATTTTATAACTTACACTCATTATCATATCTTTATATCTCCTGTAAATTTCTTCTGTTTTCATTCTACTTATATAACAATTATTTTTTCATTTTGTTACAGAAATTTTCATTTTATTGAAAAAAAACCTGATTTTATCTTCCTCACAACACCATTAAATGAGATAAGATAAGTATCGGAAGATTCCTTTCTTATAATAGTTCCTTCACCAAAAACAGGATGATAAACCTTTTTTCCATTTAACATTTCCTTCTTTCTTTTGAAGTTAAAATCACCTTCCTTTTCTATTGTTTCTTCAGGGAGTTCATCAATAAATCTTGAATGTGTATATTCCATAAACCTATTATCAGATAACCTCTTCTTATAGAAAGATAGATAAACTTTTTCCTTTGCCCTTGTCAAACCAACATAGAAAAGCCTTCTTTCCTCTTCAACATTAAAATCATCATAAGATAGAAAATGGGGGAATAAACCTTCAACAAGACCTGAAATAAAAACAACAGGGAATTCAAGACCTTTTGCATTGTGAACAGTCATAAGTGACACCCTGTTTGTCTTTTCAAACCTATCTGTATCCGTTAAGAGTGCAACCTCATTAAGAAAATCCACTATTGTTCCATCCGGTCTTTTTTGAATAAAGTATTCTATAGAACGAATAAGTTCTTCAATATTTTCAAGCCTTGATAGAGATTCAGGTGTCTCTTCTTCTCTCAAAATTCTTTCAATCCCTGTTTCTTCAAGTATACTTTTCACAAATAGAACAGGCTCTTTTACCTTTTCAAGTCTATTTATTATTTCAATAAAATTGTATAGATGCTCATTCTCTTCTGATAATTTTTTTACAGCGTCCCATATTGTTATTCCTTCCTTTTCGGATGTTTTCAATATAATATCCAAAGTTTTCTTACCTATACCTCTCGGAGGTGTATTTATTATCCTCAAAAAACTCGTAATATCATTCCTGTTGATGACAAATCTCATATATGAGAGAATATCTTTTATCTCTTTTCTCTCATAGAATGCCACTCCCTTATAAATCCTGTATGGTATATTCCTTTTTATCAATGATTCTTCAATAGGCCTTGATTGTGCATTTGTCCTGTAAAAAATAGCAATATCTCCAAAATTATAATGTGATAACTCTTTCAAAATATTCATCGCAATCTTTTCAGCCTCATCAATATCAGTCTCAACTGAAAAAATCTTTATCTTTTCTCCCTTCGGTTTATCAGTCCATAATTTCTTACCTTTCCTTGAAATATTATTTTTTATCATAAAAGATGCTGCATCAAGTATATATCCTGTTGACCTATAATTCCTTTCAAGTTTATAAACCTTTGCATTTTTGAAATCCTTCTCAAAATTAAGTATATTATTTATATCTGCACCCCTGAAACTATAAATTGATTGGTCATCATCACCAACAACGAAGATATTTTTGTGCCTCTCAACAAGTAGTTTAAATATCACATATTGTGCATGATTTGTATCCTGATATTCATCTACGAGAAGAAATCTAAATCTGTTACTGAGTGTCTCCCTCACATCTTCGTTCTCCTTTAATAATCTTACCATATTCACAAGGAGGTCATCAAAATCCATCGCATTGTAAAAGAACATATCATTCTCATACTCCATAAAGACCCTTTTCAAATAATATGATTTTTCATCGGATTCTATCACATTATTATAACCTATTAATCTGTTCTTATATGATGATATCATATTTTGTGCATAACCTATGGATAATTTTTTTGATGGAATTTCCAGTTTATTAAATATTTTTTTTAGAACTGTCTTCTGTTCATCTGTGTCGTAAATACTGAAATTGTTTTTGTAATTTATCCTATCCGCATATAATCTCAATATCCTTGCACAAAATGAGTGAATTGTTCCAACAACAAGTTCACTAACATCTTTGTCAATTAAATATCTTATTCTTCCAGCCATCTCATCAGCAGCCTTATTTGTGAATGTTACCGCAACGATATTCCTTAAAGGGACATCATAATAATTATTGAGATATGCAATCCTGTATGTTATAACTCTTGTTTTACCGCTGCCTGCGCCCGCTAAAACGAGCGCAGGCCCTTCAAAATGTTTAACACATTCTATCTGTTCTTCATTTAAATCATCAAGTAAATACAAACTATTGTGAAATAACCTTAAATTCTACCCTTCTATTCTTTGCTCTTCCTTCCCTTGTTGTATTTGGTGCTATTGGCATACTTTCGCCATATCCTCTTGCTATGAGCCTTGAAGGGTCAATCCCTTTCTGGATCAAATAATTTCTCACTGCATTCGCCCTTGCCTCCGATAATCTTAAATTGTAAGAATCAGAACCCTGTGAATCTGTATGTCCTCCTATCTCTATCTTCACATTCTCATTAGCCTTAAGAAGTTCAGCAATGTTATCAAGGATTGGGTATGAGGATGGAAGTATCACTGCTTTCCCTGTTTCAAAATTAATATCATTAAATACAAGAACCTGTTTCTCTTTTAATTGTTCGTATAGAGAAATATTATTTATTGTTGTCTCTTTGTCCTTAATCACAACAATGATTGTCTGAGGAACATAACCATCTGCCTCTATTTTCACATTATATGTTCCTTCTTTTAATTCCTTCTTGAAGATACCTGTTTCAATATCCGAAACGATTGGTTTCTCATCAGTCCCGAGGAAAGTTATCTTTGCACCTATTGGTTTTTTAGTCCTTGCATCTGTAACTGTTCCTGTAAATATCCCAATAGGAATATATATTTTCTTTAGTGTCTGATCAATATTAATAACCTGGTCCTCTATTATATGAATTGTTCCCTGTTTAGATATGTATCCATCTTTTACAAGTTTGAAATTGTAAGTTCCAGGTTTCAGTTTTATTGTAACCTTTCCTGTGATATCGGTTGAATAAACACCGATGGTTGTATCTTCAAAAATAACATTACCCATAAGAGGTTCGTCTGTCTCCATATCCCTTAAAGATACGACCAATGTTCCTTCCTTTATCTTAGGTGGAGGAGGTGGTGGAAGAACCTCTTTCTTTTTCCTCTCTATCAATGCATTTGTTGTTGTGAATCCAAATGTAAATTTCCATTTTCCAGATTCATTAAAGTAATCTTCTCCATTCCTCCAATCCCAATCCGGAACAACATCTATATTGTTTATAAGTGAGTATTCTCCACCTAAATCAAAAGTTACACCAACTGGTGTTGTGAACCTTATTCCAATCATACCCATTAATGTATCTTTTATATCTATATCCCTAAGGTGCACATTACCTTTTACACCAAGTAATAACCTTGTCCAGGGTCCTGCACAAAGTTCAATACCTGCACCATAAAGAAAACTATTACTATTGTTCAAACTATCCAGTCTGTTGAAATAACTATTGAGTGTGTCAAATTCTGTATAGGTGTCTCTTATTCCCCTTCTTATATAACCTAAATTTGCATGTAGCATAAGTGGGAATATTTCAACATCCAGAAGGAAATCACCTTCATAGTCTGCTTTGTGTGTATTTGTTGGATAAAAATTCCCATTTAAAGCGAGATCTTTGTCTTCTGGTCTTCTATCAAGGATAGTTGTTGCACCAGACCCATGAAAACCTATGAATATTGAAACAGGTATTCTTGGAGTATCATTTAAGACAGGTATAGAGACTTTGAAGCCACCATATATATTCTCATTCCCTACTGTCCAGAGGTCAGCCTGATACCCAGCATAATCATCCTTCCTCTCTTCATACTTACCATAGAATGTTCCACCTATGTATGCTTCAAGGTAATCTATGATACCATATGCAAGACCCGCATAACCCTTTGCGAAATGATGGTCAACACCATAAGGATTATTCGCTTCTGTATATCTTTGCAGGTAATGCTCCCTTGTATACTGAATACCTGTAAAGAAACTGAGATTTGCCATAGGAAGTGAACGAGCAGATAAAACTGTAAATGCACCGGAAGGTCCTGTTAATGATGGGTATGAGAGTAAAAACACAATTAACATCTTCAAAACCTCCATTTTTTAAAAGTGAGCCGTGCAGGAATCGAACCTGCGACTCCCGGCTTAAAAGGCCGGTGCTCTACCTTCTGAGCTAACGGCCCACTCATAATAAATTTATAAATTTTTTTGGTATTGTCAACCATTTTTAAGAAATTTTTACCATTTTCCAGTTTTTATGTATTCATCTATTGCCTTTGCAGCCCTTCTTCCAAAGCCCATTGCCTCTATAACAGTTGCTTCTCCTGTCACTATATCACCACCTGCAAAAACACCTTTCATAGAAGTCTTACCTGTGCTAAAATCAGCCTCTATATACCCCCATTTGTTTCTCTTTATCTCTGGTGTCTCTTGTAATAAGAGTGGGTTTGGACCAGCACCAATTGCAATAACGACATTATCCACATCAAGGACAAATTCGCTCCCAACAATAGGTATTGGCTTCCTTCTACCTGAGGCATCAGGTTCACCAAGTTCCATTTTTATAAGTTCAATGCCCTTCACAAATCCTTTCTCATCACCTATAAATCTTTTTGGATTCACAAGGAAATGGAATTTTACACCTTCCTCTTCTGCATTTAAGACCTCTTCTTCCCTCGCAGGCATTTCCTCTCTTGACCTTCTGTAAATTATTATCGCTTCTTCTGCACCATGTCTTAATGCACTACGAACAGCATCCATAGCAACATTACCACCACCTATTACAGCAACCCTTTTCCCAACCTTTATCGGTGTATCGTATTCAGGGAATAGATATGCCTTCATAAGATTTGTCCTTGTCAAAAACTCATTCGCTGAATATATACCTAATAGATTTTCACCTTCAATACCCATAAATTTTGGTAATCCTGCACCAAGCCCGAGGAAAATTGCCTTATAACCCATTTCAAATATCTCATATAGTGTGATCGTTTTACCAACAACAACATTCACCTTTACCTCAACACCCATTTTTTTCAGGAAATCAACCTCCCTCTCAACTATTGCTTTTGGTAATCTGAACTCTGGTATCCCGTAAATAAGGACACCTCCTGGTTTGTGAAGTGCCTCAAAAATCGTTACAGAGTATCCCATCCTTCTAAGATCAGCAGCACAGGTAAGCCCAGCAGGTCCTGAACCAACTATTGCTATTTTTATATTTTTCTCTTCCTCTATTTTTGGTATATCAACAACACCCATTTTTGCCTCATAATCAGCAACAAACCTTTCAAGCCTTCCAATAGCAACTGGTTCACCTTTCACACCTAAGACACATTTCTTCTCACATTGTTCTTCCTGCGGACAAACCCTACCGCATATTGCAGGGAGTGCATTATCTTCTTTAATTTTTTTCACACTCTCTAAATATTTTTTTTCTTTTATCAATTTTATAAATTCTGGAATCTTAATATTCACAGGGCATCCTTCAACACAGAAAGGCTTTGGACATTGAAGGCATCTTGATGCCTCTTTTAATGCAAGTTCTTCTGTGTATCCAAGTGCGACCTCATTAAAATTCTTTATTCTCTCATTAGGTGATTGTTTAGGCATTTCCTGTCTTGGAATTTTTTCTTTCATACACCCTCCTTCAAAAATCTTTCAAGTGCCAATCTTTCCTCTTCCTTGTATGTATTCAATCTTTTTATCAGAAGATCAAAGTTAACAAGATGCCCATCAAATTCAGGACCATCAACACAGGCAAACATCGTTTTACCTCCAACCTCAACCCTGCATACTCCACACATACCTGTTGCATCAAGCATTATGGAGTTTAAAGAGACAATCGTCTTTATCCCATATTTTTTTGTGAGTTCGGATACAACCTTCATCATAATAGCAGGGCCTATTGCAATAACAAGGTCTATTTTTCTCCCCTCATCTATCAATTTTTTTAATCTATCTGATACAAAGCCCTTTTCACCATAACTTCCATCATCTGTCGTAACATATAACTCATCCGAATATTTCCTCATCTCATCTTCAAGTATTACAAGTTCCTTATTCCTGAAACCTATTATTGATATCACATAATTCCCTGCCTCTTTTAAAGCCTTTGTCTCAGGATAAACTATTGCTGTTCCAACCCCACCACCTATCGTTACAACATTCCCATATTTCTCTATCTCCGCTGGTTTTCCGAGAGGGCCTATTAGGTCCATTACAAAATCACCTTCTTTAAGTGTCCCGAGTTTATATGTGGTCTTTCCAACCTCCTGAACGATCAGAGTTATGGTTCCATTATTTTTATCAGTCTCTGAAATTGTGAGTGGAATCCTTTCACCTTTTTCATCTATCCTGATCACAACAAACTGACCTGGTTTATGTTTCTTTGCTATCAATGGTGCTTCAATAACAAACTTGTTAACATTCTTTGCAAGAATTTTTTTTTGAAGAATCTTAAACATCTATCCTCCCTTTTTATATTCTTCCTTCTGGAAACTGTATTCAAAACTTGTGTAATGCCTATATCTTCCTTCTATCAATGCAATAACATCTTCAACGAAAACAATCTCTTCGTCTGTTGGTATAACAAAGACTTTTATCTTTGAATCATCTGTTGAGATGATGAATTCTTTATCCCTACTTTTAGCCTTTTTATTTCTCTCATCATCAACCTTTATACCCAATTCCTCAAGATTTTTTAATGCTTCGTATCTTAATTCAGGCCACATTTCACCAACGCCTGCTGTAAAAACAATTGCATCTGTATGTCCTAAAACAGCCATATATGCACCTATATATTTTCTTATTCTGTATGCCTCTATTTTAAAAGCAAGTATGCATCTTTCATCACCTTCCTCAATACCAGTTTCAACATCCCTTCTATCTGTGTATTTCCCTGTTATCCCTAAAATCCCACTCTTTTTATTTAGAATGTTTATAACTTCCTGTGCAGATATATTAAGTTTATCAGAAATGAAACCTATTATTGCAGGGTCAATATCACCACTCCTTGTCCCCATTACAACACCTTCAAGTGGTGTAAAACCCATTGATGTATCAATAGAAACTCCATTTTTTATCGCTGTTATACTTGCACCATTCCCTATATGACAGGTTATAAGATTTACCTCATCTGGTTTTTTCCCAAGAAGGCATGCTGCCCTTCTTGAAACATAAAGATGGCTTGTTCCATGGAATCCATATCTCCTCACACCATATTTCATATACCATTCATAAGGTATTGGGTATATGTATGCATAGTTTGGCATAGTTTGATGGAATGCAGTATCCATAACAGCAATATGTGGTATATCAGGAAGTATTTCCATTGCACTTTCAATACCGAGAACATTTGGAGGGTTATGCAAAGGGGCAAGGTCTGATAACTCTTTGAATTTTTCTATCACTTCTTCATTTATAACAACCGACTTTGTGAAAACCTCACCACCATGAACAACCCTGTGTCCAACAGCAATGATCTCTTTTCTGTCTTTCAGAACACCAATTTCCGGGTCTTCAAGAACTTTTATAATAAGATTTATTCCTTCTTTATGGGTTGGGCATTCCTCTTCTATTTTTATCTTCTCCCTTCCTAAAATCTCGTGTTTTATAAATGAACCTCCTATTGTAACTCTTTCAACAATACCTTTTGCAATGATTTTTTCTGTATCTCTATCAAACAATGAATACTTTATTGATGAACTTCCACAATTTAATGTTAAAATCAATCTACCCATTTTTCCTCCCCAAAGAAAAACCTTATCTCCCTTTCCGCATTTTCAGGTGTATCTGATGCATGAACTGCATTCACAGTGACATTTGTTCCAAACATTCTCCTGATACTACCTTCTTCTGCCTTTTCAGGGTCTGTAGAACCAACTATCTTTCTCAATCTTTCAACAGCATTTTCACCTTCTAACCTCACAGCCACTACAGGACCTGTTAACATAAAATTTATCAGTTTCTCAAAAAAAACCTTTCCTCTATGCATCTCATAAAATTTCTCCGCCTTTTCCCTTGTAAATCTTTCCATCTTTATATTCGTTATCTTAAATCCATTTTTCTCAACAATATTTAATATCTCTCCAATAAGAGATTTCTTGACACCATCTGGTTTTATCATCAGCAATGTTTCATTCACATTTTTATTTTAAATTATTTTCATTTGTCTGTCAATAAATTTTTGGAACTTTTTATAAACATTAAAAGTCTTTATAAGTGCGCATAAAAACCTCCTTAAAAATATCGGGAGCCTTCGGGCTCCCTTTTTTATTGACTTTTTTATTTTATCATTTATAAATAAAATATGAGAATAAAAGCAGACCTTCATATTCATACAAGAAATTCAATTGATTCCTTAAATAGTATTGAGAAGATTATTCAGTTTGGGAAAAATAGAAAGATAAATTTATTAGGAATTACAGACCACAATATTTTAACATCATTTGATTGTGAAGAAAACATAAGATTTATTTTTGGTGAAGAGATAAAGACAAAGGATGGTGAAATAATAGGGTATTTCTTAAAAGAGAGTATAAAAAAAGGTATGGGCTTAATGGATACAATAAAGGCAATAAGGGAACAGAATGGTATCGTTTGTGTTCCCCACCCTCTTGATAGATTGAGAAGGTCAGCAATAGGCTATGATAATCTAATGAAGATTATTGATTATATTGATGTGATTGAAGTTTTCAATGGAAGGACAACATTTATTGAAGACAATATTTCTGCAATGAAGATAGCAAAAGAGTTTGGTAAAGGATTATCAGCAGGTAGTGATGCGCATATACCATTTGAGATTGGTGTATGTTATGTTGAAATAGAAGATTTCAAAGACAAAGATGAATTTTTGAATGTTTTAAAAAAAGGTGATGTGAAGATGGGTTTAAGTCCATTCATTGTTCATATCCCTTCAACATTCACAAAATTTTATAATAAATTCAGAAGAACGAAAGAGAAAAATTGTATATGACCCGTTATCTTTCATTTTATCTAACATAAAGTATCTGTATGTCGTTCACATTTGTCCCTGTAAAACCTGTTAAAATTAAATCATTTGAAGATGCGAGTAAGGATTGTGCATCGTGATTTAAAATACCTTTCTTAATATCCTCAACCTTCAATATATTTAAAGATTCTTCATCAACAATACCACCTGCAAATTCACTTGAACCATCTTTCCCATCTGTATCAATTGAGGAAAATACAAATTTAATATCCTTTGAAATATTCAATAAGAAGTGAAGACACAATTCTTGATTTGTCCCGCCTTTACCTTTTTTACCTTCAATATTCACAGTTGTTTCTCCTCCCGAAAGGATTAAACAGGGTTTATTCAGGGGGACACCATTATAAAATACATCTTTACATATACCCGAAAGAAATCTTCCAACCTCTTCAGGTTTTCCTTCCATTCTTGAAGACAATATCAAAGATGGAATATTTGCTATTTTCTTTATTTCTTTCAAAACATCAATGTTTCTTAAAATCACATGATTACGCAATCTGATTGATTTAGTATCTATTTTCGTTTCCTTTAAATATTTTCTTATTTGAGGAAAATCTTCCAAAATATTGTATTTTTTTAAAACTCCAAAACTCTCAATTAAATCTGTATTATCAGTAACAGTTGGTCCTGAACTTATCACATCAATCCTATCACCAACAACATCTGAGATTATTATGTTTATTATCTCTGATTCAGGAGAATATCTCAAAAGTTTTCCACCTTTCACATCTGAAAGTAATTTCCTCACCATATTTATCTCAAATATATCAGCGCCAGATTCTATGAGCATTTTTGTTATCTTTATTTTATCTTTCAATCTTATTCCTTCTTTTGGCATAACAAGTGATGCTGAACCTCCCCCTGAAACAAGATAAATTATAATATCATCCTTACCAAGTGTTTTAAGAAGGGAAATAATTCTTTTTGTCCCAATAACACTATTTTTATTTGGATATGGATGGCTTGATTTAAAAACCTCAAACCCTTTTACAGATGAAACATAAGGAGAAATTATAATACCTTTTTTTATTCTGTTTTTAAGAATACCTTGAAGAACTTTTGCCATACCATCTGCTGCCTTACCAAAACCTATAACAAAGATATTTTTATTTTTTATATTGAAGATTTCATCATTCACATAAAGATAATCATCTTTCAGTGAAACAGCCCTTTTTATTGCATTTTCAGGTTTTGAAAACTCTAAACCTCTCTCAAGAAGTTGGATTACGAATTCCCTTTCTTTTTTTCCTTTTATTACTTCAACATTCTTTATTATATGCATAATCTTATTAAATTAAAATCCATATTTTTGTCAAGATATAATATTGATTTATGATATCAAATAAAAAAATCTTTTCCATTTTTAATAAAAAATAGACTTGACATTGAATTGATTTTTATTTATATTTTATAAAATAAAATGTTAAAAAGGGGTGGATTATGTCCGTAAATAATATAAGAGACTTACTTGAAGAGATGGTTAGAAGAAATGCAAGTGATTTGCATTTAACAGTTGCCGCACCACCTGTTTTTAGAATTGATGGGCTTCTTGTTCCTGGAAATTATGAACCTCTTACACCAGAAGATGTGAAAAGACTTGTTTATAGTATATTAAATGATGAACAGAAGAAAAAATTTGAGACAGAGAAAGAACTTGATTTAAGTTTCGGAATACCTGGTCTTTCAAGATTCAGGGGAAATGTATTCTATCAAAGAGGTCAGGTTGCAATGGCAATAAGGACAATACCTTTTAAAATAAGGTCATTCAGGGAACTTGGCTTGCCACCTGTTGTAGCAGAACTTACAACGAAGCAAAAAGGTCTTGTCCTTGTAACAGGCCCTACAGGGTGTGGAAAGTCAACAACACTTGCTGCAATGATTGATAAGATAAGCAATGAAAGAAAATGCCATATTGTGACAATTGAGGACCCTATTGAGTATCTTTTCAAACACAAACTTGCTATCATAAATCAGAGACAGGTTGGTTCTGATACCTATTCTTTTCAGAAGGCTTTGAAATATGTTTTGAGACAGGATCCTGATGTTGTAATGATTGGTGAGATGAGAGACCTTGAGACAACAGAAGCAGCATTAACAATTGCAGAAACAGGACATTTAACATTTGCAACATTACACACAAACTCCGCTGCTGAATCAATATCAAGGATTATTGATATCTTCCCTACAAACAGGCAATCACAGGTAAGGGCACAACTTGCCTTCGTCATACTCGCTGTCATCACACAATCTCTTATTCCAAAATTAACAGGTGGAAGGGCATTAGCACTTGAGATACTTATAGGAACACCCGCTATAAAAGCATTAATAAGGGATAATAAACTTCACCAAATTTATTCACATATGCAGGCAGGTCAGAAATATGGGATGATAACAATGAATCAATCTCTTTATCAACTTTATACCTCACGACAAATTTCTCTTGAAGATGCTATTTCATATTCGAGGAATCCTGAGGAACTTGAAAAAATGATTGAACAAAAATCAATGATTGTAAAATAAAAAGGGGGTATAAATGCCTATTTATGTATGGAAAGGTAAATCTGCATCAGGGATAATCCAGACTGGTGAGATTGTTGCTGCAAACCCTCAGGAAGTTTACAATATTTTAAGAGAGAGAAAGATTGTTCCCACATCTGTAAAACCTAAACCAAAACAACTAACCCTTCCCTTTGGTAAAGGGGTAGGTTTAAGAGACCTATCCATTTTCACAAGACAATTTGCAACAATGATAAATGCAGGTTTACCTCTTTTGAAATGTCTTGAGATACAGGAGCAACAGGTTACAAAACCCAGTTTCAAAAATGTGTTAAGGGCAGTGATCACTGATGTTGAAGGTGGTTCAACACTTGCTGACGCTTTAAAGAAACACAAATCTATTTTTAGCGACCTTTATGTGAATATGGTCTCTGCTGGTGAAAGCGGTGGTGCGCTTGATGTGATTCTGAACAGGCTTGCAACTTATCTTGAAAAAAATGCTGAGATTATAAGGAAGATAAGGGGTGCAATGATATATCCCGCTATGATATCAATCGTAATGGTTGTTGCTGTTATTCTTATGCTCACTGTTGTTATACCAGTCTTTGCAGCAATGTATTCAGGTCTTGGTTCCAAACTTCCTCTCCCAACACAGATTGTTATTAATCTGAGTAATTTTCTAAAAAAGTATATCATTTATATGATTATTGTCGCTATTGGTATTGCAATTGCACTCAGGACATATTATAGGACTGAAAATGGACATTTTGTGATAGATGGAATAATGCTTAAAATACCAATATTTGGGGACCTTATAAAGAAACAGTCTCTTACAAGATTTTCAAGAACATTATCAACACTCCTTTCAAGTGGTGTGAATATTCTTGAAGCACTTGAAATAACCGCAAAAACATCTGGTAACAAAGTGATTGAAAAGGCAATTCTTCGTTCAAGATCTGCCATTGCTCAGGGTGAATCTGTTGCAACACCATTATCAAAAGAAAAAGGACTATTCCCTCCGATGGTGGTTCAAATGATAACGATTGGTGAGCAGACAGGTGGCCTTGATGAGATGTTAAATAAGGTCGCAGATTTTTACGATGCAGAGGTTGATCAGGCTGTAGAAAACCTTATGGCTGCAATGGAGCCAATCATTATGATTGTTCTTGGTGTTGTGGTCGGTGGAATGCTTATGGCGATGTATCTCCCGATATTTAAACTTGCTACAGAGTTTATAGGCGGTTAATGAAAAAAAATATCTCACTTTACATACTTCTTAGAGATATATTTTATTATATATTTCTTGGTATAATTTATTTCATTCTTAAGGAAGAAAAAGTCTCTTTTCTCCCCTTATTCCTATTTTTGGGTTTCAGTCTTCTTGATTCAATTTATAGTATAATATATTTTAAAAGTATAGGTGTTTTCTTCTTCTTGAAAGAGATTCTTATCTTTAGTTTCTTCTGTGTTATAACAGGAGGTCCTGAATCACCTTTTGTTCCTTTCTTCTTTGTTGTAGTTGTTATAACATCTTTTAATCTTTCTTTTGGGAAGACTTTTTCACTTACAACAATTATAAGTATTTTATTAACATTCGTTATTTTTGGGAAAGGAAACTTTTACCCTGAATCAATCTCAATAGTAAACATACAACCTAAATCAAAACTTGACCTCATTTTAAATGTTGTAATTTATATTTTTCTTTTTTATCTTGTTTCAGCAATCTCTACATTTGTGAGTGAAAAACTGAGGAAAGAGATAAAAAGGATAAAGATTAAAACTGATGATATCTTGAACTCCATGAAAATTGGTATTATAACCACTGACAATGATTATAACATCCTTACAGTTAACAAATGGGCTAAAGAAAACTTTTATTTAAAACAGGGGGTTAGTCTATTTGATGAAAAAATCCCCCGGGAAATAAAAGAGGTTATAAAAGATTTAAATGAGCAAGGAAAAGAAAAGGAATTTAATCTTAACGGAAGAATTTATTCAATAATATTTTTCTCAATAGAAGAAGGGAAAGGAAAGGTTTTTATAATAAGTGATATTACGGAGAAAAAAGAACTTACTAACAGGATTATTTTATACGACAGGATGGCAACCATAGGAAAGTTTGCAGCAGATATTGCTCACGAAATAAGGAACCCATTTATGTCTATAAGAAATGCTATCTTGCTTCTCCAGAATAAAAAGAGATTGAAAAGGAAAGAGAAGGAAAAATTATGGAATTATATACTTATAGAGAGTGATAGAATAGAAAAACTCATAAAAGATTTCCTCACATATTCAAAGGATACGAAACTTGATATTAAAGAGGTAAACTTGAAGAAACTTTTTAAAGATATTCTTGATTCTATAAAATTCCATCCTTCTTTCAAAAAGAATGTGAAGATAAATCTTGAATGCGAGGATATAAAATTAAGTAT
>Ga0207433_10006078_pt1 | contig 21185 bp, 16 predicted proteins | sample YelNatPaOPGAMG01_FD_187559 | JGI IMG/M metagenome (GOLD analysis project Ga0207433, IMG submission 187559) | Hot spring thermophilic microbial communities from Obsidian Pool, Yellowstone National Park, USA - OP-RAMG-01 (SPAdes) (version 3) | ecosystem: Environmental > Aquatic > Thermal springs... | reverse complement strand
ATGTAACGGAAGATAGGGATGCCAAGGAGGGCCATGACCTCCTGCCGATGGATGAGACTGATCACCCGGGTGCCGCGGGCGCGTTGAATCGCGCTCATCAAGCGGGCCCGCCGCCAGTCAAGGATCTTTAGCTGTGCGATCGGGGTCAGCACGACGGCAACGAGGAAGATGAACAGTAGGTCGGCGACACTCATGACGCTTCCTTTACGCGGCTGGGCACGCACCACACGACGGCCGCACGGCCAACCGGCAGCGGCGAGCTTGTCGCGAATGGTACCACGCCGGCGGCCAAGGTAATCGTTAGCGCAGTGGGACGACCTGCCACTCTTCGCGTGCATGCGCACTGGCCGCGCGCTTCTGCGCCCGTACGTTCACCGGCGAGCGCTCATGCGCACTGCGTGTGGGGATCACGCGGTCACGCGAATCAGTTCTTGATAGCTGGTCACGCCCTCAAGGACTTTGCGCACACCATCCTCGCGGACCGTTTCCACTCCCCGTTCGCGGATGGCTGCCCGCAACTCGCCGGCGGTAACGCTGGCGGCGATCATGTCGCGCAGCTCTTCATCTAGCGTGAGTACCTCGTAGAGGCCAACCCGCCCAAGGTAGCCAGTGCCAAAACACTTGGTGCAGCCGTTCGGCAGGTAGACCTGCATTTGGCGGTGCGGCGCTTCGCCGAGACCGAGCTGCTCCCATTTGGCAGCTTTGAGTGTCTGAGGTTTGCGACAATGGCGGCAGAGCCGACGCACGAGGCGTTGCGAGACGATGCAGCGGAAAGCGGCCGCGACGAGGTACGGCGGCAAGCCCATCTCAATGAGCCGATGGATTGCCGAAGCGGCGTCGTTCGTGTGGAGCGTCGTCAGCACCAGGTGACCGGTGATCGCGGCGTCGGCAGCCATCTTGGCCGTCTCCACGTCGCGCACCTCACCGACCATGATCACGTCAGGGTCGGCGCGCACGAGGGAGCGCAGCGCCTGAGCGAAGGTCAGGCCGATAGTTGGCTTGATCTCCGTTTGGACGATGCCGTGAAGTTTCCGCTCGATGGGGTCCTCGACCGTGTAGATCTTCGTCTCCGGTGACTTGATGAGTTCGAGGGTTGTGTAAAGCGTCGTCGACTTGCCACACCCCGTAGGCCCGCAGATAGCGATGCCGCCCTCAGGTCGAGCGATGGCTGCCTCGAAGCGTGCGAGTGAGTCGCCGGTGAGGCCCAAAGAGCCGAGCGTGGGCGGCAGCGGCGAAACCTCGAGGATGCGGATCGTGATGTTCTCGCCGTAGAGGCTGGGAATGGAGGCCAAGCGCAGGTCGACCGTCTCACCAGCCGAGGTCTCCAGTGACGTGCGCCCGTCTTGCGGCAGGCGGCGCTCGGCGATGTCCATGTTGCCCATGATCTTCAGGCGACTGATGATGCCCGCCTGGAGGTGCGCGGGGAACTCGCGCAGCTCGTGCAGCACGCCGTCGATGCGACAGCGCACGTGGAGGACATCCTCGCGCGGCTCCAGGTGGATGTCGGACGCCTTCATGCTCACGGCGTCGGAGATGAGGCTGTCAACGATCTCGATGATCGAGGCGTCGTGAGCCAAGGCGGTCTCATCAGCCGGTAACGCCTCGTCCTCGCGGTGTTCACGCAGCTTGCCCCTCGTACTGAAGAAGATGCTGACGGCCTCGTCGAAGGCGCTCTCCGTGCAAATCACCGGGCGCACCTTGCGCTTGGTGCGCAGGCGCACCTCATCGGTCGTGACCACATCGAGCGGGTCGGTCATAGCCAGCGTCACGGTGCCCGTCTCGTCAACCGCGATCGGAAGGACTCGATGGCGAATGATGAAGTCGCGCGGCAGGAGTCCCAGCGCAGCCGGGGAGGGCGTGATCTGGCGCAGATCGACGACCTCGATGTGGAGCTGGCCAGAGAGGGCGCGCACTAGGTCATCCTCACTCACGAGACCATCGTGCACGAGGACTTCGCCCAGGCGGCGTCCGTCGGCCTTCTGGCGCGCCGCGGCGGCCTCAATCTGCGCCTGACTCACCAGGCCGCTGGCTACGAGCAGCGCACCGAGCTTTAGGCGTCCGGCCGTTCGCTGACGGCGACGATCGACGACGTCGCGTACCGTGGCGCTGAGTTCCTCGAGGCGGAAAGGCTTCGTCATGAAAGCGGCCGCCCCCAAGCGATGCGCCGCCTCGAACGAGGCAAAGTCGGTCCGGGCCGAGAGTACGATGAAGGGCACGCTGCGCAGAGCTGGTGTATCCATCAGGTCAAGGACTTGATCACCACTGATCTCCTGGAAGGCGAGTTCAGTGATGAGCACGTCGGGTGGATGGGCGCGCAAGTCGCGCAGGGTTGCTTCGTTGGCAGGCCGGGCTTCAACCTCGTAGGCATCAGCGAAGTGAGCGATGAGCTGCTCACGTAGGTCGACGTCGTCGTCGATGATCAGCAGGCGTTTCTTCGTGCCAGTCGTGGGAGACCTCCGTTTCCGTCGCCGCGAACAAGGTGTCGGCTGCCAACTGCGTGAGCTTTAGAGACGAGCGCAGCGGCAACGCTCGCATCGGCACGACGCAAGCGCTGCCAGCGGTCGTTCGCGTCCCTCATGTCGTGGCGAGGGATTGTACCGGACGCGCGGCGGTCGGCAAGCAGTGCCTGCGTCGGGGAGATGCTCTCGTATGAAAGGTGGGGAGTCCATCAGCGAAGCGCGCCGATGGCTGCCCAACGAGTGAGCGTGGCAGAAGCGGGCGTGGCAACGTGAGGAAAGAAAAGTGCCGGGCCGGCGGGGGCCTTCATGCGATGCGGGCTCTACGGAAACGGCGGAAGGAAACCGGCCCGGCAGGAGAGGGGAAGTGATAGTCAGGCCGACGCCCGTGGGCGTGTGCCTGGTCCGTTATCTCGTTTGTGGATGACCTCCTGACCCGCTCTGGTAGCGCTGGTCTTCGGGCTCGTTCATTGGGCCCGCGTTCTCACACCCTACGTATCGGCGCCAGAGAGGGGGAGATGAGCGCCGGCGAGCAAGAGGTGTAGGCAGACGGGAGAACGAGCAGCGGCGACGAGCCGCCGTGGCGGCGAGTGGTCACTGCGGGGCCACGTATAATGCCTGGCGGTGAGCGAGTCGAGTAAGAGCTGGGCGAGGCTGCGGCAGGACGCGGCGAGGCGGCGGGCCCGGGCCCGCCGCCTCGCCGCGTCCTGCCGCAGCCTCGCCGACTCCAGTGGCCACTCGCTCACCTCAGCGAAGTTCGTCGCTGCCAACTGCGCCGTCGAGCTCCTCGAGGCGATTCTCCTGCCTGGCGACCGGGTCGTTCTCGAGGGCGATAACCAAAAGCACGCCGACTTGCTTGCCCAGGCCCTCGGCCGCGTTGACCCCGCTAGGGTGCACGACCTGCACATGGTGCAGCCGGTGGTGGCGTTGCCCGACCATCTCGAGCTCTTCGCTCGGGGCATTGCGCGGCGCCTTGACTTCTCGTACTGCGCCGGGCTGAGCAAAGAGCTCGCCGGTGATGTTCTGGCCGGCAGGCTCCAGATCGGCTCCATCCACACCTATCTGGAGCTCTACGGGCGCCTGTTCAGCGATCTCGCCCCGCGTGTTGCGCTCATCGCTGCGTCTGCCGCCGACGCGGACGGTAACCTCTTCACTGGCTACCACACGGAGGAGACACCCGTGCTGGTCGAAGCGGCGCACTTCCACGAGGGTCTCGTCGTGGCGCAGGTCGATGCGGTCGTCGCGCGCGGCGCGTTGCCGCGCGTCGACATCCCGGGCGACTGGGTCGACTTCATTATCCCGGCGCCTGCACCACACCACGTGGCGCCCCTGTTCACTCGCGACCCAGCCCTCATCAACGAGCGGCAGATCCTCATCGCCATGCTTGCCCTGAAGGGCATCTACGCGCGCTACGGCGTGCGTTCGCTCAATCACGGCGTCGGCTTTCACACGGCGGCGGTCGAGCTGTTACTGCCCACCTATGGAGAGGAGCTCGGCCTCAAAGGCGAGGCGTGTACGCACTGGGTACTCAATCCGCATCCGACGCTCATTCCGGCCATCGAGAGCGGCTTCGTCGAGAGTGTGTACTGCTTCGGCGGCGAGCCGGGCATGGAGGACTACGTTGCTGCCCGGCCGGACGTATTTGCCGTCGGCCCAGAGGGGGTGTTGCGGGCCAACCGAGCCTTGGCCCAGGTTGCCGGGCACTACGCGGTCGACATGTTCGTCGGCTCGACCCTGCAGATCGACCCGGAGGGTAACTCCTCCACGGTGACGCTGGAGCGCATTACTGGCTTCGGCGGCGCGCCGAACCTCGGGTGCGACGCGCCGGGGCGGCGGCACGTGAGTGCCGCCTGGCGGCGCGTCGGCGAAGAGGACGGTCAACGAGCCGCGGCTGGTGAGACGATGCCACGCGGACGCAAGCTGGTCGTGCTCCTCGGCCAAACGGTGAACGACAAGGGCTACCCGCTCTTCGTCGAGCGCCTCGACGCGTGGGCGGTCGCGCAGCGCTGCGGCCTGCCGGGGCCCCCAATCATGCTCTACGGCGAAGACGTGACGCATATCGTCACCGAGCGGGGTGTCGCGCACCTGCACCGCTGTCGCTCACTAGAGGAGCGCCGGGCCGCCCTGCGTGCGGTCGCCGGCGACACCGATGTCGGCCGGGCTGCGCGACCTGCCGAGACCGAGACGCTGCGCCGTCAAGGGGTTGTCGAGAGGCCGGCCGATCTGGAGATTGATCCGCGACGGGCGACGCGAGCGCTCCTCGCGGCTCAGTCATTGGCTGACCTGGTGCGCTGGTCGGGCGGTCTCTACCAGCCCGTCGGCCGTCTTCGCAGCTGAGGAGCGAACCTGGTACACTCGCGCACGATGTTCACCAAGGTCCTCATTGCCAATCGTGGCGAGATCGCCGTTCGCGTGATCCGCGCCTGTAAGGAACTGGGTATCCGCACGGTCGCGGTCTATTCCGAGGCCGACGCGGACAGCCTCCATGTCGCCTACGCGGACGAGTCGGTGTGCATTGGTCCCGCGCCAGCCATCAAGAGCTACCTGCAGATGCCCGCCCTGATCACGGCGGCGCTCTCGCGTGGGGCGCAGGCGATCCACCCTGGCTACGGCTTCCTGGCGGAGAACGAAAACTTCGCCACCCTCTGCCGGGAGAACGGCATTACGTTCATCGGTCCCTCGCCCGAGGCGATTGCCCTCATGGGTGACAAGGCCGCCGCGCGCGCCACGATGAAGGCGGCTGGTGTGCCCGTGACGCCGGGTTCCGATGGGGTCATCGCCGACGCTGCGGCAGCCGAGGCGCTGGCTGCCCAGATCGGGTTGCCGGTCATGGTGAAGGCCTCTGGCGGTGGGGGCGGCAAGGGCATCCGCATCGTGCGCCAAGCGGCCGAGGTGGCTGCGGCTGTCCGCCAGGCGCAGGGCGAAGCCCAAGCTGCCTTCGGCAACCCGGCAGTCTACCTGGAGAAGTACATCGAGCAGCCGCGCCACATTGAGATCCAGATCATGGCCGACAGTTTCGGTAACGTTGTCCACCTGGGCGAGCGTGACTGCTCCATCCAGCGCCGTCACCAGAAGCTCATCGAGGAGTCCCCCTCACCGGCGGTGACGCCAGAGTTGCGCGCCGCGATGGGGAAGGCCGCCGTTGAGGCAGCGCGGGCGGCAGCCTACGTGGGCGCAGGCACGGTCGAGTTCTTGTTGGCCCCAGACGGTCAGTTCTCGTTCATGGAGATGAACACGCGCGTGCAGGTCGAACACCCGGTGACCGAGATGGTGACCGGCATCGACATCGTCAAGACTGGCATTGCTGTGGCTGCCGGCGAGCCTTTGCCCTTCACGCAAGCCGACGTGAGCTGGTCGGGCCACGCGATCGAGTTTCGCATCAATGCGGAAGACCCGGCGGCGAACTTTCTGCCCTCGCCCGGGACGGTCACTCGCTGGGTGCCCCCGGGTGGACCGTGGGTGCGCGTCGATTCGCACGTCTACCAGGGGTACGCCATCCCGCAGTTCTACGACAGCCTGCTGGCTAAGCTGATTGTCTGGGGACGCGATCGGGAAGAGGCCTTGGCGCGTGGCGCCTGGGCGCTTGAGCAGTTCATCGTCGAGGGAGTCAAGACGACGATCCCGTTTCACCGGCGCGTCATCGATCATCCGTTGTTCCGCGCCGGCACGGTCTCCACGCACTTCATCGACGACCACTTGGCCTGAGCGCCGGGGTAGACCTTCGAGCTGAGCTCCGAGGTAGTCCTTCGAGCTGAGCCCTGAGGTAGGCCTTCGAGCTGAGCCCCGCCTAGACACGTCGGCCTTTGCCGCGTGAGGCCACTCGCACCCTGCGTCGCCCATGCCTTCCTGGGGCACCCCTCATTGACGCCTCTCAACGACTCCTCCTCTTGGCTCCTCCCGCAACGACTCGCCCCATTAGCCTCCCGCACTGACGCCCCTGGTCGATGCCTCCACCGATGCTGGCGTCATCGAGAGACTCTGTGCAGCTCTGGTGAGTTTTGGTCGGGCGGGTACAATGGCGCTTCGGCAAGCATCCCGCTCGCCCTTCTGGCTGCGGCGGTTGCCACTCCCAGGTCGCGTGCGGGAAGACCTGCTCTTCGTGGCACCGTTCTTCGGCAGCGCTGTCCGCAGTGAGCGATGAAGATCTTCTCGGTAGCTGGTACTTGACAATTGCGAGAGTGCACCTATGCTAGGCGCGATGTGTGCGACTTTGTGCGATCCGGTCGCCACCAAGTGCGTAGAGGGGCAGAAGCAGTGTCGTTTCCCGAAGACTTGGAAGTTCACGAGATGATTCCGGCGGCGCGGCGCCTGCGTATCTCTCAAATTCTCAAAGAACGTCACGCCGTGCGTGTGTCGTCGCTCAGCGAAGACCTCGGTGTCTCGGAGATGACGATCCGTCGCGACTTGGAGCGGCTTGAGTCGGAAGGCTTGCTGACGCGCACTCATGGCGGAGCGGTGCTCAAACGGCACATCGCTGAGGAGCCGCTGTGGGTCGATCGGGTGGTCGCTCAGGCGGAGGAGAAGCGCCGTATCGCGCAAGCGGCAGCGGCGCTCATCCAGCCGGCCGAGACTGTGTTTCTCAGCTCGGGTACGACGGCCGCACAGGTCTTGCGGTACCTGCCACCGGACCTCGAGGCGCGCATCATCACCCACAACGTCGGGGCCGTGAGCGAGGCGCAGCGCATGGGGATCGAGGTCGTCCTCGTAGGGGGAGTGTACAACCCGCGTCTGAACGCCGTTGGTGGACCAACGGCGGTGGAGGACATCGGCCGCTACCACGCGAGTAAGATGCTGATCGGTGTCGACGGCTTCGACCTCGAAGAGGGCCTGACGACGCCGACGATCGATATGGCGACCATCGAGCGGGCCATGATCAAGCAGACCCGCGGTGAAGTCATCGTGCTCGCCGACAACAGCAAGATCGGCGTGGTCGCCGACGTCGTCATCTGCGGCTTCGACCAGGTTGACGTGGTGATGGTTGACGACGGCGTTGACGAAGCGGTGCGCGACGAGATCACGCACCTGGGGCTGCGGTGCATGGTCGTCTAGGCGCGGCGCACAGCGCGCATCGACTGTGATCTGGCTGCTGTACTAGAGAGGAAGGGCGGAAATGAGCTCTGTAGACGCGCTCGCTGCGAGTCACACGGCGGGAAGCGAGGCGTAGGTGGAGGCGCATAAGGCGTCCGCAGATTCCGCGGTTGCCTCGGTAACATCAGCGGATGGCGAGACTGCCGGCCACGACCATGATACTTCGGCACTCATCGCCGAGGTTGCTGAGATTGTCAACGACGCGTACGACCTCGGCGAGGTCGTACGCGTCGTGCAGGTGTTCGGCGGCTACGTCAACCTGAGTTTCTCGGTGACGACGCGTACGTCTGGTGGCGAGCACACGTACTTCGTGCGCAAGTACTGCCCGGGCATCACCGAGCGCGAAGTGCGCTTCGAGCACGCCCTGCTCAATCACCTGGACCGCAAGGGGTTTCGCCTCGCTGGGCGTGTGTACGAGACCAAGGTGGGGAGCACGTTTGTCGGTCGCCAAGAGATCATCGCCGGGAAGCCCACGCAGCGGTACTTCGCCGTGTACGAGATGCTCAGCGGCGAGGACAAGTACACGTGGACGCAAAACCGTTGCACAGCGCGTGAGTACGAGAGTGCCGCTCAGACCTTGGCTCTCTTTCACCAGGTCGTTGCCGACTTTGAGCCGGGCGACCTGGGCCGTAACCAGCCGCCGATCATGCACCTCCTGCGCACGTTACCGGACGTCCTTCAGCGGTATGCGGCCCAGGCCAATGGGACTCGGTTCGATGAGTACTACCTCGCGCACCTGCCGCGCATCCGCGCCGTCATCGAGAGGGGGTTGGAGATCGAGCCTCTCCTTCACGGGCTGCCGTTCCTTGCCGTCCACTGCGACTACCACCCTGGCAATCTCAAGTACGTCGACGGACGCGTCACCGGGCTGTTCGATTTCGACTGGTCGAAGTTGGACTACCGCCTCTTCGACGTCGCCTTAGCGCTCGTGTACTTCTGCAGCTCGTGGGAGGGCAGCGATAGCGGCGAGCTGAGGTTGGATGCCGCGGCGACATTCCTGGGCGCCTATCAAGGGGAGTCGGCGAAAGCAACTACGCCTGGTCCTCTCTCAGCGACAGAGATTGCTCTGCTGCCGCGCATGATGGCCAATGCCAATCTCTACGTGCTGCATTGGGACGTGAGCGCCTACTACGGGCCAGAAGTGGCCGACGATGATGAGTACCTCGGCTACCTCGAGCACAACGTCCTGCTCATGGAGTTCCTTGAGAGCCACCAGAGCGAGCTCGAACAACTCACTGCCTCGGTGCGTCTGGACGGCGTATCCGGCTAGCCGAGCGAATGGGGGCTACAAAGATGAAGTTCGTTGAACTGCTCACCGATGCGCAGGTGCAGCGCATCCACGAGGCCTCGCTCGAAGTGCTCGAGACGGTGGGCATCTTGGCGCACAGTGCCAAAGCGCGCGAAGTCTTCCGCGCACACGGCTGCCATGTCGATGACACCGGCCTCATCAAGTTCCCAGCGGCCGTCGTGGAGCGATACCGCAAGTTGGCGCCGCGCAGCTTCACCTTCCACGGCCGTGACCCGCAGTACGACCGCACGATCCCGGACGATGGCCCCGTGTTCATCACGGGTTCGTCGGCGCCCAACGTGGTCGATCCCATGACCGGCGAGGAACGGCGCGCGACCTCCACTGATATAGCCAACATCGCCTACCTCGTGAATGAACTGCCCGGATACGACGTGTTCAGCATCTCCACGTTAGCGGCCGACGCCCCCGAGGGACAGTTCAGCCTGAGTCGCTTCTATCCGGCGTTGAAGAACTGCCTCAAGCCTGTGCGCAGCAACACGCCCAACGTCGACGATCTGCACGATGTCCTTGAACTCGGCGAGCTGATCGTTGGGGGCAAAGAGGCATACCGTGAGCGGCCAATTATCAACCACCACTACTGCCCGATGGTCAGTCCGCTGACGATGGATGTGGAATCGACCGAGGCGGTCATGTGGCTCACCGAACGGGGGTTGCCCGTCTACACGAGCGTGGTCCCCAACGCCGGCCTGACGGCGCCCCTGACGTTAGTAGGCTGCCTCGTGGTAAGCAACGCCGAGTTTCTCGCCATCACGGTGTTTCAGCAGATGGTCAGAGAGGCTACGCCGATTATTTACGCCGGATTACCCACAGTAGCCGATATGCGCACGGGCGCCTATACGCCGGGGGCGATCGAGACGGGTATGCTCCTCGCGGCTCAGGCGCAACTGGCGCGCTTCTACAACGTGCCCGCCGGAGGGTACATCGGACTCACGAACGCGCACTCCAACGATGCTCAGTCGGGGTACGAGACGGGCATGAGCACGGTTCTCGGTCTGGCGGCCGGCGCTACTTTGCTCAACATGGGCGGCTTGCTCAGTTCGCTCATGGCCTTCGACTTCGCCAAGGCGGTCATCGACAACGAGATCGCTCTCATGAATAAGCGCATCTGGCGCGGCCTCGAGTTCAGTGAGGAGAACCTCGCTCTGGACGAGATCGCCGCTGTAGGGCCCGGTGGCAGCTACATGGGCACGCGACGCACGAAAGCCGGCATGAAGACCACCGGTTTCCTGCCGCGCTTGGCCGACCGCGAGATGCGCGGGCAGTGGGAGCAGGTGGGCCGACCAGACATCCAGGCGCGTGCCATGGCCGAGGCGCAGCGCATCCTGGCCAAACCAAATCCGGCCGTCTGGGACGAACAGCTGGACGCCGCCATCAAGGCACGTTTCCCGGGCATCGTCGACGGCGACGCGAGGCCGCTCACGGTTGCGCGCGCGTGAGCGGAGCGCGAGGGTCGGCGACGTCATCGCGAGGCCGAGAATGACGACAAGGCGGCCCACTACGAGTCGTTTGAAGTGAGAGAAAGGGGCGTCTCATGGGAGATGGAGAGATCTTCGCCAAGCTCAAACAATCGATCATCGATCAGGACCAAGAAGCCGTTCTGGCGGCCGTTGATGAGGCCCTCGGCGCAGGTATCGACGCGCGCGTCATCATTGACGATGGGCTGCTGCCCGGCCTGAACGTCATTGGGGAACAGTTCGAGCGTGAGGAGATCTTCCTTCCTGAGCTGATGCGGGCAGCCCTTGCCTTTCAGGCGGCCATGGGCATCTTGGAGCCAATTATCAGAGAGAGTGGTGGCACTGAGGGACCGTCAAAGGGCAAGATCGTGCTCGGCACGGTGAAGGGTGACATTCACTCGATCGGGAAGAACATCCTCAAGCTGCTCCTCGAGACGTCGGGGTTTGAGGTCTGGGATTTGGGTGCCGACGTCGACTTGTTCGCCTTTCTCGATAAGGCGAAGGACGTAGACGCCGACGTCATCGCGCTCTCAGCGCTGCTCACGACCACGCTCGTCGGCCAACGCGACGTCATCGAGGCGCTGAAGGAGCAGGGCGCGCGCGACCGCTACAAGGTCATCGTCGGCGGTGGGGCGACGACCCCGGAGTGGGCCAATTCGATTGGCGCCGATGGGTGGGCAGGCAGCGCGTACGATGCCGTCAACCTCGTCACGAGGTTGCTCTCATGAGCGCCGTGGCCCACGGTGGCTGTGTCTCTCTGATGAGTGCCGCACGGGAGCGCTTGGCGGTGGGGGCTAGCAAACTGAGGAGCGCGTCATGATCGACTTAGTTGAGGTATTTGAGCGGGCCGAAACCGGGCCCCTCTTGGCTGAGACCGACTACTACATGGGTCGCTATGTTCCGGTACTCAGCGACGTGATCAGTCGGTACAAGATCGCCTGGGACAAAGAGACCATCATCAATACCGACGACGACTTGAACGATCGGGTGTTTCAGGCGGCTGTTGACCTGCTCGCCGAAGCCGGCGCCTACTGCCCTGAGACAAACCGCGTGATGCAGTTCACGCGCGACGAGATCCTGCGTGCTTGCAGCCAGTGTCCGACGGCAGCCACCTTCGGCGAGGGGCGTGAGCGCAAGACAATGTATGGCCGGCGCCCCGACACGACCGACGATCGACCCTGGGTACACATCGGCGCCGGCATCTACACGACCGATGAACAGGTCTACCTGGACACGGTCGAGAAGATGGCGTCGTTCAACATCGTCGATTCTCTGAGTGTGCCGTCGATTCTCCACCTGCGCGGCAAGGACGCCCGCGTGCGCTCGCCGCAGGAGCTCCTCGCTGCTTGCAAGACGGTGCGCTTGGCGCGCGAGGGGATCCGTCGCTCCGGGCGAGTTGGTTTGCCGATCATTAACGGCATCTCGGCCGCCTCGCAGCCGGCCTCGATGTTTGCCGCGAGCTATCCCGACTTCGGCTTGCGGCCCAGCGACGGCTTCCTCATCGATTTCTTGAGCGAGATGGTGGTGGGCTACGAGGCGTTGCAGAAGGTGGCCTTCTACAACAGCATTAGCGCCAACGTCGGCTCGACCTCAACCCCGCTCTTTGGCGGCTATGCAGGTGGCGCTGAGGGCGTCGCGGTCACGGCTACCTGCTACATGATCATGGGCAACCTGATCTTCCGCGGCAGCTACCACTACAACGCGCCGCTGCACAACAAGTTGCACCTGTCCTCCACCAAACCGCTCCTCTGGGCGATCGGCGTCTCTAACGCCGCCATTGGTCGCAACATGCGCTACCCGATCGTCAACCTGCCCTACCTAGGTGGCGGCTCGGGCACCAAGCAGTACCACTACGAGATGGCGGCCTACATGCTGACTGTGGTGACCTCGGGCGGCAACATTTTCTCCGGCCACCCAGCGATGTCGGTGCAGCCCGACTCGATCGTGCCCGACGACCACAAGTTCCACGCCGAGATGGGCCTGGCGGCGGCCAAGCTGACGCGGGCTGAGGCTGAGCCGATCGCACAGAAGATCTACCCGCTCTTCGGCGACAAACTGAAGGACCCCGACAAGGGCCTTACTTTCCAGCAGGTCTATGACCCAAGGACGAAGCGTATCGTCAATGAGGAGTATGTGCGCGTCATGGATGAGGTGCGGACCGAGCTGGCGGCGATGGGCTTCGTGGTGCCCGCAACGTGAGCGGACCGCTGGCAGATCGTGCCGTGACCCGCTGAAGGATGAATCTGGGCAGGGAGGGAGAATGAGCGCTCGAGTGAAGGAAGAGGGATGACACACGCGGTCACACCCGACGAGGTGATTGCTCGCATCGACGATTGGCGGGGCAAGGACGTTCGTTGGCAGCCGCTGGGCGGCGGCATCACGAACCATAACTACATTGTCACGGTCAACGGTGGACCGGGGCAGCCGGGGGGCGGCAAATTTGTCTTGCGCATCCCGGGGCAGGGCACCGACATGTTTATCAATCGTGACGTCGAACGTGCCTGCATGATCGAGGCCGCCCGCGTCGGGGTTGCTCCCGCTGTGGCCTACGTCGTTGAGCCCGAGAAGGCGATGGCGATCACGTTCATTGAGGGCGAGATCATGCATCCCGAGACGATGGCGGGCCACCCCGAACGCATCCGCCAGGCAGTGGAGACCGTCAAGGTCGTGCACGAGAAGGCGGTCTTCACGAACGAGATCCACGTCTTCGAGATGATTCGCGACTACACGAAGATTGCCCAGAAGGTGGAGGCACCGTGGCCGGATGAGTTGCGGGCGCTTTTTCCCGCGATCGACGAGATCGAGCAGGCCATGGAGCGGGACAAGCCGCGGCCGGTAGCCTGCCATAACGACCTCCTCTCGGAGAACTTCCTCATCGATGGTAACGGCAAGATGTGGTTGATTGACTGGGAGTACGGCGGTATGACCGATCCTTACTTCGATCTCGGGGACTTCTGCATGGAGCATCCCTTCTCGAGCGATGAAGAGCGGCTCATCATCGCCACGTATTGTGGCTCGTTTGACGAGCATCGCTACTACCGCATGCTCCTCCACAAGATCGTGTCGGCCGTGTGGTGGGCCGTCTGGGCCATGATTCAGTCGCGCATCTCACAGATCGACCACGACTTCATGGAGTGGGGCATGGAGCGTGTCAAACGTGCGCAAAGGGGAGTCGCCGATCCTGATTACCGGCGGTGGCTTGCCACTGTCTAGGAGCGTCTGCGGCGGGACGAGCGGTCAAAGGAGAGCATGACATGAGGATACTGCGGAGGAGAGCATGATGGGTGCGGATGGGAGCCTGGCGTGAGAGTTCGAGTCTTTTTTGCCACCGATGTGCACGGGTCGGAAGTGTGCTGGCGCAAGTTCATCAACAGCGCCAAGTTCTACGAGGCCGATGTGCTCATCCTGGGGGGCGACATGACGGGCAAGGCGATCGTGCCTCTGATCGAGACCGCCCCCGAGCGCTGGACGTATGAGATGCAGGACATCAGTCACGATGTCGCTGGCACCGAGGAGCTCGCGCAGGCCGAGAGGGCAATTCGCGATCACGGCTACTACCCTGTGCCCATGACACGCGACGAGGTGCACGAGTATAGCGCCCATCCCGAGCGTCTTGCTGAACTTTTCAAGCGGGAGATGCGCAGTACGATCGAACGCTGGGTTGCGTTTGCCGACGAGCGGTTGGCCAACACTGGCGTGCAGTGCATCGTTTGCCCGGGCAACGACGACGCCCATGACATCGACGAAATCCTGGCTTCCTCGAAGACGATCATGGTAGGGGAGGGCAACGTTATCGATTTGCCGGGCGGCTACCAACTTGCCTCGAGCGGTTGGACTAACCCCACTCCGTGGGACACGCCACGGGAGGAAGAGGAGACCGCCCTGAAGAGGCGTATCCAAGCGGTTGTCGCGCAGGCGACCGCTGCTCCGGAGCGCTTGATCCTCGGTTTGCATGCGCCGCCTTACGACACGGCCCTTGATGTGGCCCCTAAGATCGACTGGGAGACGCTGACGATCCAGGGCCAAGACACGGCGCATGTCGGCTCTACAGCGGTGAGGGAGGTGATCGAAGAAGTCCAACCGGTACTGTCCCTGCACGGGCACATTCATGAGAGTCGGGCGGCTGTGCGCATCGGGCGGACGTTGGCCCTGAATCCCGGAAGCTCCTACGTCGAGGGGGCTCTGGCGGGCTGCGTCATCGAGCTCGAGGGCAAAGATAAGGTGAAGAAGTATCGGTTTACGTCTGGGTGACGCTACTCCCCAGCGCGACGAAACGGCACTCTCGACGCCTGGGCGTCGTGCGACCGCGTCTTTGATAGGAGGCAGAGTCCATGGAGGCAAGCGCGGGTTCTGTTCAACCGGTCGAAAGGACACTGTTCGCCCGCAAGGCGAGCGGCCTGATCAAGGGCTGGTCCCCGATCGACGGCTTTCGCTACTCGTTCTTCTCCGTCAACCTCTACTTAGCGATCTGGTCGTTCGCCTACGCGACCTTCATTCCTCGGGGCAGCCTGTTCTGGTCAATCGTGCTGACTTTCCCGTTCATCGTTCTCGAGATCATCGTTTATGCCGCCCTCATCTCGGCTATGCCCCGTGCGGGCGGCGACTACGTGTGGATGACGAGGATCTTCAACAGCCCCATCGGTTTCGTGCTCGCGGCCGGGGGCTGGTGGTTCATCCTTTGGCAATGGACGCCGATCTACGCTGACATGGCCGTGGAGACGACCATCAAGCCAATCTTCCGCATTCTAGGGTTCAACAGCGCGGCGCACTGGCTGACGACTCCAAACGGCGTGTTCATCTCGTCGCTGGTCGTGATCGCGATCGCTTCGATCCTCGTGGCCATAGGGATGAAGGCTTATGCCCAGTTCCAGAAGTGGGCCATGTGGATTGGTTTGGCAGGGGTACTCGTGGCCGGCATCCTGTTGCTCGTGACCTCTGGCCCCTCGTTCAAGGCCAAGTACAACGAGGCGGCGGTAAAGTACTACGGCGCTCATGGGCTGCTCGACTTGACCAAGTATCAGACCGATGCGTCGGGCGTGTTCAAGTACGACAGCTCCGGCGCCCTGATTCCGGCCAAGAACCCGGACGGGTCGGTGCAGAAGTACGCCAACGCCTACGAGGCGACGGTGGCGATCGGGAAGGGCACAGCCCAGCCGGCTTCGCCGTTTACCGGCGGGTTGTCGTGGGCAACGTGGACCCTCATTCCCTTCATGCTCTTCTGGATGGCTTGGCCGAACTGGGGCGCGACCCTCTATGGTGAAGTGCGCGGCGCCAAGGACTTTCGTAAGAACATCTGGCAGATGCTCGGCGGTCTCACGGTACCCACCGTTATCGCCCTCGCCGCTCTGGCGCTCCTCGCGTGGCGCTTCGGGTACCAGGCATTCATGGGGACGATGAGTGCGTACTGGTGGAAGATCTCGCCGTTTGGCGGCGATTACATCTCGCCGACGGCGATGATCTCGTGGGCCGTGAACAACGCAGCCGTACAGATCATCCTCATCGCCTCGATCTCGCTCTTGCTGTTTGGCTGGTTTGGCACCTTGTTCCTCTCCTCGACGCGCATGATCTTCGCGGCTGCTTTCGACCGTATCTTGCCCGAAAGTGCGGCCAAGGTCAGTGCCAACGGCGTGCCGTGGGTAGCCTTGCTGCTCATGGCCATCCCCTCGGCGGTGTGTGCGGCGCTCTACGCGTACACGCCGGTGAGCTCCCAGTACGGCGTGACGTGGTTCAAGCTCTTTACCTACGATGCGACGCTCGTGATCATCGCCATGTTCCTCGGCACTGGTCTCGCGTTCATGGTCATGCCGTGGCGAGCGAGGAACATCTGGAATAGCTCGGCCATCCCGAAGTGGAAGATCGGTCCCGTCCCTGTGATGTCAATCATCGCAGCCGGTTTCGCCGCCTTCCTCACTTTCAATCTGGTGCTCTACCTGAAGGACGCCATCTACGGCGTCAACAACGGCAAGTCGCTCATCTTCATGGGCGTGCTGTACCTGCTGGCGATCGTTATCTGGGTAGTCGCCTGGGTAGTGCGCAAGAGGGAGGGTATGTCGCTGGAGACGGTGGCGAAGGAAATCCCGGTCGAATGAAGGCTCCCGGATGGCAGGCGGCTGGGGCATGTAACGTTTCTGCCTGATGCGGCTGGCGGCGGCGCTCCATGAGCGCCGCCGCCAGCCGCCGCACAGTGCTCCACCACTGAGGCGTGTGTCGATTCTGGCAATACGGCGGAGGCCGTGAGATATGAAGATACTGACGAGAATGGGCGACGGCTCCAACGTGGAATTCACGCGCGACGAGTTGCGCAAGGAGTTCGAAGAGGGTTCCGAAGCCGCCGCCGCCAAAGGCAAGATTCCGCCACTGACGGAGAACGAGTACGACTACTTGGTTGACATGTTCGCCGCGCCGACACGAATTTGGGGCGTTGAACGTGGCCATGAGGTCGTGATGACTAAGGACGGTTGCGTCAATGCACTGAACTCGTCGCGCATGTCGAGCGGTGTGGCTGCCCCCGTCAACCGCGAAGTGGGTGTGCGCCTCTTCGAGTCGATGCTTGGCTTCGACTCGATGGAGGTGGCGCACAACGACTACTCTGTGAAGCCGCAGCGCTTCCTGAAGGCACTCGAGCAGGTCCACATGGAGCTGCTCCAGGAGACGACGATCATCCCCCTTCTTTACGGTTTCATGCCCAACCTAGGGCTTTACTACCGGCCCGATGGCGCCTTCGAAAACCCCTCCGATCTGTTGCAAATGAGCAAGATCGATGAGGCGCGCCGGACGCAAGAAGAGGCCCTCGAGGTGTGCCAGCAGGACTGCATTCTCATGAGTGACTGCATGCTGGAGATGGGCGCTGACGGCATTGACTATGACACCGTGGCCTCGACTGGTGACGCGGAGTTCTACCTGGCTCTGCGTACGACAGAGCACGTCGCCAAGGAGACTGGCTTGCCCGTGCAGATCGGCATGGCCTCAGAGATGGTGCTCGGTTTTCACGGCGAGCTCGAGTACGACGGTGTGCGCTTGGCGGGATTGTGGCCGCATCAGCAGATGAAGGTGTGCGAGAAAGCTGGCGCAGCCATCTTTGGGCCGGTTGTCAACACGAACACGAAGAAGTCCGTGCCGTGGAATCTGGGTCGCGCGTTGACGTTCGTCAAGGCGTGTACGGAGGATGCCCAGATCCCCATCCATCCCAACGTGGGCATGGGCGTGGGCGGTGTGCCGATGTTTGAGACGCCGGCCGTCGACATCGTCACGCGGGTCAGTGCGGCCATGATCGAAGTTGGCCGCGCAGACGGGTTGTAGGTGGGCACAGGCGACCCAGCCGGCATGCACATGGCGCATCTGCTGGCCTCGTCAATGGGCGGCATCCGCACTGCTGGAGATCTGGTGGCGCGGATGGAGCTCAAGAAGATGAAGATCGACGAGGCGAAACGGTATGTGGCCGACAAGTTGCACGTCAGTACGCTCGACCTGTCTGATCCCACGCTGATGCGTCTCTTGCGCGAGGAGCTCGACATCGGTGTGGTCACGGCCGTGCCTGGTGTGGCCAAAGGGATGGCGGCCAAGATCCGTATCGCTGAGCTGCTCGGCATCGAGATCAACAGCGTTGAGCAGTTCAAGAAGAAGACGGGACTGCACGCTTGAGGCGTCCCGTCAACACGGCGCCGAGTGACGTGGCGAGCGAGCAAGCACAACACCGTGCGACCCGCTGAGGAAGCGCGCCGCCGACGTGGAGAAGGCGCGCCAGCGGGCGTGACGTGTCTGAAAAGAGAGGGAGGATGTGCGCGGGGCTGCCAACTGGCAGCCCCGCGCACATCCTCCCGGGGTTTCTCCGCCTGACCGCTAAGCTCAGGCGCTCTTGACCTGCTCCCAGGCCTGCGTGTAGAGCCGTGCCGCGGCACCGAGATCGTTGTACACCTGGCCGCGCGCCATGTCGCTTGCCTGCGGCGTCGTGATAAACACGAACGGATCCGTGTAGGGCTTGGCGGCTACCATCTCGACCGGCAGGTACCACGTCCAACTGGAGATCTTGCCCATCACTTTCGGGTCAAGGATGTAGTTCAAGAAGAGGTGGGCTCCGTAGACACTGGTGGCACCCTTGGGGATGCACATGTTGTCGACCCACCAGGGAAAGCCTTCCTGGGGCAGCATGAACTTGACGAGCTTCTTGGCCTTGGCGTCGCCGCCGAGCGCGTCGATCGCCATGAGGGCGTCGCCATTCCAGCACATGGTGAGAGGTACGCCACCCGCCATTGAGCGCTTCATGTTGATCGAATCATACTGGCGCACGAGCGGTTTCTGCTCGATGAGGGCGTTCATCGCCGTGTTGATCTGGTTTGGATCCGTAGTGTTGATTGAATACGGCTTACCGGTGTCCCTGTAGCCGGTCATGATCAGCGCGGCGCCCAGATCTTCGCGCTCGTCGTTGAGCATATCGATCTGGCCCTTGTACTGCGGGTTCCAGAGGTCGGCCCACTTGCCTACCGTGGCGGGATCAAGCTTGTCGGTTCGCACACCATAGCCCGTCGTGCCCCACTGGTAAGGGATGCTGTACTTGAAGCCGCCGTTCTCATCTGGGTTGTCGTAGGCCGGCTTCTTAAACTGCTCGTCGGTGTACTGATAGTTGGGGATGTACTTCATGTCGAGCGGATGCAGAAGCCCCGTCTTGATCATGATGTGGACCATGTAGTCGGAAGGGACGATGACGTCGTAGCCGGTTGCGCCTGCCTTGAGCTTGGCGAGCAGGGCCTCGTTGTCGTCGAAGTACGACTCGACTACTTTGATGCCCGTAGCTTTCTGAAAATCCTTCTTCACTTGCGGGCTCATGTAGTCGGACCAGTTGTACAGGTTAATCTGGGCTGGCTTCGTGGTGTCCATCGCTGCTGGCGAAGCACTAGAGCTAGTACTTCCGCTTGTGCCACAGGCGGCCAGAAGCCCGCCAGCGGCGGTTGCCGACAGCCCCATGGCGAGCGCTCGCTCAACGAACTGGCGCCGTGTGATGCGCCCCCGTGCGACTTCGCGGAGAAGCCCCTCGAAGTCGCGGTTTTCGGCTAGCTTGCGGTCACGTTGGTCGTCTCTGTGATGCATAGATGCGTCCCCCTCTCGCTCCCCGTGTGCATCGCTGGCGCTGCCGGTGCGCTTCTGCGACCGTGTCGATGGTGTTACCCCTCAGGAGGCCCCTGGCGGTGGGATTGCCCCCCGGCTACTCCGCCGCTCCCCCGTCCATTAACGTATAGTACATCGTTGCGCAAGTGGGCAAGAGCGTGTGGTGCAGGAGGGCAAAGGGCGCTCGACGTGCCAGCCTGCTAAGTGCTCACAACCAGTGGCGTGACGAAGTTTGTCACGATGGCACGACACAGGCCCTCCGATTCCCGTAGAACAGCCGTCCGCTGACGGCGTAAGTCATCGAGCACTGGGCGCCGCTGTTCGGCGAGCGGGCCGTGCGCTTCTTCCTCGATCCAGGCATCGAGGGTGGCGGCGGTAATTTCCGGATGGAACTGGAGTCCCCACGCCATGTGGTTGATCGCGAACGCTTGCTCGCCGTCCGGTCGGACGGCGAGCAAGCGTGCCCCAGGCGGCGCGTGAAAGGAGTAGTCGTGCCATTCGAGTGCCCAGATCGTCGTCGGTAGACCTGCAAACGGGCCAACGGGCTCCTTCACCGCGATGGGCAACCATCCAACTTCAGGATTGTCGCGACGGTAAACCTGGCCGCCACCGGCGAGCGCGAGCTGCTGCGCGCCCAAGCAGATGCCGAGCACAGGGACCGAGCGCTCGAGGCAGGCGCGCAGCAGCTCGCGCTCGGCGACAAGCCAGGGGTGACGGTCGTCGTCGACGACGTTCATCTCGCCGCCGAGCACGATGAGGGCACTGCACTCTTCGACGGCAGGCAAATCTTCGCCGGCGTAGGGATGACGGATTGCAAAGGGGACGCCTTTCTCGCGGAGCGTGGCGCCGATCGTTCCCGGGGGGCCGTCCGCATCATGTTGCACGATGATAAGTTGACGCTGCGTACTCACCGGTGCCACTCTCTTCTTGCTCCCATACAGTGCTCCCGTTGACTGTCATTAGCGAGTTCAGGGTAGCATAAGAGAACTCTGGGCCGTTCAGCGGCCTTTCCATATCACCAAGAAGGGGTTTATCCATGGCGTTACTGCGTGAAGAGGATGTCGCTAAACTGCGCGAGATCTTTGACGAGCGACTGAAGGGCGATGTAACACTCGTGCACTACACTCAGGTGGCGAGCAAGCTGATCGTGCCGGGAGCGGCTATTTGCCCGGCGTGTGAAGATACGCGCCAGTTGCTTGAGGAGTTGGCCGCAACCAGCGAGCACATCTCCCTTGAGATCCACGATTTCGGGGCCGAGGTCGATGAGTTGGCGAAAGTCGGCATTACCGAGATCCCCGCCACGATCGTGAACGGAAAGGGGTTTGAGGGGCGGGTGCGCTACTTCGGCGTTCCCTCTGGCTATGAGTTTGCCAGCCTCATCGAAGACATTATCGATGCCGGCTCGGGTGTCACGGACCTTGCGCCGGAGACCGAGACTGCGCTCACTGGGTTATCGAAGGACGTTCACATCCTTGTGTTCGTGACGCCGACGTGCCCGTACTGTCCGTCGGCTGTGCGGATGGCTCACAAGTTCGCCATGGTCAGCGACCGGGTTGTCGGTGACATGATTGAGGCCAACGAGTTCCCCGAACTCTCGCAACGCTACAATGTTATGGCGGTGCCGAAGATCGTCATCAACGAGACGACGAGTTTCGAGGGCGCTGTGCCCGAGGCGGCCTTCCTGGAGAAGGTGCTGGAGGCGGTGGCCAAGTAGCGGCTGCCGGATGTAGTGCGGCGGCTCAACGGGCGGTCGCGGCCGTTTCGGCCGCGACCGCC
>Ga0207433_10006075_pt1 | contig 21191 bp, 24 predicted proteins | sample YelNatPaOPGAMG01_FD_187559 | JGI IMG/M metagenome (GOLD analysis project Ga0207433, IMG submission 187559) | Hot spring thermophilic microbial communities from Obsidian Pool, Yellowstone National Park, USA - OP-RAMG-01 (SPAdes) (version 3) | ecosystem: Environmental > Aquatic > Thermal springs... | reverse complement strand
TGGAGGTGAATATGAATGTGTTTAGTCCACAAGAAATATTAAAGATAGCAATTAATGTTGAAGATAATGGAAAGATTTTGTATGAAAATTTAGAAAATAAGTCAAAAGATAGTAATTTAAAAAGTCTATGGAAATATCTAAAAGAACAGGAGGAGATTCATAAAAAGACTTTTTTGGATATGTTAAATAGCGTTGGGGATTATATAGTTTATGAATTTACAGAAGGTGAATACACTGCTTATATAAAAGCATTAGCAAAAGAATATATTTTTGTAGAAAATTTAATCAGGGAAAAGATTAAAGAGGATTTAAATAGTTTAGAGGCTTTGGATTTTGGAATATATGTTGAAAAAGAATCAATACTTACATATAGTGCTTTTAGAGAATATATTTTAAAAGATAAAGTATATATTTTAGATAATATAATTAGAGAAGAAAGGTCTCATTTGGTAAAATTGATAGAATTAAAGAATTCTTTAAAAAAGGAGAAAAATGAATATTAAAATTTATTCTACTTCAACATGCCCATATTGTAAAATGGCAAAATCTTATATTTCTTCAAAAGGATTTTCTTACAAAGAATTTGATGTATCCACTGACAGTTCTGCCTTAGAAGAAATGGTAAATTTAAGCGGTCAGATGGGTGTTCCTGTAATAGTTATAAATGGAGAGGTTATAGTTGGTTTTGACAAGGAAAAGATAGATTCGCTACTTGATATAAAATGAAAATTGTAGTTGCAGCATTGATAAAGAAGAATAATAAAATATTACTTGCTCAAAGAAGGAAAGATGATGCGTTTGCTTTAATGTGGGAATTTCCCGGAGGTGCAAAAGAAAAAAACGAAACTATAAAAGAAGCCATAAAAAGAGAGATAAAAGAAGAATTGAATGTTTCTGTAGAACCACAAAAAATTGTTGATAAATTTCCAGATAATGATATTTTAGTATATTTAATTTTATGCAAGGTAAAAAATGGAAGATTTATTAAAGAAGAGTGTAATGATTTTGGATTTTTTTCTTACAAAGAGGTTAAAAAATTGAATTTAGCGCCTGTTGATAGAAAAATTTTTAATTATATACTCAAAAATGAAGGAGAAATTGCTTGAAATTTTAAAAAAAGAGGCTTATTTTAAGCAAAATGTAATACTTTCTTCTGGTAAACCAAGTAGTTTTTATATAGATGTAAGAAGAGTAAGTTTAACTCCAAAAGGTTTATATTTAATCTCTAATTTAGTTTGGGAACTTATAAAAGATGAAAATATAACAGCAATAGGTGGACCGACTTTAGGGGCAGACCCAATCGTTGCAGGAGTATGTATGCTTGCTTATCAAAATAATAAAGATATTAAAGGTTTTATAGTAAGAAAAGAACCAAAAAAACATGGCAGGATGAAGTTAGTTGAAGGTAGAGAATTATCAAATATTGACAGAGTAGTTATAGTAGATGATGTTGCGACAACAGGTAGTTCTCTTTTAGATACACTTAAAGTTTTAAGAAAAGAAAATATAGAGGTTATAAAAGCAATTGTAGTTGTGGAAAGAGAGGATACAGCAAGAGAAAACTTATTAAAAGAAAATTGCCCGCTTGTTTCAATTTTTAAATACACAGATTTTTAAAATTTAACCCGAATTTTTTTGAAGAATTCCAAAGAGACTATTGAATAGGTATAGAACAAAACGTCTAAATTATAGTAAATAGAACAAAGAGCAATTACCCTATGTGCTATTTTTTTATACTTCTACAGCCTAATTAAAATTTCATATGAAAAATATATTTTTTATTATTTTTTTTACATTTATTGGTTGCGCAACCACAGAGTATAATGTTGGAACTCATAGAAGCGATATAATATTTTATTCTACAGAAAAAGAGGTTGCTTTAGGCCAAAATCTTTCAAAAGAGATTTTAAAAAGTTTTAAAATGTCAAATAACCCAATTGATATTAAAAGGGTTAGTTCCATTGGAGAGAAAATAGCTTCGGTTTGTGATCGACAGGAGATAAGTTATTACTTTTATGTAGTTGAGGCAGATCAAAATAATAAAAGAGAAAAAAACGCTTTTAGTCTGCCCGGAGGTTATATCTTTATATTTAAGGATTTATTGGATATGTTAAATGATGATGAGCTTACTTTTGTTCTGGCACACGAAATAGCTCATGTTGTCTCAAGACATGTAATAAAAAAATTACAGGCTGCTATGGGTTATAATCTATTGGTTATAGGCTCTATTGTTGCAACAAAAGACGCAGAGTTTACAAGCGGATTATCCTTTGCACTTGCACAGGTTATGGCTGCTTATTCAAGGTTAGATGAATTTAATGCAGATGAACTCGCAGTGAAATATTTAAATATTTTAGGAATAGAACCTAAAGTTGGTATAGATGTTTTAGAAAAGTTATACAAAGAAAATAAAAAAGAAATTTACCCAATATCTTATTTTAGAACTCACCCCTACACTGCCGAAAGGATAAGGCATATAAAAGAGACGCTTAAATTACCTTTGTCAGTAGATGATTATATAAATTAAAATGTCTAAAAGAAATATTTATATAGTCTTAAGTATAATTTTTTTATTTGGTATAATTTTTATTACAAGCAATAGAAATGTAGAACTTTCTTTTTCTAAAAATTTAGATCTAAAAAACACTAAATTTCTTTTGGTTTTTATTTCTTTTTATTCTATATTATTTTTTTATGGCATAATAAATCTTTTTTATTTTATAAAAAATAAAAAATTTTTTATTTTTAAATTATATAGAGATTTAGAAGATTTTCCAATTTCTGAAGAGGATTCAAGTTTTTTATTTTTTATAATTATCTTTATTGTATTTCTTTTACATGTTATAGGACTGTTTTTAAAAGTAGATTTTAAATTTGGTATTATTTTAAATCTTTTGGTTGAGGTTTTTGTTATAATAGCTACTTTAAAATTTCTTTATAAATATCTAAATTTTAAAATAGATTTAAAACTTATATTTAATTCCTATGCAATTGCTATTGTGCTTTCTATTTTGGCTCAAATTATAAATATTTTTATAATTGAAAGATTAAAGTTAAAACCCTCCTTGGGTTTGCCGGTTGCTTTATTATTTATACTAAAAGATAAATTTTTATTATTTATTTATATTTTGCAAATTGTTTTTTTTGGTCCAATTGCTGAGGAATTATTTTTTAGGGGTTTTATTTATAAATTAACAAGAAGCAGGTTTTCTTTTTTATTTTCTTCAGTTTTTGTTTCATTTTTATTTAGTATGTTGCATAAGACAGAAGAAAGTTTTTTGGTTCTTATGGTTATAAGTATAATTTTATGTTATATATATGAGAAATCAAAATCAATTATTAACCCTATAATCTTTCATATATTACATAACAGTTTAGTTTTAGTATTTTTATTTTTATTTTTGAGATGAGCGACTTTATAATTATAAAAGGTGCAAAGGAACATAATTTAAAAAATATAGATTTAAACATACCAAAGAATAAATTGATTGTAGTTGTCGGGCTTTCAGGTTCTGGTAAGTCATCTTTGGTTTTTGATACTATATATGCTGAAGGACAACGCCGTTATGTAGAAAGTTTATCAACTTACGCTAGACAATTTTTAGAGCAGTTAAAAAAACCAGATGTAGAACATATTGAAGGTTTGGCTCCTGCAATAGCAATTGAGCAAAGAACTGCCGGCGGTTCACCGCGCTCAATAGTCGCAACTCAAACCGAAATCTACGATTATCTTCGTCTTTTATTTGCAAGGATTGGTAAACCCCATTGTTATAAATGTAATAGAGCTATAAATAGACAGACTTCTGATGAGATAATTAAACAGGTTTTGGATTTACCTCTTAATTCAAAAATATATATTCTTTCTCCTGTGATAAGAGGCAAGAAAGGACAATTCCAAGATTTATTTAAAAGATTATTAAAAGAAGGTTTTTCAAGGGTAAGAGTAGATGGTAATATCTATGAGTTAGATAAGGATATAAAATTAGCAAGATACAATTTGCATAACATAGAAATAGTTGTGGACAGGATTAAGATTTCAGATGAGTATAAAAAAAGAATAGCAGATTCTATTGAAACAGCTTTAAAATATTCAGGTGGATTAGTCTTAATTTATGACGAGACGCAGAATAAAGAAATTTTATTTAATACAAAATTAGCCTGTTCTTATTGTGGTATTTCGCTTTTAGAACTTGAGCCACGAATGTTTTCCTTTAACTCACCTTACGGAGCGTGCCCTGTTTGCAATGGGCTTGGGACTAAATTGGAATTTGATGTTGATTTAATAATACCGGATAAAAGAAAAAGCATAAGGGAAGGAGCTATTGAGTTATATAAAAGACAGAGTAAAGGTTATATTATGTATTATAAGGCATTGCTTTCTGAATTGGCAAACGAATTAAATTTTTCACTGGATACTCCTTTTATAAATTTACCAAAAAAAATAAAAGATATAATTCTATATGGTGATGATAATGTAATAGTTTGGGGAAAACCTTTTGAAGGCATAATCAACAGGGCAGAAAGACTATTTCAGACAACAGATAGTGATTATGTAAAAGAAGAACTCGCAAGATTTATGTCTAAATTGCCCTGCCCTGAATGTAAAGGATATAGACTTAAAAAAGAGAGTTTATCTGTTTATATTTGTGGAAAATCAATTTGGGATATAGTCAAAATGAGCATAAAAGATTGTTATGATTTTTTTGAGAATATAAAATTGACTGAATATGAAGAAAAAGTAGCGCATAATATAATAAAAGAGATTAAAAAAAGATTAGAGTTTTGTTTAGATGTTGGGCTTGGATATCTTACATTGGATAGGTTAAGTTCAACATTATCCGGTGGAGAAGCAGAAAGAATTAAGTTGGCAACACAAGTAGGTCTGGGTTTATCAGGTGTTATATATATTTTAGATGAACCAACTGTAGGACTTCATCCAAGAGATACACAAAAATTAATAAATACTTTAAAAAAATTAAAAGATTTGGGTAATACAGTAATTGTTGTTGAGCACGACAGAGACACAATTAAAAGCGCTGACTGGATAGTTGAATTAGGTCCTTTGGCTGGTTTATCAGGAGGAGAGGTTATATATTCAGGTGAACTGAAAAGTTTTTTATTAAAGGATACTCTAACTTCTAAATATCTTAAAAATAAGGAAAAGGTTTTTATTAAAAAAGAGTTAAGACCGTATAAAGATAAACCATATATTTTGATAAAAAAAGCAAGTGAGCATAATTTAAAAAACATAGATGTAAAAATACCTTTAGGTTTATTTGTATGTGTCACTGGTGTTTCTGGTTCTGGAAAATCTACTTTGGTTGAAGATATTTTATATAAAGCCTTGGCTAAAAAATTTTATAATAGTATTGAGAAGCCCGGAAAATTTGAGAGTATAGAGGGAATAGAAAACATAGATAAGGTTATAATAGTAGATCAATCTCCAATAGGAAGAACACCCCGTTCTAATCCAGCAACCTATACGGGAGTTTTTACTTACATAAGAGAAGTATTTAGCCAATTGCCAGAAGCAAAGATAAGAGGTTATAAAGCCTCTAGGTTTAGTTTTAATTTATCCGGTGGAAGATGTGAGGCTTGTAAAGGAGAGGGTGAAAAAATTATAGAGATGCATTTTCTTCCTGATATATATGTTCCCTGTGAAGTCTGTTCTGGTAAACGGTTTAATTCACAAACTTTAGAAATAAAGTTTAAAGGTAAAAGTATTGCCGATGTGTTGGATATGAGCATAGAGGAGGCTTATATTTATTTTGAAAATTTTCCACGAATAAGAAATATATTAAAAACATTAATAGATGTTGGTTTAGGTTATATTAAATTAGGTCAACCAGCCACAACACTTTCAGGCGGTGAAGCACAAAGAATAAAACTCGCCTCACAACTTAAAAAAAAATCTACAGGAAGAACTCTTTATATTTTGGATGAACCTACAACAGGACTGCATTTTGATGATATAAAAAAATTACTCATTACACTTGATAGACTAGTTGAAAAAGGAAATACGGTTTTAGTAATTGAACACAATTTAGAGATTATTCGTTGTGCTGATTATATAATAGATTTAGGACCGGAAGGCGGAGACGAAGGAGGAAGGGTTATTGCATGCGGTTCACCGGTTGAGATAATTTCAAACCAAAATTCATATACAGCAAAATTTTTAAAAGATATTTTAAGTTAACTTGAATACAATTAAACTTAAAATTCAACCAAGATTTTGCATTAGGCTCTTTTTGTAAACGTAAAGTTATTATTGTGCAATAAGTTTTAGCCATTGCCTGCGTAAGAAAAAGTTCCAAAGCTTTTTATGAAAGGAAAACTTTCGCTAACGCGAAAGGCTTATAATTTCAAGCAAAGCCAATGGTTGGACCCAACAAAGTCCTTCGGACATTTTTGCTTGAGCAAAAGTTGGGTGCAATCCAAATCCCAAAAAATTACCAATTATCTAATGATTTAAACAAGTTTTGGTTATTTTTTATTTAATAAAAATATATAGATGCATATAGTAATACGAAAACTTCCCTATTCTATGTTTCTCTTTACAATCTACAACACAAAATTTCGATTGAAAAAAATTTATTTTATGTTATAAAGAATTTATAAGTTAAACTTTTGTTCTAATCTAAATTTTAAAAATACTTTGTTTAGCCCAACTATAAAAAGCATAGATATAGGCAATAAAAAACAAAAAGTAAAATTTTACTTTTACACTTATTTATATTTGGATTTAGAAAAAGTATTATATAATAACGAATGTATGACTCTAAAAATCACAATATAAAAAGCAGGATGAGTTTTATAAAGATAATAATATTTTCTATTATTTTATTTTTCAATATATCAACCTTTGCAGATGAAGTAGATGAAAAATTTTATGTTGCTGTAAAAGCATTTAATGATAATTTTTATGATGCAAGCATTTCTCTTTTTGAACGATTTATAGAAAGCTTTCCAAAAGAGGCAAGGGTTTTAGAAGCAAAACTTTATATTGCAAAGTGTTATTATTTTAAAAAAGATTATTCTAAGGCATTAAATATTCTTAACGAGATTAAATCAAAAGCAAGCCTAAACAGTTCTGTTTTGGAGGAGTCATATTTTTGGTTAGCAGATATATATTTTAAAGGTAAAAATTTTAAAGAATCCTTATTTTATTTAGATAAACTTAAAAATGAGTTTCCAAAATCTAAATTTATACCTTGGGTATATTTATTAAAAGGGGATATTTATGTTGAGTTAGGAGATAAGAAAAATGCAGAAGAAAATTTTAAGATTGTTGTAAATACAAAAGAGACAGAAGATGTTCTTGAGTCTGCTTATAATAAATTGTTGGATTTTTATTTTCAGGAGGATGATTTTACAAATCTTTTGGAATATTCAGAAAAATATCTTAAAAATTTACCAAAAGGAGAAATAGAAAAAAAGGTTTATTATTACTTAGGAGAGGTTTATTATTCACAAGGCAATATAGATAAAGCAATTGATAATTATAAAATAGCTTTAAAAGAAAATGAAGATGTATACTTTTGCGATTTAATATATAAGGGTTTAGGGTTTTGTTATTTAGAAAAAAAAGATTTAGATACTGCAAAAAGTTATATCTATAAAATAAAGACACCAGAATTAAGGGTATTTTTTGAGGGAATGTATTATTTTAAGATAAAGGATTACCCTAAGGCAATAGATACATTTAATATTTTTTTAGAAAATTTTAAAGATTCTAAATTTATCCCAAACGCTTATTTAAATAGGGCTAGTAGTCTTTATGAAGTAGGTAGGATAAAGGATTCCATATCAGATTATTTATATATTTTAAATAAATTTAATTCTACAAAATATCAAGATTTATTAGATAAGGCTCATTATGGCTTGGCATGGGCATACTTAAAGAATGGAGAGTATAAAAAAGCAATTGAAGAATTTAAAAATACATTAAAATACACTGATAATTCTGTTGTAAAGTTAAGTTCTAAAATCCAGATAGCAGATACATATCAGGATATGGGAGAATATGATAAGGCTTTGGAGATTTATAATGATATACTTAAAAATAATCCAAATACGGTTTATACAGATTATTTGCAGTTTCAGATCGCTTTGATTTTTTTAAAGACAAAAAAAATAAATGAAGCTGTTTTGGCTCTTAAGAATATCCAAAAAAATTTTCCAAATTCAAAACTCTCTCCGCAGGTTTTATATTTTTTGGCTGTCGGTTATTTTTCTATGGAAAAGTATAACGAAGCAATAGATTTATTAGAAGATTTCATTGAAGGATTTAGTGATAATAATTTATTGCCACAGGTTTATTATTTATATGGAAAGTGCTTTTTTAATAAAAAGGATTATTTAAAAGCAATAGATATTTTTAATACTACTTTAGAAAAATTTAAAGATGATTTTTCTTTAAGTGAATTACTATATATTGATATTTCCAATACTTATCTAAATATGTCTGATTTTGATATGGCTAAAAAGACATTAGAAACGTTTTTAAAAAAATACCCAAATTCTCAATATTCTCCTTATGTTACGCTTAAGATAGGTGAGATATTGGAAAAACAAGAAAATTTTTTGGATGCAGAAGTTTATTATAAAAAAGTTTTAGAATATAAAGATAGCAGTTATTTTAAAGATGCTTTGTTTTCCCTTGCGCATATATATTGGAGACAGGGAGATTTAAATTTGGCAGAGGAGTATTTCAAAAAATTAATAAACATAAAAGACCCGATATCTTTGAAGGCAAAACTTGCTTTAGCTAAAGTTTATTCTCAAAAATTAAAAATAAAAGAAGCTATAGAACTTTACGATGAGCTTATAAATTCGGGCCTTGAGATTTCTAAATTGGCTTTACTTAATAAAGGATTTCTTTTAAAAGATTTGGCTGATTATAAGACTGCTATTGGTATTTTTAAAGAGGTTGTTTCAAAAAAGATGGATTCGCCTCAGGTAAGATTTAATTTAGCTTTTTGTTTTGAAAAACTTGATAAATTAGATGAAGCAGTGGAAGAGTATTTTAATGTAATTTATCTTTTTGACGACTTAGATTATAAAGTAAAAGCATATTTTAATATAGCTAAAATATACGAAAAACAGAAAAAAATTAATATGGCAAAAGATATATATAATAAGATAATCGGATTAAACGTAAAGGAATCTGAAGTTGCAAAAACACATCTTAAAATTTTAAATGAGGGGGAAAAATGAAGATTATTTCAATTATGTTTAAAGGCGGTTGGGTAATGTTGCCGATTATATTATGTTCTGTTTTTGCTTTTGCAATAATAATTGAACGTTTTATTTTTTATAGAGTTATTCAAAGAATTAATAATAAAAACATATTTGAAAAGATATTTGAACTTGTAGAAAAAAACAAAATTTCTGAGGCAATTGAGATTTGTAATAAAAATCCATTTTATCTTACAAATATTATAAAGACAGCGCTTTTGCATTATGAGGATTCAAATGAGATGATAAAAGATAGCATAGAGACTACAGCATTATATGAAATACCAACTTTAGAAAAGAATTTACATTTTTTAAGCACAATCGCCCATATATCACCACTGTTGGGTTTATTGGGTACAGTTACAGGTTTAGTTAGATGTTTTTATATTATTGAAAAAAAAGCAAGTTCTTTTGGGGTAGTAAACCCTTCAGATTTAGCGGGCGGAATTTGGGAAGCATTAATTACAACAGTAGCCGGATTATGCATTGCTATACCTGCTTATATTGCTTATAATTATTTTGTTAACAAAGTTAATATACTTACACTTGAGGCAGAAAGAGTTTCTTTGGAATTACTTGAGATTGTATCTAGGAAAAAGTATGAGGATAAGATTTAAAACTTTTACAAGAGAAGAGGCTGGATTAAAACAAATTGATATAGCTCCTTTGATAGATGTAGTATTTCAACTTCTTATTTTTTTTATGTTAACTTCAAGCTTTTTATCTGTTCCGGGCATAAATGTAAAACTTCCAAAGGCACTTACAAGCGAAGTTATAGAACATAGAAATTTAACCATTGTTATAACAAGTCAGAATATTTTATATATAGATGATAAACCAATAGTTTTAACTGATATTGAAAATTTAATTAAAAAAAATAAATATGATTCAGTATTTATAAAGGCAGATAAGGACGCAAATTTAGGTAGTTTAGTAAGCATTTGGGATATATGTAAAAGAAATGGTATAGAAAAAATCGGTTTAGCCACAACATCTGAGGAATGATTTTTTTAAATAGAATTTTTTTCTTTTCTTTTGTTTTTTCTATTTTTTTACACCTTTTATTTTTTTTGTCTTTTTCTCTTTATGTGAATAAAAATCCAAGTCCTGTTATACTTAGTTTTGGAGATATTCTAAAGAAAGATGATTTATTTAGTATAAGAGAGTATAAAGATATATTAAATTTTATTAAATATAATAAGAAATTTGAGATTGATTATAGTTTTTTAGATATCCCCAAGAAGGCTTTTTTTTCTTTTCAATATAATGATGAAAATAAACGATTTTTTAATAAAGTAGATAAATACATAAAAACAGATGATTATTTAATATTTAATCCAGAGTTATTCTCTAATTTAATAGAAGAAAACAGTTCATTTAAAATTTTTATTTCACCTTATGGCAGGGTTATAATATCTTTTCCGGAGAAACTTTTATTGGATTCAAAAAAAACCATTGTTCTTGAAAACTATATAAAGGAATACGCTTTTTCAACCAAAGATAAATTTTTCTGGACAAAATTAGAAAAAGTGTTAAAATGAAACTGGAATTTGGGTTCTTTTTGGGATTATTTTTAGGTTTGTGGTTAATATTTATTGTATTAGTTGATTTTTTTACTTTTAGAAATATCATTAATACAAAAAGAAAGATTAATTTTATAAAAGTTATCTGTGAATTCTGCGGTTCTGTATATTTTTTATATTTTAAAAAAGAATACTGGCGATGTCCTTTTTGCGGTAATATAAATAAAATATGATTACTGAGATAGGTATCGTAGCGGGTGAAATTTGGCATTATTTAGATAAGCACAAAGAGGCTACTTTAACAGAGTTATTTAATAATTTAGGAAGACCAAAAGAATTAGTTTTAATGAGTTTAGGTTGGCTTGCAAGAGAAGGACATGTAGTAGTTAGATTGGAAAATAACGAATATAAAATAAATTTAAGATAGAGGTATTTATGAAAAAAGGTGTTGTTTTAGTTATAGTTATTGGAATAAGCTTTGTAGTTTTGACATTAGCTTTAATTTCTATATATATAATGACTAATGAAGCAAGAATAGCAGAACATAAAGTTAAACGTATAAGAAATTTTTTTAGAGCGCAGGGTGCAATAGTCCATGTTTTTGAAAGATTAAGAAAAGAAGGAACACGGCCAAATGTATTAGCAGATATAGAGAGAGATAAACCATTAGGCGTTGAGATTAAAGTGACACCAAGAGGTAGGCCTAATGATCCTACATGTCCTTGTCCAGATAATGCCCCAAGTGATTTTTGTATTTGCGCAAGCGTGCCTTACTAAATTCTTTTATGTTTTTGAATAAAGGGCCGGTAGTTCAGCGGGAGAACATCTCGTTCGCAACGAGGGGGTCGGCGGTTCAAATCCGCTCCGGTCCAAAAAAGAAAATTAAGTTTTTATTTTTTTTATTTTTATTATTTTTTAATATGTTTTCCTACCCAAAAGATATAAAAACAGATGAATTTTCAGGATATTTTTATCCTTCTAATAGAGAGGAGTTAAATTCAATGGTTGATAGTTTTTTAAAAGAAGCCCAAATAGAGCCTATAGATAATGAAATTTTAGGTATAATTTCTCCGCATGCAGGTTATATATATAGTGGAAAAGTTGCCGGTTATAGTTATAAGATACTAAGTGCTAAAAAATTTGATACAGTAATTTTGTTAGGTCCTTCGCATAGATATTATTTTGAGGGAATTAGCATATATCCTGAAGGTTTTTTTAGAACACCTTTGGGTGATTTAGAAATTGATGATAAAACAACAAAAGAATTTTCTTCTTTAAATTTTGTTAATTTTAATAAAAGTTTTTTTGATGGCGAACACTGTCTGGAAGTTCAACTTCCTTTTATTATAAGGACATTAAATAATGTAAAGATTGTTCCGATTTTATTTGGAAGGGTTTTTGTGGAGGATTTAGAAAAACTTGCTGATAAATTAGTTGAGATTTCTAATTCTAAAAAAATTTTAATTGTTGTCTCAACAGATTTATCGCATTATTTAACTTACGAGGAGGCAAATAAATTTGACGGCGAAACTATAGAATTTATCAAAAATAAAGACGAAAATTCTATACTTACACCAATAAAGGAAAAGGATTTACGCGCCTGCGGTCTTTTTCCTGTTATGACTTTTATAAAATATTGCAAAAAGAAAAATGCTGATATAAAAGTTTTAAAATATTTAAATTCAGGAGACACAAGTTCTAATAAAAACAGGGTTGTTGGATATTTAAGCGCAGTAATGTATAAGAAAATTGAATAAGTTAGTATTTATAATTTTTTTATTATTTATATCTTTATCTATAAGGGCGGAAGAAATGTATACAGAGGATAAATACTCTAAGAAAGAAAAAGAATATATGCTTAATTTGGCAAGACAGTCAATAAGTTGGTATTTAAAGTATAATGTTATACCAAAACCTAATCCGGATGAGTTAACTGAAAATTTAAAAGAGAACAGACCCTGTTTTGTAACATTAACAAAACGGGATTTTGGTTTAAGAGGTTGCATTGGCACTTTTGAATTTAATAGTCCACTTTATAAAAATATAATAAGTAGAGCAATAGCTTCTGCTACACAGGATATCAGGTTTTTACCTGTAGAATATGATGAGTTAAAGGATATTAAAATTGAGATAAGTATTTTAACAGAGCCAAAAAAATTAGATTTTGTGGATCCACAGGATCTTTTAAATAAATTAACACCAAATCAAGACGGTGTTATTTTATACACAGAATATGGTCCTGCAACTTATCTTCCTCAGGTTTGGGAACAATTGCCTGATAAAGAATTGTTTCTTTCAAGTCTTTGCAATAAAGCAGGTGCACCCTCTAATTATTGGAAAACCAATTATAAAAACTTAAAGGTTGAAATTTATAGGGCAATACATTTTGAAGAAAATATTTATGGTAAAAAAATTATAGGCCCATATGGTGCAGTAGTTGGAAAAAAGAAAGCTAAAGTTTTAGGCGTTGTTTCATTAGAAGAAGATATAACGCCATATACAGCAGAGGAGAATGAGTTTTTAGAGCCGGCAACTATAGTTAGTTATGATTCAGATATAATTGAGAAAAAAACACCTAAGTGAGACCAGCTTTTTGGCTCCATCCATTTGATATGATGAAATTGATATGTTTACAAAATTAGATAGAAGTAATAATTCCATAAAAAGTTTTGTAATTTTTATCACATTTGGGTTTGAATAAAAGCATATATAATTGTATCTTTTTATAACAACTTAAATTTATAATTTAGGATGAAGGTTCTTATTACAGCAGGTCCTACTTGGATAAAGATAGATGATATTAGAATTATTACAACAATTTTTACAGGAGGTACAGGTCTTTATTTGGCAAAAGAATTTAAAAAAAATGGTGATGATGTAACTTTACTAATAAATTCACATTACATAGGAAAAATAAAAGATTTAAATGTAATAAATTTTAGATATTTTGATGAATTTAAAAAAATAGTTATTGAGACTTTAAAAAAGAATAATTATGATTTAATAATTCATAGTGCAGCTGTAAGCGATTATAGATTAAAGAGAACTTTTAGCGGAAAAATTCCCTCAAATAAGAATTTAAAATTAGAGTTAGTTCCAACAGAGAAAATAATAAAGATAATAAAAAGATTGGCAAAAGATTCAGTGGTAGTTCAGTTTAAATTAGAGATTAAAAGAAAGGATTTGATTAAAAAAGCATATAATAGTCTATTGGAAAATAAAAGCAATTTCGTAGTTGCGAATGCATTAGATGATTTAAAAAAAGATTATAAAGCCTTTATAATTGATAGAGAAAAGAATATAATTGAAGTTAATTCAAAAAAAGAACTTTTTTTAAATTTAAACAAATTATTTAAAAGCAAATTATATGATTTCTAAAAAACAAGTTAAAAATAAAAACATACTTTTGGGTGTTTGTTCAAGTATTGCTATATATAAAAGCTGTGAATTGATTAGATTGTTAACAAAAGACAGTTTTTCTGTTAAGGTGGTAATGACAGAGGCAGCAACAAAACTTATCTCTCCACTTTTATTTAAAGAACTTTCAAGGAATCCTGTTTATACAGATATGTTTGATTTAAAAGAAGAAGATACCAAACATATAAGTTTATCTATGTGGGCTGATGTCTGTGTTATAGCACCAGTTTCTGCAAATACAATTTCAAAAATTGCAAATGGAATATGTGATAATCTTTTGACTACCCTTGTCTGCGCACTAAAAGATAAAAAAATTATACTTGCTCCTGCAATGAACGAAAATATGTGGAGGAACCCGATAATTCAGGAAAATGTAGAGAAATTGAAAAGATTTAAAAACTATATAATTTTAGGCCCAGAAAAAGGAAGACTCCTATGCGGTGTATATGGTGAAGGCAAAATGGTAGATGTAGAAGAGATTTATAAATGTATAAAAAAGATTTAAGTTGAATTTGTTTTGATATGAAACCATATATAGCAGGATTTTTGTCATTTTTATTAAATGGTTTAGGCCAGATCTATAATGGTCAATTCAAGAAAGGAATATTTTTTATAATTTTTTCATTTATTTTTGTTATTTTATTTATTTTTTCTATTGTTTTAATTTTTGAAGTTTTTATATCTTCTTTAGATGGATTCTTAGACAAGATTTTATTAAGAAAAGCGATTATTTTATTTTCTATATCTGGTTTTATTTTATGTTTAAATGGTCTATATAGTATTTTAGATGCATATATGGTAGCTAAAATTAATGAGACTACAAGAGAGAAATGAGTATTTTTTTATAAAAGATTCTTGTTTTTTGTTTGGTTTTACAAAACCAGCCTTTAAAAATTCTATTTTAGAATTAGAAGACCTAAATAAACTAAATTTAAAAATAGCCACATTAAAACAAATCCATTCTTCTAAAATAAATATAATAGAAAAAGCCTCAGATTATCAGGGAGACGGTCTTTTTACTTATGAATCCAATTTAGTTTTAACAGTTAAAACAGCAGATTGTCTTCCTATTTTTTTATATAGTAAAGAATTAAATGTGTGCGGAATAGTCCATATGGGTTGGCGTGGAGCAGTCTCTGGTATTTTAGAAAATATCCCATTTGATTTAAAATCATTTAAAGTAATTGCAGGTGTTGGTTTAAGAAAATGTTGTTATAAAGTTGGTAAAGAATTTTTAGAGTTTAATATTTATCCTTTTATTTTAAATATAAATGGAGTTTTATACTTTGATGTAATTGAATTTGCAAAAAGTATTTTAATTTCAAAAGGACTAAAAGAGGAGAATTTTTTAGATTTAGATATATGTAGTTTTTGCTCTAAAGAAAATTTTTTTTCATATAGAAGAGATAAGACAATTTTAAGGACATTTTCTTTTATAGTTAGATTAAATAGAGATGTTTAAAGAGGTAGCTAAATTAATAAAAGAAGGTAGCGTCGTAGCATTTACAGGTGCGGGTATATCTTGTGAGAGTGGTATTCCTGCATTTAGAGGAGAAGATGGACTTTGGAAAAAATACGATCCGGAGATTTATGCTACAGTAGATGGATTAGTTAGTCTTTTTAAAAACGATATCAAGAATCTTAAAAATTTTATAATAGAAAACTTTAATATTTTAATTAAAGCAGAGCCAAATTTTTCTCATTTTGCTTTAAGTAGTTTAGAAGAAAAAGGTTATCTTATTGGAGTAATTACACAAAATATTGACAATTTACATATAGAGGCTGGGACAAAAAATATTACAGAGATACATGGAAATATTTATAATTTTTTATGTCCAAAATGCGGGTATTCTATTAAAAGAAAAAAAGAAGAGGTAAAAGAATTTATTAAAAATTTATCTGATTGCAATAAAAAAATAGTTATAAAAAAATACATTTTAGAGTTTTTAGGTAGATGCCCTAAATGTAGAATAATCTTAAGAAGCGGTGTAGTTTTATTTGGCCAAGAATTGCCAGAAAGGGAATTAAATAGAAGTTATGAATTTTTGGATAAAGCAAAAACACTTATATGTATTGGGACAAGTGGAAATGTTTATCCTGCGGCGCATATACCATTTTATGCCTATGATAGAAAAATAAAAATTATAAATGTAAATATAGATAGTTCTTCCATTGATAGGATTTCAGATTTTATATTTAGGGAAAAGGCTTCTATATTTTTTAAAAAATTATTTTCTTATTTATAGATTTTGGTAAAATTATTCCTTATGTATAGAACTACTTTATACAATTTATATAAAGATAAATCAAGGTTAATAAATTTTTTTGATTGGGAATTGCCTTTAGAGTTTAGTAGTATATTAAAAGAAGCAAAGGCTACGCGAGAGTCTTGCGGTATTTTTGATGTTTCTCATATGGGAAAAATAGAAATAAAAGGAAAGGATTCATTAAGTTTTTTACAATATTTAACCTCAAACGATATAAGTATTATAAAAGAAAATCAATTACAATACAATCTTCTTTTAAATAATTATGGTGGCATAGTTGATGACTTAATAATTTACAATCTTAAAAACAGTTTTTTATGCATAGTAAATGCATCAAATACAAAAAAAGATTTAGATTATCTTATTAAAAATAAAAATAATATGGACGTAGAAATAATAGATAATACTTTTAATTATTCTTTTTTGTCAATACAGGGTCCAAGTTCTTATTTAGTTATGAAAGAGATTTTTGGAAACAAAATCTTGGATTTAAAATATATGCATTCTATAAGCAAAACCTTTAAAGATACAGATTTAATAATTTCAAGGAGCGGTTATACAGGTGAAGATGGTTTTGAAATTTATTGTTTAAACAAGATAGCACCTTATATATGGGAGATGGCTTTAAATATAAATAAAGATTTGGTTTTTCCCTGTGGTCTTGGTTCAAGGGATATTTTAAGGATAGAGGCTGGTTATCCTTTATATGGAAACGATATAGATGAAGATACAAATCCTTTTGAGGCATCACTTGAATGGGTCGTAAAATTTTCTAAAGATTTTGTATGCAAAGAAAAATTAATTTATCTAAAAGATAATATAAAAAGAAAAAGGGTTGGTTTTATTCTAAAAGACAAAGCTCTTCCAAGAAAGGGTTATAAAGTATTTTCTAATTCTAAATTAATAGGTGAGGTAACTAGTGGGACTTATTCTCCTAATTTAGATAAATTTATCGGTATGGTTTATGTTGATATTGATTTTGCAAAGGAAAATACCTTTATAGATATACAGATAAGAGACAAAAAATATTCTGGAAATATAACAAGTTTTTCCTTTATAAAGAGGAGGAAGAAAAATGAAAGTTTTAAAGTTTTCAAAGACACATGAGTGGGCTCTTGTGGAGGATGATTTTGCGACAATTGGTATAACAGATTATGCACAAAAATCCTTAGGTGATATCGTTTTTGTAGAATTACCAGAAATAGGAAGGAAATTAAAACAGAATGAACAGTTTGGAGTAGTTGAATCCACAAAGGCAGCTTCAGAATTGTATTCTCCTTTAAGCGGAGAGGTTATAGAGGTAAATAAAGAGGTAATAAATAATCCACAATTAATAAACGAAGATCCATTTAATAAAGGTTGGATGATAAAGATTAAAATAAGCAATATAAAGGAATTGGATAATCTTTTAGACCAAGATCTGTATAAAGAATTTATATTAAAGGAAGAAAAATGAGTTATATAAATAATAAAGAAAATATAAAAGAGATGTTAAAAACTATAGGGAAAAATTCTTTAGAAGATTTATTTAGCCACCTGCCAAAAGAAATCATAAATAAATCTTTAAATCTAAACGATGGTTTAAGCGAACAGGAAGTTAGAGAAAAGATAAAAAAATTATCTTTAAAAAATAAGCCAATTTCAGAATATAATTCATTTTTGGGGGCAGGTTTATACGACCACTATATACCATCTGCTGTTAGATATTTAAGTTCCCTTCCTGAATTTGTTAGCGCATATACACCATATCAGGCTGAATGTTCTCAGGGCATACTGCAGGCAATATATGAATATCAGAGTTATATATGTTTGCTCACAGGCCTTGATGTTTCTTGCGCTTCACTATTAGATGGTGCATCAAGTTTTGCTGAAAGTGTTTTAATGGCGCTTAGAATAAATAAAAGAAATGAGATTATAATATCTAGTTTAATACATCCTGAATACGAGATGACTTTAAGGACATATTTGAGTGGTTTTGATTTTAAAATTAAAAAGGTTGGTTTTACAGAAAATGGAACCTTAAACTTAAAAGAATTAGAAAATTTAATAAATAAAGATACATCTTTAATAGCATTCCAGAGTCCAAATTTTTTAGGTTATATTGAAGATATAGAAAAAATAGTTTGTTTAGCAAAAGATGCAGGCGCTTTAACTGTTATGATTACTAATCCTTTAGGATTAGCTATATTAAAGGAGCCTGCTAAATTTGGAGTGGATATAGTCTGTGGCGAGGGTAATGTTTTAGGCGGGGACTTAAATTTTGGTGGTTCTTGTTTTGGGTTTTTAGCAACAAAAATGGAGTTTGTAAGACAAATGCCGGGAAGACTGGTTGGAAGAACAGTTGATTTAGATAAAAATACAAGTTTTTGCCTTACACTTCAAGCAAGAGAACAACATATAAGAAGAGAAAAGGCAACCAGTAATATCTGTTCTAATTCATCTTTTAATGCAATAAGGGCAGCTATTTATCTATCACTTTTAGGCAAAGATGGATTTTATAAAGTAGCATTATATTCTTTAAATTTAGCACATTACTTATATGAGAGATTAAAAGAGATAAAGTATATAAGTTTTCCTTTTAGTGGTTATTTTTTTAATGAATTTACATATAAAATAAATGATTCAAAGAGATTTTTTTATAAACTTTATAAGAAAAAAATTATCGCAGGACTTTTGTTGAATAAGTTTAATTTTAGTGATTGTATTTTAATATCTTGTACTGAGAAAAAAACAAAAGAAGACATTGATAATTTTATTTTAACTATAAAAGAGATATATGGGTAAATTAATTTTTGAAAAAGATAATAAAGTTCCTTGTAGTTATATTCGTAAGCCGGATTTAGATATAAAAGAACCTTCTAATTTTATACCAAAAGAATTTTTAAGAAAAGAACTAAATTTACCATCTCCCGGAGAACTTGAAGTTGTAAGACATTATGCTAATCTTTCTGAATTAAATTTCTGTGTAGATAAAAATTTTTATCCTTTGGGTTCTTGCACTATGAAGTATAACCCAAAGATAAATGAAGAATTGGCTAATTTAGAAAATTTTTTAAATATACATCCATATCAGGATAATAAAGACCTTCAGGGCGCTTTAGAATTAATATATAATCTTGAAAAGATTTTATGCGAAATTACAGGGATGTCTCGTTTTACTTTTCAACCATCAAGCGGAGCGCAGGGAGAATTAACCGGACTTCTTATGATTAAGAAATACCACAAAATCAAAAAGAATAAAAAGTATAAAGTAGTTGTTCCTGTATCCTCTCATGGCACAAATCCTGCAAGTATAGCTATGTGCGGTTATGAAGCGGTTAATGTAGAGACTACAAAAGATGGATTAGTAGATATAGACAAATTAAACAATCTTGTAGATGAAAGTGTTGCGGCTATGATGCTTACAAACCCAAATACATTAGGTTTATTTGAAGAGGATATTTTAAAGATTAAAGATATTATACATAAGGTTGGTGCTTTTTTATATTATGATGGAGCGAATTTCAATGCGCTTTTAGGTATAACAAAGCCATCTATTATGGGATTCGATATAATTCACCTTAACCTGCATAAGACATTTTCAACACCGCATGGTTGTGGAGGTCCGGGATTGGGCGCTGTCGGTGTTAGCAAAGAATTTGTAGATTTTTTACCAGTTCCCATAGTAGATAAAAAGGGAGAGAAATTTTATCTGAATTATAATATAAAAAATACAATTAAAAGAGTAAGGAGTTTTGTATGCAATTTTTCTGTTTTGGTAAAGGCATATAGTTATTTATTAAGATTAGGTTCAAACGGACTTTCAGATATAGCTTATTTTGCAGTTTTAAATGCAAATTATATAAAAGAGAGATTAAAGCAATATTATGAATTGGCTTCAGAAAAACCCTGTATGCATGAAGTAGTTTTTTCCTGTAAAAAACAGAAAGAAAAAGGCATAACAGCTTTTGATATAGCAAAAAGTTTAATTGATTATGGTATACATCCACCAACAATATATTTTCCTTTAATTGTAAAGGAAGCAATTATGATAGAACCAACAGAAACGGAAAATAGAAAAACACTTGATTATTTTATTGATGCAATGATAAAAATAAATGAAGAAATAGATAAAAACCCCGATAAAATTAAAAATTCTCCCCATAAGGCGCCTGTAAGAAGAGTTGATGAGGTAAAAGCCGCAAGAGAATTAGATTTAGCATATAAACCAAAAGATTTTCCCAACTTTTGCGATAACAGAGATGTTTGAAAAGCAATGTTAAAGTTTGTCGTTGGATAGTTTAAGGTTGATATGCTGATTGAGTTAAGTAGAAGCAATAACTCCTAAAAAGTTTTGTAATTATTTTTTTACATTTGGATTTGTTAGAGGAGATTGAACCCAACTTTTGCTCAAGCAAAAATGTCCGAAGGACTTGGTTGGGTCCAACCATTGGCTTTGCTTGAAATTATAAGCTTTTCGCATTAGCGAAAGCTTTTCTTTCATAAAAAGCTTTGGAACTTTTTCTTACATAGGCAATGGCTAAAACTTATTGTACAATAATAACTTTATGCTTACAAAAAGAGCCTAATGCAAATCTTGGTTGAAAAGCAATTACTTGTATAATAATAAGCCGAATATAAAAAGAGGATGAATAATTCTTGGAGAATTATTTTAGATAAAAAAAATAATGGTTATTATAATATGGCTTTGGATGAGGCTATTTTAAACAATTACGAAAATTTAAAAATTCCAACCCTTAGGATATAT
>Ga0207433_10006067_pt1 | contig 21208 bp, 21 predicted proteins | sample YelNatPaOPGAMG01_FD_187559 | JGI IMG/M metagenome (GOLD analysis project Ga0207433, IMG submission 187559) | Hot spring thermophilic microbial communities from Obsidian Pool, Yellowstone National Park, USA - OP-RAMG-01 (SPAdes) (version 3) | ecosystem: Environmental > Aquatic > Thermal springs... | reverse complement strand
TTATATCATTATTGTCAGTTAAGTATAGAAAAATATCTCTGATAATGTCTTTAGTAACAATTGCTTTAGTCTTAGTAACAGGTTTTTTCGGAGGTGTTTTAGCTCATTGATTTTTTCTAATAGACATGAATGCTTAAACAACTAATTTTGATAAATTATTTGGTAAATTAAAATGTCAAAGAAATTCTATATGACATTTATAATAAGATGAGTGCTTAAAATTCCTATAAAAATTATTCTTGTGGAAAAAACAAGATGTATTCATGTGCTGCATCATAACTCTAATTAATGGTTGGAAAAAGAACATAAGATTAATGTTGATTGGATTAAAACTTTTAGGTATCCAAATAAAACTATAGATTATGAAAATTAGAGAAAGTGGAATGCCGGAAGAATCTTATTGGGAATCTTTTTTTGATACTCAATTTATTTTTTCTAAGCTTTATTTAGATGATACAATTTTTAATGTGGCTGAATTTGGTTCCGGGTATGGTACTTTTTCAATTCCCGCAGCAAAAATTATTAAAGGTACTTTGTATGCTTTCGATATTGATGATGCAATGATTAATAGATTAAAGGAAAGAATTGCAGTAGAAAATATTTCCAATATTAAAGTAATAAAACGTGATTTTGTAAATGAAGGAACTGGAATGGAAGATAACTCAATAGACTATGTTATGCTTTTCAATATTCTTCATGCGGAAAATCCGTTAACTCTTTTAAGTGAATCTTATCGAATTCTTAAACCCAAAGGTAAAGTTGGAATTATTCACTGGATACATTCTTCAATTACTCCACGAGGTCCATTATTGGAAATACGTCCAACACCGCTTCAATGTGTTGAATGGCTGTTGAAAGCAAATTTTAAAATCATTAATAAAGAAATCCCGCTGCCTCCATATCATTATGGAATTACTGCATACAAATAAAATAAAGGAAAGAAAATGAAGTATTTAATCATCATTAATGACGCACCATATGGAACTGAAAAAGCATATAATGCACTTCGACTTGCAATGCAAGTTCAAAAAGATTATCAAAATGCAGAAGTAAGAATATTTTTGATGGCCGATGCTGCTACATGTGCATTACCAAATCAAAATACTCCTAACGGATATTACAATATCGAACGAATGTTAAAATCAATTATTTCGAAAGGCGGCAAAGTGAAAATTTGTGGCACTTGTGCAGATGCACGAGGAATAAAAAATATTCCTTTAATTGATGGCTGCCAAATAAGTACTATGGCTCAATTAGCTGCATGGACAATGGATTCGGATAAAGTGCTGGTATTCTAAAAACATACAAGAAACTCTTCCAATCTCAATGTAAAAATTGATAATAATCTATGTTAACCTGAGCGGTTATAATTTTCTTTATCCGCTCTAAATTCAATTTTGCAATTTGTTTTTGATATTCTGCAGATTGGATTCTCATTCTTCGCTTGCCGAAAAATTCCAGCTGCTGCGAAAAGTTAAAGTCTAATTCGCCAGCCTTGCTAAAAGATAAATCAGTTGGGATTTCATTAGATTCAATAGAGAATTCTGCATTTGGAATTCTGCCAGCTTGAAGTATTTTCCCCTCGATAACGAATATTTCTTTTTCAGCAGTTAAAATTTGTGGATTGTTTTTTAAGGCAGTTTCTATTGCTTCGTTTAATGATAATTTTTCTGTCTGCCCCAAAATTGCTGAGGTTATAAATAAAATAATTACAACTATTTGTTTATTCATAGTCATCCTAAAATTTTATGAATATATGTTTACCTTTGATGTTGATATACTAATCCTTGATTATCGGGATAATAATTCAATTGATCTCTATAGAAAAAAGTTTGGATAGCTTAAATAAGAAGAGTCCTGTTAAAGAGATAAGTATTTATAATAAAGAATTTTTTTGTGGAAGATAAGTCAGTATTCTGTAAATAGTCGTTTATCTTTTTGCATTCATTACAACAATTATCATTAAAATGAAAATCCTGTACAGTAATTTTTTGATGAAGATTTCCTGGTTTTTCAATTCTGGATAATTTAACAATTTCACAAAAATCTTGATGATTATGCTTATATCTTTGTGCAGATTCTGAAAATAAATTCAACTCGCTGTGGGCGAAGAATAACACAAAACTAAAGAGAATAAAAAGCGAAACTATTTTTTTCTTTTTTTCCATGCTTGAATAAAATTATCTATGAGTAATAACACTATGCACTAGAAATAAGTTCTAATAGTGTTTATCATTCCCTGTAACTGATTTTAGATTTTTAATGCATAATTAAGATTTACTTTAGTTGATTATAGTTACAAAACTCTAATTGTGATTATTATAAAATTATTTTGATGGTAAATTTAGTTTATTTTTTAATATCGTTGTTTATGATTTATCATATTTCCATCTGCATCGTATACGCATAGTTCTATGGGCATTTGTCCAGGTAATGTATGTGTAGCGCAACCAAAGCATGGATCGTATGCACGGAAAGCCATTTCTATCATATTTAATGTAGCATCAGTGATTTCGCAGCCTTTTTTAATTAATCCCTTGGCTGCTCGTTTAATTGACATTGAAATTGCTGCATGGTTATTCGTTGTACCAACAATTAAATTGGCTTTTTGAACGATTCCTCTTTCATCAGTAATATAGTGATGGGTTAAAGTTCCTCTCGGTGCTTCAACAATCCCTACTCCTTCCGTCGGTATTTCTGTTGGTATTGTTCTGATTTCTTTTGATGTTATTTCTGGATCATTAATAAGTTCGTTTGCTCGTTCTGCTGCATACATCAATTCAATGATTCGTGCCCAGTGTGTTGCTAATGTATGATGAACTGGAATTTTCCCTGTGTGGTCGTTAGTGAATGTTTGATAAAACTTTTCATACTCTTCTTGTGCTAAAGGTGTAGCCATTCCTTCTGATACATTTAATCGTGATAGGGGAGTAGCAATATATACGCCGCTTTCAATTCCATCAACAAATCCTTTCCACCCAATTTTTTTCAAGAATGGATATTTAAGATAGTTCCAGCTTTCGATATGTTCAGCAATATGTTGTGTATATTCTTTTGGTTCATACTTACAAAATTCATTTCCTTCAGGATCTATTACTCTTACTTTTCCATCATAAAAATTTACTTTGTTATTCTCATCGACCAAACCCATATAATATGTTTTTTGTGTATATGTGTCTGAGAGGATAAGATCAATATAGTTGGAATTTTTTAAAACGATATCATCAAAGACTTTAAAAGTAAATTTAGCAAAGTCAATAAAGTACTCTAAATCTTTAGCAAATTGTTCTCGTTCTTCCTCGCTAAGACCTCTTGTAATTCCGCCAGGTATTGCAGTTACTTGATGGATTTTTTTGCCACCCAAAGTTTGAATTATATTTTGTGCAAGTGAGCGGAGCTTAATAACTTTTTTGCCGGCTTCAATACCAACTTTATTTATGAGTCCTAAAATATTTCGTTCTGACTTTGGTGCATCAGGTCCAACAACGAAGTCGGGACCACCCAAAGCATAAAAATGAACTGTGTGGTCAGCACAAAAGAAAACTGAATAAAGCAATTCTCTCAACTTTTTTGCTGCAGATGGAATTTCTACTTTATAGACTGCATCACAAGCTTTGGCAGATGCCATATGATGAGCTTCGGGACATACACCGCAAATGCGTGTGGTAATTCTGGGCATTTCTTCTACAGGTCTGCCCTGAACAAATTTTTCGAAACCGCGTAATTCAGGAACTATGAAGTAGCAGTTTTCAACTTCGCCCTCATCATTCAAAAATATATCAATTCTACCATGACCCTCAAGTCGTGTGATTGGATCTATTTTTATGTGCTGCATAGTATTAACCATTTTTATTTGTTATATCGTTTTGTTTTCGTTGTAAAAGAGAGGCAGCAAGAGAAAATCTGTATAATGTTCCTATTGGGTCTGCAATTTTATCTAATATTTTTCTTATTTCTTCTGGAGTTGTTGCATCAATGACTGAGCTTAATGCAGAAATCATTTTTGCCCCTTGGTCTTTTACATTTGGAGGCGGACCATAGCAGCCACGACATGGAACATTTGCTTTTACACAAAGAGCACCACATCCACTTCTTGTTGCAGGGCCCATACATAATATTCCTTGGTCTAATAAACATTCATCTTCTTTAGGAATAATTTCGTGAGGTCTGAAAAATTCTTTTATCTTTTTTTCTTTTCTTGTGCGGGGACATTCATCGCAGCATGTCTTACTATCGGTACCTAATACCGAGCCTTTTGGTGGTAATTCTTTCCCAGTTTTTAGTATGTCAATTACTGCTAAAATAACTGCAGCTACTTGAAATGATTGTGGTGGACATCCTGGAATATAATAATCAACGTCGACAATCTGGTCTAATGTATGAACTGTATTCCAAAATTTTGGTAATGTTGTTTCACCCTCTGTGTGTTGTGTGCTTGTAACGGGAAAAATTCCCTTGCTATCATCTTCGAGACTAGGTGAAGATTTATATACGAAATCAAAAATATCTTCTTTTGTGAACAAATTTGCTAAGCCTGGAATACATCCTTCCGAAGCGCAGGAACCAAATGCAATTAATAATTTCGATTTTCTTCTTAATAATTTTGCTATATGTTCATTTTCATCGTTGCGAATTGCACCATTAAAGAGTGTTATATCAATTGAGTTATCGTCCATTGATTCAATGTCGCTGTATTTAAAGTCCATTGCACATGGCCAAAAAACAATATCAAAAAATTCAGCTACATCCAAAATTTTTTCTTCAATATCAAGAATTGTAATTTCACAGCCGCCGCAGCTTGCAGCCCAATACAATGCTAATTTTGGTTTTGCCATTTTATCCTCGTTCATTTCTAAAGAGTTTTAATGGACCTAACTTTTTAATTTCGTCAGTAAATTCGAAAGATACTTTAGCATATTTTTCAGCTTCAGAAGCAGAAATCCATTCGAGTCGTACTCTTTTTTCACTTATACCAAATTGATTTAATATCATCTTAATAAATTCTATACGTCTTATAGTTTTAAAATTTCCTTCAAGGTAATGACAATCTCCAAAATGACAACCGGCAACAAGAACACCATCGGCACCTCTTTTGAATGCTTCAAGAATAAAAGATGGGTCTACTCGTCCTGAACACATTGTTCTAATAATTCTAATATTTGGTGATGATTTAATTCTTGAAACCCCGGCTAAATCGGCTCCTGAGTATGCACACCAATTACAAAGGAAGCCGACAATTTTTGGTTCGAATCCATTTGTATTATTTTCGCTGTTCATAGTTCTACTATTTTATATTTCTAAGATTCCTTCTAATTCAGCATAAATTTGATTATCAGAAAATCCCATACCTGTAATTGCACTTGCGGGACAAGCAGCAACACAAGTTCCGCAGCCTTTACAAAGTGTCTCGTTGACGATAGAAACTTTTTTGGTTTCGTCAAATTCGATTGCATTATAAGGACATAAATTATTACAGATACGGCAACCTGAACAATATTTTTCATCAATGAATGCACGGATAGGATCAATTTCTACTTCGCCTTTTGAAATCATTGAAAGAGCTCTTCCGGCAGCTGCGCTTGCCTGTGCAACTGTATCCGGAATATCTTTGGGTCCTTGTGCACATCCTGCTATATAAATTCCATCACTTATTGTTGAAAATGGGTCTAACTTTGGATGCCTTTCTAAGAAGAAACCATCAGGGCTTTTTGATAAGCTTAAAAGTTTTGCAATTTTTTCTGCGGCTTTATTTGGTTCAATTGCATTGCAGAGAATTACCATATCAACTGGAATTTCTCTGAATTTTCCAATGAGTGTATCTTCACATTTTACAGCTAAAAATGTATCGCCATCTTTTGATTTTCTTTCAACAACTTCTGCAACTTTACCTCGAATGACATTTACTCCTTCGTTTAATATTCTTGAATAAAATTCTTCATAACCTTTTCCATAAGCTCTCATATCGATGTAGAATTGATAGACTTCGGCATTGGTTCTATCTTTAATGAGATGGGCAAATTTCATTGCATACATACAGCAAACGCGTGAACAATATTTATTAAAATTAGAATCACGAGAGCCAACACAATGAATTATAGCAACTGCTCTTGGTTCTTTTCCATTATCTAATAAAATTTTTCCACCTGTTTGACCGGTAGATGATAACATTCTTTCAAATTCAAGAGCACTATAAACATTTTTTAATCTTCCATAACCATAAGGGAATAATTTTGAGGCATCAAGAATGTCATATCCTGTTGCAACAATAATTTGTCCAACATTAACATCAATAATTTCGTCTTTCATGGAATAATCAACCGCATTTGGTTCACATACTCTTTGGCATTCATGGCATTCAACACATACACCACAATTTAAGCATCGTGATGCTTCACGGACTGCTTGTTCTTCTGTAAAACCAAGTTCTACTTCTTCGAAAGTATTTTTACGAGCAGTTGGTTCTAATTTTGAAACTCGCTCACGTTCTATCTTTGGGGTTTCTTTGTATGTAGGAGCATAAGAGTGTGGTCTAAAACTTTCTCCTCTTAATACTTCTAATTTAACCATATGAGTAGTATAATTTTGCAAAGGTTCATTGTTAAGATATTTTTCGATTGATTCGGCAGCCCGTCTGCCTTGTCCCATCGATGCAATAACAGTGGAAGGTCCTAAAACAACATCACCGCCAGCAAAAACACCTTTGACATTTGTTTCAAGTGTTTCGAGATTAGTTTGAAGTGTTCCCCATTTTGTTGTAATAAAAGTATTATTCATTTGCAGTCCTTGTAAATCTGGAGTTTGACTAATTGCTACAATCACTTTATCGAATTCGAGTATATGTTCGCTATTGGGGATGGGGATTGGTCTCCTTCTCCCTGATGAATCGGGCTCGCCGAGAGTCATTCGAATGCATTTTAAGGCTTTTACTTTACCATTCTCTTTAAGAATTTCAACAGGGGCTGTTAGATAAGCAATATGAATTCCTTCAGCTTCGGCATCTTCAATTTCTTCTTCTGAAGCTGGCATTTCAAATTTTGTTCTTCGATATAAAATAGTAACTTTTCGTGCTCCTAATCGAAGAGCTGTTCGTGCTGCATCGATTGCAGTATTTCCGCCCCCTATAACAGCCACATTTTTCCCAATATCAATTCCAATCCCAATATTTACTTTTCTAAGGAATTCAATTCCTGATATAACTCCATCAGCATCTTCACCGGGGATATCAAGTTTAATGCTCTTATGAGCTCCAATTGCTATAAATATTGCCGAGTATCCATCGGAAAATAGTTCATCTATTGTAATATCGGTTCCAATTTTTGTATTAGTTTTAAATTGTATACCAAGATCTTTCAGATAATTTATTTCCATAGCTAAGAAATGTTTTGGAAGTCGATATTCGGGAATACCCACAGCAAGCATGCCGCCTGGTATTGAATGTTGTTCAAATACTGTAACTTGAAAGCCTTTGAGTGCTAAATCGTGTGCGCATGTTAATCCAGCAGGACCAGAACCAACCACAGCAACTTTTTCTTCTCGTTTTACTTCAATTTTAGGAGGGACAAATTTTCCATAATGTTTTAGTTCCCAATCAAGTGCAAATCGTTTCAGTTGTTGTATTGCAAGCGGTTTATCTACATGTCCGCGGTTGCATTCACTTTCACATGGGTGATAACAAATTCTGCCGCAAATAAATGCTAATGGATTTCTTTTATGAATAAGTTGTGCAGCCTCGTGAAATCTTCTATTTCGAATTAATGCAATATAGCCGGCTGCTTCCTGACGAATTGGGCACGACTCAATACAGGGTGGTCGTTCCTGCCTATCTATTACATATGTGTTAGGTACTGCCTGTGGAAATGCTTTATGAATTGCGGTACGCATTTGTTTAAATTCATCAAACCAGTTAGGAACTTTAACAGGGCATACTTTTGTGCATTCACCACATGATGTACATTTAGAATTAACATATCGTGCTTTTTTTCTTATTCTTACAGTGAAGTTGCCAACATATCCGCTTACTTTTTCTACTTCGGAAAGTGTCATTAATTCTATATTTTTTCTGTGACTTACTGATACCATTTTAGGAGTTAATATACAAGCAGCACAATCGAGTGTTGGAAAAGTTTTATCAAACTTTGCCATCTGTCCACCAATAGTCGACTCTTTTTCGACAAGATAGACTTTATTGCCTGAGTCTGCTATTTCCAATGCTGCCTGAATTCCAGCAATACCTCCTCCAATAATTAAAGTATTTGGATTTATTTTACTCTTTTCAGCCTTCAGTGGGATTTGATGCAATACTCTTTTATATGCTGCATTTACAAGAGCCAGTGCTTTTGTTGTTGCTTTATCAATATCATCATGAACCCATGCACATTGTTCTCGTATGTTTGCCATTTGAAATAAATATCGATTTAATCCAGCTCGTTCACACGCATTTCTAAATGTTAATTCGTGCATATGTGGTGAACAAGCGGCAACTATAACTCTAGTTAATCCTTTTTCTTTAATATCATTTTGTATCATTTGCTGTCCGGGGTCAGAGCACATAAATTTATAAGTTGTAGAAACTTCAACATTAGGTTTTGTTCTCATTCGTTCTGCAATTTCATCTACGCGGACAGTTTGTGCTATGTTTACTCCACAATGACAAATATAAATTCCAACTTTTTCGTTATTGTTCATTTTTACCCCACGGTAGTGAGTTCTTTTTGTTTTGAAGATGAAATGAATAACTCTTCTAATTTTTCACATTTATAAAAGTTGTTTTCTAATCCTAATTCTTTTTTATCGATTCCTAAGGCTACACCCAAAATTTGAGTAAAGAAAAGAATTGGCATTTTAAATTCAGTGCCATAAATTTTATTTATTTTGTTTTGATATCCTTCGAGATTCATTTGACAGAGCGGGCAGGTAGTAGCAATACAATCAGCACCATTTTCTATAGCACATTCTAATATTTCTTTTGATAGTTTAAGAGAAGCATTTTGAAAAGTTGTCATCAGCATACCGCCACAGCATCTTAGTTTATATGGGAAATAAATTTCTTTAGCTCCGAGTGATTCAAAAAGATTCTCCATGGTCTTTGGATTTTCTCTATCATCAAAACCTTTTTCAGGACGAACTATTTGACAACCATAATAATTTGCAATCTTTAACTGGTTTAATGGTATTTTAACATTTAATTTAATTACATCTATTCCAATATCATTTACAAGAATATCAAGTGGATGTCTTACTCGTATTGTCCCGTGATATGATAGATTAGCTTCTCTTAGACAAAGGTTAACTTTTTCAAATACTTCTTCATTATTCTTTAAATATCGATTAGCTTTGTTGAGTATTGTATAACAAGAACTGCAGGGTGTAACAATATCACAGCCAAGTTTTTCAGCAAGAGCAAGATTACGAGCAGCAACTGCAAGAGCTGTAATTTCTTTTATTGACATATAAATTGTTGCCCCGCAGCAATTCCAGTCTTCTAATTCAGTTAATTCACAATTGAGATTATTAAATACTGCTTTGCACGATTGGTCATAACTTTTATTTACTGAATGAAGACTGCATCCAGGATAATATGCGTATTTCATTTTAAGGCTTCCAAATATTTATTCAACTTATTGATTTATATCCAACAGCTTCAGGCGTATATGCGGGCAATTCTTTTTCAATTGGCATATCAAATGTTTCAGCCTTTAACATAATTTTTCTTAAATCTGTAATCCCTTTAATTTTTTCTGTAGAAAATTTTATTCTATTTTTTTTGAGCATACGAATTCCTAAAGGTATCATATTAAAAATTTTCCAAAAGCCAGTTCTCATAATAAATTTTATAATTAATCTTGGTTCATTAAGCCGGCCATATTTATAAATACTTTTCATAAATGACTGCGATAATGCATAAGTTGGTATACCTGGATTTAATATTTTCTTTTCCATAGCAGTTCGTTTTAGTGCATAAAGTATATCAGTAACTTTAATTTGAGAGGGACATCGTGTTTGACAAGTATAACATGAAGCACATATCCAGATAGCTCTGCTTTTTAAGATAGATTCCATATCACCAGCTCTGAATAATGCAATTAATTTTCTCGGTGTTATATCCATTGCATATGAAAGGGGACAGGAACCAGTACAAGTACCACATTGAATACAAAGTTTAATTCTTTCTCCCTGAGGTATAATTTTAGTGTGTTCTAAAAATGTATTTCTTAAAGTAGTCTCCTTTTTACTCAACACACCTGGTAGAATTTCAATTTCTGTAATCATTTATTCACCTTATTATTCTCTTATTTTTTTTCTTTTCTTAAACTATCTTCAACTTCCCAGTGCTTTACATCCCCAAAGTATTGAGGATACTTTTCAATCATTTCATATTCAGCAGTTAAAATCATTTGATGGGAAAATTCCATATCAGCAAGAAATCTAAACATTCTTTTGCCTGAAAGATCTTTTACGTATTCAGCACAATCGAGATAAAAATCTCTCGAACGCTTTTCCTCATCAATTGCTATTTTCAAAACATCTTTAATATTCAATTTTTTTCTTGTCGTTGAGGAATTTACATTTTTAGGCATTTGACTTTCTGGCAGTTTAAGAGGTACGTCTGGAAACATTTGATTATATTTTTTTTCAAGCAGTACTTGATGTTGCTTTTCTTCTTTTACAAGATTAATAAATCGTTCTTTTAATAAATCATTTTGTGATAAATCTGCTAAATCCTGATAAATCTCCTGTGCATCAATTTCACTTCGAATTGCAATTCCAAGTGCTTCTAAGGCTGTAAGATCTTCGGCAATCATTTTTACTCCTGATTAATTTTCAACCTCTGTGTTTTTAAGATTAAATTCTTTTTCAATAAATGAAATTATCTTTTCGGTACAAATATCAATCGCTGTTTTGATTTCTCGGCTAATTTTATATGTAAATACATCTGTTTCTTTTGCTTCAATTGCATAAATTAAAATTTCTTTGGGCATTTGTATGTTCATCTTCTTTGCAAATTCAATTGCTGTACAAAAATTAATATCGTGATAAGAAACCATTCTAAGTGAATTAATAAAATCTTTATGTGAGAATATGTAAATATGCCCTGCTAATTTCATCCCGCTTTTTATTGTATCAATAATTATTGCTGAATTATAATCTTTTATCAAATCAATAATTCTAAGTCCACCCAGTGAAGTAGTATCAACTTTAATTTGAGGAACATTCTGCAGCCTTTTTTTAAGTTTTTCTGCTACTAAGATTCCAGCCCCATCGTCACCCAAAATTTTATTTCCCAGACCTAATATTATTAAAGGCAGTTCCATTGATTTTCTGATTTTTAAAAATTATTTGCAAGTTGAATGCCATATAATAACAGTTGTAAAAAAAGTGGTTATTGTGATATTATAGATTAACAGATTAACGGAAAATCGTTAATTGTGTGCGGAAGTTCGCATCTTAGTTGTTTTTAAAAGAAAAAATAAATTTTAGTCGAGATTATACTTTTTTAGTTTATCTCTGAAGGTAGATAAGCTTAAGCCTAATAAGCGTGCGGCATGAGTACGATTTCCTTCTGATATAGCAAGTGCTTGCTGTAATAAATGTGATTCAACGCATCTCATAACTTCCTCAAAATTCATTCTTCTATTTTCAAAGCAAGAAATACATCTTTTAAGGAAATTGTCTAATTGTTGTTTTTGTTTTATTTCGTTGGGAAGATTTTCCAGAGTAATCTTACCATTTGAAAAGAGGACTATTCGCTGGATTATATTTTTTAGTTCTCTAACATTTCCGGGCCACGAATAAGATTTAAATGCCTCAAGAGCTGGTTCAGAAATTTCAATTGGTCTGTTGGGTTCATATAATTTTAGAAAATAGTTTATTAGCAAAGGAATATCATCAGCTCGTTCACGTAGTGGAGGTATTTCAATAGGGAAGACATTTATTCTGAAAAATAAATCCATCCTGAATTTTTCTTGAGCTACTAATTGGCTTAAATCAATTTTTGAAGATGTTATTAATCTTATATCTAATGGGACAGATGTTTGAGCTCCTATTCTTTTTATTTCTTTATTCTCAATTACTCTCAATAATTTAGGTTGTAGTTCTAAAGGGAAATCGTCAATATCATCTAAATAAATTGTACCTTTATCAGCGATTTCAAATAATCCTTTTTTATCATATAGAGAACCTGTAAATGCACCTTTTTCGTATCCAAATAATTCACTTTCAATTAAATTTGGAGGCAAAGTCGAAAGAGAAACTTTAACTAAGGGATAGTGACTGCGGTTGCTTTTTTTATGAATATATTCGGCAAATAATTCTTTTCCAACGCCTGTTTCGCCAATTAACAATATTGAGCAATCGGTATTTGCAATCTTATCAATCTTTTCTATTATTTCAAGAATTTTTTTGTTTTGTCCAACTATGATGTTATTTCCTTCCATTTTAATAAATATTTTATTAACAAATTCTTGGTAACTGTTCACCTGAAATCATATCAACAATTCGAGTTGTTCCAATAATTGTTTTCATAAAAACTAAATTTGAATTATCTTCAATAATTTCACCAATAATTTGTGCATCTTGTCCAAGTGGATCCTGCCGCATAGTTTGTAAAACTGCATCAGCATCATCAGGCTCTACAATGACGACAATTTTTCCTTCGTTTGCTATGTAAAGTGGATCCAATCCAAGTAATTCACATATGCTTTTTACTTCTTCTTTTACTGGAATTTTATCTTCATAAATTAACATGCTAACAGAGGCAGTTTGAGCTATTTCATTCAAACAACTTGATAAACCTCCTCTCGTTGGGTCGCGCATCATATGAATGTTTTTACTTACATTAAGAATTTTTTCAACTAAATGATTTAACGCAGATGTATCGCTTTTAATGTCTGTTTCTATTTCAAAATTATTTCTTGAAGTTAGGATTGCAATTCCATGTTCGGCTATGCTGCCACTTAAAATTATTTTATCACCAATTTTGCATTTTGCTGGATTTATATCAATCCCGGTTTCAATTATTCCAATTCCTGCTGTATTGATAAAAATTTTATCGCAGTTACCTTTTTCAACAACTTTTGTGTCGCCAGTAATAACTTTAACATTAGCTTTTTCTGTAGATGATTTTATTGAAAAAAGTATTTTTTGAAAATCTTCTATCGGAAAGCCTTCTTCAATAATTAGAGAAAGTGAAATGAATAATGGTTTGGCACCAACAACAGTTAAGTCATTAATAGTTCCATTGACTGCAAGTTTACCAATATCTCCGCCTGGGAAGAAGATAGGGCTTACGACAAATGAATCTGTAGTAAAAGCCAGTTTTGAATTTGATATTTCAAAAATTCCACTGTCGAGCCTTTGAGATAAAATATTGTTATCAAAAAGCGGATAAATAAATTGCTCTAATAATTTTTTGCTGTAAGTTCCACCTCCACCATGAGCCATCAAAATTTTATCGTACTCATTGCTTTGAACGGGGCAGCTAAAATTAATGTTGAATTTGTCGTTCATCTTTGTTTATAAATTTGTTAATTGAATTATATCGATAATAAGCCGAGCAGGCTCCTTCCGACGAAACCATAGGCGCACCCAATGGATTATCAGGATTACATTTTTTATAGAATTGGCTACATTCATAAGGCTTTTTAATTCCTTGAAGTATTAATCCAGCAATGCATTCATTACGTTGATATGTTTCGATTGTATCTATATGAAAAATTTTTTCTGCATCGAAGTCTAAATATTCTTTCTTTAATTTTAATCCGCTATTTTTAATCAACCCAATGCCACGCCAATTACAATCTGTAATTTCAAAAACTTCGTACATAATTTTTTGTGCATTCAAATTTCCATTTTCTTTAACTGCACGGCTGTATTGATTTTCTACTTCATATCTGCCTTCTTCTAATTGTCTAATTGCCATTAGAATTCCTAAAAGAATGTCATTCGGTTCAAATCCAGTAACAACAATAGGAACTTTATATTTTTTTGCAATTGGCAAATATTCTTTATAACCCATCACAGTGCAGACATGACCAGCCGCAAGAATTGCATTTATTTTTGTTAATTGAGATTGAAGCAGCAATTCAATTGCTGGCGGAACTAATACATGTGCACAAAGTATAGAGTAGTTTTTTAATCCGAGTCTTTTAGCTTCAATAACAGAACTTGCAGTAGCTGGCGCAGTAGTTTCAAAACCAATTGCAAAGAATACTATTTTTTTGTCGGGATTTTTTTGTGCAAGCTTGACTGATTCAATTGGTGAATAGACTATTCTTAAATTGGCACCTAAAGTTCTAGCATATAAAAGATTATATTTTGAACCTGGAACTCGAAGCATATCACCATATGATGTTAAAATTACATTATCATTAAATGCAATGGTGATTGCTTTATCTATAAAATCAGTTGCTGTTACACAAACTGGGCAACCTGGACCATGAATTAATGTAATTTGTTTTGGTAAAAGTTCTTCGAGTTTGTACTTTAAAATTGTAAGTGTTTGACCTCCGCAAATTTCCATTATTTGCCATCGATGCTTTGTAATTCTTTTTATTTCAATTGCTAATTTTTCCGTATGCTTTGCATTTCGATATTCATCAATGAACTTCATCTTTCATTATCTTCTATATTTTTTATTGTTATTAAAATTTCTTCTGCTTCTTTTTCGTCTATTTTATTTAATGCATAACCAACATGGACTAATACATAATCTCCAACTTTAATATCCGGTATCCAATCTATACATACTTCTCGTATTGAACCTCCAAAATCAACTTTTGCAGTTTTAAAAAAAGGGTTAGAAGAATCAATCGAAATTATTTTACCTGGAATTGCTAAGCACATAATTTGTATACCTATTTAAATTTTTATAAGAAACAGGTTTAGATGATACCTCACCTTTTGTAAATAAATAAGCTGCTATTTGACCTGCAGAAATTCCCCCATCGTTTGGAGGAATTTTTTGGTGAGAATATACTTTTATATTGTTTTCATTAAGCAGTGCTGTTGTTTTTTCTGTCAATAACTTATTTTGGAAACAACCACCGCTTAGTAAAACTTTTGAAGATTTTGTAATCTTTGCAACATTTAAAATTATATACGAGAGAGTATTATGAAATTTTCCGGCAATAACTGAACGGTGCGTATGCATTTTAATGTCTTTTATAATGCCTATGAATATTGGTTTCCAATCAATAATAATTTTATCTTTATAATAAATAGAATAATTGTAATAATCTTTTGTGTTCTCATCTGCAATATATTCGAGCATCATTGCTGCCTGTCCTTCGTAAGTAGAAAAGTGACAAACATTCAGCAAAGAGGAAACTGAATCGAATAACCTGCCGACACTCGATGTTAACGGTGAATTAATTTTATTTAAAAGTGATTGCTGTATAATTTTTAATTCTTTATATGAAAAAGTATTTTTTAAGATGTCAAATGCTTTCTTGCTTAACTTATGATTGAAAATTTCCAAGATTATTCCGGCAAGACATCTGCGGGGTTCATGTATGGCAAGTTCTCCGCCAAGCAATGGAAAAGTTTTAAATTGCCCTATATGGTTTACAGTTTGTTCATTAGTGAGAAAAAATTCTCCACCCCAAATATTTCCATCTAAGCCATAACCAGTTCCATCCCAGCTGACACCTAATGCTTCACCTTCGACTTCATTTTCAAGCCGGCATGCAGCAATATGAGCATAATGATGTTGAATTCGAATAACATTGTTGTTTAATGAATCAGCATGTTTCGTTGATATATATTCGGGATGCAAATCACATAATACTAATGAAGATGATAATTTATTTAATTTCGATAAGTCATTGATTGTGTTGACAAATGCTTTGTAAGATTCTTTTGTTGTTAAATCACCAATATGCTGACTGAGAATAATATAGTTTTTCTTTTTTAAGGCAATAGAATTTTTAATATGTGAACCCAGTGCTAATAACTCTTGATCAATTAAATTATTTTTCTGTAAAATAATTGGGAATGGAGCATACCCGCGTGCTCTTCTTAATATTACCTGTTTGTTATTTATTATTCTTACAATTGAATCGTCAACATGTCTTACTATTGGTCTATTATGTGTTACAAAATAATCCGCTATATTTTTTAGTCTAATGAATGCATCTTCTTCATTAAAGCAAATTGGTTCCTCAGATAAATTCCCGCTTGTAGCTACAATTGGTCTTTGAAGTTTGTTCATCAGCAAATGATGAAGAGGCGAGTATGGCAACATAATACCAAGGTAAGGATTGTTTGGAGCACATTCTTCAGAGATGATATTATATTTATCGTTTCTTCTTTTTAGTAAAACAATAGGACTTTCATTTGACAATAGAGCTCGCTTCTCTAAAGAAGATACATAACAAATATCTTCTACAGTTTCAATATTTGGGAACATAAGAGCAAAAGGTTTCTCAGTACGATGTTTTCGGCAGCGTAATTTTTTAATTGCTTCTGTATTTGATGCATCAACTATTAATTGATAACCTCCAATTCCTTTGAGGGCTATAATCATTCCATTACTGATTAATTCAGCTGCATAATCGATTACATCGTGCTGAGAAATTATACAGTGCCCGTTATTATCCAATAATTGAATTTGTGGTCCGCACTTTGGACATGCAATAGGCTGAGCATGAAATCTTCGATTTGACGGATCTTCATATTCTTCTCTGCATTCACTGCACATATTAAAAATTTTCATTGATGTATTGGGTCGATCATACGGAAGAGATTCTATTATTGAATATCGCGGTCCGCAGTTTGTGCAATTTATAAATGGGTACAAATACCTGCGATTAGTTTTGTCATACATTTCTTTTAAGCAATCATTACAAACAGCAATATCGGGAGGGATTATAGTGAGTTGTTCACCTTCAATCTGGCTGTTAATAATTTGAAAATCTGAGTAACCAATTGTGTCTAATACAGAATATTCAAGCCCTGATATGAATGCGATTTTCGGTTTTTCTGTTTCAATATATAACAAAAAATTCTGTATAGAATTTTCTTCTCCTTCAACATCAATAAATACTCCCCATGGTGTATTGCAAACATATCCACTTAAGTTTAATTTCGAGGCAAGTTTGTAAATAAAAGGTCTGAATCCAACCCCTTGAACATTGCCTCTGATTTCTATTTTGTAACGTGCTTTCACAGCTTATTTATGTTATCAAGTAACCATTCACATAATTTGTCGATACCTATATTTTTTGTACAGGAAGTCTCGAATATTTTTAAATTAGGATTAATTTTCAGTGCATTGTTTTTGAGTATTTCTATTGAAGAATTTAAGTATGGAATTAAATCTACTTTATTGATTATCATTGCATTAGCTTTTTGGAAAGCTGCAGGATACTTCAATGGTTTATCGTCACCTTCAGTTGTACTTACAATTACAATTTTTATATTTTCTCCAAGATCAAAAGTAGCCGGACAAACAAGATTTCCTACATTTTCTATAAATAACAAACTGATTTGTTTATCACTTAACGTTGAAAATGCGTCTCTTATCAAGATAGCATCAAGGTGACAAGCCCCATTTGTTATTATTTGTGCAACAGGAATTCCATATTTTTCTATTCTCTCAGCATCAATTTTTGTTTGAATGTCTCCTTCAATTACCCCGATGTTTACTTTATCTTTAAGCAATTCAATTATTTTTTCTAAAATGCTTGTTTTACCAGAGCCCGGGGAACTAAGCAAATTTATTGCAAATATTTTTTTCTCTTTAAAATTTTTTCTATTGAATTCGGCAACAGCATCATTTTTTTCGAGAATTTTTCTTTCAATTGTTATTATACTCATTTTGGTTACTCCTATAATTCTTCTATTTCCAGTTCTTCAATATCAAGTTCATTACCACATTTTATTTCAACATTAAGAGAATTGCAATTTGGACAATAAATTAAATCATCTGTAATTTCATTTTCCATCAAACAATCATTGCATTTTACTACAACGGGAACAATCTGTATTTTAAGCATAGCATTTTTCAATGGTGTGTTTTCTGATAGTAATTCAAAACAAAAATTTAGTGAGTCAACAAATACATTACTCATTTTACCGATTTTAAGTTTTACTGCTTTAACAGAAATGTTTTTATTTGGCGGAAGATATTGTGCTGATATATTAATTATTTCCTGAGCAATACTTAGTTCATGCATTGTAATTGCATTTTTATTTTTTATTTTTTTGCTCAGAGTATGTATCGATTCTAATTTTAATATAGGAATTTTATATCAAAAATAATATTATATTATTTAGTATAAGAAATTTATAAACGACTAATTGTATTATTATACATGGGGGTAATTATGCATGAATCAATATTACTCCTTTCACTTTCTGCAGCTTTAATTGGTTTTGTTCATACATTATTAGGACCAGACCATTATCTTCCTTTTGTTGCTATTGCACATGCACGTAAATGGACAATACAAAAAACACTGTTAATAACTTCTTTGTGCGGCGTTGGTCACATTTTAAGTTCTGTTTTTATTGGATTTATAGGAATAATCTTTGGTGTTGCACTTAATCATCTTGAATTAGTTAATTCTGTAAGAGGCGAAATTGCTGCATGGCTGTTGATTAGTTTTGGGTTAATTTATTTTTTGTGGGGACTTAAAAAAGCATGGAGTAATAAAACTCATTTACATATTCACAATCAAATTCACGAGCACGATAATTTAACTGATGGGGATAACGAAGAAAAAAAGAATATCACTACATGGGTATTGTTCATCATTTTTATTTTTGGTCCATGTGAGAGTTTAATCCCTTTATTATTATATCCTACTGTGCAAAAAAATATTTATGCGATTTTAATAATAACAATTGTTTTCATGATTACTACTGTGAGCACAATGTTATTTATTGTTGCTTCAATGTATTATGGAACTCAGTTTATCAAATTAAAAAGCTTGGAAAAATATTCTCATGCAATAGCTGGATTAGTAATATTAATCTGCGGAATGGCTATAGAATTTTTAAGGTTATGAATAATTAGTAAGTTAATAAAAAATTTTAATTGCCATTTTTAACAAGCAATATAAATTCATTTAAAAATTACTCTTCCTCATTAACCTACACTTATCTCTTGTTATGATTTGTTGTTATTCAATTTATAAACAATAACGAATAATTTATTATAAGTGAAATTATTGCATGATAGAAGAATTGTAACATGAGAGGACTATTTATATAATTTACTGCAAGAAATTTGAAAAAATTTTTTTGGAATATCGTATTATGATTAAAAGATATGCTGTAACAACACATTGGAAATTTTGAGTAAAAAAATCATTGTAAAAAGATTCTTAAAAAAGAGAACATTGTGATGGTCAAGCATCAGTAATAATTTTTGAATGATTGATATATGGGAATAAAAGAAAATAAGAGGGGAACGAATGTAAAAATAAGGGACACAGCTGAAAAAAAATAAATAAGAGCAAATCTTTAGAAGTAAGCAAAAAAGATTAAACCATAAAAAAGTTATTTATACACGAGCATTAATCTTAGGCTCAAAGTTGTTAAAGAGGGAATTTTTTCGATTCGATCTTGCAGCGTCTGGAAAAATGCTCGATTGGAATTATTCTTTTACAATTACTAAATAATTAATAAATGAGATTTCTAATAAGTTAGTTTTTCAATTCCTGTAAAAATATTTTTTATTGCATTAAAAATAATTTTTAAAGATATTGAATTAAGAATAATATTTATAAAAGTTGCATTCTATAAAACTTAGTGTTTTTTAATTTTTTCTTAATTATAAATTTCTTCCTGAATAATATCTTCAATTATAAAAGCTGAATTTTATCGGATACAACTTTTTATATTGCCTTTATTATTCCAGCATTATTTCTATCAATAATTATTTATTAAAACGAAAGGGAAAAACAATGAATAAATTTTTTAAAATTACTTTATATACCGTTGTTGGGTTAATTTTTATTATTGGCGGTTTCTTAATTTATTTTAACTCTACATATCCTAAAGTAGATTTTCCTTCCAATAAAAAAATTGAATTTTCGGAATTTAGATTGGAAAGAGGAAAATACCTGGCTAATCATGTAACTGTTTGTATAGATTGCCATTCAGTTAGAGATTGGACGAAGTATTCCGGACCAATTAAACCAAATACATTAGGTATGGGTGGAGAAGTATTTGATGAAAATTTTGCTGGGGTGCCGGGTGTGATTTATTCTAAAAATATAACTCCATATAATATTAGCAGATATTCAGATGGTGAATTAATGAGAGTGATTACTAATGGTGTAACAAAAGAATCAGAAGCTTTATTCCCTTTGATGCCTTACATGGGTTACAATAAATTAACAGAAGAAGATTTGTATTCAATTATAGTTTATATTCGTTCATTGGAACCAATTAAAAATAAAGTGCCTGAAAGGTCATTAAATTTTCCTGTAAATTTTATAGTTAAAACTATTCCACCTAAATCATATAATCCATCTTTAGAATTAGATAAAAACAATACAATAGAATATGGGAAATATCTTGTAACAATAGCTGGTTGCGTTCATTGCCATACTCAAATGGTAAAAGGAGAGCCAGTAATTGAAAAAGCTTTTGCAGGAGGATTTGAATTTAATTTGCCATGTGGTAAAATTAAATCTGCTAATATTACACCGGATAACGAAACAGGTATTGGATTATGGACAAGGGAACAATTTATAAGACGTTTTAAAATGATGAACCCTGATAGTAATGTTATACCTTCCGTTGGTCCTAAAGATTTTAATACACCAATGCCATGGACTATGTATGCAGGAATGTCTATTAAGAAAAAAGTCAATAGACATATTAATCCGTTTGCAAAAATTTATTTTTTGCTCTATTGCTTTTGGGCTCGCTCCCGAGAGTTATCGTCTATTAAGAAAAAAGTCAATAGACATATTAATCCGTTTGCAAAAATTTATTTTTTGCTCTATTGCTTTTGGGCTCGCTCCCGAGAGTTATCGTCTATTAAGAAAAAAGTCAATAGACATATTAATCCGTTTGCAAAAATTTATTTTTTGCTCTATTGCTTTTGGGCTCGCTCCCGAGAGTTATCGATAAACCTAAATAATTCCTCTTTCCGTAATCTTTCTTTACTCGTCTTTATATTTTAATTTTTATAAAAAATTATGCGTCTATTTGAGCCTCTATCGGCTACGGTAAATTTTTAATTTTAGGGAAAGCG
>Ga0207433_10006066_pt1 | contig 21209 bp, 19 predicted proteins | sample YelNatPaOPGAMG01_FD_187559 | JGI IMG/M metagenome (GOLD analysis project Ga0207433, IMG submission 187559) | Hot spring thermophilic microbial communities from Obsidian Pool, Yellowstone National Park, USA - OP-RAMG-01 (SPAdes) (version 3) | ecosystem: Environmental > Aquatic > Thermal springs... | reverse complement strand
AAAGGAATTAGCCTTTATAATTTCAGGGAAAACAAAGATTGTCTTTTTTCCTTCCAACTTTAGTCTTCTTGCAATTTCAATATAAATTGAAAATCTTTTTTCCTTTTCTGCTGAGAGAACAAGAGGTTTCCCCTCTTTCAATTTTCCCATTATTTCCTCAATAAATTTATCCTCAACCGATGGGACTGAGATTTTCCCCCCTTCTCCTTTCCTCTCCCTTACATTTTTTCCAAAGGTTAGTCCTGGAGAGAGCGATATTCCAAGAAGTTGTCCTAAAGGAAGAAAATATCCTTCCGAGAGGGAATTGCAAAGTTTTAAAATTTTTTCATCGATAACTGATTTTTCATCAATAATACTCTTTATTTCTTTAATCCCTTCTCTGTATTCGTCCTCATAAAAATCAACGATGAAACCTTTCATTTCATAACTTTTAAAAGGAGCCAAAACCCTTTTCCCAATTCCAACTTTTTCTTTCAATTGAGAGGGAACTCTGTAATCAAAAATTTTTCTTAGGGGTATTGGAAAAGCTACCTTAACATAAGTTTCACTCATCTTCCAAAATCACCTTTTCCCTTGTAATAAAATTGAAAATCTCTGGAGAGAATCTATTGGATAGTTCCCGCAAGGAGGAACCACCCTTTTTTGGATCAAATTTAACCTTGAAAACTATTTTTTTTGGCTCTGAGATTAAAAATGAATTCTCGATCCCTTCAAGGGAATTTATTGCTTCCATTAAAACATTTTCATTTAATTCCTGATGAAACTTAGAATTTGCGGAAAGTTCTTCGAGATCAATGGAGTATAAGAATCCCTTTATTTTTTTCGAAAGAGATGCTTTATCAGATTTCTCAAGTCTGAAGAAGGAAATACCTTCAGGAAGGTTCTTGGATAATGCCTTTAAAAATTCACCCTCTTCTATCATATATTTTGATTTAAACTCGCATATCTCTTCCAAGCCTGCCACCCCTGTTGGAAGAGGGGGTGAAAAGGAGATGTGCATGTGGGGATGGTATCCTTCTGTTATCCATACAGGAATCCTTGCTCTTCTAAATGCCCTCTCTATTGTCTTCATCATTTCAAGATTGGAAAGATAGCGAGCACTCCCAATTTTGGAAAAGTAAGCCCTGTAAAAAATAAAATCTTTCTGTTTTTCACCAATGTATTCAGACTTTTTTTGAACCTCCAACCGTTCTGATTTTCCCAAAATTTTCTTCAAGAAAATACAATCTCTACATTCTGAACATCTTCTATCAAGGCAACTCTCTGTGCTCTCACCTTTTAAAGCAAGTTGAAATTCCTTTAAAAGAGTTTCCTTGGGAAATCCTGAATTTATAAAATCCCAGGGCAAAGGCTCATCAAATTCTATGGAAGAAAGATACTTTTCCATTATCTCCTCTGTAAGGATTTCCCTCCACAAATCATATTTGAAATAATCCTTCCAGCTTTCAAGTTTTCCTCCCCTTTCAAAAACCCTTTCTATAAAATCGGATACTTCCCTATCACCCCTTGAGAGAATCCCCTCGATCTCTGACATTTCAGGGTCATGGGATTTGATATTAATTGTAGGATAATTTGAAACTCCTTTTCTTATTTTCTTTATCTTCTCCTTCAAAGAATCAAGACTCTCCATTTTACACCATTGGAAAGGAGTATGAGGTTTAGGCACAAAGGGTGAAATTGTTATATTTATCTCAACATTTCTCCTATAAATCCTTTTCCCAATTTCATAAATTTTTTTTGCCATCTCCACAATCCCATCAATATCCTCATCCCTTTCAGTGGGAAGTCCAATCATAAAGTAGAGCTTTATAAGCCTCCATCCCTTTGAAAAAAGGGTTTCAGCACCTCTGTAGATTTCCTCATCGGAAATATTCTTGTTAATGACCTTTCTCAGCCTTTCTGTCCCAGCCTCAGGAGCTATTGTGAAGCCTGTTTTCCTTATTTTCTTGATCTCCTCTAATATTTTCCCCTTTAAACCTGATGGTCTAAGGGAAGGAATTGAAATTGATATTTTGTCTTCAAAAAAGTTTTCCGTAAGAGCAGATAGAAGCTCCTCTATGTAAGGATAATCTGAAACACTCAAAGAACTTAAGGATATATCCTCGTATCCTGAAACTTCAATAAGTTGAATTACCTCCCTCAATACCCTATCTGGATTTTTCACCCGATAGGGAGAATAAATTGAAAAAGCCTGACAGAATCTACACCTCTGGGGGCATCCCCTTGCTATCTCAGCAATTATTCTGTCAAAAACTATTTCGCTGAATGGAACAATGGGAGATGGAAGGGGGGATTCCTCAATTCTTTCAATAATTCTCTTTTTTACCTCTTTAACTCCCTTCATGGAGACAGGAATTAAGAATCTCCCCCTTCTCTCCCTTTTCCAGAATTTTGGAACATAAACCCCTTCTACTTCCGATATTCTCTCCAAAATTTTTTCTCTTCTTTCTCCTTTGCATTCTTTGTAAGCATTCAATATCTCAACTATTCCTTCCTCTCCATCCCCTATATAAAAAATGTCAATAAAGGGAGAAAGGGGTTCGGGATTAAAAGTGCAAGGTCCTCCTGCTATAACAATTGGGTCCTTATCATCTCTTTCTCCAGATTTTAGAGGAATTTTTCCAAGCTTGAGAATATTTAAAACATTTGTATAATTCATTTCATAGGATAGAGAGAATCCAACAATGTCAAAACTTGATAAGGGAATTTTGTTCTCAAGGGAGAAGAGGGGGAGATTTTTCCTTTTCAGAAAATCTTCAAAATCAGGGGGTGGAGCAAAGACCCTTTCCACTAAAGCCCATTCTATAGAATTTATAAGAGAGTATATAATTCTCAACCCAAGGGATGACATCCCTATTTCGTATAGGTCAGGGAAGACCAAAGCAAACTTAACTTCCGATTTATCGGGATTCTTTTTTGTAACATTCCACTCATTCCCCAAATATTTTGCAGGCTTAGAAAGAGATGTTAAAAACTCGGTCAAATCAAACATTTCAATATATATTTTACCTTACAAACCCCTCTTTAAAAAATTATGCTTTTGACATAAAAGAAAGTAAAAAGATAAAATGTAAAATTATGAAGATTGAGAAAAAAATTGCTTTTCACTGTTATTCAGATTTTGAAACTTCAATTTTAAATCCAGTTTATAATATTTTGAAGGATGAATTCAATTGCCTTTTTACAATGGATGTTGGCGAGGTTCTTTCCTTCAAACCTTCCATATTGATTCTTGCCAATCATCATTATCATTACTTCAGAGGAAATCTTTCTGAAACAATAATTATCTGGACAAGACATGGTTTTGCAAATAAAAATTCTTTAAGAAAAGCGATTGAAGGAACTGATTTTGCATGCGTTTCAAGTGAATGGGTCAAGGAGGATTGCATAAAAAATGGTTGGATTCCAAGACTTGGATTCTGGATAACGGGATTTGTTCCAATGGACAAAATATTTTCAGGGCATTTGGAAAGACCTTCGATTTTACCTCCAGGTTTCCCTTTCGGAAGAAAAACATTACTTTATGCTCCAACCTGGAACAGATATTTTACCTCAGCAGAAGAAATAAAAGCTGAGCATTTTGAAAAAATTCTTGATAAATTCCCTCAACTTAACATAATAATTAAACCTCATCCTTTGATGTCAATCTTGTATAGAGGAATACTGGGAAAATGGGAAAAGATAAAGGATGAAAGGCTCATTTTTGTTGAAAATGCTTCTGAGGATATTTACCAATTCTTTCCCTATGCTGATATTCTCTTTACCGATGCATCTTCTGTAATGTTCTATTTTCTTGCAATGGATAAACCCATCATTCTCTTTAATAACCCCAGAAGATTTCGAGAGAAAGAGTATTTTGACCCATTTTCTCCTGAATGGAAATGGAGGGATATGGGAGAGGAAGTAGAAAATTTTGATGAGTTAATTTCAGCAATAGAAAAATCAATTTTCCATCCTGAAGAGAAATCAGAAAGAAGAGCCTTTTACAGGAAAAGAGTTTTTGGAGATTTGACCGATGGGAGATCAGCAGAAAGAATAGCAGAGAAAGTAAGAGCTCTACTTGCTCCTGATGAAAAAAGTAAAGAGTGGGTTGAGATTTGCTGGAATGCAGTGAGAGCAATGAATTTTCCAGTCAAGGGATGGAAGAGATGGAAATTAAGAAGATTTTTAAGTAAGATAGGTAAGTATTTCAACCTCATGCCGCCATTAAAACTTTTCATTAAAAGGTTAATAAAATGGTAGAAAATATAAAGGAGTTTTCAATTGCAGGACTCATTCCAGCAGGAGGAGTTGGAGAGAGGCTCGGTCTTGGTCCGAAAGCTTTCCTTAAGATAGGTGGGAAAAGCCTTTTAAAGATTGTGGTTTCGAATATTTCAAAATTTGTAGATAGAGTTCTGGTTGGAGTTCCTTCAGATTTTGTTGAAAAAGCAAAGAAAGAGGCAGAGGAGAAGGCTGAGATTTATCCAGGTGGAAAAAGCAGGCAGGAAACAATAAAAATTCTTTTTCAAAAAACAAAGGAAGATATTATTTTGGTCCACGATGTTGTTCGCCCCTTTGCGAGCGAAGAGCTTATAAAAAAAGTCATAGATGGAGCAAAGAAGTTTGGAGTCTGTGGAGTATTTATCCCTTCCCATCTCCCTGTGTTCCTCTTCCAGGATAATTTCGTTATATCATCTCTTCCTTCAAAAGGAATCCTCCATCCCCAGTCACCTCAAGCTTTCAGGAGAGAAATACTTGAGAGAGCATTTCGTTTTGCGGATGAAAATTTTTTAGTGGAACAGACATTATATGAGTTAATTTTAAAAATTGGGGAAAAAATTTATTGGATAAGAGGAGAGGAGACTAACATTAAGATCACAACTCCCTTTGATTTTGAGATTGCGAAGAAGGTATTTTCCCCCATTTTTAAAAACAAAAGGAGAAGAAATGGGAACTGAAATTCTATCTATTAAAGATAAATCCCTTTTTCTCTGGAATGATTCCCTTAAAATCAATGATTACATAATCGCAAACTATTATGTTGAGACCTCCCTTGATCCTGAGTTTACTGCCATTGCCATAGCAATGGAACAGAGCGCAACAACTACACTCTTGAAAGGATTTAAGAAATTTAATCTTTCCGATTCCACAGCCAGAGTAATTTCTGTCGAAGTTATGGGTGAATCTGAAGAAATTATTCTTCCCCAGTATAGATTGAAAACAGCAGTTTATACAGGGAATTACAAAGATAAGGGCTTTTATAACTGCTTGATAAAAATAGCGTTTCCAATTGCTAACTTTGAAAGAAGTCTTACAAATCTCTGGAATGCAGTGGGTGGTGAAATTACCAGAATGGGCTTTATAAATACAACAAGAATTATTGATATAGATTTTCCTGAGAATTATCTTGAAAACTTTAAAGGTCCTTTGTATGGAATTAAAGGAATAAGAGATAGATTTAAAATAGAAAAAAGACCAATATTTGTAAGATCTACAAGACCTGCTGTTGGGCTTAAGACTAAAGAAATGGTAGAAATAGCGAGAAGAGTTTTAAGAGGTGGCTTCGATGGAGTAAAAGATGATGAGCTGACAGTTGACAATTCAATATCATCTTTCAAAGAAAGGGTAAAGAAAATGGTTGATATGATAAAAAGGGTTGAGGATGATACTGGAGAGAAGAAGTTTTACATTGCCAATATAATTGACGATCCTATAAAAACCTTAAAACTTGCTGAGATAGCAGTTAAAGCTGGAGTGGATGGTTTACTTATAGCTCCTGCAATTCAAGGATTGGGAATGGTAAGAGAGATTTCAAAACTTACAGGTCTTCCAGTTCTTTCCCACAACAGCTGGGTTGAATTTCTTACAAGACATCCCAAATTTGGGGTTAAGGAAAATGTATGGTTAAAGATTCAGAGAATTTCTGGGGCTGATATGATAATGTTACCTGGTAATTTTGCAACAGAATTTATCGATAGAGAATTGGAAATAGAATGCCTTTCAGCTTGTTTTTCAAAATTAGGGAAAATTTTTCCTTCTTTTCCAGTTCTTGCTGGAGGTAAAACTCCTGAAGGGCTAAGAGATTATTTGAAAAGGATTGGTTCTGGTGATTTCATCTTAATAGCTGCAACTGCAGTTGATAGCCATCCCGATGGAATTGAGGAAGGAGCAAGGAGATTCAGAGAAGCATGGAAAGAGATGGAAAAGGGAAAATAGAAAAATGAGTTTTTAGGTTCCCTTTTATGTCATTTTTCTAAAAACAACTATTGATAGCCTAAAAATGCCTACTTCCTTTCCTTCACAATCTCATCAAGTATTTTTTCTATGTCAATTTTCTTTAATTCATCAATTAATTCTTTATCTTTCGTTAGATTGGCTATTTTTGGATTATTTAGTAAGGCGTAAATATCTGAGGAATCAAGGGCTTTTTTAATTTCCTCATCCTCTGCAACCTTGATCAATTTTGGATTTTCGGTCAAATGGGAAATTTCTGGATGGTTCTTTAACTGTTGAAGTAAATCAGGGTCTCTCATAACAGTTATGAGATTTTCAAATATTTTAGTAATTTTTTCATCCAGAGGATTTATCTCTTTAACTAAAGGTGCGAATAAAGATTTCTGGACATTTTCTTTGAGAACTCCAAAGGAGCCTTTTGAAATCCTTTTCTCCCTTCCTAAATCGAACCAGTCCTTTTTCAAAAAATCATCTTCTTTATTTGTTTTAATCCCGGCTGAGATTCTCTCTGATACTTCTTCAAAACTACCAATAATTTCAAGTCCTGTAAAGATAATAACCACAAGAAACAATCCCCAAATTCCTCCTAAGAGGGCACCTCCAACCCTCTCCCAAAAAGGAATTCTTGGAAGCCCTTCCTCTTCCCTCTTTCCTTCTCTCATTGATACTAAAACACTCCCTAAAAAGAAGAATATCAGAAATAGCAGAATTCCTGTTGCAAGCAAAGTAGCAAAGGGTTTGAGAGCAAGGGGTATAAAATCAATTTTATTTATCAGCCAGGAAGTTGTAAAAGAAAAGGGTTTTGCAAGAATTGCTGAGAGAAGGAGAGAGAGAAAGGCAATTAAAATTCTGAAAATACCTCTCAAGTAACCCACCACCACAATAACCCCAATTAATAAAATCCCAATAAGATTTAGACTCATTTAAAAACCTCCTTTTTAATTTAAACTGAAAGGCTTAATTTTTTCAAATTATTGAGTTAATATAAATCTCCTGTAAGGAGGAAGTATGAGAAAATTTTTATTTTTGCTTCTAATTTCCCTATTTATCTTACCATCCTTTTCAAAGGAACCAATCGAAAGGAAGATTGAAAAAATTGTCAATGGGATAACTCCTGAGCTGATCGAGATCAGAAGGGATATTCATTCTCATCCTGAGTTATCCTTTCAGGAAAAGAGGACATCTTCAATAGTTGCCAATTATCTTAGAAAACTTGGTCTTGATGTAAGGGAAGGGATTGCAGGAACAGGGGTTCTTGGAATCCTCAGAGGTTCAAAACCAGGACCAGTAATTGGGATGAGGGCTGATATGGATGCTCTTCCAATTACAGAGGAAACAGGACTCCCTTTTGCATCAAAGGTAAAGGTTATGATTGATGGAAGGGAGACAGGGGTTATGCATGCCTGCGGTCATGATGTCCACACAACAATTCTTCTTGGTGTTGCAAATGTTCTTTCAAAATTAAAGGATGAAATCTCCGGGACAATCCTCTTTGTTGCTCAACCTGCAGAGGAATGGGGTGATGGAGCGAATGAGATGCTAAAAGCAGGGGTTTTCAAAGATATAAAACCAGAAGTGATGTTTGCCTTCCATGTAGATGATGAGCTAATGCCAGGATATATTAGATACACTTCTGGCTATTCTGGTGCCAATTGCGATGGCTTTCATCTAATAATAAAATCCCAGGGCTGTCATGGCTCATCCCCCCACTCCTGTGTCGATCCCATTGTTGTCGGCTCAGAAATTGTCCTTGCTCTTCAAGTTATGGTTTCAAGGGAAATCTCAGTTCATAACAATACTGTAATTACTGTTGGTTCCTTCCATTCTGGAACAGCTCCCAATGTAATCCCCCAAAAGGCTGAAATGAGAGCAATTGTGAGGAGCTATGGAGAGGAGCAAAGGAAGATTCTTAAAGAAAAAGTTGAGAGGGTCATAAAGAACATATGCGAAAGCGCAGGAGCAGATTATGAGCTCAATTACTATTTCGGAACCCCTTCCCTTTACAACAATCCCGATCTTCTAAAATCAATCCTTCCAACAGTAGAGAGGGTTCTTGGTGGAAAAAATTTTCTAATTGAGGGTTTGCCTGAGATGGGAGGAGAAGATTTTAGCTATTTTGCAAGGGAGATCCCATCTGTTATGTTGGGACTTGGTGTCTGCCCTCCAGATGTCAAAGGAAACTCTGTCCACTCTCCCACCTTCCTTGTAGATGAGAGAAGTATTCCAATTGGGGTCAAGGTTATGGCAAATATAATTCTGGATTATTTGAGAAAGGGGATGGTAAAAAAGGGATCTTAAAATTTTTAAAATTCCTTTATCTGGACTGTTTTTTATTAACGGAGTTAAATAAATAATCATGGAAAAGAGTAAAACTCTCGGTGAAATGGATAGAGAAGAAAAAATTTTACATCTGGTTGAATATAACCTTTTAGTTTGATATTATACTTTATTCAATGCTTAAGTATTTTGGCACTGATGGAATAAGGGGTAAACCAGGAGAATTTCCTTTAGATCCTTCCACTCTTTACCACATTGGCTATATCCTTAGCCAGCTTCTTGGAAGCTTTTTTGAAGATGTAAAAATAATTATTGGAAGAGACACAAGGGAGTCATCCCCTCATTTGGAAAGGCCCCTCTGCGCTGGGATTAAAGAGGGCGGTGGTGAACCTTTAATTGCAGGAATTGTTCCCACATCAGCCCTTTCATTTTTAATAAGACGGTTTGGCTTTGCTGGAGGAATATCAATTTCTGCTTCCCATAACCCTCCTGAAGAGAATGGAATTAAGATATTTGACTGGAATGGTGTAAAGCTCGAAGAAAGAATAGAAGGTGAAATAGAAAAAGAAATAGAGAGAAGAGAAAAGATTGCAGTTAAAACCCATGATCTTCTTGAAATTGACCATTCTTTGAAAAAATTTTACATTGATTTTCTCAAATCCCACATTGTCTCTCCAATTCCTAAGAACTTCAAAATTGTTGTAGATTGTTCTAATGGTTCAGCTTATTCTATAGCACCTGATCTCTTTAAGGAAATAGGTCTTGATGTTGTCACAATAAACTCAGAGCCAAATGGAAAGAACATTAATGTGAACTGTGGATCCACTTATCCTGATTCTATTTCAAAGGCTGTAAAAGAAAACAAGGCTTATTTTGGAGTTGCCTACGATGGGGATGCGGATAGGGCAATCTGGAGCGATGAGAAAGGAAGAATTCTTGACGGAGACCATACCCTTTATTTGATGGGGAAGTATTTGAAAAAAAGGGGCGATTTAAGTTCTAACTCGATTGTTGCAACAGTCATGAGTAATCTTGGCTTGGAAATTTCATTGAAAAGAGAAGGAATAAATCTATTCAGGGCAGCAGTAGGAGACAAAAATGTTTACAAGGAAATGGTTAGAATAGGCTCAAATCTTGGGGGTGAAAAGTCAGGCCATACAATATTCCTTAATTCCCTACCCACAGGGGATGGGATTTTAACAACAATAATGCTTCTAAACTATATTTTTGAAGAGGAGAAGCCTCTATCTGAACTGAGCGAAGGTATGGAGCTTTTCCCCCAGGTAATAAAGAATGTGAAAGTGAGGGAAAAAGTCCAGTTTTCTGAAATCCCTGGATTTTTAAAAGCTCTTGAAAGCATAAAAAACAAGTTGAGAAATGAGGGGAGAGTCCTTGTGAGATATTCTGGAACAGAATCCAAAATGAGGATAATGGTGGAAGGTAAAGACGAAAAGGAAATTGTTTCCATGGCAGAAGAACTTGCTGATATCGTAAAAAGATATATAGGAGGTTAATATGAAATTATCGGTAAATGTTGATCACTCAGCAACTCTAAGACAGGCAAGAAGAGCTTTAGAACCTGACCCTGTTCAAGTAGCATTAATGGCAGAGATGGCTGGAGCTTCAGGAATAATAGTGCATTTAAGAGGGGATAGAAGGCATATCCAGGAAAGGGATTTGGAACTTTTAAGAAAGACTGTAAAAACAAAATTAAATTTGGAGATGGCATCCACCCAGGAAATGGTGAGAATAGCCTTAAATTATAAGCCTGATGTCTCTACCCTTGTACCTGAAAGAGTTGAAGAAATAACTACAGAGGGAGGTCTTGATGTAATTACCCACTTTGACCATTTAAAAACTGTTGTAAATCAGCTAAAGGCAGGAGAAATTGAGGTTTCCATATTTGTTGACCCAGACGAGGAACAGATAAAGGCATGCCACAAAATTGGTGTTTCTACGATTGAGATAAACACTGGAAAATATGCAGATGCTAAAATTAACCAAAGACAGGAGGAAATTTTGAAAATAGAAAGATGTGCCAAACTCGCAAAAAAATTGGGGTTGAAGGTTGTGGCAGGACATGGATTAGATTACAGAAATGTAATTCCAATTATAAAAATACCTGAAATTGAAGAGCTCAGTATAGGATTCAGCATAATGGCAAGGGCTCTGTATGTAGGTGTTGAAAGGGCTGTTAAAGAAATGTTAGAAATTATAAGGAACCACAGGCAAAACTTTTGAAATTTTTAAAATATACCATTTCTTTCTTTATTCTCTTAATCTTTTTAACATTAATTTACAAACCTTTAACCTTTAAACCTTCCTCCTCCCTTTCCCATTTACAGGAGCTGATTGGAGCAATACATATCCATTCAAACCTTTCCGATGGTAGATTATCTCCTGAAAAAATTGCTGAGGATGCAAGAAAAAGTGGTCTTGATTTTGTAATTCTAACAGACCATGGAAACCCAAATTTGGAAGTTATAGAAAGGGAAGGGATTATAAAAGGAGTAGCAATTATCTCTGGTTCTGAAATATCCCTTTTCGATGGAACTCTTCTGGCAATTGGGATTGAAAAGCCATCCTATAAAATTTCTCCTGTTATTGAGGAGGCAATAGATGATATAAAGGAACTGGGAGGAGTTTCGATTGTTCCCCATCCTGAAAGGAACAAAGAGAAAATTTCGGAATTTTATTTAAAGGGAGTTAATGGGACGGAGATTATTGACCTTGATGACGAAATTAGAAAGAAAAGTTTTTTTAGAATTTTTAAAGCTTTGTTAATTTTCCCTATAAACTCCCGTTTTTCCCTTCTCACTCTTGTGGATAATCCAGAAGATGAGATAAGAAAATGGGATGAAGGATTGAAAATAGGCAAAATATGGGGATTATATGGACTCAATGTCCATGGAAGGGTATGGATATTCCCTTTCTCCTACACAAAAATTTTCAATTTGATGAGAATACACATCCCCATTGAGAATAGAAAACCCAATAATTTTATTGATTTGAAAAGAGTAATCATAAAATCCCTGATGAATGGTAAATTCTTTTCCTCCATTGACGGGGCAGGTGATTCAAGAGGTTTTAGATTTTACCTTTCAAAAAGGGAAAAAAGGATTGAAATGGGAGAGGATGGTGAACCTGGCTCATATCTTCATCTGGAACTTCCATATAAAACAAATTTTCAAGCTATAATTTTAAGGAATGGAAAAGTTTTTTCATCGACAAACAGTAAAAATTTTCAGATAAAAGTTGATAAAGATGGGATTTACAGAGTAGAAGTTTACCTTTTAAACAACCCTGCTCTAAACAGGAACGTCCCCTGGATTTTATCAAATCCTATCTTTGTCGGGGTAAAAAAGAATTTATGGGTAAAGGAGGAGAGATGGAAAAAGGTACCCCTTTTTGATTTTAAAGAGCTTGTCCCTGAGAATGACCAATCTTCAGAAGGGAAAATTGAAATTTCCGAATCTTTCCTTAGCTGGAATTATAAGCTTGGTTTTTCCTCCTCCTCAAGACCTCATGTCTGGTGTGCCCTTGCGGTAAGGAAAAATTTCTCTTTTGAGGGATTCAGAGGAATCGGGATAGAGGCAAAAGGCTTGCCGCAAGCAAGAGTATGGGTTCAAATAAGGGATAAAGTAGACAAAGGGGAAAGATGGTGGAGTGCATCCCTTAAAGTTAAAGAGGAATACAGAGAGAAACTTTTTCAATGGGATGATTTTAAACTTGTCAAGGGAGAAGGTGGGAAGTTAGATCTTAAAAAAGTTGAAGGGATTTTCCTGATAATAGATAAAGGCTCAATGGGGGAAGGAACAAGAGGGAATATAAAAATAAGATCTATATTTGCCATCAAATAGAAAACTATTGAAAAGTTAAGAAGATACTACCTTGACTTTTCCAGAAAAGGGTGGTAAAAAATTAATTTAGCTAAGTTTTTAAGTTTAATTGATGATTTATGGTAAATTTAGATTTAACAGTTCTATGGGTTATTTTAATCCTCTCTATTCTTTTACTCCTTTTGCAAAAAGTCTATTTTAAACCTATCAGCGAAGTCCTCAAAAAAAGAGAGCAAGTTTTAAGAGAAAATAAGAAGAGTTTTGAGCGTTCTCTTGAAGAATACAATGAAAAGGAAAAAATTCTCACTGAAATGCTGAAAAATGCAAGAGCCCAGGTGGAGGTTTACAAGGAGAAGGTTAGAAAGGAAGCAATTTCTGAAGGAGAAGCTATAATTGAGGAAGCTAAACTCCAAGCGGAAGAGTTAAAAAGAGAGGCATTTAAAAAGCTGGAAGAAAATTTAAAAGAGGGAAAGGACAAAATAGAAAGAGAGGTTGATTCCCTTTCTGAAAAATTGCTCAAAAACATTCTTAATAGAAATTGATATGACAGAGACTCATCAAGGAATCAATTTAGTAAGTAATTTCGGTAAGATCTTAAATTTTGCCATTCTTTTCTTTCTACTTTATCTTCTTGCCAAATCTCCTCTTTCCAAGTATTTGAAGAATAAAAGAGATTCAACAATAGAGGAAATTGAGGATTCTTTCAGGAAAAAAGATGAGATAGAGAGAAGATTGAGGGAGCTTGAGGAAAGAATAAAGAATGTTGATTTAGAGATTAAAGAGATAATTTCCAATGGTGAGAAGGAAGCCCTTTCTGAAAGGGAGAAGATCCTGAATGAGGCAAAAAAGGAGGCTGATAAAATAATTTCAGAAGCAGAGGAAGCCATTGAAGATGCAAGAAGAAAAGGTATTGAAGAGCTGAAGAGATATGGAGCAGAACTTTTGATAGAAAGGGTTATTGAAAAAGTAAAGAGGAACTTTGGAGAATCTGAACAGAGGAAAATTCTTCGTAAAGCTATAAACGAATTGGGTAAGTCAATATGAAAGGTGAAGCAGTAGCGAGAAGATATGCCCTTGCCTTAACTCATCTTTGCTCCAACCCTGAGGATTGGGAAAATTTAAGGAAAGAGCTTTCAACAATAGTCAGTTTGGTTTCGGAAAACAAGGAACTTAAAGATTTCACGGAAAATCCAATTTTTCCGAAGAATTTAAAGATCAATGTCATTTCAAGGATATCTGAGAAGCTCGAACTTTCAGAGAAAATGAAAAGATTCTTGAACATAATAATTGAAAAAGGACGTTTCTCTCTTTTAAGCCTCATCTTGAAAAATTTTGAGGATATTTGGAACAAAAGGAACAACATTTACAAAATTGAAATAATATCATCAATCCCCTTTAACGAAGAAGAAAAATTGGAAATAATTGAAACTCTCTCAAAAATAAAAAGGGGGAAAATAAAGGCAGATTTCATTGTTAATCCTGAGATCCTTGGTGGAATTATAATAAAAGAAGGGAATAAAGTTTATGATGGCTCTTTAAAAGGGAATCTTGAAAGGTTAAAAGAAAAAATCATTGGAGGAGAATCCCTATGGAGATAAAAGCTGACGAAATAAGTAAAATAATTAAAAACGAGATTGAGGGCTTTAAGACTGATATAAACATTGATGAAATGGGGATAGTAATTGCAGTTGGAGATGGAATTGCAAGAATCCACGGGCTCGAAGAAGTCATGTACAACGAACTAATTGATTTTGGCAATCACACTATGGGAATAGCCTTAAACCTTGAGGAAGATAATGTGGGAGCTGTTATTCTTGGACATACAACCAGGGTTAAAGAAGGAGACATAGTAAAAAGGACAAGGAGAATTCTTGAGGTTCCCGCTGGAAAATCGTTAATAGGAAGGGTTGTTGACCCTCTTGGGAATCCTCTTGATGGTAAAGGCCCAATAATTCCAGAGACCTATATGCCAATTGAAAGACTTGCACCAAGTGTTGTTGATAGAGTTCCTGTTAAAGAACCTTTACAGACAGGTATTAAAGCCATAGATGCCATGATCCCAATAGGGAGAGGGCAGAGGGAGCTTATAATTGGAGACAGGCAGACAGGGAAAACAGCCATAGCAATCGATACAATTCTGAACCAGAAAGATTCAGATGTAATATGTATATATGTGGCTATTGGACAGAAAAGATCGACAATTGCTCAGGTGATTAAGACACTGGAAGATTATGGTGCAATGAAATATTCCATTGTTGTTGTTGCATCTGCATCAGATCCAACAACCCTTCAGTATCTTGCTCCCTATGCAGGATGTGCTATGGGAGAGTTTTTTAGAGACAGGGGTATGCATGCCCTTGTAATTTATGATGATCTTTCAAAGCATGCTGCAAGTTATAGAGAGATATCCCTTCTTCTCAGGAGACCTCCAGGAAGAGAGGCATATCCTGGGGACATTTTTTACCTCCATTCAAGACTCCTTGAAAGAGCAGCAAAGTTAAATGATGAAAACGGGGGTGGCTCCCTTACAGCCCTTCCAATAGTTGAAACCCAGGCAGGGGACGTTTCGGGATATATACCTACAAATGTTATTTCTATCACCGATGGTCAGATTTATCTCCAGCCTGATCTTTTCAACGCAGGTATTAGACCTGCAATAAATGTGGGAATCTCAGTCTCCCGAGTTGGTGGGAATGCTCAGATAAAGGCAATGAGACAGGTTGCAGGAACTTTGAGACTCGATCTTGCCCAGTACAGGGAACTTTTAACCTTCGCTCAGTTCGGTTCAGATCTTGACAAGGCTACCCAGGCTCAGCTCCATAGAGGTGAAAGATTAGTTGAACTCTTGAAACAGGATCAATTCCAGCCAATGCCAGTGGAAGAGCAGATCCTATCAATTTATTCGGGAACCAATGGATATCTTGACCCCCTTGAGGTAGAATGGGTAAGGGAATATGAAAAGGAGCTCCTCAAAACTGTTAAGGAAAGAGCCCCTGAAATTCTCAAAGAGTTAAGGGAGAAAAAATACATTGACGATTCATTAAAAAATAAAATGGATATGTTCCTTAAGGAGTTTACAGAGGAATTTTTGAGGAGGAAAAGAGGTTAAAAATGCCCACTCTTCTTGATATGAGGAGAAAGATAAGGAGTGTTAAAAACACTCAGCAGATGACAAAGGCAATGAAAACAGTTTCTGGAGCAAAACTTAAGAAGGTTCAGGTGAAAATGTTTTCTTCAAGACCATATTCCTATCTCCTTACAAAAACAATTAAGAGTATAGCTGGAAGGGTTGAAGTTCAAATTCATCCCCTTCTCGAGAAAAGGGAGGAAAAAAATGTCGATATTGTTGTTATAACCTCGGACAAGGGACTATGCGGTGCCTTTAATACAAACATAATCGAGAGAGCAGAAAAATTTATTAATTCGCTGAAAGGGAAAGAAATCCAACTAATTTTGATTGGGAAAAAAGGAAAGGATTATTTTTTAAAGAAAAAATATCCAATAAGGCGAGCATGGACAGATATACTTTTCAAATTTTCCTATGAGAGATCCCTTGAAATTTCAGAATATCTTCTTGACATCTACATGAAGAGTATTACTGATTCAATATATGTTGTATACAATGAGTTTAAATCAACAGCGAGACATGATATAGTAATAGATAAACTTCTACCTCTTGAACCAGTGGAGGAAATTGAAGGTTATTCTGAGTTTATATTCGAATTTCCTCCTGAGGAAATTTTCTCTCAGTTACTCCCTCTTTATGTTAAATTTTCCCTTTATCATATGATACTTGAATCAGCGGTTTCAGAGCATGCTGCGAGAATGATTGCTATGGATAATGCAACAAGAAATGCGGAAGAAATGATAGATAGGCTGACTCTAATGATGAACAAGATAAGGCAGACATCCATTACAAAGGAAATTATAGAGATTACAACAGCTGCAGAAGCTCTTTCAAGAATGAGGGAGTAAAAGAAATGAAATTAAGGAGGTTAAGATGAGAGTTGGAAGAGTTGTTCAAGTATTTGGACCTGTTATTGACATTGAATTTGAGGGTGATTATCTTCCTGAAATTTACAATGCCATAAGAATCACAAGCGAAGGTTTTGAAACACCAAAGCCAATAGATATAATTGTCGAAGTCCAGCAACATCTTGGTGAAAACAGGGTAAGAACGGTTTCCATGCATCCAACCGATGGGGTGATTAGAGGCATGAAAGCTATAGATACAGGTGGACCTATTGAGGTTCCAGTTGGAAGGGAGACCCTTGGAAGGGTTTTAAATGTTATTGGTGAACCAATCGATAAACTTGGACCAATAAACGCAAAGAAAAAATATCCTATTCACAGACCAGCTCCCCCCCTTGAACAGCAAAGCACAAAACTCGAAATGTTCGAAACTGGAATAAAAGTTATTGACCTTCTCGAACCATATTTAAAAGGGGGTAAGATAGGACTATTCGGTGGAGCTGGTGTGGGTAAAACAGTAATAATCATGGAGTTAATTCACAATGTGGCAAAAAAGCATGGTGGGTTCTCAGTATTTGGCGGAGTTGGAGAAAGAACAAGGGAAGGGAATGATCTCTGGCTTGAAATGAAAAGGTCAGGAGTTATTGATAAAGCAGTACTAATTTACGGACAGATGACAGAACCTCCAGGAGCAAGATTGAGGGTTGGGCTTACCGCTTTGACCGCTGCAGAGTACTTCAGAGACGAGGAAGGGCAGGATGTTCTTCTTTTCATTGATAATATCTTTCGATTTGTTCAGGCTGGTTCAGAAGTTTCAGCCCTTCTTGGAAGAATCCCATCCGCAGTTGGATACCAACCAAATCTTGCAGCAGAACTTGCAGAGCTTGAAGAAAGGATAACATCTACAAAGAAAGGCTCAATAACATCCATTCAAGCTATTTATGTTCCTGCTGATGATTTTACAGATCCAGCTCCTGCAACAACCTTCTCCCATCTTGATGCCAACACAAACCTTTCAAGACAGATTGCTGAGATGGGTATTTACCCTGCAGTTGACCCTCTCTCTTCCTATTCAAGAATTCTTGATCCAAGAATAGTTGGTGAGGAGCATTACAGAGTGGCAATGCAGGTAAGGGCAATTCTTCAAAGATATAAGGATCTCCAGGATATAATTGCAATCCTTGGAATGGAGGAACTTTCAGAAGAGGATAAATTAATAGTTGCAAGGGCAAGAAAGATTCAAAAATTTCTATCCCAGCCTTTTCATGTAGCGGAAGAATTCACAGGAAGGCCAGGGAAATATGTTCCTGTTGAGGAAACAGTAAAGGGATTTAAGGAGATAGTGGAAGGGAATCTTGACCATATCCCTGAGCAGGCATTCTATATGGCTGGAACCATTGACGAGGTTAAGGAGAGGGCAAAGGAGTATCTCCGATGAGTTTACCTCAACATCTCTTTATTGAGATTGCAACACCAGAGAAGCATCTTGCTGGAGAAAGAGCTGAATGGATTCATATTCCAACATTAAAAGGTTATATTGGGATTCTTCCAGGTCATGTCCCCCTTGTAACAATTCTTGGCACAGGTGAATTAACCTTTAAAACTGAGAAGGGAGAAAAGAGCTTGTTTGTATCAGGAGGATTTGTTGAGGTTCTTCCCACATGGGTCAGGATTATTGCAGAAATTGGAGAGAGGATTGAAGAGATTGAGGAAGAAAGGGCACTGGCTGAGAAGGAAAGAGCTGAAAGAATAATAAAAAACGAAAAGGGGGAGTATACCCAGGAGGAAATAAAAATAGCAATTCATTCCTTAAGGAAGGCTGAAGAGAGACTGAGAATGATTAGTAAAAGAAAAGGAAAGTTATGAACAGCGAATTAACCTTGATTGGTGAGGATGAAACCCTCGATAAATTTTTTAGGGGGAAAGTAAAGATAATTCAAAAGAAAAAAGGATGGAGATTTTCAATAGATGCTCCCCTTCTCGCCTATTTTATTGAAAGTGACAAAGACTCTGAACTTCTTGAGTTAGGAACCGGGAATGGAATTGTTTCAATCCTTGTTGCAAGTTCAAAACCTTTCAAAAGGATTGTTGCCCTTGAAATTCAGGACTCCCTTATCTCTTTGGCAAAAAGGAATATTCATTTGAATTCCCTTGATGGGAAAATTGAGGTTGTAAAAGGGGATATTAAGTCCATAACCCCCTTTCAAAAATTTGACATTGTTTTTTCAAATCCTCCCTATCAAAAGGTTAGGGAGGGAAGGATAAGCCCCTATACTGAAAGGGCAATAGCCAAGCATGAAATCCTCTGTGAGCTCAGGGATGTTTTGAAAGCTTTCTCTCTCACTATGAAGGAGGATGGAAGGGGTTATATAATCTACAGAACCGCAAGATTGAAGGAGTTTGAAGAATCTTGTGAGAGGGAAAATCTTTGGATAAGAAGGATAAGACATATATGTTCAAAGAAAGGTGAACCCTCTCAACTATTTTTATGTGAATTAAGACAAAAAAAAGGAGAAAGAAAAGTGGAAGAACCTCTAATAATTTATGAAGAAGAAAAAGTTTATACAAAAGAAATGGAAAGAATATTGTCAGGAGAAATATGAAAAATAAATTATTTGGGCTCTTTCGCTACAGAGCTCTTGTTCAGAGCCTTGTGGGAAGAGAACTGAAAGCCAGATACAGAGGATCCTTTTTTGGTTTCCTATGGTCATTTTTAAATCCCTTTCTTCTTCTTTGTGTCTATACAATTGTATTTGGACTCATCCTTAGACCAAGGGATCCTTCCTTCTCCTCACCTATTTCCTATGCCCTTTTCCTCTTTACAGGACTCCTTCCCTGGACATGGTTCAGTTCATCAATCCTTGAAAGTTCTAATGTTTTAATGGTTCACAGTGGCTTGCTAAGAAAAATAATGTTCCCTGCTGAAATCCTTCCTATAACTGTTGTTCTTACAAACCTTGTAAATTTTGTCCTGGGTCTTCCAATCCTCTTTCTTTTTTACATAGTCTTTGGACATAAGATAAGTTTCTGGATTTTCTTCCTTCCCGTATGCATTCTTCTCGAACTAACCTTAGTCCTTGGACTTTCTCTAATTGTTGCCCCTCTTTCTGTGATTTTTAAAGATCTCCAGAATATAATTGCAAATTTGATCACTTTATGGTTCTTTTCCACACCAATAATTTATCCCTTTTCTTTCCCTGCAATACAAAATAATCCTATTTTAAAGATATATTTACTTTTAAATCCAATGACCCATGTTATTGAATCATATCATTATTCCCTATTCTACGGTTCCCTACCTCACTGGAAAAAAATATCGGTTACATTTTTTGTCTCAATATTAATTCTCATATTTGGTTATTACATTTTTGACCGATTGAGGGATACAGTTGTAGAAGAGGCTTAGAATGGAAGTTATAAGACTTGAAAATGTTTCTAAAGTCTATAAAAGATTTTCTCAAAAACACAGGTTTGCAACTTTGAAAAGTGCAATAGTAAAGGGAACCCTCTTCAAAGATTTAAATCCCGACCTTTATTTTCCAGCTCTCCAAAACATTAATCTCTCCATTGAGGAAGGCAAAACAGTTGGAATAATTGGAGCCAACGGCTCAGGAAAGAGCACTCTTCTAAAACTAATTGCGGGAATAACAAAACCAACCTCTGGTAAAATTGAGGTGAAAGGAAGAGTTTCAGCCTTAATAGAACTTGGGGCTGGTTTCCATCCTGAGATTTCCGGAAGGGAAAATGTCTATATAAATGGTATAATGCTTGGTCTCTCAAAGAAGGAAATAAGCGAAAAGTTTGATGAAATTGTCAAGTTTGCAGAACTTGAGGATTTTATAGACGAGCCTGTAAAAACATATTCATCAGGAATGTATATGAGGCTTGGATTCGCAGTGGCTATAAATGTAAATCCCGACATACTTCTTATTGATGAAGTTCTTGCTGTTGGTGATGCCTCATTTATTCCTAAATGCCTTGAGAAGATTGCTGAGTTTAAAAAGAAAAGAAAGACAATAGTTTTTGTTAGTCATGCCCTTGATACAGTAACCTCCATCTGTGATGAGGTTGTTTGGTTGAAAAAAGGAGAGATTCAGATTGTAGGGGATCCAAAAAAAGTCGTTGATGCATACCTACAGGATGTTCTCTCAAAAGAGGAGAAAAGGTTCATGGAGGCTCACAAGGCAGTACCAATAACAGAGCAAAGGGAGGGAAGATGGGGTTCTCAGGAAATTGTAATAAAGGATGTAAAACTCTATGGCTCAGATGGAAAAGAAAAGTATGTTTTTCAATCGGGAGAGGATTTCCTGATAGAAATGGATGTCTATGCTGAGAAGGAAATAGAAGATTTTGTATTTGGAATTGGAATTTTCAGTGCAGATGGGATAAGGGTTTATGGGACAAATACCCAGCTTGAAGATATGAAACCATTGAGTTTTCAGGGGGAAGGGAAAGTGGTCTTCAGAATTAATGGACTTGACCTAATTGATGGGACATACTTCCTTGATGTTGCGGCTGTTAGAGAAGATGGATACCCTTATGATTATCACCGTTCCCTCTACACATTCAAAGTCTATTCAAAGAAAAAAGATGTTGGACTCTGGAGACCAAAACACTCATGGTTCTTTTCCAGCAATATCCAATTTGAAACCAATGGGGAAAAGATTTAGTAAGAAAGAGATTAAAGAGATATGTGAAAGGGAAAGGAGGAAAGGGAAGATAATTGTTTTTACAAATGGGTGTTTCGACATCCTTCATCCAGGACACATAAGACTCTTCAAATTTGCCAAGAGTAAAGGAGACATTCTTGTTGTTGGAATAAATACAGATAGCTCAGTTAGAAAAAACAAGGGAGAGGGAAGACCTATTTTCCCCTTGAAAGAAAGGATCGAGGTTCTTTCCTCTATT
>Ga0207433_10006062_pt1 | contig 21211 bp, 28 predicted proteins | sample YelNatPaOPGAMG01_FD_187559 | JGI IMG/M metagenome (GOLD analysis project Ga0207433, IMG submission 187559) | Hot spring thermophilic microbial communities from Obsidian Pool, Yellowstone National Park, USA - OP-RAMG-01 (SPAdes) (version 3) | ecosystem: Environmental > Aquatic > Thermal springs... | reverse complement strand
GTTGACACTTCTGATGAAAAATTGGCTGATACATTGCCAGAAGTGTCTACTGCCTTTATCCAATAATAATAAGTTTGGTCACCTTCTCTACCACCATCTATAAAATAGTTTGTTTTTACATTTCCTATTAAAGTGGCAGTTTCACTATCATTGGTTGTATTTCTGTAAATGTTGTATGAATCTAAATCATTTTCTGTATTATGCGTCCATTCCAATATCACATATTGTATTCCTGCGGTAGCCGAAACTCCCGTTACCGTTGCTGGCGGGGTTGTGTCAGAAGCAGTTGTTTGTGAAATGTCAGAAGAAAAATTAGAAACTGTGCCATATTTGTTAACTGAAGCCACGCCAAAATCATAAGAAATATTTGGAACTAATCCATCTATGGTTATTGTATTAGTGGTCGCTGTAATCTGCGTATAATAAGTGTGAGATGATTTTTTATAGCGAACAACATAATGGTCAAATGTATCAGAACTAATTGCGTTCCAGGTTAAAACTACATAAGCAGAAATTGTCCCATCATCAGCAGTTGTAATTCCAGTAGATGAACAAGTTAATCCTGTCGGGACAGCATCTGCTGTTGGATTTGCTACATGACTAATTTGCTCACCAGTGACACCGTTAATTGTGATAGAATTAGCAACAACATCTCCACTCATATTTACTCTGAAAGGAGCTAAATTAAAATCAGCATTACCCAACCATAATCCTTTATCTTGTTCAAACCTCATTATTTTATCGCCACTTCCGAAAATTGCCTTACCGCCAACCAAATTAGCACCAACAAGAGTTGGATATCTAAAAATGTTTTCTTGTTTAATTAGTTCCTCGTATGTTAAAACTGGTATTTGGTCTTGGAACAATTCAATTATTTCTTCTTCTTTATTTTCTTTTTTGCTTTCTTCCGTCATATTATGATAATGTATGACCGCTAATTTTTATATTTCTAATTGACACTGGATTAGTAGTTGAACCATTAGTCCAACTTAATTTTATTCTAAAATTCTCCGCCTCGCATCTTGGATAAAAATCTTTTGTTGTTATAGCACCATCGTCTGCACAAGATACTGTTCCAGTTTTTAAAGTAGAACCTTTATTATTCTCTAAACTATAAGTAAAACCCGCTCCTGTATTTAATGCATTAAAATTAAACTTTACCTTATCTATCATTGACCTTCTATAATTATCTGTAACATCAAATAACAATGAATACCAATAGCAATTAACATCATAACCATAAAATTTGGCTAATCTATAATAAGATGTTCCACTATTATAAGAAGCAACCATTGGTGTGCCGAATGGACAAGCCAAACCGCCAACATTATTATATCCAGCAGTTGCTATTTGAAAAAGTAAAGTAGGAGTATTTCTTTCTGCTGCACCCCAAGCCCATATTTTACCTCCAGAAACCCATAAAATAAAATTTTTATAATTAGTCACTTGATAAAATGACGGCAAAGAACCAGTAAATGAAACAATTTCAGAAATTGAAAGTCCATTGATATATCCTAATTTATATCCGCCACTTGAAGTAACATCCTGATAAAAAACAAAGACAACACCATTTCTAACAAATAAAGCACCTATTCTTCCCATAACCACTATTTCATCATCCCAAGATGGAGAATTGCCATCCCAAACATAAATTGAAGCAATGTTTTTATTAGAACCAGAAACGTCTGGTCTATTAGCAGCAATCCATAATCTATTAGAAGCCCAAGCCAAATCTTGAATAACACAATCACTTGGCAAATCTAAATCTTTTTCAGTAGCAGTATCCACAGAACCATCATATGAACTAACATAATTTTTATTTCCTATGTATAACATATCATTACCAGCCGCCAACAAAGGATGTGGGACATTGCCTTGTAAACTAAATTTACCAGTCGGCACAGTAGAAAGCCAATCATCATCAAAAGTAGAAGGCAATGTTAATTGCCCCATATCTCCATCACTTGACTTATTATAAGAATAATAAATCTTGCCTTGATAATAAGCCACATCTTGTCCATCTGTCATATTAGTAACTACTCTGGGGAATGTTCCATCGTTGGTAACAGCAGAAGAACTTAATTTATAAAGTTTAGTTTCACCTATTGCGAAAGTAACATCTGATGACACAGCATAATCTAAAATTCCTTTTATCAAAGTTGTAACTGCTCCTATTTGCGTTCCATTGGTTAAATTAGCCAAACCTGGTCCTTGTGTTATAAAAGAAGGATTAGTCAAATCTACATTTTGCATATCACTTGCTTGATTTTTATTTCCATAAGAAGGATAACTTGCTAAATACCAGCCAGGAGCAAAACCGCCATTAAAATTGTCTATAATAATTTGCCATTTCATATCTTATTTATAGTTTAGTTCTTTTTATTATTCATAATATCTCAAATCGCTTGCTGGTTTCATAATAATTCTTCTGTCTTGTATTCTACTGCCATAGAATTGTTTCATTCTGGCGATTATTTTTTCTAATTGTGCATCCATTGCGGCTGACTTATCTTGAATTTCATATTTATCAAACCAGTCTTTTGCCGCACCATAAACTAATCCTTTTTGAAATGCTTCTCTTATATTTGGTGTATCAGTATCATTAGAAAAAAAAGTAATGTCTTCGCCTAATTCATTAGTGCCAACAACTTCTTTTGAATACCAAATTTTAATTCCACCGCTAACATCAATAATTAGTCCAGATAAAATATAAATACTATTTCCAAACAATGCTACATAAGGCGTTGTATTGTCAAAATATTTAATAATATCGCTTTCTGATGAAATTGGATAGGGAATTTCTGATTTATCTACAATAGTTGCTGGTGTCCAATTAGATCCATCTAATTTTAATTCAATTCTTTTAATTTTAAGAATATCAGTTGGAAAAGGATATTCTCTTTGATTAGCCATTAAATCAATTGTTGCTATATCCTCTTGAAAATCCCACTCATCTTGTGAATCCAAAATCTCCGTAGTGAACAAATGAGCCCACTCGGTTAAGGAATCATTGATTTCATCAGCAGGATAAGAAATATCATCTGTGTTGGTTAACCTTCTTACCCTATTTTGCAATGTTAATAATTGTGCCATATTATTTTAAATAATTAAGTATTAATGGACTTTCGCCCATTTCTATTTTGCGGATTTTATCTTGATGAAATATAGGAAAATATCTATCTCTAAAAGGATGTTTCTGAAATTTATCGTGTTGCCATTGAATTGCTTTATTATCTGGCAAAACCCAGAAAGTATATCCAAGTTTCATTGCCCGAAATGCTATATTAACATTTCCCATTGCCCAGTAATTATCATACTCCTCATCATACCCGCCAACTTCAAAAAATGCTTTTTTAGGTGCTATTGCCCAATCTTCTTCCCATTCGTAATACTGAATTTCTTGAAATCCTTGTTTATAAGCCCGCCAATCCCATTTTATTGTTTTCCAATTTGGAGTTATTCCCATTGCCCCAGTAATAAATTTTTTCTCATCTGCCACTTTTAAAAATCTTTCTAATCCATCTGGTAAAATAGAAATATAATCTTGTAGCATCACTATAAAATCATATTTCGCTCTTTTCAGCATTCTATTTAATGCTTTGCATAAATCGTGTCCTCTTTCTGGAATTCCTACTTCTACTAACCATTCAAAATCTTGAAAAGTTTGTTCAGCAAGGCATTTCTGAACAATCTCTAATCCTTGCGGTCTAATGGTTGGCGTTAGAATGGAGATACCTGGCATAATTTTTTAATAACTTTGAAGATGATTGAATTTTCTTTCCGCCAAGACCAAATACCATTTTAATACCAAGTTTCTTACAAGTTTCTCTTTCTGGTATATTAAATATCGTTCTATCTGCACCAGTAGCAAAAATATCTGGTTTAATCATTTTAAGTGTTTTACGAACTGATTTATCTTTGTCTATTGATAGAACTACTCTATCTACACATTTTAAATTGGCAACAATTTCCATTCTTTCTTTGTCATTCATAAAAGGGTCTGAACATTTTACTTTTACCTGATTATCATTATTAACTATCACAACCAATTCATCTCCAAGTTTTTTTGCTGCTTTTAAATATCTAATATGTCCAATGTGAATTGGATTAAAATAACCAGACGCCACAACTATAATATGCTTTCTATTCCTTCTTTTAATTTTTTGGCGTAAATCTCTGCTGAATAATTTTGTATTACCCATTCTCTTGTATTAACTTTTTTATCACGCCATTTTTTTATTGCTTCTTGTATTGCTTGAATGTTTGGTTCTACTATTTCACCAATAACACAATCTCTTACATATTCAGTAGTTTTATCACTATCTGACATCACTATAACTGGTATATTACACGCCATTGCTTCTAATACTGTTCTTTGGCTTCCGCCAGTTTTATCAGAGGTTATAACACAAGTTCTTGAAGCATTATATAAATAGTTCAATGTTTCAGCATCTACATATGGCAAAACCATTGTTCCTTTTTCTTGACAAACTTGCCAGCATTCTGTTTCGTGGTCTTGATACATCCAACCAACTGCTAAACCAGAATTGCCTACTGCTTCAGCAAATAATCTATGTCTTTTCCAAAGAGCAAAAGTAGCGGGGAAAATAGCATCCCAAATTTTTGTTTGTTTTATTGGTTTGAAAAGTTCTGTGTTTGTTCCAAATGCTTTAATAACTTTTTTACCTTCATTTTCAAACTGATTTTTATAAACTTCTGATTCTACAAAAATCAAGTCAAAACAATTTACATAATTTCTAAAAAGTCCACCAGCAAAACATAATGCCATTGGTATTCCTCTATTGGCTAAATAAGGAATAGTTGGTCTTGTTAAATCAGCAAAAAATAATATCGCATCTGGTTTAAAATTAAAAACTTCTCTGGCTAATAATTCTGATGATGGTTTTAAAATAACTGGAATATAAGGAGCAGGAAAAATCATATCTTGTCCTATACTATAAACCCTGACTTCCCATTCTTTTGATAAAATATCAATTGCTTTTGCTAATCCATCCTGCCAGTTTAATAATTGCTTATATGTGTTGTTCCAGTCCCAAACAAAGGCTAATCGCATACTACTACCCAAAAAATAAATTTATCATCAATTAACTTTGATATTTTATAATTTTTAATCCCAGCTTCTTTTAAATGATTTTCTAACATTTCATAAGTATAATAACGGTTATGAAATAAATGTTTGTATTTATCAGCAGAATAAAGTTCTTTGGCGGGGTTATCTCTTTTAACCATTCCTTCTAAAGTTAATCCTTGTTTCTTGGCTGCTTCTTCTGCAGGCATAAAAGGATTTAATTCTTCTTCCCACTCATATTCGTTTGGCACAGTAATAATTATTTTTTTTGCTACTCTTTTTGCTTCCTTCAAAACTTGAATTGGGTTTTCAACGTGTTCTAAAATTTCAGCCAAAACCGCCGTATTAAAAGATTTATCTTTAAATGGCAAATGATGAGCATCAGCTCTAACAAAATTCTCAACTAAATTAGAATAATCATCTATATCTACAGTAACAATATTTTTTCTATCACACCCATTGAATGTATGTCCTTTATTTCCTCCAATATCAACTATTTTTTCATCTTTTGAACATTGGCTTTTTATCCAATTAAATCTATCCATTCTAATCTCCTCAATTTTATTAGGTGAAATTTTTTTTAAAAATTCTTTATGCCATTGTTGTGCTACTAAATCCCAATTAAATTTTTTCTTTGCCCATTGCTTCATTTCTTCTCTTTCTTTTTCTGTTGGGGGATTTTTCAAAACATTTATCACTCCCCGCACCCATTCTTTTTGAGCATCTTCATCTGTATAAATATTCTTGCTATCAATCTTTAAGCCAAATTGAACTGTTTCATCTAAAGCCGCTACATTAGTAGTAATTGGAATACAACCAGCCGCTTGTGCCTTCATCGCTGATATACAACTAATTTCTCCAAATTCGGTTGGATATGCCCAAATGCTTGATTTTAAATATTCATCTATAATTTGCTCTTGTGGAACCCTTCCATATTCATAAACTCCATCTTGATCCATAAGTTTAATTATTTTCTCTTTCATTTTTATCATTTCTGGGTTGTTAGAATGTATTTGGTCAAATATATTCCAGCCGTAAAAAATATGAAGTTCTGCTTGTGGCACTTCTTTTTTTATCAATGGAAATAGTTTTAATAATGTTTCAAGACCCCTATCATATGAACTTGTATAAATCAACCGATAAGGATTTCTTTCAACTTTTTTATTGAACATTTTAACATCAATTCCATTGTTGCTAATCATAAACTTCTCATCTGGTATTTTAGGAAAAAGATTTCTTTGCCATTCAGAAAGTGTAATAATTTTATCAATTTCTTTTAATCTTTGAGGAGTAAATTCAACTTGTTCCAATATATCATGAAGCCAAACATATTTCTTTTCAGCATTTATCTCACCAATATCAAATAAAGATGGATGCCGCCAAACTATCAATATATCTTGTTTATCTCTTGGATTGAAAGACCACCAAGGTCTCCAAATAACTTTACCAAATCTTTTTTCTTTATATCCGCAATTAGCATAAACAACTACATTCCATCCTAAATTAGCCAATCTTTTTGACATATGATAAACTGCTTCCTCTGAACCGCCAGTGCCTCTTTCAAGAATAAGTTCTGGATTAAACTCCTCACTCGTCTGATAGCAATAAATCACTAAATCTCTACCCGAACTCTCTTTTTTAATAAAATGTATATTTTTCAAATGGATCAATTTTGGATGACATTTCAAATAATCTGGAACACCATCTAAAAGTTTTTTAATTTCTTTCTTTGATTTTGCCTTCTTTGCTTTTTCATAAATCTCATCAATCTTTTCAAGATTTTTAATTTCAACATCTAATTGCTTGATTATATTCTTTGTTTCTTCATCTTTTGGATATAATTTGAGACAATGTTCCAAACATTTCTTTGCTTCCTTTGGCTTGCTTAATTGGAAATAAACTCTTGCCAATATCTGTAATGGATTATAATCATAATCTCGTGGATTATAGACAATAGCAGTATCTTTTGGGACATCTTTGGCTAATCCCATTATCAGAAATTCTTTAGCATATTTCGGCTTACCAATTAAATAATAAATTTCGCCAATTCCTAAATAACCATCTGGATACCAGGGTCTTAATTTAATTGCTTCCCATTCCGCCTCTATTGCTTCTTTTGGTCTATCTAATTTTTTTAATGCTTCTGCCATTCTGTGCCACGCAAGGAATTTTTCTTCTTCTGAACCACTAATGGGAATAAATTGAACATAATAATCAATTGCTTCTTTAAACTTACCTATAGCCAAATAAGCATTAGCCACATCCCAAACACATTTTGGATCACTTGGGTTTTTATTTAATTGTAAAAGAGCCATTTCTAAATTTCTTTTCTGTGCTTCTATTTTTCTCTCGTCTGTCGTTTTATGTATTACTCTAATATCTTCTAATAAAAACACTCTTAATCTGTCTGGCGATATTTTTCCAGCAGGAAGCAAATCTTCGTGTAATTGTCCAACCCATTTTATAAATCCATTATTTTTGATAATTCTTGTTTTACGATGTGTAACAACACATTGTCCCCATTTATCAAAATCATATAAATAATCACAGACACCAGCATTAACACCATTCTTTTCCATATTCTCAATTATCTTTTTAAGAAATTTGCCACCCTCTAATACATCGTCAACATCTAACCATAAAATATAATCACCAGTTGCTTGCGAAAAATTGTAATTTCTTATATCGGCAAAATTATTATTCCATTTAAAAAAAGATACTTTTGCTTTGTATTTTTCAGCAACTCTTTCAATCTCTTTATTTTTGCCACTAACCGTAATACAAATTTCATCAACATAATTAGCAACAGAATTAAGACATCTATCCAATAATTTCGCTTCATTATTGTCTGGTTTAACAACTAAACAAAGCGATAATTTCATACTTTTTCACAAACACGAAATTCTCTAAATCTTTTTTTAAACCAATCAATTTCTGATTGTTCCTCTAAAAATCTTGGGTTCTGCAATTGTCTATCTAAAATCTTAAATAATCTGGCTGGTATTCTTAATGTCCATCGCATATAAGCACTATCTTTATCTGTTAATCCCCATTTATCTTTTTTAAGTTTCCTTTGTATTTTGACAGAATGGCAAACAGCCATATATTCCAAAGGAAATCTTTTAATATATTCTTCTACAATTGCTTCAATAAGTTTTCTTCTATATTCTTTTTCTTTGTATTCCATATTATTTTAACTTGTGTGCTGAATGGCAATCTGGTCTCGGCTTAAGCAGATTGCCCACAAAAGCCGAGAATCCAGCCACAAGAGTTATATTAAATTAGATAACCTTCGGCAAAGAAGTTTGAATCTTTATTCTTAACCTCAAGCGTCAATTTACCCACAACTGCTCTTTGTTCATAGTCACCACTTCTCGCTAAACCAGTGTCAATAAATGGTTTTTGCAAATAAGCAATACCAAGTTTTTCTGGTCTAACTCCAAGTATTCTGGCAGTGCCATCAGCTGTTTGCTGAACATACCTATGAGTATGTTTCCTAACCTTACCAAGTCCTGTCTCAAACACATCAATCGCCATTACAACTTCTTTGATATTAGTGCCAGTAACAACATTGTATGCTTTGTTGGTAAAGTCATCTATTCTATCAGATAGTGCTGAACCAACAAAGATATCAGTTGCTACATCACCATTACTATTTTCCCAACAATTCTTCATTAATCCCTTAAGAATTGAAGCGGAAAATATAGTTCCAGAAGTTTGAGCAGTGTAGTTAGTTGACTTGCTAATGCCCCTAATAATTCCCATTTATTGGACTATGTCTTCATCGCATTCCTGCGAGCCTGCTGTATAGTCTCTACACCTTTATTACAAGAGGCGTTCTGTCTCTTGTAAATTTAGCTCGGCGTTGGCTTGGGTGCTTTCGCCGAATTAGGCAGGTTTTAGATGAACAGAATTTTATTAGAGGTTTATCAATCCTTTATCATATTTAGCGTGGCAATTAGGACAAAGAGTAATAAGATCATCAGGATTATGAACAAGATACATCCTATTAACGCTCTCGGAATAATTTACATAATTACCCTCTCTATTTTTATGTGCTACTTCCATAATTTTGGGTTCTCTTAATTTACATATTTGACAGGTGTAATTATCCCTTTTAAGAGTTACCCTTCTTGCCCAAAACCATTTTCCTCCTTTCCAGTTCGGGTGTTTTTCACCACTACCTGTTGGTGGTAATTTCAAATTTTTTCTTTTTTCTCCAACCCATATCTTCTTTCCTTTGTTCCAGGGGATACATCCTTTAACTGCCTTCAAATGTTTTTCTCTCCACTCATCCCGATGTTGTATAACCCATTCTGCTATATCAAATCTTTTTATCTTCGCAGTTTTTAACCAATTGCCATAACAGGCACGGGAACAAAATTTTCCTTTGCCCTTTTTAAGGATTGATATTTTGGTATGGAATTTTTTATGACACGATTTGCAAATTGTCTCCATACCTCCATTTTAATATGCTTTAGAAATCGTGTCAATAATCTATTCATCTTTGGTGCAGTGCCACTTGTTCCAGAAACAAGTGTGCTTCTCACCAAATCAAATTCAGCTGCATTAGCCCATTCAATCAATGCCTTCGTTGTCTGTCTCGCTAATTCATTTTCATTGTGATAAAACTGAACTTGTGCAGCAGTATTTGTCACTCTGAAAGGAATAGCGATAATTTCAACGATATTTGAAATTAACGAAGGCGTTGTTCTTTCAAGATTGGTATAATCACCTTCCTCTGCCACTGCCGCAGAAGCAGTAGTTCTTAACGTATCTGTCAATGTCTGATGAATGGTTGAGGTAGCAGTGCTTTTTGGTAAATTGGTAAGGAACCAATTTTCCTTCGCTGTCAATATCTCAACTAACGGCAGAACATCTGGTTTAATAACATCTTTGCCTGTATAAGTCGTCAATTCTGAAGCCATTTTATCGTTAAGACAACTTTAGAAATTTTTCTACTAATTTTTGTTTGGCTGCTTCAGAATCAGTTTCCCTTACGGCTTTTATTAACTGATTGAATTCAGCCTGATTTCCGAAAGTTGTCTTTTGTTTGCTTTCAACTGCTATTGACTTTTCTTCAGATTTGGCTTTATCAACTTCTAACTTGGTGTTAATCAAATCTTTAAGATAACCATCGTAAGCTTCCTCGTAAGAAATCCCTTTTGCTTTTGCTGTTGATTTTATTATATCCATAAATGGCTCAACAGCGGGGTTTTTCTTGAGGAACTTTGATGTCATTATCTCTTCTTCCAGCTGATTAACTTTCTCCTCTATTGCCGAACCAGTAAAATCTTTCAATACTTCTTGCCCTTCTTCAGAAGCAAGAAATTCATTTGCTTCTTCAGAAATTTCAGTTTGCAATTTTTCATATTCTTCTGCCTTCCTTCTTAATTCAGCAATTTTCTGGTCGCCGACCAGGCTTTTTAATCCTTGATAATGTTTTTCAAAATCTTCTCTTGTCTTAATATCATCTCTGCCAGTTAATCTTTTGTAATAATCTGATTCATCAGCTGGAGATTTGTTTTCCAAGTTATCAGCTTGAGAAACATCTTCTTGACTTACTGAAGATGCAACGTCTACATCTCCAGCGTCAGTCAGATTAAGGTTTGTTTCTTCTTCCATTTTTTTGAAGAACTATTTGTTCCATTAAGGTAGGAACTAAAACCCGACCTTTAATATTCATTTTTCATTTCTTGAAGCCTTTTAATAATTGAATCTTCTTCTTCAGAAATCTTTTTTTGTAATTCCTGTAAATCGCCTTCCTGCCAAATATCTGCTAAAGCATTTTCAATAATTTCAATTGCCATCTTTCTTGCCAATACTTCATCTAAATTGCCCAGAGTAATATCTCTAACTGTATCTATGGTATTTAAATTATAAGCAATTCTTTGTAAGAACCACTGAAAAGCCTGATTTTTTATCAATTCTCTAATCTCCTCTTTAATCGGCGGTTTTTTTATTATTTTAATTTCTTTTTTCTTTTTGGGCATATTTTGTTTTAATTTACTTCTTTCCACTTTTTCTCCAAGCAGAATAACAAATAGCAATAACCTGTTTTATTGGTCTTTCAGGATCTCTTTTTTTTACTACTGAAATACAACGAGAAATAAAGTGTTGCTTCTCTTCTTTACCCTTTGGCGATGGAATAGGCATAATGTTTATTTTTTTCTACCAGCCACTGCCATTTTGGTCATTTTTGTTTTTCCGTAAGCCTCTCTTCCAATTTTTGCACATATTGCCTTTGCCCTTTCTTCAGTCATACTCTTGCCCTTTTTTTCATAAAAAGCCATAACCTTTCTAACACAAGCAGCAAATCTGCCGCCTTCACCCAATGGTGCTGATGCAAATGCTGATTTTTTTTGTGCCATAATAAGATATTATTAAAATTATTTATTACGACCTTTATTTACTAATTGTTGGAACCATTCCACGACCAGTTTTTTCTCCACTTACAATTTCACCCACCATTTCTGTTTCACTTTGTGGAGTTGTTGGAACAGGAACTGCTCTCGGTGTCTGAATTGGTATTGCTTCATCTTGTTTTCTTAAAAATCTTGCACCGCTTAAACCCATTAAATCCAATATTTCTTTCATTAAAGCATCTACATCAAGATTTGCTCCTGGAATTCTTGAATAAGCCATAAGCATATTATTCAATTGATTAACCATAACTGCTTTATTAAAACTTTCTCCAGTTACAAATACTTCTACTTCATATTGCCAATTCTTTAAAAATCCTTTTTCAACTTTGAAATATCTTGTTTTATTAAATGCTTTCAGATTTTCTTGATATACCTTTCTCAAATGTTCAATATAATCAGCGGGCGGAAATCCTTTTCCTTTGGCATAACTATTAAGAATTGCTCTATTTAATTGATAATTAATAAAACTTTCGTCTATTTCTTTCAAATCTTTCGGAGAACCAATAATTGAAATTATTTCTTCTTCACTAATAGTTTCTAATAAAAGCGGAATAATGTGTTTCTCAAATACTCTTGATAAAAACATTCCAAGATTTTCTTGAAGCAAACTGTAACCAGTTCTCATTCCTCTTTCTTGTAAAACGGCAGTAGTTGCTGGTAAGTCAGAGGGCAATGTTTCACCTTTGCCAATTTGCCAACCGCCAGTTACTCTCTGAACTTGAGTATAAGCCTCTAATTGGTCTCTATAAGATGATGGTTTAATATCAGAAATTCTTAATTCTTGGATATCGTCCATTCTGGTAACTGGTATACCACCGCCAGAAACCAAAGAACTTAATAATTGCTGTGTTATACCAGAACCTTTTCTAAATTTAAATAATCCTAATTGAGCAATTCGTGATTGGTTTAATCGTAAATTAACTATCTCATTGATATAACTCTGTAAATCCATAGCAATTTCTCCAACTCCTCTGCCGTGCCATCTGCCAAATACTTTTCTAAATCTGCATTCTTCATACGGCTTTATTCCAGTTTTATTTAATTTAATTTTATGAACAATAGGATTTGAATAAATATTAGAAACAATAGCCACTGTTGGAACCCAAGTATCTTTATCCTCTTCTTTCCCAGTAATACACCATAATGGCAAATCGCCCCATCTCTCATAGATTTCAACATAAGGAACTTGAACATTGATATTTCTGTAATTAGTCAGCAATCTTGATATTTCAGTTTCTCCTTTAATATATTCTAAATTGTTCCAGTCATATTTTTTTACTTCAGACAATTTAATAACATTTCTTTCAATTACTGCACCAGCCTCTTGTATATTTCTTTCTGATGGATCAATGAAAAAGTTAGTAATATCAGGAATCGGCGTTTTTATTAATTGTTTTTTAAGAAATGAATCAAAATTCTTTATTATTTTTAAAACCATTGTTCCGTCTATGCAAAATTGTCTTAATAATTCATTCAAAATCTCACCAAAATAATTCCTTCTCATAAAATAACCAACCAAATATCTTAATATCAAAGCGGCTGAAAATCCATTAGGATTAGTTGCTCTTATATTAATATCGGCTGAATCTAAATCTATGTTTTGAGTAACCACCTCAACCATATCTTCAGTAACTGGGAAAAATATCTTTTTTCTCTTTGTCACTTCATCATATTCATTATCAAATTTTCCTAAATAATTTTTGCGTGCCTTATTGATAATTCCATCAACACCAAGCATTTTATAATTAATTCTATCATTAACCCAAACTCTACCATCTTTCCATTCGGCTAATTCATTTTCCATTATTTCTATAACTTTTTTTTCTTGTGGTGTTGGTATATATTGCATATTATTCTTTATTTTCTTTTTCTTCTTTATTTTCTTTTTCTGAATTTTCTTGTTCCAATCTCTCAATTAAATTGATTTGACCTAAAATCTGTTGTTGTCTTGCTTGCATTTGTGCTAAAACTTGTTGATTTCTATTAAATTCTGAAATTAAATTTTCTTTTTCTTCTTTCAAATTCATAATTATTCACTCATTAAATCTTCGTTTATTGAAGGTTTGTTTATTAAAGTTTTACTCCAATTGCCGACCTTTTTTATTGCTTCTTCTACTTTTGCCTTTTCATCCGCCAATTGCTGCTGAACCCTGTCTATCATTTCTTTGGTTATCGGATTAAGCACTGGCTCAAACTCTGTTTTTAAGAAATAATTGCCGTCTATCTCAATTATCTCTTGAGATTTTACCTTTGGCTGTATTGGTTGCATTGGTAGTTGTATCATATTTTTTATTTGTTAATTATAATTTAGCTTGTTGCCAGAAGCCCGTATGCTTCTAAATAAGACAACAAGGTATTAAATTTGCTTGTAATATCCTCTAATGTGCCATTGGCATCTGCTATGTGCGGTCTTTGTGTTATTGGACTTGCACCAAAAAAACCGACCTTTTGCGAAGTATTAACGCCTAAATAAATGCCATTTGGCGTCATTTTCAAAATATCGCTGTTATCAACTGTAAATTTGAAATAATTGGCTGGCGTCCAGCCATTGGTCTGGACATTGAAAACAATACCAGTTTGAACATCATTCCCCAGTTTTGAATTAAGATGAATAGATTCCTGACCATTATAAAAACCACATCCTTCTAATGTTAAAATACCTCCATCAAGCCAAATACCTATATCTTGGTCAGGATAATCATAAAACAAAAACCCTTTCGTATTGCCCCCCAAACCAAACTTTGTTTTATCATAATTGTAATATAATTCTCCATAATAACTTTCACCATAATCTGGGTCATAAATTTTCAATGATGACATTAAGTAATTGCCAAGAATATTGCCACTTGCTGATATATCGCCATTTACATTTATTGTTTTATCAAAATTTAATCTATTATTATTGCTATCATAATTTATTAAAGCACTTGAAATATTACTTGAATTAACAAAATACAGCAATGGCGGGTTGCCTAAAATAGCCAATGCACCTTGCCAAACACCAATATTACCTAATAGTCCATTAGAATATGGCGACAACATTGGAAAAACGCCATAACCAATTCCGCTTAAATCAAATTTTTCAATTTTAAAGTAAACATTATCATCGCCAAATTCATCATCCCAGCCAGCAAGTATTTTATAGTTTCCCAAATCTACATCACCAGTTGCTCCTGTGTAGGGAACTTTGGCATCTAAATTAGGTCTTGGTATTAAAACCTGTATTTTATTTTTATTGTATGCCATATAACTTAAGCCAAGAATATATTTTGTCTAATGGATGAACATTGGCTTTATAGCCAATTTTTGAATTCAACTCCATAACAAATTCTACAAAATTTTTTTGTCTAATATCTTTTTCGCCTCTTGATAATGCTAATTTTTTTTCTGCTTCTGAATATTTTTTAAAAACATCATAGATAAAATCCATTTTACTTCTCACTTCTGGCGATGTTAAATCAAAACTTTCTAAATCCAAGTATTGGGCAGCTCCAATGTATTCTAAAGGCAACTCGCCTATTTCTGGTATATTCTCGTGTGTATTTGTTTTTGGTTCTTCATCCATATTAAAATTCTTGTTGTGGTAAAAGCAATGGTTCTGATTGTCCTTTTTTCAATTCTTGTAATGGCTTATCATCTAATTCCCAGCAAGCCAATGCTCTTGCCATAACACAATCATCATACTCACCTTGCGGCGGTCTATAAATAATATTGCCAGATGGCGACATCTCAAATTCGTATGCTCTGCATTCAGTATTGGCTTCCTGACTATCCTCTGTTCCAATTTTGTCATCTGGGAAAAAGACACTTTGATTTTGTATTAAAACAACTAATTTTTCTATTAACTGCTTTTTGGAAAGATTGGTTTGAATTTTATAACCATTAACATTATAACCAGTATTGGCTAATTCATCTACATAAACATCACCGCTGGTTATTGAGGTTGTGTCTACCCATATTATAGAATTAGGATACTCATCGGCTATTGAAATTATTCTTTCTTTTTGAAAAGCCCAATCGCCTTGAAAACGATAATGAGCAACTTCCTGATTTGTCATTCTGTCTATTACACTAATTGCTGTAAAACAATCATATTTCCCCAAATCAATGCCTATAAAATAAAGATGGTCAGGATTGTATTTTTGCGGGAATTCATAAGTTTTAATGCATTTTTCAAATCCTTTAAAAACAACAAAGTCTTCCAAAAATTCAGCCTTATATTCCTGTCTAAAAACCATTTCTGGAAGCCGCTTCTCTTCCTGTTCCCATTTTTCTTTAGTAAAGTTTGGGTTGTCAAGCGATGTCCAGTAAAAAGCACCATTATTTTCTTTTGCCTTCCGCCACGCTTTCCAAAACCAATTTCTTCCTCTGGGAGTTGAAATGAAAAAATACTTTCCCAGTTTAGTTCCTGATGCTGGCACAATATAAGTCTCATATATCTTTTCATCAATCCTGGCACATTCATCAACAATTATCAAATCATATCCTTTTCCTAAAATCTGGTCTGGCTGTTCAGCTGACTTGCATTCCAGAGACGATCCCCATTTAGTGCTAATTCTGGGAAACGGCTTCTCATATATCCTCATCTCTCCTGGAAAATACTTTGCCAGCCATATCTTCAAATAATGCCTCACCCTGTCTGTTAAATCATAAGTTGGAGCTATCAAACAGACAGACATATTATTCTGCAAAAGTGCTCTTAATATTACATAAGCACAAAGAATTGATTTCCCTCCCTGCCTGCCAGCACATATCACAATCTCATTGGCATTAGACGCCAGCACTTCCTTTTGTTTATCAAAAGGCTTCCATTCTATCAATTTCTGCAGTTTGTCCTCATTCACCATTAACTCCGTAACCTTACCTCTTTGTGTCTGTTTTTCAGCTTTTTTCTCCTTTTCTATTTCCCTTATTAAACTAATTGCCTTTAAAACTGCTGCTTTATCTTTACTATCAATTATTTCCCTTAATTTTTTTCTTATTTTAGTTTCTGTTATTTTTTTAGCGTAAGGCATATCCTATTTTTACCCCAACTTTGCGGGAGAGGTATATTTGACCTTCCCCGATCCGCTCCCAGGGGTTCCCCCCTACCTTTTTCTCTTCATTTCTCCGCCTGCTTCTTTCTTTCTCTCCTTTATCTCTTTTCTCTTATCTCTTCATTATATACAGCGCTTGCTAGGGCTTTTAAAACATTAAAAGGGGAAAATAGAGAAGACAAGGAAAACGGGCAAGGCAAACGAAATGTTAAAACTTACTCTCCCTCTCTTTGTCCTTTCTCCTTTTCTCTTTATTTTTTATTTTTTATTTATTCTTTGCTTTTCTTTTAATCTACCTATTCTATTAAGTTATTTTTTTATTTTTTAAAATAAGCCGCCGGGTTTGGTCCTTTTTTATACCTTCTTTTTAATATCAAGTCATTATTTTTTTTATTATCTATTAAGCCAGTTAAATAGTGGTTTTTCTTTTTTTTATTTTTGCCGCCGTGATTTTTTAATTCATAGCATAAATTTTTAAAAATGACAAGGTTGAAAATGTTTTTAAGTTATCCACAGGTGAAGACTTGACAAGGTTTTATGGTTTGCTATACTGGCTTAATGGTTGTTGGTTGTGGAAAACTGGACTTGACAAGATAATTTGACACGCTATAATGAAAGTAAGATGTGGAAAACAAAGCACTTTAAAAACTAAAGAAAGGAGACAAAAATGAAGAAAAAAAGAATCGTCAAAGTGTTAGCATTCAAGGATCAGCGCCAATTCATTGATTATGTAAAGGCCGATCTACTTCATTATTTTATTAACATCGGCTATGTGGTGGCAGTTCTTGACTAACACTAAAGGGGAGATCTCCCTGCATCTCCCCGCTCCGCTGTAGTTTTTAATTAAGTCATTAAAATTTACAGCGGGGCTGGAATATTCGGCAATCGGTATGCTGGCTCTTGTATCTCATTAGAGATATTAAAAATTTATTAGGTGTTTGGCGGTGTTCGCCTTGAGAATCAAACCGCCGCCTTCCTTGATAAAAACAATTTAAAAAATTAAAAAGGTCGGCAAAAATAAAAAATAAAATTAAAAAAATAAAATGCCAAAATATAATTTTATTAAAGAAATCGCCGAAGAGTTGGGCGAGCCATTAAAGATAGAGGGCGAACTATACTATTACCAAGCCAACTGGGACGATATCAAAACGGAGCAGAAAAGACAAAGAAAAGAAGGCGGGGACGATGTGAGAGTTGCGGGGTTTGTTTTGGAGCAGTTAGGAATATCTAATAAAAGGGTTTATGTTTCCGATATGGAAGTAGACGAAAACGGGGAAGAAATAGACGGTTGGGTTGTTTTCTGGGCTTAATTGTTCGGCTTCTGATTTGGGGCATCTCGCAGGAGCGGATGCCTCAAAATGAGAAGCAGAAAATAAAAAAGGTCGCAAAATTAAAAAATAAAATTAAATCAAAAATATGAAAAAAAATAAGAAAAAACAACCAACATATACAGCAAGATACAAAGACACAGGAGAAATAATTTACAAAAATGAACCATTGGGGAATTTGTTTGGAAAATTACCATTAGGAAGTGGAATTAATTTAAAAGAAACAGACGAAAGAAGAACTAAAGCTATGAGCGATGAAGAATGGTGGGACGGAGTAGAATTTATTACGCCTTCTGGCAGGGAAATAATAGTGAAAAAAGATTAAGAAAAACAAAAAAATACCCAGTTCAAATTAAAAGGTCGGCAAAAATAAAAAATAAAAAATAAAAATTCAAAACAATATGGACAAAAGAAGTTACGAAATTAAAAAACTTTTAAGAAAAACATTCCCGACTGGTCAATTTAAAGTTAAAATAAAAAAATTTGCAGGGGGAGAAGCGATTAAAGTAAAAACTGATTTATTAAAAGAATGGACAGAAAAAGATACAGAAAACCACTGGCTTATTGGAAGCGGAAAAATAAGAGAAGTTACGCCAGAAATTCAGGAAACTTTAAAGAAGGTAGAATATAATAATCAGATAAAGAAAGAAATTGAAAAATTATTACAAGGATTTACTTATATAGCACGAGATGAATTTGGTGAAATTTTAGCGGGTGGCAATACTTATTTAGATGTTGATAGGTTAGAATAGTTTGGCTTTTTATTCTCTCCGTCTCCGAAGAAGCGAGGCGGGGAGAAATAAGGGGCTAAATGCTCCTTAAGATGTAAAATGCAGTCTCTGGGCTGGAAGACCGAGGGCAGATTAAAAAACTCCCAAGTTATAAGGTCAAAGGTTTTGTTTGCCGTTTCTGTGAGACATTGTATTCTTTTGTAAAAAAATACTATCGCCCGAAGTAAAATATATAAGGGGATAATCAGAAAACGGCTAAAAAATTAAATAAAAGGTCAAAAAAACAAAATTAAATTATTAAAAATCCTATGAAAACAAGCACTTTGCCTTATTTGACGATATTTAATACAACTTTGAGAAGAAAACCTCGCCAGATTCAAAATAGAGCGAAAAAAGAAGGTTTTAAAAGTGAGTTTGTGATAAATAGAATGCCCCTAATGTGTTCTTTTGCTTTTGTTATCGCAAAAAAATGCGGTTTTTCTGAAAATTTAGCCAAAAGTTTAGGTTATACTGTGGGGACCTATTACGCTATAATGAAAGGCGTCGGATTAAGAACTTATAGTGGCTCGCCTTCTAAATCTCATTTAAAAAATGAAGGAACTTTAGACGATCAACTAATAGAAAGCGAAAAAGATATTTCTAAATTAAATTATTTGAATTTCTGCGGTGGAACCTTTATTTTAGAAGGCGAAAAAGTTTTAGGAATTGCCACGATTAGAGGAAAACAAGGAATTTATGACGCTTGGCACTTTGACCAGCAAAAAGCAAAAATTGAAGCAATAAAAAAAGGCGCTTTTGAGAAAGTTTGCGCTAAATGGGAAGAAATTTTGAAAGATTATGAGTTGGAAGATGTAAAAAGCGGACGCCGATTTTTCTCAATATGGAAGGAATGGCGAGACGAACTTCGGAAAAAAGAGTTTTATTTTTAAAGGTCGGCCCAGCCGAGAAGTTAAAACTCGGCTGTTTTTTTATCAATGTTTATTTTTTAACTTCATCTTGCTCTCTGCCACATTTTGAGCAAACTACTGCTCCGTGCTTCAATGCCTCTTTGCAATACCTGCACAATGTTAATTTTCCTACCAGCAAATAATAACACACGGCAACTATTCCAAAAAAGAAACCAGCAAAGAAACCACGCACCTTATTTCTATTTTTTCTACCCGCCAGCCAGTAACAGATAAAGGCAAGAGCAAGATAAGCAATAAAAATTTCCATAATTTCCATAATTTTTAAAAATTAAATTTTAATTTTGATTTTACCGACCTTTTTTATTTTTTCTGTTCGCCAAATTAAATACATTATTTTACTTTATTTTTTTTCATAGTTTTAATTTATTTTCTCAATTTTATTTTTCATCTTTTAATTGATTTCCCGCCAAACATTTGGAAAAGATTTAGGAAATAATAAAGCAAGCCAACCAAACGGAAAATATATCAATAATAAAATTATCTTAATTACTTTTTTATTTTTCATCTTTTAAAGTTAGAAATTCTTTCGCTAATCTAATAATTTCTACTATTTCGCCACCCTGAATTGGCATAATAAGTCCCTTATTCAATTCTCTAAATTCTTTTTCCATTGCCTTTGTTATTTTAGGTTCTTTGCCCGCCTTAATTTGTTCTGGTAAATCTTCTGGCCAGACAGAAGGGCATTTATCTAATACCCTTGAAATTGCCGCTTTTAAGGTAAAATCGGGCATTTTGTTTTGAATATAATGGATAATTCCAGCGTGCAAAAGACCATCATATTCGCTTCTGATTTTTTCACAACGAGCTAATAAACTTTCTTTATTTTTGGCTGAATAATCACCAACTATTATTTCAATTTTCTCTTTTTCATTTTTCATTTTTTAATTGGTAGTTATATCTATCTAACCACTTTTTAAACGCTTCGTTTTTTGCTTTCATTACATCATCAATTTTCAACCAATGGCAACCCTTAATAGCATTTCGCCAGTATTCACTTTCTTCTTCCCAAAAACATTGATAAGCATATTTAGGATTTATTGTTATTTTTTTATTTTTCATTTTTTAATTGGTTAATAAGTTTTAAATCTTTTTTGTTAAGGCCGCAGTTTTTACAATAAGGTAATCCATTTTTTTCCTGACAATAACGCAGCCTTGCTTTAATAATTTTTTCTATCTTTTCCAATATCTCAATAAATCTTTGGCGGTCTTTGGCTTCTTTTTTCATAGTTTTAATTTAATCTCTTTACCCTCTTGATGATATTAAAATAAACTTTGTGGCACGGCTTTAATTCGTTCTTCGGCTATTTTAACATAATCAGGAGATATTTCTATGCCGATAAAGTTTCTGCCGAGTTTTTTTGCGACTACACCAGTTGTGCCGCTTCCCATAAATGGGTCAAGGACAATGCCATTCAATGGGCATCCCGCCTTAATCATCGGCTCAACGAGTTTCTCGGGGAAGGTGGCAAAATGCTTTCCCCTAACTTCTGGTGGGGCGGGTTGAGTGGGAATTTTCCAAACATCAGAAGTAGTATTGACTTTATCGTTGAAATCTGATATATTTATTATATGAGGAAAATTTGTAAAATTTGTGGTAAGCCCGCCATTTGCCGTTTTCTTTGTAGTGGACACTA
>Ga0207433_10006058_pt1 | contig 21222 bp, 17 predicted proteins | sample YelNatPaOPGAMG01_FD_187559 | JGI IMG/M metagenome (GOLD analysis project Ga0207433, IMG submission 187559) | Hot spring thermophilic microbial communities from Obsidian Pool, Yellowstone National Park, USA - OP-RAMG-01 (SPAdes) (version 3) | ecosystem: Environmental > Aquatic > Thermal springs... | reverse complement strand
GCCGAGCTGACCATCAAGGACATCGACGCCATCGTCATCGGCAACATGGACCACTTCGAGAACATCAACTACGTGGACATGTGGGCCGTGGACGGGCTGGGGGCCTTCATGAAGCCGGTCTTCAAGGTCACCACCGGTGGGACCACGGGGACCACCGTGGGCGCCTGCGGTTATTACCACTGCGCCAGCGGCCTCTTCGACGTGGTCATGGCCGTGGGCTGGGAGAAGAACTCGGAGTCGGACACCCAGGCGGCCATCGCCACCTGCTCCAACCCCACCCTGGAGCGGGACTTCTTCGCCGGGGCCATCGGCCCCCTGGCCACCGAGTACTCCATGTACATGAAGGCCTACGGGGCCACCGAGGAGGACGCGGCCATCGTGGCGGCGCGGGACCGCAACAACGCCCTCAACAATCCCTACGCCCACTCCCGCCAGGCGGTGACCGTGGAGGACGTGCTCAAGTCCCCCATGCTCTCCTATCCCATCAAGTTCCTGGACATGTGCCCGCGCTCCGACGGGGCCTGCGCGGTGATCTTCGCCGTGGAGGAGAAGGCCAAGAAGCTCTGCCCCCGGCCGGCATGGGTGCACGCCTCCGTGGTGCGGCACGACTACACCCACTTCGGGGACCTGGAGTGGACCTTCATGCCCACCCTGGAGCGGGCCTCGGCGCAGGCCTACAAGCTGGCGGGGATCACCAACCCCCTCAAGGAGTTCGACGTGGCCGAGCTCTACCTCCCCGCCTCCACCTGCGGGGTGAAGTGGATGGACTCCCTGTGGTTCTGCGACCACGGAGAGGCCCCCAAGCTGGTGCGCAAGGGCACCTTCCACATGGACGGGGAGCTCCCCATAAACCCCTCCGGAGGGGTCATCTCCACCAACCCCATCGGGGCCACAGCCCTCATCCGCATAGGCGAGGCCGCCTGGCAGGTGATGGGAAAGGCCGGACCGCGCCAGGTGGAGAACGTGAAGCTGGCCCTGGCCACCGGGTTCGGGGGCTGTTATTGGTCTGATGTGATGGTACTGGGGTCAGAACTACCCTAAAATAATATAATTGACATATCAACTAATATATTATATATTTATTTTTGATGAATATAACGGTTATTTCTTCTCGCTTCAAGGGAGGTATAAAAATGGCCGTTCATCAAACCCATACTAAGCTGGATGACCTTAAAAAAGAAATGCCTTTTCGGATCAAGGCCACCAGAGGACATGGAAGATTCGGGGAAAAGCTTGAAAACGTAACTCCCTATCGACCGGGGGTGAAACTATGCCTGGAAAGAGCGCGCCTGGTCACTCAGGCTTACCGGGAAAGCGAAGGTGAGCCCATGATCATACGCCGCGCCAAGGCTCTGGCTAAAGTCCTGGATAACATGACCATATACATTCAACCGTGGGAAATTATTGTTGGAAATTTCGCCAGCAATCCTGACTCCATCCAGCACTATCCGGAACTCTTCTGGCGTTGGCTGGATAAGGCAGTGGAGGAGGAATATCGTGATCTCCTAAACGAAGAGGAGAGGAAAGAGCTTCACGAAATCCATCGCTATTGGAGAAACATGGCAGTACATGGTATGGAAAGAAAATACCTTCCGGAAGATATTCGCCCTTATACCAACTTTATCAACCATGGGGCATTTATTTGGCTGCATGGTGGACGTACGGGGGTACCCAACTATGAAAAGCTTTTCCAAGTGGGGCTTAAGGGGATCGTTGAGGAAGCAAAGGAAAAACTCCGCGAGCTGGACTCGGATCCGGAGTTCTACTTAAATGCCGAAGATTATTTTGAGAAAAAAAACTTCTATCAGGCGGTCATCCTGAGCCTGGAAGCAGCTTGCAGGTGGGGAAAGAGATATGCCCAACTGGCACGTGAACTGGCTGAAAAGGAAGCGGATGAGGTGCGTAGACAACAGTTGCTACAGATAGCCGAAACTTGTGACTGGGTCCCCGAAAATCCTCCCCGCAGCTTCCATGAAGCCCTACAATTCTATTTCTTCATCGTCCTCATTACCAGGGTTATCGATCTCCAGACCCCCGGTTTGGGAGAAAGGTTCGACCAGATAATGATGCCCTTCTACGAAAAAGACGTGCGAGAAGGGCGGCTGGACCGTGATCGAGCCAGGGAGCTGGTGGAATATTGCTGGTTGAAGATGAACGAGTTCGGAGAGCTTATACCGCCCCTTCTGGGAGGGGGACTCGGCTCAGTGATAACTGCCAGAGTGACAACCGTAGGCGGACAGACCCCCGAGGGCGAGGATGCTACCAATGAGATGACCTATATTGTCCTCGAGGCCATAAGAGACCTCAAGCTGTCGGAACCCTCAGTGGCTGTGAGATTGCACAGGCATACTCCCCAGCGTTTACTGGAAGAATTGGTCGATTCTCTGCATGAATGCTCCGGGGTTTTCTCTCTTTTCAACGACGAGATGATGATCCCCTACCTGGTTGGATTGGGTATACCTATAGAGGATGCCAGGAACTATTCCACAGAAGGGTGCATGAGGTGGATTATTCCCGGAAAATCCATGGGATTCCGTGCGCTCGGAGGTTTGCTCATATTGCCAAAATGCCTAGAATACGCGTTCACGCAGGGAATAAACAGGCTCAACGGGGCGAGGATGGGCGCTCCCACGGCGGATCCACTTACTTTCTCGACTTTCGAAAATCTGCTGGATGCCTATTTCGAGCAAGTCCGATTCTTCACCCACAAGCTGGTGGCCATAAATAACCTGGTGGAGGTTCTCGACCAGCGCTACTTGCCTCAGCCTTTTCTGTCCGCTTTACTCGACGGATGCCTGGATAAAGGACAGGATTGCCGCTTTTATAAATATTTCAACAACACCATCATCCAACCCATAGGCCAAGTCACTGTGGTAAATTCCCTCGCCGCGGTTAAGAAATTGGTTTTCGATGAAAAACTGGTCAGCATGGCAGAGCTGCTCGAAGCCCTGGAAAACAACTGGGAGGGCCAGGAAGAACTCCGCCAGATGTTCGTCAACAAAGCACCCAAATTCGGCAATGACGACGACTATGTGGATCTACTGGCCAGGAGAATATACATGCAAACCACACGCATCGTGAAGAGTTTTAAAAACATCTATGGAACATCATTCCTTGAGGACGGCACCGGAGGTTCCACTTACTACTTCGGAAGCGTGCTTTGTGGTGCCACCCCTGATGGACGCAGGGCTCGCGATCTCTTCAACGATGGGACGGTCTCGCCCGTACCCGGCACTGACAGGTCGGGGCCTACTGCCGTCTTGAACTCAGTGGCTAAATTGGACCACGTCAGAGGTTTCACCCACCTTCTCAATCAAAGCTTTTTACCCCAATCTCTGGAGGGAGATAACCGGGAAAAGTTCATTTCATACTTAAGGTGCTGGGTGGATCTTGGAATTCATCACATACAGTTCAACATCGTGGGGCCGGAAATTCTCGAGGATGCCCAAAAGAATCCAGAAAAGTACGGGACGTTGGTAGTAAGGGTTGCAGGATACAGCGCTTACTTTGTGGATCTCGATAAAATGGTGCAGGATCAGATAATCTCCAGAACTAGGCATCAATTGTGATTTATTACACTACAAAGCTGCCTTGAGACGGGAGAGGATAGTCTTCGATCAACTCGGATCGCAATTCTTGATTCTTTTATCAACCGGATCTTTGGCATCACGAATTTGGCTCTCCCCTTCTCTTATGAAGAATATGGTGGCCATGCCTACGGCCACAAGATTATCCTCTTCGTCCCTGGCTTCCGCCTGGGCGACGCCGGTGAATCTTCCCTTGTGAAGTGCCTTACCCAAGCCATAAAGGACTCCCTTTGAAACATTGGAAATGTAATTAATGCGTTGGTCTACGGTTACTGCCACCTCGCCTATATTCATCAATGAGCCCACGGCGATGGTCCCGGCAGAATCCAAGAGGGCAGCGATGACGCCACCATGGAGTATGCCGTAGAGGTTCTTATGCTCATCCTTGACGGTCAGCCGAAGCCTGGCCCTTCCCTCCCCCATTTCCAGGACTTCCATGCCCAGGTAACGGTAGAAAGGCGAGTTGTTCAAAAGCAAAAACGCCTTTTCCCTGATCTCCCGGAGGCTGGCTTCCTCGGACATGTCCCCACCTTTCCTCGACCGGCTGTCTTGGATTTATTCTCAGATAGATCCCTGAATCGGATCAACCGATCCGTTTACGTTCCGTACCGGAAAATCCTTTTCCGCGCTAAAATAGACCTTCCTTTTTCCCATGCGACCATTAAAGACTCAAACGATCTCCCTCAGGGGTTGGACGTCGATCATGTCCAGGTTGTCGAAGGACAGCGGGTACCTCCCCTCTTGGATGCCCCGGATTATCTCCGTGACCCTGTCATTGACCGGCGTGGGCACCCCCGCCTCGGCTGACTTGGCGGAAAGGTACCCGTTGAGGGTTTCCACCTCGCAACGCAGGCCCTTGCGCAGGTCCTGCAACATGCTGGGTACCTGGTCCCGGTGCCTTCCCCAGACCATGCGGATTACGTTGAGCGCGTTTTCCTCGCTTTCCCGGATGATGTCCAAGAGCACGTTGGGATCCACCCCCTGCATGGGCTCCATCTTTATCCCCAGGGCCCGGGCCGTCTTCAAAGTCTCCACGATGATGGAGGTTGCGGCGATGAGGGCCTTCTCGTTGTCCAGGATATCTCCGTAGGTGCAGTTCAGGGCGGTGCCCAAGCCGCTGAAGGATACGTTGGCCAGCAACTTGGTCCACCGCGTGCCAACCAGGTTGGTGGTGATCTCCGCCTTACCCGCCTTGTCCAACACCGCCTTGACCGCCCGGATACGCTCGGTGACCGTGCCGTCCATCTCCCCGATGTCGTAGGTCATGGCCTCCACCTCGCTGGTGAGCTCGGAGACCCCGGGCTCAAGAAGGGTGGCCCCCCAGCCTATGGCCCCTCCCAGGGTGCGTTCGCGACCCACCACCGCGGACACCCTTTCCTCCGGAACGCCGTTCTGGAGGGTTATCACCGCGCTGTCCTCCCCCAGGAAGGGAAGGATTTCCGGAAGGGCCTGATCGTCGTAGGTGGTCTTCACCAGGTAGATGACCAGGTCATAGATCCCCTCCATCTGGTCCGGGGTGATGGCCTTCACCGGGACGGTGAGCTCCATGTGCCCGGTGATCCGAGCCCCCTTCTCGTTCATGGCCTTGACGTGTTCCTCGTTCACGTCCACCAGGACGATGTCCTCACCGCCCTTGGTCAGAAGGGCCCCGATAATGGTACCCATGGAACCCGCGCCGACCAGTGCCATTCTCATTTCCCTCACTCCTTCGTCCTCATACAGGCGCCTCCCGTCCCTTGGGACGGGAAACCTCCTTACCGACCCCACGAAAGGCATGTCCCCGAATACATTTTCCGGGACGCGCTTGACACCGCCCTGAGGCTTAACACCACATGGACATTATACTCCGCCGCCGATCGCCGGACATGAATGGGCTTTTTCGCGAGGAATGACCTGTGGCCCGAGTGAGCTTTGCGAAGACCGAAAACTGGAGACATACAATCCCGACACCTCGGTGAAACGATAGAAAGAGGCTAAAGGCGTGATCCGCCATCCGGGATCCATGGCATCGCATCCGGAGTTTGGGGGGAGAAAATTCCGGGGACCGAGCAAGGCGTCACGGGACCCCGAAGGCGTCCTCTGATAAAATCTTGGCGGCGGAAAGTTCACCCCGATAGGGAGGGGAAGTTGAAGGGCACGGAAGACCGGCTGCTGACCAAGGATTTTTCCCTTGTATGCCTGAGTAATTTTCTGGCATTCTTTTCTATATACATGGTTATACCCATCCTCCCGGTGTTCCTCGAGGAAAGGGCCTATTCCAACGCCTTTATAGGCTTCCTCATGTCGGTGGCCACCATGGTGGCCTTGTTCCGCCCCTTCTTCGGCCGTCTGGCCGACAACTACGGCCGCAAGCAACTATTGGCGGCAGGGACCATGCTGTTGGGCCTCTCCACCTTCCTATACGCCTCCTTCTCCACCGCGATCCCGCTACTGATCATCCGTTTTCTAAACGGTTGCGGCCTGGCCGCTTTCCATACCGCTGCCTACGCCATGGTCGGTGACCTGGCCCCGCCGCGCCGGCGGCTACAAGCCATCGCCATCTTCTACATATCCGTGGACGTATCTATCGCCCTCGCTCCCCCGGCTGCTGAGGCCATGCGCCTGGCCTGGGGTTACACCCCCGTGTACCTGCTCTCCGGAGCCATCGCTTTGCTGTCCTTCCTCGCTTCCCTCCAGATCCGGGAAACCGGGACGGCAGCCAAAGCCGGCCTCGTCAAAGAGGGGAGGAGGCGTTTTACTTCCCTTCAGAAGGCCATCTACACCGTCACCATGGGTTTCACCCTTACCTTCGGGAGCCTTCAAACCTTTATCGTCATTTCCACCATGAGCAAAGGGATGGACCAGGGGGAGCTGTTCTTCACCGTCTTCGCGGCCACCCTCATCGCTTTCCGCCTGGGAGTGGGGAGAAGGGCCGACGCCATAGACCGGCGTCGCCTAGTGCTCGCCTCGGGGATCGTCACCCTGGCCGGTCTGGTCATACTGGCTTACGCCGGCAGTTTGGCCCTCCTCCTTTCCGGAAGCTTGATCTACGCCATAGGCTTCGCCTACCTGCCCACCACTCTCTCCGCCCTCCTCCTCGACCACACCCCTGCGGATATGCGGGGGTCGGCGCTGGGCATCTTCATGGCCGTCTTCGACGTGGGAATCGGCCTGGGAGGGATCGCGCTCGGCCCCGTTGCCGATTCCCTGGGATATACTTCCATGTATCTTTTAGGCGGCGCGATGGCGGCCATGAGCTTGGCCTATTTCCTAGTACGTACCGCCAGCGCTGCCTTGCCTTCCATGCCCGCGGCGGATCCGACCCAAGGAGGAAAAGATGAACGAAGGTCTCTCCTACCGGGAGAAAACGGCTGAAGTCAACGGCATCCGCATCTACTACCGCGAAATGGGCTCGGGCGATCCACTCCTTCTCATCATGGGGTTGGGCGCCAACGTGGACTGGTGGGACCGCACCTTCCTGGGCCGGCTGGCCGAGAAGTACCACGTGGTGGCCTTCGACAACCGCGGTGCCGGAAGGTCGGAAAAGCCTCCAGGCCCGTACTCCATTCCCCAGATGGCCGAGGACGCCGCCGCCTTGATGGACAGCTTGGGATGGTCGAGGGCGCACGTTTTGGGGATGTCCATGGGGGGAATGATCGCCCAAGAGCTCACCCTGCTTCACCCGGAACGGGTACGCAAGCTGGTCCTCGTGGTCACCACCTGCGGCGGCCGCGAACAGATCCCCGCCTCTCCCGAGGTACTAAAGGTGCTGTACATGCCCAAGGAAGGGATAAGCCCCGAGGCGATAGCTCGGTCCACCATCTACCTCCTCTTCCCCCGGGATTACATAGAGGCGAACCCGGAGTTGATGGAAAGGGTGGTGAGGGACCTGCTGCGGTCTCCCATATCGCCCGAACATTTCACCTACCAATTGACGGCAGTGATCAACTGGTCGGACTACTCCCGGCTCCGTGAAATCGCCAAGGAAACCCTGATAATAACCGGGTCGGAGGATATCCTCATCCCTCCCGAGAACTCGCAAATCCTGGCCCGGGAGATCCCCGGAAGCCGCTTGTCCGTGTATCCTGGTGGGGGACACGGCTTGATCACCCAGTTCCCGGAGGAGGTGGCGGAGGAGGTGATAGCCTTCCTGGGGTGAAAAACCCCCTCACTACCCGAGGAATCGGTCATCTTCCCCATGGGACGGCCTTTTACCATTTATTCGAAAAGGCCTCGCATCTTCAGGCTCACGCTCTCTTCCCAGGACAGGAGCTCGCGCAAGCGATTCCTGGTTTCCTCGTCGAGTTCCTCCCCTGAAGCCAAGGAGCTTACCTTGCTGGGGCTCAAAGTGCACGCCGCTTCCCATTTGCTTGCCCCGCGGAGAACTTCCTCCAGCCTCTCCCTCTCCTCGCTCCCCTCGGGGGGGAGAACCGGCCGCCTAACCCTCGACAGGCTCAATACCCCCGAGGTCCCCTGGATCTTCTCCACCCCGTGGAACTCGGCGAATTCAATTATTTCCTTCCTTACCTCCTCCAGTTTTTCCTCCGCCTCCTTCTTGCGCGCATGCCATTCCGCGTATTCGTCCACCAGTTGGATGCCCCTGTCCATGCCCAGTTCGCGCACCGGGAGCTTGGCCACCATGTACAGGTGCTTGCGCCGTGGACAGTGTTCCTGGACCTCGCACCAGTCACAGAGCTCGCTCTCCCGGGGTGGGAAATCGCTGGCCTGTTCGATCTCTCGGACCACCCTCAAGGCATCCGCGGCCACCTCCTGGAGCCTCTTTCTTTCCCTTCGTAGGCGGAGCTCTCGGTCGAAGACCAGGTAATGCCAAACCAGTTCCACCTCCTTGACGTCCGGGAAGGAGGCCTCCACCGCCAGCTGATAGAGGCTCAGCTGGCGATCACCTTCCAGCATTTCTTGGGTGGGAAGGAACTGAGAGGTTTTGTAATCGTGAATCTCGTATCTTCCGCCCTCCAGGTAATCCAGGCGGTCCAGGACACCGATGAAATTTACCCGGCGGCCTTCCTGGTCGCACAGTGGAATCTGCACCCGCCGCTCCAACCACAATGGCGTCCCGCCACCCCGGAAGGGGTAATAGCGCCGGTAATAGTTCTCCAGGCACCTCAGTCCCGTGTTCAGGTAATCCTCCTCGCCGTACTCGCTGCGCACGATAAACACGTCCTCGCCATAGGAGGCCCTCCAGGCATCCACGAAAAAGCGGCTCAGATCCTCCAACTCGGGAAGTCTCGACATCCGGAGATCCCGGTAAAGCTTCTCCAGGGTTTCGTGGACCAGGGATCCCATGAAAGCCTCGATGCTCCTCCTCCCGGCTTTTATCTTTTCCAGGTAGAGGAGGCGGTACTTGAATGGGCATCTCTCGTAAGTCTCCAGCTGGCTGTGGGAGAAGATCAACGGGTTCACCTCCCAGCCAAATGATAATACGGCGGGGTGACGGGAATAAGCGGTCAAGGGATCCCCAGGTCGCGCCATTCCCGGCGATCAGCGAACCGCCCTCCCCCGGAAGGCCTCGGATGGGCGAGGTTCAGGAATGAGCTTTACGGTGCACACGGCTGAACCTGGCATTGCCCGACGCTTGGGACCGCTACCGCCTTGCTTCAAGATGTGATATCGATAAAAAATCAATATGAACTTGATGTTTATGTAATCAACTTCCATCCATTCTGAGATGCCGATCAAAGTTCATGGATATTAGTATGCCAATCCCTGTTTTCAATACCGCGGAAAGGCGTCTCCAAGCTACTCTAACAGGCGGCCGTTTAAATTATATAAACTTAAAGTAAAGCTTTATATTGCACCCCATAAATGCCGGGGTAGGGCGGACTCGCTTTTCCGGGGACCATTTACCGGGCATTTCAAGATCTCTATCCCTCTTCCTCTTCCACCAGCTCCTTTATCTGTCGCAGGAATCTCCTCCTCCTGGCCTTTACCAGCCCTTTCACCACCCGGTATCCAACATAAGCGCCAACAAGATAGGGGGCCAGGGCTTTAACCTGATTGAGGGCCTCTTGAAACTGTTGCTGCCTCGCCTCCACCTCCTTCCTGGCCATCTCCTGCAGCTCACCAAGGGTCTCCTTGATCTCCTCCCCCGTACCTTTGACCTCTTCCACCACTTCTTCGCCCGGTTCCCTGAGACCCACCGCCCCCTTCCTCAACATGCTTATCCCCACGGCAACTATTACTCCTCCCAGGAAGAAGGACCCGAATACCACTATGAGGGCGGAAAGCCAAAGCCGGTCCAGTGCGATGTTCACCAACAGGATGACCACCGCGATGATGTAGACCGCTGCTACCGCGATGACCGAAAGCCCGAAAAGGGCGACCGCGGCGCCCACCGCCATTCGCTTGCCGCTCTCTTTCAGCTTCCTTTTCAGATCTTCCCCGGTGGGACCACCCAAGGCGGAAAGCCGCGACTTTATCCTCGAACTCAGCCCGATAAGCCGCTCCACCCGCGCCTTGACCTCCGAAATCTTGCTCACCCGGACCTCCTTTCCCCAGACCCTCCTATCGCTGGATTTATACTTGAATAATCTCCGCGTTGAACGGGATTTGCAGGATCGTTCCGCCCGCGACCCCCGGGTAAAATTTCTCCGGAAGCCGGGAAACTACCTTCCACCGGCAAGCCCCCCACTTCCTTCCCGCAGCCCGAACTTGTAGGATCGTCATGTATAGGATGTGCATAGTTTAATACGATTGGGTATATAAATGCTATGCCGCAGGGAAATTGGATCATATTGCTTCATTTCCTGGCCATATGGATGAGCGTGGCCACCAGCCTCATGGCTGGCTGGTCTGTACCCCTGCGCCCCTACGTCTCCCTTCCCCTAGGCTTAGCGGTCTGGCTTCTCGGGTTCTTCCTCAACACGAGGATCATGGAGGACCAGCGGCGCAGGCGAGCCACCCACAGTAGGGCCCACGCCCAACAAGGCTACCGCAGGATAGCGGCCCGCACGGTGATGAACCTGGGAATAGCCCTGGGTTTCCGTTCCTGGTTGACCATGATCGTCGCCGGCATCCTCGTGCCCTTCTACGTCGAGGCCGCCAAGAGGAGGAGGATGTACCTGGACTACCTGCGCACCGGGATGCTCCATGACGCTTTCCCCAATCGTATTCCGCGTAAATGACCTCCGCGTCCAACGCAAGGTGAGGGCGGGAGCCCGGGCACCGCTCAGCCGGGACCAGCCTTGCTTATTACCTCGGGCCAGAACCTGGCCGTCATATCCAAGGCAAGGGCCGGCCAGCAGAAATCGGGAATCCTCCTGCCCTCCCCGGTTCGGGAATCGTAGAACTCGAAGAACCCCTCCCGGAGTATCATCCTCACCACCCGTCGGGTTATCTCCCTGGCCACATCCCGATATCCATGTTCGTCGAGGGCTATGCACAGCATCCAGCAGAAGTTGACCCAAACACAGTGCCCGGCCCATAGACGCTTCTCCACCCATCCCTTCTCCCTCTCCACCTCATCCATGGGGTTGAAGGGTATCGGATAGGGGGTGAAGAATTCCCGGGGATTGAGGAGGTGATCCTCTATAAGCCTCGCCGCCCTTTCCGGGGTGCACAGGCCACCGAACAGGGGCATGAGGGAATCGGCGGTTTTTCTTCTTGCCAGGCGCGGCCTCCGGAAACCGAAACGCGGAAAATAACATCCCGCTTCCTCGTCCCAGCATAAGGCGTCAAGGGCTTCCATGAGCCTCGCCGCCCTTTGCTCGTATTTCCCTTTTCTCTCCTCTTCTCCTATCTCGCCGGCCAGAAAGGCCATGCTGCGGCAGGCGCGGATGGCGAGGCAGTTGACGGTGAGTTCCTGGCACACGAAACGGTCGGCCTTGGCCAACCTTTGCGGATCCCATCCCATCGCCCGGTTGTAGGCGAAGAGCGCAGTGGGATAGAGGTCGGAGCGCAGCAGGCTCGTCAATCTCCCGTGCCCGAGTCCCATGGCGCTGAAAAACTGGGGGGACATGTCCGTCCCTGATTCCCAGGGGTGGAAGATGGTTACCAGCCCATCTCCGAACACGTCGCGCTTTTCCAGGAGGTAATCCAGGCTCCGGCACATGTTGGGCCACAACCTTCTAAGCCAATCCCTGTCCCCCGTCCTTTCGTACACCAGCCTTGCCGCGTAATGATAGCTGGGAGGATCGATCATGTAGGAAGCGCCCCGGCGGTCGAACTCCCAGCGGACCAGCCAAGTCTTGAGGTTATTCAACCAAGGGTGAGAGGTACGGTGAGGAAGCAGGACTTCGTGAGGGAGATGGCCGTCCTCCCTGACCTGCCGGAAAAGGGTCTCCAGCTCCCGGGCCGCCTTATGGGGATCGATATGCAACATGGCCACGGCGTGAAAACCGCTGTCCCAGCCGAAGAGGGAAGGGTAGTGGTGGAAAGAGGGCATGTGGTAATAGACATCGCCCTCCTCCACTTCGTTGAGCTCCAGGACGCGGCGGGACTCCCGGTAGAGGTCTACCCATTCCGCGGTGGTCAGCGGTCCAGGCTCGATACCCGGTCCCTTCATCCCTGGGGAGGCTTCTCGTAGGCGGGTACTCCGTACACCTTCTCGTAGGCCCGGCACCAGGGGCAGAACTTGAGCCGGGATTCCAGCTTGGCCAGGTTATAGAAAATGCCCCTGCCCTTCTCCCTCCCCAGCTTGCACACCGTGCATTTGTTGAGGCAGAAATCCGCCCTCTTCCTGGTCTTCTCGTCCCACTGAGTCTCCATTCTTTCCTCCATCTCTCCCTCCTTGTCATCCCTACCCATCTTACAAGCCCGCACCGGTATCACAGCAAGAGATTCCTTGAACCGGACACCCTCTACCGGGGGAACCTGCCCGCTAAACGTCCCGCCGTTGCGTAGCCCTTTCCACCAGCTGGGGAAGCATGACCACCTCGACGCCCTTCTCCTCCGGAACGGAGGCCAGCGCCTGGCCGTAACAGCCCGTGCAGATGGTAACCAGCATACCCGTGCGCAGGTTGTCCACCAGGTGAGTTATGCCCTCTGGCTTGTAGCAGCAGCTCGGGGCGCCTATGCGGTTAATGCGCAAACCCGGCATCTTGGAAAATACTTCCTCCGCGGACTCCAGGTCCATGGGCACGGGTGAGAACCTGCGATGCAGGCGGTAACACCCGGCGTAATAATCCACTTCCTCCTCCCAGGGAACGACATCCATGATCTCGGCCAAGACCCGTGGGTAGAATACTATCTCCTCTTCCGGGAAGGCGTGCCTGTAGATGGGGTAGCAGGGGGAACAGAAAATGACCAGGCGCCTGGCCCCGAGCTCTTTTGCCTTCTCCAGGTTCAGGGATACGAATTTCCGGGAGAGTCCACGGCACTCCTCCAGGGCCTCCTCATCCCGCGCCTGGATCGCGGGACGGTAAAGGTAATTGCCGCAGCAGTACTCCCGGGAGAGGAAGGTGTAGGAAAGTCCACCCCTCTCCAACAACCGGGCCAGGGTGGATATGACCTCTGGGAGCAAGTACATTATCTGGCATCCGCTTATGATCACGTTTTCCGCCTCCCGGTCGAAAGGGAGTCCGTACTTCTCCAACACTTCCACCCTGGGAGGCAGCCCAGCAGCCGCGTTGCCCGTTTCCAGTATGTTCCTGACCATGTTCTTATCGATGAGCGGATTCATCTTTTCCATCCCTGCTTCAGGAATCCTGCGCTCCAGGCCAAAATCCCTTCAAGAACCGATTTCCCGAAAAAAAGGATATTCTCTGTCGGCCTCGCCGGCAAGCGGCTGCTCTTGGTCTTTTCAAGCAACCTCGCCCTTACTATGCGGTCATGGGCACAACCATGATACTCCCGTTATAATTCTCCCGAATGAGCTGTTTGTCATTAGCGGGCAACCATTGCCCTTAAGTTTAGCGTCCTTACCGAGGTCTTTACGTATGATAAAAAGGCGTTTTAAAGGGATAGGCCTCCCTCACAACGATCCAGCTTCGGCGGGTAATTGGGATAGCTTGGTCACGTCATAATGCTCTCGCTGGCCTATCCTCCGCGAATCGTAGCATTTCGTGGTGCCCGCTGACACCAGGACGAACGTTCTAAAGCGCTCGCCGGCCTATCCTCCGCAAAGGCTTAAATGCGCTAAATCTTTTCCATCTCCACCACACGGTCGGCAACCACCCCGAGCAGGGAGACATCGTGGCTTATGGCCAATACCCCCAGCCCCATCTCCCAGACCATTTCGAGTATGGCTTTCCATATCTGTGCCTGGGTCACCGCATCCAGCATGGTGGTTATCTCGTCGGCGATCAGGTACCTCGTTTCCGGCCTCAAAGCGCGGGCCAGGCATATCCTCTGCAACTCACCTCCCGACAACTCGTTGGGCCAACGGTTCAACCAAGAGGGGTCTATGCCGAGTAGTTCCATGGTTTCACTATCCACGCCCCGGGCTTCTTCAAGGATATCGAGTATCCGCCACCGTGGATTAACCGCCTTTTCGGGGTGCTGATGCACTAACTGGACAGGGTTGTAACACCCGCGCGGCAGGGGTGTACCGTCCAGCAGCACCACTCCTCCCTTGGGCTTTAAATAGCCCGCCATGATGCGGGCGAAGGTGGTCTTTCCCGATCCGCTCTCCCCCCGCAGGCCGACGATCTCCCCGGGATTGACAATCAGTGAAGCCCTTCGCAGCACCCATTCGCCGCGCCGGTAATAGAACGAGACTTCCCTGGCCTCAAGTGGCATGGTAACACCTCACCCATCCGCCACGGAGGTATTTTCTCACCGGCCTGGAGGCGTAACACTCGTCGGTGGCCATCTTGCACCGGGGTGCGTAAAGACAGCCCTCGGGAAGGTCATCCGGGGAGGGTTGATTCCCAGTAAAGGCACGGAACCCGTTTCCGGGCAGAGCACCCCACAAGGCTTTGGAATAGGGGTGGCGGAGACCGCTCCCGTCACCGCTGAAATCGACGGCCCTGGCCTCCTCAAGGGTGGTGCCTGCATAAAAGACGGCTACACGGTCGGCAAACTGCAACGCTTGTTCAAGATCGTGGGTGATGAGCATCACGGCCCGGCCTTCGTCGGCCAGTTCGCGTAGATGCCACAGGGCTTCTCTTGTGGTCGCCGCATCCATCCCCGGCGTGGGCTCGTCGGCGACTATCAGCCGGGCGCCCCCCAATGTAGCCGAGGCCACCAGCACACGCCTCGCCATCCCGCCGGAAAGCTGGAAGGGAAATTTCCTTTCCGTCCCTTCTGGTAAACGGTATCTCTTGAATGCCTTCCGCACCAATTCCTCCCTTTTTTCCTTTCTCTGCCTTATCGGAACCTGGGCACCGACTCGCATAAGGGGGTTGAGGAATTGTACCGATTGGGGCACGAAAGTTATCTCCAGTCCTCTCAGCTTCTCCAACCTCTCCGGAGTCAGCGGCTGCCCCTCGTACAGAATCTCACCGGATACGCGGGCATTGACTGGAAGAATCCCCAGGATGGCATGGGCCAGAAGGCTTTTCCCTGACCCGCTCTCTCCCACCACCGCCACCACCTCACCCCGGCTGATGGCCAGGTCCAATTCCAGGATGGGGGTGATCGTCCTCTGGTGAAGGCCCTTCGAATACTGAACGAAAGAGATGGATAGCTCCCTCACCTCCAGGAGACTCAAACCCCTTTCCTGGTTCAAGGGCTCGGAAGGTTTGTTTTCCAGTTCAAAGGCCGTATCCAAAGTCACCTCCCGTAGCCTACCTTCTGGGGGTTGGAGGCGCCCTCCTGCCTTACCCCCTTCCCCTTTTATCAACCTTCTCCTCCCTTGTCCTTGCTTACCTTCATCTGCTGTATGCGCAACACGTTGAACCCCATGTACCGCCTCCAATCCCGCTGTCTTAGACTGCAATGGCTACTCGTGGGCTGTATAGGGGTTGAGCAAGGCGCGCAGGTTGTCGCCCAAAGCGAAAATCACCCCCACCAGTAGAACCAACGCCAGCCCCGGCATGAGGGCAAGCCACCATTTCCCAGCCGACAGATAGCGCATGGCCTCGGAAAGAATGATGCCGACGGCCGGTCGATGCGGCGAGAGCCCGAAGCCCAGGAAGGTTATTGAGGCCTCGTGGAGTATGGCATGGGGCACGAGCATGACGAACCCCACGATGAGCTGGGGAACTAGGTGGGGAAGGTAGTGTTTCCTGGCTATCCACCATCGCGAACAGCCGAAATGGAGTGATGCCTGGATGTAATCCGACGTCCGCAGCTGGAGTACCTCCGCTCGTACCACGCGGGCCAGGCTCGGCCAGTGGGTAAGTGCGACCCCAATCACTACCGCCGTGGCCCCTCCTCCCAGGACGAAGGCGATAAGGATGAGAAAGACCAGGTGAGGGAGGCCTAGGAAAAAGTCCACCAGCCAGGAGACGATGGCATCGGCCAACCTTAACCCCGAGGCGGCCAGGATTCCTAGGACTAGGGCGATGGCAACGCTAGTACCCGCGGCCAAAACCCCGATGCCCATGCTCAACCTCAATCCCTTGATGGTACGTATCAGCATGTCCCTACCTAGCCAATCAGTACCGAAGGGATGTTCGAGAGTCGGAGGTATATCACGGGCCTCCAAATCGGTGGCCAGGCGTTCATCGCTGATCAGGTAGCTGGATACAACGACTAACAGAACAACTGAGGTCAGCAGGACGATTCCCATGAGCACGCGCTGCCTCCGATTGAACGAGGGAAGCCACGCGGAAGGCAGGGCTAACGTAATCCTACCTTCTTCGCCGCCAATCCGCCACCAATATCCACGGCGCAAATCGCTTTTACTATAGTCCTCCACCTTGCCCGGATGACTATTCGGCACGCGCATACGACAGCTCCTTGGAACTACCGGGCCTTAAAGACCTTATTCGGGGGTCGATCAACAGGTATGCGGCATCCGCCAGGAGGTTGCCGGCAAAAACGAACAAGGCACCAAAGATTACCGTTCCCAACAACAACGGCACGTCGCCGCGCAGCGCGGATTGCACCGTAGCCTGGCCGAGCCCCGGGTATGTGAATACCGTCTCCACGAGAACCGAACCGCCGAAAAGCTCCGAGAAGGATGCGAAAAGCAGTGAAACCGCCGGCAGGGCCACGTTCCGTGGTACGTGGCGCAGCAAGATGGAACGCTCGGACTCCCCCTTTGCCCGGGCGTAGAGGACGTATTCGCTACTCAAGGATTCCACCACCTTTTGGCGCGTGAACAGCGCAATGTTTGCCACCCCCAGCATGCTCAAGGTGACCGCTGGCAAGACCAGGTGATGCAACCGATCCAGGATGGACACCTTTGAAGACTCAACCCCTATGGGTACTGCCAGGCCAACGGGAGTCAAGCGCAACCACACGGAGAAGACGATGAGCATGAGCATGGCCAGCCAGAAGGCGGGGGTGGAGGCTATGGCATAGCAATACCAACGCACGGCCCGATCAACCATTCCCCCGGCCCGGGCCCCAGACAGCAAACCCGAAGCGAAGCCGATTATCCCAGATAGCGCCCATGCCGTGATCATCAGTAACAGGGAGTTCAAGAAACGTTCCCTTATAACCGAAAGTACAGGGCGCCGATACACCATGGAGGTCCCGAAATCGCCGCGCAGGATAGCCGAAAACCAACGGGCCAAGCGTACCGGGGCCGGGTCATTCAGCCCCCAGTACTCCTCTATTTGCTGCCTTTGCTCGGGGCTCACCAAGTTCATCTCCGCACCCACGTAAGCTTGCACTGGATCGATCGGCGATCGGCTCACCAGCCAGAAGGAAAAGAGCACCAGCGCGAGCAGGAGCATCAAGAGGCGCAGGGCGCGTCCCATAAATACGAGAAGTGCGCTCCTCATCGCTTGTCTTCTCCATGTTTCCGGGCGGCCATGGAGCCCGCCAACAATACATAGGCGGGCTCCAGTTGACTACACCTAATCATCAACCGATATTCCCGCTCGCCCTTAATCCCGCCACTTCCAGTACAGGATGTTCGCAGTTATCGGCCAACCGTGCCCATGCGGTTCTATGCGGTTCTTACCCGTGTCCAGCTTTTCATTCACGAAATAACAATGATCGATGTTGACCAGCCAAGCCCAAGGGGCATCGCCTCGCGCCGAAAGACCAGTTTGCCCGTCCCACTGCGCCTTCTTCCAATAATCCAGGGACTCTTCCTCGCCGAGTGCGGTCAGTGCCGCGTCCATGTACGCGTCCACGACCGCATTATGGTAAAAATTGGTATTATACCATTCCCGGCCCTTGTTCTTGCCATGGTACACGTTGTACATCTCCATGGGAGTGTGGCTGCCCCATCCGAAAAGAACGGCGTTGGAGTGCATGAGCCGCTCTATCTCGTCCCAGCTCTTTCCCTCCACCTTTATATCGATACCGATGGGCTTGATCATGTCCGCCACTGTCATGGCCAACGATTGCCTTGTCTGGTCGGAGGAAGGATAGATCAGGGTGAAGCTCGCCTTACGGCCGCCTTTTTCCATGATTCCGTCGCCGTCAGCGTCTTGCCACCCTCCCTCCTCCAGTATTCTTAAGGCACCTTCCGGGTCCGCGTCCTGAATAACCGTTTCCGGATTCCACCACGGTAAACGGTCACAGATGGTGTACGCCGGGGACCCATAGCCCTTGAGCACGCCCTCGACCAAGGCCCGGCGGTCAACAGCGACGTTTATAGCCTTACGGATGGCGATATCGTTGGTAACATCGTTTCCCACCGGGTTGCCCTCCTCGTCGACGGATCCAGCGGGCACACAGGGGAAACAGATCCCCCGGTTATCCACGCTCCTCACGGCAAGGAGCTTCATTCCGGAGACCTGGTTCTCGGCTAAGGTATGGGGAACAGCGGCCACGTCCACCTGCCCCGCCTGAGCCGCGGCGAAAGCCGCGTCCTCCTCGAGAAAGAGGAATGTGATCCTCTTGAAATAAGGCTTTTTTCCATAGTAATAGGGATTGTACTCCACGATCATCTGCTGGCCCCGGTCCCACTGTACGAGCTTGTAGGGGCCTGAGCCAACGGGATTGTAAGCGTAATTTTCGCCGTGGGCGTGCTTGGGGACAATGCCCATGGTGATAAGAAGGTTTATAAAAGTGGACATGGGTTGCTTGAGCACGAATTGCACCGTGTGCTCATCTAGAGCCTGCACCTTTTCAAGGACTGTCAGGTCCACGACCGATCCGCTCTTCGCTGCTGTCTCGAAGGTGTAGACCACGTCCTCCGCGGTTAGAGGCTGTCCGTCGGAGAACTTGACATCCTCGCGTATCTTCACCGTGTAAACCAGGCCATCATCGCTTATCTCGTAGTTGGTAGCCAAGTCGTTGACTATGTTCAGATCGTCGTCGCGGGCGAGTAACGTACTCTGGAAGAGAGGCGATCCGTAGCGGCCCCAGCCCGTGGTGGGGTCATAGCCCTCCTCCCTCTCTCCTCCCAAGGCGACCACGAGCTCCTCGCGTACAACCGCGCTCTCCGTGGTTTCCCTGTCCCCGCATCCACCAAAGAGTGGGGCGAGCAACAGGATCAGGGCGAAGACCGCTAAGACCTTTATCCCTTTCCCTCCACCGAAGTGCCCTTCTTCCCTCATCATCGTGCCCTCCTTTCCACGCTTAGCATGTCCCAAGAGACGGTCTTCTGCATTGCCTTACCAATGGACATGCCTTTTTCATGTACCAACCCGTTAGCTTAATACGCCAAGGGCATCGGTCTTGGCAGGGCAAATTCCTTTCTCTATTGCGTAAGGTTTTTATCAACCTTCAATCGAATCCGTTTTTAACTTGGCCCCGCAGCCAACCTCGTACCCTGACCGCATGTTCTTTTGAGCCTCCGCCACGAATTCACAACTTCACGAGTTCCCGATATTCCTGACCGAACTGCACAATCCCTCGAGCCGTCAAAAAGAAACCGCGAAGGTCCTGGGCCTTCGCGGCTCCCTTTTTCTATATGCAATTAACTTTAAAGGCTTGGCGTTTTCGCCTGCCTCCCACTGACCTTCACAGTCAGCACGTTTTTCAGTAAATTTTAACTTTCAACCACGTGACGGTCAAGGTTGAATTAGCTCATAATTCCACTTCATCGAATGGACTCCATGCTAAAAACAGAAAATATTCAATAAAGGATAAAAATGGGTGGCGCAAAGCAAATGCTGCTATAGGAAAACCCGCCGTAGTACCTCGAAAATAAACTTCCACCTGGGAAAACAGGTGGAGGGAGTCGGCCTATAAGCCGGATTCTGTACCCGGGATCCAAGCCCCGGGCGGTGGTCATCCATCTGGGACCGCCGTTACCGACGGCCTCGTGCGGCCTACCCGAGCCTCAAGCGCCGCGGGCCACGGCATCGGCTCCTACTTGGCCTTGCTCCGGGAGGGGTTTACCAAGCCGGCCCTGTCACCAGGACCGCTGGTGGGCTCTTACCCCACCTTTTCACCCTTGCCCCTGCCCCCGTGAGGAGGCGGTGGGCGGTTTCCCTTTCTGTGGCACTTTCCGTCGGGTCACCCCGCCTGGGCGTTACCCAGCTCCCTGCCCTGTGGAGTCCGGACTTTCCTCAGGCGCAACTTTCGCGCGCCCGCGACCACCCGGCCGGCTCCCTCCGATTCTCATTATATTCGACTTGGGCACACCGAAAAACGTTCCGTGAAGAGAGACGCCCAAGGTTGGGCCCGGAAGAGCGCCGGGGATCTCGGTTTGCGGACGCCCGCCCAAACGGCCTTTGTGAGTCGGGACTGCGAATCTTCCCCTCGGCCGTCGACGGGAGTGGCCCTTCATCCCTTAGGTCCCTTACCTCTCCCGGTATGCCGCTCGCCCCACGATCTTCATGGCACATGTCCACGTCCAGCCGAACCGTTCACCAATAAAACCCCTGCAAAACACCAAAGGAGAGACGGACTTGGTTCGCGAGCCCGCCGAGGTACCCGTGGAGTGAGGCGAGAAAAAAGGGCCGGAAATCCCGGCCCGGCCATATGTATCACCGGGATGCACCGGTATGCAAGTGCCTGCCTCGAACCCGGCTCCGAAATGCGGTAACCCTTACGCGTGGGGAAACCGGGGTGGGCCACTATCCCCTTTGTTTCTGCTCCTCCTCCTCGGCCATCTTGATGAACTCGGCCCAGTTCTCGGAGAGCTTGGCCTCTCCCTCGTAGCGGCCCATGGGGGTGATGACCGGCTTCGGCCCCGTGCCGTCCCATTCCTTGTCGGCAGGCTCGAAGCTGTGACCGGTGACCTTCCCCTCCTCGTCGAAGTGGAACCATACCTTCTGGGAGGGATTCTCCTCCGGCGAAAGGAAAGCCTTCATGGTGAAAAGGTGCTGCGTCTTCAAGTAATCCCTGACCGCGGACATCTCCCACCTCCTCGTGCGCCCGTCCGAGACCTGCCTTATACGTGCCTTTCCTTATTCTAATCTTGCCTTGGGATCCCTTCCAGCTACTTAAGGTAGGTAAAAACCCCAGCCTTTGGTGAAGGGGCTCCCGCATCCCGGTCACGGTTTTCAAGCCGGGCTCATAAAGGGACCATCCCGGCGGTCGCCATACTCCGGTTACCGGGAGGAAGACCGTCTTCTCCCGAGTTCGTTACCATCTCCCTCCGGATGGTCACTGGCGAGCCCGGGAATTTACGGCTGGCAGGCCTCGCATCCCACATAAAGGGCCGTTTCGTCGTTCCAGCGGGGCTCCACGGTATCCCTCACCTGCTCTCCCGTGGAGCCGGTAATAGGTGGCCGAATCC
>Ga0207433_10006057_pt1 | contig 21227 bp, 20 predicted proteins | sample YelNatPaOPGAMG01_FD_187559 | JGI IMG/M metagenome (GOLD analysis project Ga0207433, IMG submission 187559) | Hot spring thermophilic microbial communities from Obsidian Pool, Yellowstone National Park, USA - OP-RAMG-01 (SPAdes) (version 3) | ecosystem: Environmental > Aquatic > Thermal springs... | reverse complement strand
CCTCCCCCACTAACTCCATACACGTACCCACCGTGTAATTCCCTATCACTAACTCATCCCCATCCCGCACAAACCGTGACACCGCCTCCCGCGCCGTCATTACCTTGCCGTTATTGACCTCTGCCATGCCATTACTCTCCTTAATTTTAATCAGACCTCCAGATATTTTGCCCTTACTTCGGGGGCATTCTTAAATTCTTCAATGGTACCGGAATAACCTATGTGGGCCTTGCCCATGAGGTAAACCCGATTGGCCAGAGAAAGGGCTACCTTCAGGTTATGTTCCACAAGCAAAATAGAAACGCCGGCTTTATTTATTTCGGCGAGCATATCTCTAACCTCCTGGACCATGAGGGGGGCCAAACCTTCCGTCGGTTCGTCTACAAGGAGGAGACGGGGATTGCCCATGAGGGAGCGGGCAATGGTCAGCATCTGCTGCTCACCACCGGAGAGAAAACGTCCCTGGGAATTAGCCCGTTCTTTCAGCTTGGGAAAGTGGGCAAATACCCTTTCCATCGTCCAGGTGTAGGGATCGTTGGGGTCACCTTCTTTCCCTCCCTTTATACCCATCTTGAGATTTTCGATGACTGTGAGGGTAGGAAAAATGCGCCTTTCCTCCGGTACGTAACCAATTCCCTCCCTCGCCACCTTAAAGGGAGGAAGGCCTGTAACATCCTTTCCTTCAAAAATCACCTGCCCGGATTTAGGTCGGACAAGACCTATGATGGACTTCAGGGTAGTACTTTTTCCCATGCCGTTTCTGCCCAGAAGGGCTACTATTTCCCCTTTGTCTACCGCAAGCGATATTCCCCGCAGTACATGAACCGGGCCATAAAAGGTATTTAAATCTTTCACTTCCAGTTGCATTTTTCTCCCCCACCATTAAACTTCCAGATCACCCAAGTAGGCATCCTTTACATCTTGATTAGCACGAATCTCCTCCGGTTTTCCCGTAGCAATAATACGTCCGTAATGAAGGACGGAAATACGGTCTGCCAGAGAAAACACCACGTCCATATCATGTTCTATCAACACCACCGTTTTCCCTTTTGCTAAGCGTCGCACCAATTCCACCGCCGCATGGCTCTCATCCCTTGACATACCGGCGGTAAATTCATCCAGCATAATCAACTCGGGGTCGGTAGCAAAAGCAAGGGCTACCTCTAGAGCTCTCGTTTTCCCGTATGATAGGGCGCTGGCAGGAAGATCCCGCTCCTCGATAAGATTCACCCGCTTTAAAATCTCTTCCGTTTCCTCGGTTACTTCCCGCATATTTTCCACAAATCGAAGCAAATTAAACCTTATCTTCCGCTTTGAGAGGACGGCCAGCCTTACGTTTTGAAAGACCGTAAGGTTCATAAATATAGTGGTGATTTGGAAAGATCGGCCGATGCCCAACCTCGTGAGCTCATGGGGCTTTTTACCTGTTATATCCATCCCCTTAAACAAAACCTTGCCGCTGGAGGGTCTGTACGTCCCCGTCACGCAATTGAAGAGAGTCGTCTTTCCTGCTCCGTTGGGACCAATTATGGCATGTATTTCGCCGGCCGTAATCTGCAGATTAACACCGAAGAGAACCTTTAATCCGCTGAAATCGTGATGAAGATCTTTTATTTCCAGGATATTCATTGCTCATTGCCCCCGTTTTGCCTGAAGCATCTGCCATCTCATCTTAAGTAAAGCAAGAAAACCCGCAAACCCCCTGGGGGCATACATGATGACGAGAATCATAACAACCCCCGTAACCAGTTCTACCTGCTCCGTAAAACGGATGGTAATCTCTTCCAAAATTTGGAAGATGGCCGTACCCCAGATGGGTCCAAAGAAACTACCAATTCCTCCTATCAGTGTGGCGGTGATGGCCGTAAAGGAAACGAGCACATTGAGAGAACCATCGGCGGAAACCAGATTGTGAAACAACCCGTAAACGGAGCCTGCCACTCCGGCGAAGAGGGCAGAGGCAACATAAATCACCGCTTTAGACTGGGGAACCTTAAAGCCCAGATAATCGATTCTTTTGGCATTATCTCGAATTCCTATCTGAATCTGACCAAAGGGTGTCTTCGTGAAAAACCACATCAACCAAGTACTGATTCCCAGTATGAATAGGGCGAAGTAGTAAAAATTCAAAGGATTATTCTTTAAAGGAAGGGAAACCAACCCAAACAGGGAAAAATCCGGGATGGGGAAATTCCCTATCCCATCTTCGCCCCCCGTTATGTTTCTCAGTTTCAAAGCGAGTACGTACATTAGCTGACCGAAAGCTAAGTGAACCATGGCAAAAGCCGTTCCCGTTACCCTCACCACCACGGGACACAAAATTATGGCGAGTATTACCGCCCCCATTACCCCTATGCCAATCGCGGAAAAGAGAGAGATGCCTTCAATATGGCGCAGGGCTAAGGCCGTTCCGTATCCGCTAATCCCGAAAAAAATAGCATGCCCGAAACTCAAAAGCCCCGTAAATCCCAGAAGCATGTTAAAGGAAAGGGAAAAGACGGCAAAAACCATAAAGGTAACAAACAAATTAACATAATACATGCCGAAGAACTTCGGATAACCAAGCAGAAATGCGGCAAGTATCACCCACAGAAAAATTTTTATCACCTTCTTTTCTCTCATTCTTCCACCCCAAACAATCCATGCGGACGTATTATCAAAACGAGGGCCATAAACCCTACCATAAGCACCGGTGCGAGCTGGGAGACAAATTGAATGCCAAAGGAACTGAGCAACCCCATAATGAGGGCCACGATGAAGGCCCCACTTAAGCTTCCCAGTCCCCCTGTCACAACTACGACAAAGGCATCCATTCCTACCTGATCAGCAAGACCCGGGAAGACGGTAAGAATGGGCGCAATCGCCACCCCTGCTACGCCGGCAAGCCAGCACCCAATCCCGAATACCGTCATGAAAACCAAAGGGATATTAATCCCGAGGGCATTAACCATGTCCCGGTCAGAAACGGCGGCCCGTACAATCATCCCGAGCCTCGTCTTATAGAGGACCAAAATCATGAGGATAAGCACCAAAAGGGATAGGCCTATCACAAACAGCCGGTATAGCGGATACTCGAGACCGAAAACCCTCACCAATCCCTGGAGCGACTCAGGAACAGGAATGGGTAGACTCTCCGTACCCCAGAAGAACTTTACCCCCGCGAGAATCACGAGAGAAATACCCACCGTAAGCATAAGCTCTCCCAAATGACCAAAGGCATGCATGCGCCTCAAAAAAACGCGCTCCACAATAATTCCGAAAAAGGCCGTTCCTATGGGGGCAAGAAGAAGAGATAGCCAGAAATTGCCCGTCATCGTTAGCACCTGATAGCAAAAGTATCCGGATAGCATAAAGAAAGAGGCATGGGCTAAGTTCAACACCCCCATCATCCCGAAGATGATGTTAAGTCCCGAAGCGATGAGAAACAGGATCATGCCGTAGGCAAGCCCATGAATCGCCTGGGAGACATACATTGCAGTTGTTGCTTCCATTTTTCCCTTCCTAAAGGTTTATTGTTTTCGCAAAGTCAAAAGATGACTGGTCAGAAGTTTTATAAAAGGCTTCCGAAAAATCTCTTACTTCTCACTTATCCACACCATCTGTTAAAGCATGGAGAAGCCAACCCACCACCCCCTTCTTTTTACCGATTGCCTACGTAACGGATTTCATTACGATGAAACGGCAGTCTATTTTAAAAACTCACACTCACATTTTTGCTCCCATAAAGACAATTTCCTTATACAAAATTAAGTCATATCCGTCAATAAATCGGAAGTGTTTCATAAAAATATTTGTTTCACAGTAAAACATCGCTTGTTTTAAGAATTTTTTTCTCCCCCGAAGAGGCCTAATCACATGTATCTACAGCGGATTCAATTAATGCCTCTTCAAAAAGGGCCATACCCTCTTCTAACTCATTTTGATTAACGATAAGGGCAGGGAAAACACGTATGATCTTGTTTTGAATGAAGTTTAAAATGAGGCCCTTTTTCAGGGAAGAGTTAAAGACAGCCGCTGCTATCTCCGGCCGACTCATCTCAATGGCGGCCAGTAGGCCTCGTCCACGGACATCCTTGATTGCAAACGGATATCTTTTTTGGATGGCCCTAAGGCGAGAGAACAGGATAAAGCCCATTTCCTCCACGTGAGAAGGGATGTCCTGCTCGAGCAGGTAGTGGATGACGGCTTCGGCCACGGCACACCCCAGGGGATTGCCCGCATATGTGCCCCCATGATCGCCCGGACTTAGCTTTTCTGCTATTTCTTCCGTTATGGCAAAAGCGGCAAAGGGAAAGCCACCTGCGATACCTTTGCCCATGGTCAAAAAGTCCATCTTCGTATCCAGCTCTGAGGAAACAAAAAAGGGGCCTGTGCGGCAAAATCCTGTTTGAACTTCGTCGATAATGAACAGTGCTCCATGTTGGAGGCACAAATCTGACACCATAAGGAGATAAGAGGGCGGAGGGACTATTACCCCTCCCTCCCCTAAGATGGGCTCCAAAATGACGGCGGCAACCTGTTTATCTATGGCTGCTTCTATTTCCTTCTCATCCCCGTAGTTAACCGTGCGATGTATCTGAGCCGGGGTCGGAGAGGTGCTAATCATCCTGCCATGGAACCCCTCGCGGGCAGATACTACGAAGGGACGGCCTGTTATCTTCCGTGCCAGTTTTATTGCCGCATCGTTAGCTTCGGAACCACTCGTACAAAAAAAGGTCCTCTTCAATCCCCTGGGGAGGACCTGGGTCATCAAGTCAAGCAACCGTGCACGGGTGGGATTGCAAACCAGGGAGGCGTTGGGTGTTTGCCAGATTTTATGTGCCTGCTTTAAGAGGGCTTCGAGGAGCACAGGATGGGCATGCCCCAGAGCCGTAACCCCCCAGCCGGACGTGAAATCAAGGTACCTTCGCCCCTCTTCATCCCATACGTATAGACCCTCCCCACGCTCGATAGAAAGGGGCAGTTTACGGAAAAAAGGCGGGCTCAGGCTGTTTTCAAGAAAGAAAGTATTCATGGGTTCTTGCCGACCATACCCCTTTTCTCCATTTCTTCTTCTCTCAGGACCTTACGGAGAATCTTTCCCGCCGCCGACTGGGGTAGTGAATTTCTAAATTCTATCTCTCTCGGCACCTTGTAAGGGGCCAGGTGCTCTTTGCAGAAAGCAATGATTTCTTCTGCAGTTATCTCCACCCCTTCCTGTGGAACGATGAAGGCCTTCACCGTTTCACCCCGGTAAGGGTCAGGGATACCAACCGTCACCGCCTCTTTCACCTTCGGATGCCGATAGAGAACCTCGTCTATCTCTCGAGGATAAACGTTGAATCCACCGGCAATAATCATATCTTTTTTGCGATCCACAATAAAGAGGAATCCGTCTTCGTCCTGAACCACGATATCGCCTGTATGCAACCAGCCGTCTTTCAGTACTTCCGCGGTTTCTTCTGGATTATTCCAGTATCCCATCATTACAGAGGGCCCTTTAATGAGGAGTTCACCGGGTTGTCCCCTCGGGACTTCCGTTTTTCCATCGGAGATATCCACGATCCGTATATCATTATCCGGTGCGGGTAGGCCAATGCTTCCGGGTTTTTTCTTACCGAGGATAGGATTGACAATACCGAGGCTCGCCGTTTCGCTCATACCCCAGGCTTCCGTTACGAAGACCCCCATATCCCTGAGGCGCTCAATTAACTCTACCGGGCAGGGCGCTGCCCCCGTGTTTATTACATGTACCTTTCTCCCCAGATTCACCTCCTTTATCCGGGGGTGGTTCACAAGGGCCGTCAGCATAGTGGGGACTGCGGGGAAATAGGTGATTTCGTCAACCTCTATCAGTAATTCTATTACCTCATCTACCTGAAAGCGGGGAACCAAAATCTGGCTGACACAGTTAAAGAGAGACCAGTTGGCAACGAGATTTCCATATACATGGTAAAGGGGAAGAATGATTAGGGATTTTCTTCTTTCCGGGGGGATAAACTGCAGGATGGGATACATCCGCGGAGATGTTTGCATGACGGCGGCAATCATGTTGGCATGACTCAAAACCGCCCCTTTCGGTACCCCTGTGGTACCTCCGGTAAATTGAATGATAGCGGGGTCTGTTGTCTCCACCTGGACGCGCGGACGTTTTGGCTCTATGTTTTGGGCAAGAAGGTCGCTGAATTTAATCCAGCCTGCCCCAAGGTCACAGGAGATTTTCATCTCTCTCTTTTTGGAATATAGATGCCGATTAGTTACAATCACGTTTTTAATACCACCTTCGTGCCCCATAGCACGGATTCTGTCGGCCGTATCATCAAGGGTAAAGACGGTTGTGAGGCCAGTCGTTTTGACCATCGTTAATAATTCATCATGGGTATAGGCGGGGTTCAAGCCTATGACAATCGCACCCACCATCAGTGATGCATAATACGCAATCAGGTACTGGGGACAATTGGGGAGATGGATCCCCACACGATCCCCCTTCTTTACCCCCAGCCCCTCCAGGGCATTTGCCATCTGAAGGGACTGCATACGCAAATCAAAAAAAGAGAACTCGGCACCTTCATAAATGGCTGCTGCCTTGTCCGGCAGTACATTTGCGGGAATCTGCAAAAGTTCAGGAATCGTTATGTGAGGGTAACGAATCGTGGTGGGCATATTGTAATCATAATAACGTTGCCAGAATTTCTCTTCCATGCCTTCCCCCTCCCGGGCCAAAAATTTTGCTATTTATATACGTTCCCTGCCTCTGCATCAACGAGAAATATCTCTTGACAAATCTTATTAATCAGAATAAGCAGCAATATCAGATTTGATGGAGTTCAAACATGGCGCAAAACTGCAAAGCGGGTGCATGCCGCATTGAAGCCCTCGTGGCAATTGATGACCGGGGACAGATGGTCATACCAAAGGAAACGCGGGACCGGATGCGCATAGAGGCCGGTGAAAAGCTGGCCCTGGTCACTTGGGAAAAAGAGGGAAAAGTCTGTTGCATAACCCTTATCCCTGCCTCGGAGCTGGCCATGGGAATCCAGACCTTCATAAGTTCCGTTATTACGGAGGCAACGGCACAACCCCCCCAGAAGGAGGAAAAGAAATGAAAGAAGAAACGATTAAGAAGCTGGTAAAAAGAGAATACGGGAAGATCGCCCAGAATTCCCTCTCCCGCACCCTGCCTTGCGTTTCCTGCTGTACCACGTTAAGCAAAGAGATTGGATACAGGGAAGAGGATCTGACCTCTGCCCCACAGGGCGCCAACCTGGGATTGGGATGCGGTAATCCCGTGGCCATTGCTTCATTAAAAGAGGGAGACACCGTAGTCGATCTCGGTTGCGGTGCTGGCTTTGATTGCTTCTTGGCCGCCAAAGCTGTGGGGGAAAATGGCAGGGTAATTGGGGTAGACATGACCTTAGAGATGATTGAAAAGGCAAGAGAAAACGCCCGCAAAGGAAATTATCCACAGGTGGAATTCCGCCTGGGGGAAATAGAAAGCCTGCCAATAGGGGACAATACGGCCGATGTCGTAATCTCAAATTGCGTCATCAACCTTTCCCCGAACAAAGAAAAGGCTTTTGCCGAAGCTTTCCGCATCCTTAAACCATCGGGACAACTGCACGTGTCTGACCTCGTCTTAAATGGAAATCTACCCACCTCTATTAAGGGATCCATCGAGGCCTACATCGGCTGCGTTGCCGGTGCAGTCAAAAAGGAGGCCTACCTCGCAGCTATAAAGAAGGCGGGCTTTGAGAACATCCTTATCGTAAAGGAGCTAAGCTACCCCCTCCATAAAATACTTTCATCTTTCGCCTCTTCCGACATAATCGGAGAGGAGCTACAAATTACGAGCATCCACATTTCAGCGCAAAAACCCTGAAATGGTGCATCAAACCGATTTTTATTGATAATGAAACCATTTTCCTATAGGATGCCCTCCCATGAAGGTGGTCCTGGCCGGTTTTAATGTTGATTTAGGAGCGATCGCACCTTGCGGGGAGGGTGAGCTAACACCAGAGACTATCGCCGCCGCCTATGCCCGGATAAGCCGGAGTCCGCTTTCGGTCGATGAACTTAGAAAGATTGCCCGGAAGGATGTCGAAAAAGCACGACAATCCAACGAAAAAATTGTTTTCGAAATGGGTCACAGTTCCATTGCAGAACACGCGATCTTTAATATAGATATCATGGGCATTTCCCGGCTTCTGGTGGAAGAGGTTGAAAAATTTCGTCTCGTTTCCTTCACCGAAAAATCTCAACGTTACTGTCTGTTCCAGGATGATTTCACCCTTCCCGATGAGCTGAAAAACCATGCCCTCTCAGACCTTTTTTTGTCAATCATCCGCCAACAACAGCACTTCTACCGGGTGGCATACGAGCGTCTAAAATCCATTTTAACCTCTGAAAAAGGTAGCTATCTATCTCCCACCGATGACAACCTGGCCAAAGAGGATGCCCGATATGCCATTTCTCTGGCCACCCACACCCAGCTCGGGATGACCATAAACGCGAGAAACCTGGAATTGATGATACGGCGCCTGGCTGCCCATCCCCTGAAGGAGGCCCGCACTTTGAGCCAGGCCCTCTTTGAAACCGTACATCCCATCGCCCCGTCCCTTATCCGCTATACAAAGCCCACGGACTACGATGTCGCCTATCACGACTTACCGGAGATAAAAGGGGCACCTTCATCCGATTTTAAGGCGGTTGAGCTAATCTGGTTTACGCCCGAAGCAGACACCAGGCTTGTCGCTGCCCTCCTTTACCGGTCAGGGGGAGGGAAAGGTTTTGACGAATGTCTCCTCGAGGCAAAACAACTCCCGAAGGAAAGGAAAAGGGAGATCGTTAAAGAATCCCTCCGCCATCTTCAGCCTTACGATCAGGTGCGTCGGGAATTCGAAATAGTTGACCTCGTATACGACTTAACGGTAAGTGCCACCTGCTTTGCTCAGCTTAAGAGGCATCGCATGGCTACCATTCTGGCTCAGGCTTATAACCCGGATTTGGGCATTACCATACCTCCCCGCATGCTCAGGGCAGGCCTGGCGGAGGATTTCAAAAAACTCATAGAAACCACAAACGAAAGCTACCGCCGATTAATCAGGGAAGTACCTCCGGCAGCCCCCTATATCCTTACAAACGCCCATCGACGCAAACTCGTTTTGAAGGTGAACGCCCGAGAACTTTACCACATATCAAGGCTCAGATTAGACCGCCATGCCCAGTGGGACATCCGCTCCATCGTCCAGGAGATGGTACACGAAGCGCAAAGAGTGATGCCTCTCACCTTGCTTCTTGCCGGCGGTCGGAACACATACGAAGAAAATTACCAGACCATATTTTCACCAAAGGAGGAAAAATCTCAATGAAAGATGCCGTAATCGTATCTGCATGCCGGACAGCTATCGGCAGTTTTGGTGGTTCCCTGAGGGATATACCCCTAGCCCATTTAGGGGCCGTGGTAATGAAAGAAGCGATTAAACGTGCCGGCATCGATCCCGCCATGATCGATGATGTCCGTTTTGGTTGCTGTCGGGAACCCAGCGATAGTCTAAACACCACCCGAGTATCCGCCCTCCTCGCCGGAATCCCGGAAACCGTGCCTGCCGTGACCATAAACCGCGTCTGTATCTCCGGGATGGAAGCAGTTGTCTCGGGGCTGGCGATGATTCAGGCAGGGATAGCAGATTGTATTCTCGCGGGGGGTATGGAACATATGTCCGGTATTTCCTACTCTATCCCTACTGCCCGATGGGGATGCCGGCTCCAAGACCAAGTGCTGGTAGACGACCTCATACACGCCCTTCACGCAGGCTCACACATCCTACCAGGTCTCGAACAGGGCCCTATTAAAGATGGCCCTATTGTAGATCTCTTCCGGGGGAAACCTTACATCATGGGGGTTACGGCAGAACTGGTAGCTTACAAGTATAACCTTTCCCGGGAAGAGATCGATGAAGTAGCCTTAAGGAGCCATAATAACGCCGAAAGGGCAACAAAAGAAGGTGAATTCATGGAAGAAATCGTCCCAGTACCGGTCCCTCAAAAGAAAGGACAGCCACCTAAAATCTTTGACCGGGATGAACATTTTCGCCCCGGCCTTACGATGGAAGCCCTGGCAGCTTTACCACCCGCCTTCATCCCCAAAATAGGCAAGGTTACGGCGGGCAATGCCTCGGGAATAAACGATGGGGCGAGTGCCATGGTCCTCATGTCGGAAGAAAAGGCGCGGGAATTAGGTATAAAACCCATCGCGCGAATCCGGGCGGTTGGACGCGGGGCTTGCCATCCTTCTGTGATGGGTTTAAGTCCCGTGCCCGCAGTGAGAGATTTACTCCATCGCTCGGGGCTAAAGCTTGCAGACTTCGAACTCATAGAGTTAAACGAAGCCTTTGCCGCCCAGTATCTCGCCTGCGAGAAGGAGCTGGGGTTGAATAGAGAAATAACAAATGTAAACGGCTCCGGTGTCGGTTTGGGGCATCCAGTAGGTTCAACGGGTTGCCGGATCATGGTCACCCTAATCCACGCCATGAAAAAGAGGGGAAAAACGCTGGGTCTCGCAACCCTTTGCGGCGGCGGTGGGGTCTCTTTGGCCACGGCAATTGAGATGATATAGGCCCTTAAAAACGAGGAGAGATGGAGAAACGCCCCGTTATCGGCCTCAACGTATCGTTAGCCCATGAAGGTGACACTTTAAAAATCCATGCCCCCCTGTCATATGCAGAAGCTATCGCCCGCGCAGGGGGGCTTCCCCTTTTCGTACCCTCGGTAGAAGATTTCAGTCTCATACCAGAACTGGTGAGACATCTCGATGGCGCCATCTTCATCGGGGGCAAAGACTATCTCCCCTCCCATTACGGAGGTGCTGATCAGTTCCCGGAGGAACTCGTTCACCCCTTAAAGGATAGATTCGACTTCGCCTGGGGGAAGTACATTATGCAGCGTACTTCCCTTCCCGTCCTCGGCATCTGCGGTGGGATGCAGCTTATGGCTTTAATTCAAGGAGGGACACTGATCCAGGATATCGAAAGGGACTGGACCCTTCACCCCCCTCTTCCCCATAACGAGGAAAACCGTGCATATCGCCATCTCGTCTCGGTCGAGGAAGGGTCCCTCTTGGCCAAAATCATAGGAAACGGAGAAGGGTTTATTTTTAGCACCAATTCACACCATCATCAGGCCGTTCATCCTCAAAAAACTGGAATTGACCTATACCCAGTAGCGAAAACTGAAGACGGTATTGTAGAGGCTATTGCCCCCACGTTGGATTCCCCTTGGGCAAAGGAAGAACGCTTTCTAATAGGCGTCCAGTGGCATCCCGAAAGACTCTGGGAGGAAGAGAGACATCGCCTCCTCTTTATCCGTCTCGTGGAGGCGGCGCTCGCGTTTCGCCAAAGTCGATCATGACTTTCCTTCGCGCTCTTAACCCCTATTTCAACAAGAGAATGCTCCTTATGCTCATCCTGGGATTCTCTTCGGGATTACCCCTTGCCCTAACGGGCTCTACCCTGGCTGCATGGATGGTAGATTACGGGGTAAGCCTCCAAACTATTGGCATCTTTGCCCTAACCGGCCTTCCCTATGCCCTCAAATTCCTATGGTCGCCCCTTATGGATCGTTTTACACCGAACCGACTGGGACGCCGGCGGGGGTGGATAGTCATTACGCAATTGGCCCTAATCGTGGCCATTGTCGGTTTAGGATTCCTCAACCCCAATACAAAACCTTGGCTTACAGCCATTTTCAGCCTGTCTATTGCCTTTTTCAGCGCCAGTCAGGACATAGCCCTTGACGCTTACCGCACCGAGTTCCTCTTGCCCGAAGAGAGAGGAACGGGAAGCGGGGTTTGGATTATGGGGTACCGCCTGGCCCTCCTGGTAAGTGGCGCCCTCGCTCTGATCCTCTCCGATCATATACCCTGGGCTACAGTCTTTGCCTTGGTAGCCTCCTGTCTTTTTCTCGGTATGGTGGCTGTGATCCTTGCCCCGGAACCTGAAATAAGCGCAAAAGCAATTCAAATATCTATCGATTTCAGAACTTCCGTTGTCATGCCTTTTACCGACTTATTACGGAGGCATAAGGCAGGCCTTATCCTCCTTTTCATAGCCCTGTACAAGATAGGAGATGTGGCGGCCGCTCAGATGACAACTCCTTACATCCTGCAACACCTTGGCTTTTCCCGCACGGAGCTGGGTACTATCCTGAAAGGTTTCGGCCTTATGGCCACTATTGCGGGAGGGCTGCTGGGGGGAATCCTACTTAGGTACTGGACACTCAAAAGGGCCCTCTTCGTTTTCGGTACCCTTCAAGGCATCTCTACCCTCGGTTTCATCACCCTGGAAATTACGGGCCGCGAAATCTGGGCTTTAAGTGTGGTGATCGGCGTGGAGAACTTGACGGGAGGTATGGGCACGGCTGCCTACATGACCCTTTTTATGACCCTGTGCAATGTAAGATTCACGGCCACACAGTATGCTTTTTTAAGTAGCATCATGGCTTTGAGCCGTTATATCACCGGTGCCCCTACCGGTTTTCTCGTAGCGGCAGTGGGTTGGAGCTGGTTCTTCTTTCTCTGCGCCCTCGCCGCCATCCCTTCTCTCGTTATCCTTCACCATTACGAAAAATGGCAGATAGAACCATGACAATTTACTTGCCCCGCCGAAATTCATATTCTAAAGAAAAATCGTGATGAGACTGCTCCGCCGACTCTATGACTGGATGCTACACTGGGCAGACACGCCCTATGGGGCACCTGCTCTCTTTTGCATCTCCTTCGCTGAGGCATCTTTTTTCCCCATCCCACCTGACCCGCTTCTCATCGCTCTCGTTCTTGGCAGTCAGAGGAAGGCCTTTCACCTTGCCCTCACTTGTACTTTAGGCTCCGTAAGTGGGGCTATTTTCGGATATTTAATTGGATACCTAGCGTGGTGGTCCGCTCCAGGTCAATTTTCCCCCATTGCAGGGTTTTTCTTCCGCCACATTCCGGGATTCTCTATCCCCCTTTTTCGAGAGATCCAGGGCGCGTTTGAAGAGTGGAACTTTTGGGTAGTCTTCACGGCCGGTTTTACGCCTATTCCCTACAAAGTTTTCACCATCGCGGGGGGTGCCTTTGCCATCAATTTCCCCATGTTTCTTATTGCCTCTTTTATAAGTCGGGGGGCACGGTTCTTTCTCGTCTCCGCCCTTATCTGGCGTTTCGGGTCACCTATTACCGCCTTCATCGACCGATACTTTAACCTCCTCGCCATTCTTTTTACCCTTCTGCTCATCGGGGGATTTATCGCGCTTCGCTATTTTTTATAAAGAGCACAAATACGCGGGGCCAGTATTTACCGGTAACAAAGACGCGTTTGGTCTTCGGATCGTAAGCAATTCCATTGGTCACATCCACCTTCTTTTTATTGATTAATGAAAGGAGGGGACAAACATCTATCTCTCCTACAACTTTTCCCGAAGCAGGGTCTATGCGGACGATGCGATCGGTAGGCCATACATTCGCAAAAATGTAACCATCGATGAACTCAAGCTCATTTAAGCCATAGACAGGTGTTTCTCCCTCCATCACCGGTCTGCGTGAAACCTCCTGGAAGTCTCGTGGATCCCAGAAGCGGAGTACATTAGATCCATCACTCACGATGAGATGGCGGCCATCATACGTGATTCCCCACCCTTCATGGTTATAGTTAAAAGTTTTTAACCGCCGGAAGGTTTTTTTATCGTACACGATGCCCACCTTAGAACGCCAGGTAAGCTGAATAACCTTATCCCCCAGTACGGTTACCCCCTCTCCAAACCACCCACCTGGTAGCAAGCTCATCTTTTTTATCTCACCCGTCTCGGCCGCCACCATCCTCAAAGAAGAACTTCCATATAGACCCGTGCCTTCGTAAAAGATGCCCCCCTCGAAAAAGAGCCCCTGGGTGAAGGCCCGTGCATCGTGGGGATAGGAACCTATAACCTGAAAGGGTATATCCCTTTTACCCCCCTCTCCCGCAAGGCATAGAAACGCAGAAAGCTCGATGAGAATCAGGCATAAAACAAATTGAATTTGCAAAACCCATTTTATTTTATTATAAGATGCGACATGGAAAAACATCATAAATTTTCCCTGTGGTATGTCCTTATTGGTATCTGGATTGTGCTAATCATCCAGAGTTACATATCCGCCCTGCTGGCAATTCAGGTTATACCTTATAGCCAGTTCCTTTCCCTTCTTAAAAGTGGCAAGATAACAGAAATTGCCGTTTCTGCCAATCAAATCCAGGGGAAAATGAAAACGGATAGTGGAGAGATAAAATCTTTCCGGACTATTCGTGTTGACCAGGAATTGTCCACCATGCTGGAGAAATATCCGGTGGTATTTAAGGGGGAAATTGAATCCACTTTCTTGAAAGATCTCTTTTCATGGCTTTTGCCTCTTTTTCTCTTCTTCGGTGTCTGGTATTTTCTAATGAAGAGATTTAACACCCGTCAGGCGGGATTTCTGCAACTAGGGAAAAGCAAGGCCCGTATTTACATGCAAGACGAGCTTAATGTCACCTTTGACGACGTAGCCGGGGTGGACGAAGCCAAGCAGGAACTCGTAGAGATAATTGAATACTTAAAAAATCCTGAAAAGTTCGCCTCCTTGGGAGGGAGGATACCCAAGGGCATTCTCCTTGTGGGTCCTCCCGGGACGGGAAAGACCTTGCTGGCCAAAGCGGTGGCAGGGGAAAGTGGCGTTCCTTTTTTCAGCATGAGTGGCTCCGAGTTTGTGGAGATGTTTGTCGGCATGGGCGCGGCAAGGGTGAGGGATCTCTTTGACCAGGCCAAACAGAAGGCCCCCTGTATCATCTTCATTGATGAGCTTGATGCCTTAGGAAAGGCGAGAGGATTTGGGGTAACATCGGGACATGATGAGCGGGAACAGACCCTAAACCAGCTCCTCGTAGAAATGGATGGATTTGATTCTCGAACCGGTGTCATCATCATGGCGGCCACAAACAGACCCGAAATTCTTGATCCTGCCCTACTGAGACCTGGGCGCTTTGATCGCCACGTTTTAGTTGACCGACCGGACAAAAAAGGGCGCATGGACATCCTTAAGGTTCATCTGAAAAAAATTAAGATTGGGCCAGATGTGGATATCGAAAAACTCGCCAACATGACCCCTGGAATGGTAGGGGCAGATTTGGCCAATTTAGTAAACGAAGCAGCCCTTCTGGCCGTTCGTCACAACAAAAATCAGGTAGAAATGGCTGAATTTGAAGAGGCGGTAGAAAGAATAATCGCGGGACTGGAAAAGAAAAATCGCCTCATCAGCAAAGCAGAGAGGGAAATAGTTGCCTACCATGAAATGGGACACGCCATTGTCGCCCTCTCTTTGCCAGGTACCGACCCGGTGCAGAAGATTTCCATCATACCCAGGGGTATCGCTGCCTTAGGTTATACCATCCAAGTCCCGACGGAAGACCGGTTCCTCATGAAGAAAACAGAGTTGTTGAATAAAATCGCCTCTCTATTAGGGGGAAGGGCGGCGGAAGAGATAATGTTTGGAGATATTTCTACCGGTGCCCACAATGACCTCTCAAGGGCAACGGACATCGCTCGCAGCATGATAAAGGAATACGGCATGAGCAAGGAGCTGGGACAGGTATACTTTGCAGATGATAAGCGTCCCTATTTTCTCGACGTTTCGGGAGTTTCCAGCCGCGGCGACTACAGTGAAGCGACGGCAGAAATGATTGACCGGGAAATTAGGGAAATCATAGATGAACAGTACAAAAGGGCAAAAGACATTTTGCTCGCCCGTAAAGAGGCCCTCATAAAAGGCGCGAAATTACTCTTAGAGAAGGAAAAACTGGAAGGAGATGAGATAAGGGCTATTTTGCAAAATTCACCATCTCTTTAAGGATGGCGCGATTTGACATATCCCTTGACAACTTTACTCTTTTAGGATAGGAGCACGACCTACATGTTTACTATCTCGAAGTAAGGAGGATTAAAAAAGGGTGGCGCACAGCAAATCGGCAATAAAAAGGGCGAGACAAAACGAAAAGAGACGATTAAGAAATAAGTCTATTAAAACTGGGCTAAAGACGGCTATAAAGAAAGTACTGGCGAACGTGGAATTAAACAATTACGCAGACGCGAAAGAAGCTCTGAAAGTGGCTATTTCCAAAATTAGCAAAGCCGCGGCAAAAGGGGTCTTACATAAACGCAATGCATCTCGGAACATATCCCGCCTAACGAAAAAGGTAAACACCCTCCAATCTACTACAGCCAATTAATATTTCGCAGATACACGCCCATAGACTTGCTCCGCCAGGTCCGTGGCGAGTTTTATCAGGGCCAGGCGCCTTGCCTCTTCCGTGCTGTTAACGTCCCTTACCGCGTAATCCTGTTGAGCCATTAGCTTTTTCTGTTCCCACAGGACCTTTCCCGTCCGGCGGTCCTTTAATACGAGATCCATCACCAAAGTAACCTTCTCCTCCGCCGCCAGATTACCCAATTTGTAAGATAGGGGTACCGTATAAACATTGATCACCCGACCTGAGAGAACCACATCCGCTTTTTCTTCTTCTGTAACTACAGTGAAACTCGTTGTCTTCATGAACCAATCCATCAGGGCATTTCTTATGTAATTTTCAACATAAGCTTCCCGGCTCCTATTATCTATGGGACTTACATAAATGGAGGCCACCTTCTTTTCCACCCCCACCCCTTCGCCGGCAAAGCGATAGCCGCACCCGACCAGGAGGATAATGAGAAAATAAACCATCACCCTGAGGAAAAACAGCTTTTTATCCATCAATCCTCTTTCACCACGATGTTTACCAGTCGTTTTGGCACATAGACTTCCTTCAAAATTTTCTTGCCCGCTATTAACCGCTGAATTTTCTCGTCCTCTTTTGCCATAATTTTTATTTGCTCCTCCTCTTCATCGGCCATTACAGAAATCCGGCTCCTTAGCTTACCGTTAACCTGCACGACAATGGTAATGCGCTCCTCGCTTGCCACAGTCTTATCGTAGGAGGGCCACGGGGCATCCAGGATAGGGGTCTCGTGACCTAAGAGAGACCAGAGCTCAGAGCTAAAATGCGGCACAATGGGATTGAGTAGGAGAAGGATGGCTTCCAAAGTTTCCCTCACCACGGAGAGCGCCGCTATATCACCATCGGCAGGCCTCGGAAGCAGGTAAAGGGTATTTACGAGCTCCATAATAGCGCTTATCGCCGTGTTGAAGTGGAACCGATCCTCTATATCATGGGTTACTTTCATTATCGTCTGATGGGTCTTCTTCCGGAGGGCTCTTAGCTCTTCTGACAATTCCCCTTCTCCGGTAAAAGCCTCTATGCCCTTTATCGCCTCCTGGTAGTCGATAAATATCCTCCACGTGCGATTCAAAAAGCGGAAGGCCCCCTCTACACCCTGGTCACTCCATTCTAGGTCCTTTTCTGGGGGGGCTGCAAAGAGGCAGAACATCCTCACGGTATCTGCCCCATACCGCTGGATGAGATAGTCTGGATCCACCACATTTTTGAGGGATTTGGACATTTTTTCCGTTTTTCCTACCACTACTGCCTCACGGCAATGAATGCAGCGCCCTTCTTTAACTTCTGTCGGATAGAGATAACCATGCTCTGGACATCTCTGGGTTTCTTTACAAACCATACCCTGGGTTAAGAGATTGTTGAAGGGCTCATCGACACCCAAAACCCCAAAGTCCCGCAACATTTTCGTATAAAAGCGGGCGTAGAGGAGATGCAAAATAGCGTGTTCGATCCCCCCGATGTACTGATCCACCGGTAGCCAGTAATCGACTTTTTCCTTTTCCAGACCAGGTTTTTTATCATACCAGGGCGAGCAGAAGCGGGCAAAATACCAGGAAGATTCTACGAAGGTATCCATCGTGTCCGTTTCCCTCCGGGCGGGTCCGCCACACTGTGGACAATTTGTCCTTACGAATTCCTCATGCCTTGCGAGCGGAGACCCCCCCTCTCCGGTAAACTCCACATCGTAAGGCAAAATAACGGGTAAATCCTCTTCCCTGACCGGTACTGTACCGCATTTATCGCAGTAGACAATGGGTATCGGGGCACCCCAGTATCTCTGCCTGGAGATACCCCAGTCCCGGAGGCGATATTGCACCGTTCTTTTTCCCATCCCCCTCTCTTCAAGATAACTAACGATTTTATCCATCGCTTCCCGATTTTCCATGCCCGTGAAGGGTCCCGAGTTCACCAGGACTCCATCTCCTTCATATGCCTCCGTCATGGTGTGTATATTCAGGGTTTTATTGTGGGGCTGGATAACGACGATTAAGGGCAACTGATATTTTTTAGCAAACTCAAAATCCCTCTGGTCGTGGGTAGGTACAGCCATTACGCAGCCAGTGCCGTAATCAGCCAGGACAAAATTAGCCGCAAAAACGGGCATCCTTTTCTTCGTGAGGGGATTTACACAGTAGGTGTCAAGAAAGATGCCTTCCTTCTCGTAATAATCTGAAGTACGCAGCGCCTTGTCCTGTTTTTTAATCTTCTCTACCCATTCCCTCACCTCCTTTTCCCTTTCCTTTCCTACCATGAGTTCCATAACGAGGGGATGTTCGGCCGCAATGAGCATAAAAGTAGCGCCGTAGAGGGTATCAGGACGAGTGGTGAAAACCCTTATATCACCCTCTCTATCTGCAAGGGGAAAGATTACCTCACAGCCGTAGCTCTTACCAATCCAATTCTTCTGCATGGTGAGCACACGCTCAGGCCAACCGGTCAGTTTATCGCAATACGTGAGGAGTTCCTCCACATAAGCGGTGATGCGGAAGAACCACTGGTCTAACTCTCGTTGCTCAACTTCACTGGCGCATCTCCAGCATAATCCCCCTTCCACCTGTTCGTTTGCAAGTACGGTCTGACAATCGGGGCACCAGTTCACCAAAGATGTTTTCTTGTAGGCGAGACCCTTTTCGTACATCCACAAGAAAAAGAGCTGCTCCCACTTGTAGTATTCCGGTTCACAGGTCGAGATTTCTCGGTCCCAGTCGTAACTGAAACCCAGCCTTTTGAGCTGGTTACGCATGAAGTTTATGTTATCATTCGTCCATACAGCAGGATGTATGCCATGGGCGATGGCCGCATTCTCCGCCGGCAGACCAAAAGCATCCCATCCCATGGGATGCAGGACGTTGTATCCCCGCATCCTTTTATAACGGGCGATAACGTCACCGATGGTATAATTCCTCACATGTCCCATATGAATACGACCAGAGGGATAGGGAAACATTTCCAAAAGGTAATATTTGGGGCGGCCGGCGTCTTCCGCCACTCGGAAAGCCTTTTTCTCCTCCCACATTTTCTGCCATTTGGTCTCAATCTCGAAAGGCTTATATTTTAAGGTCATCTTGACACACCCCTCATGAATTATTCACGGAGAATGCGTAACACATACTCTTCGGGAATTCAACTTGATAGATAGAAAGAGGGGAAACCTGGCAAAAGATTTCCCCTTTTTATTTTTACAGCCCTTTCCTCAGCTCTGCGGGCTTTTTGTAGAGTTCAGGGTGGAGATACTTTCTTAATAAGGGCTCATTTTCGGGACACCCTTCATTCAAGTACACAACTTTCCCATTTTGCTGGTATTGAACGTTTACCTGATGGAAGTACCCTTTATAAGATTTATACGGGTCTGTTGGCAACACCCTCATCATGGAACGATAAAAGGGTTTTATCTTCTGCGTCTCGTATTTCAATTTGCCCAAGGAGTATGGTGTTACCACTTCTTCCATGGCTTTGATAAGCTTGTTCAAATCATTGATTCCTTTAGCCTTTTCCACGGCATCTTTAAAATGATAAATATCCGCATAGGCCAAATGAACGTGTTCCTGCATGGGAATATTTCTCTCCCGCGCTTTCTTAACGAGCGGCACTGTGTAGGGTGTCACAGGCAAATCGATGAAATCTGTATACTCCGATATAATACCGAGTGCCTTTCCCCCCGTCATCTGCCAGAAGGCATTGGTTTGCGATACACCACCGTATAAGAAAGGAGGTATATCCTTCGCCGCCGAATCAGCCCACTGTTTGGTAAAAGATTCTGTATCCGTGAACCAAGAGCTCACGTAAAAGATTATATCCGCCTTGGCCGCGGCAATCTGCTGAAAGATGGGGAAATACATGGTTCCTCTTGGCTTTACTGCTTTACTGTAAACTACCTGGATACCACAATCCTGGGCCAGCTTTTCCCACGTAGGCAGATTGAGATAAGAGATACCTTTTCTCCATTCCGTTGTCCATGCTAAGTCTTCCCACAATAGAGCGAGTTTTCTTGCCTTATAGACTTGTGGAAAAACATGGGAGAAAAAATACTTCATCTGTGAGTAACGACCCGGCTCAGGGTCAAAAGACCGGAAACAATGGTCATACTTTGGTGCTTGGTCTATGATGCGGGCGGTTAGTTCGGCTCCCATCGGTCCGTTGAAAACCAATACATGGGGATATTCCTTTACTAAACTCGCCGAGGCTTCCTGAACAGCAAGGCATATCTCCGTACGCCCCTCCACGGAAACCATTATGGCCTTGTCCTCAATCACCAGCTTCCGCAGGGCTTCCACAGAAAGGGACGTGTCACCCTTACCATCCTGAACCTTGTAAACAACTGGACGCCCCAAGATTCCACCCTTGGCGTTGATCTCCTCCACCGCCATCTTCTGAATGTCCATACAAGGCTTGGTCCCAGGTGAGGCTACGTTACCCACATACCCAATCACAATGGGCGCCCCCTTGGGAGGTGCAGCAAATGAATTAACCCCTAAGACAAAAACAACAGCAACGCCTAATATCAACGCCATTAAAATCCCCGATACCCTTAACTTCCCCATAAGACTCCTCTCCTTTCAAACAAATTAAATATCGTGAGCTTCATATCCCAAATGAAACGCCTGAGCAACAAAAAAAGGGGCTCCCTTTGGGAACCCCCTTCATTGTGAATATTTTACGTACTGACTACAGCCCCTTGCGCAACTCTGCCGGTTTCTTGTAGAGCTCAGGATGGAGGAACTTTCTCATGGCAGGTTCATTCTCCGGAGCAGATTCATGGAGGAATACAAACTTGCCATCCTTCTGGAACTGACCAATTAGCTGATAGTAATGGCCAGGATAGGTCTTGTAGGGATCTTCCGGATAAACACGGGCCTGAGAATGGAACCAAGGCTTCACTCTCTTCTTCTGATATACGTGCTTACCGAGAGAGTAAGGAACTTCTACATCTTCCAT
>Ga0207433_10006048_pt1 | contig 21240 bp, 16 predicted proteins | sample YelNatPaOPGAMG01_FD_187559 | JGI IMG/M metagenome (GOLD analysis project Ga0207433, IMG submission 187559) | Hot spring thermophilic microbial communities from Obsidian Pool, Yellowstone National Park, USA - OP-RAMG-01 (SPAdes) (version 3) | ecosystem: Environmental > Aquatic > Thermal springs... | reverse complement strand
TCAAAATATGCCCTAAATGCAAGTCTACACAGGGATTTTGGCTTGGAGTAAGGCGTGATATTGGTTATGTTCAATGCAAAGAATGTGGAGCAAAATTTGAGTTGCATGAAGTTTATGCTTTTGGCGAAAAGGGTAAAACTCCAGAAAAGTTGAAGTTCTTTAGGAGGTAGTATTCGAGTTCGGAAACTGAATGTTATTCAATTTTTGAAAGAAGATTCATAAACAAATTTTCTGCATGGGCTAACGAGGAGGCTTCAGTGGAAAAGCTAAAGACGACACCGCTTGTTTCTATAATCATACCAACTTTCAATTCCCAAAAAACCATAAAGCAATGCTTAGAATCCGTTGTGAAGCAAACTTACAAGAGAATTGAAATTTTGGTGGTGGACCGTTACAGCACTGATGATACGGTAAAGATAGCCAGACAATTTAAAGCGAAAATGTTTCTTTTAAAATGCGAAAGAAGCGAAGCCAAAAATTACGCAGCGAGAAAGGCGAAGGGCGAGTTTCTGCTTTTCATAGATTCTGATATGCAACTTAACCCAAAAATCGTCGAAGAATGCGTTAGAGAATGCATGGAAAGTAATATCCAAGCCATAATAATACCTGAGGAAGATGTCAGTTTAGGACTTATTGGCGAACTGCGGAAAAGTGAAAAGAAACTTCTTTCTGATTTAAAGGAATTGATGGAAATCCCCCGCTTCTTTAAAAAAGATGTTTTTTTAAAACTTGAAGGATTCGATGAAAAACTAGTTTGCGGGGAAGACTTTCACTTTTTTCAAAAGTTCACCGCCTCCGGATATAAAGTTGGAAAAATTAAATTTAAAATCCTACATTTTGAGAATTTACCATCAACCTACGATGTTGGTGTAAAAGCATACAAATATGGCAAAACGCTTCCTAACCTGATTGAGAAAGCCTCAAAAAACGCTCTAAAAAGATACGCAGTTATACGTTTAACATCTATTCAGAAAATCGGAGCCTATGTTGGTAATCTAAAGGGTTTGTTAACTTTTTCTTTTATGAAGGGGTTGGAGTTTTTAGGTTATTTCCTTGGAGTATGTGTTGGAGTTATAAGTAAGTGGTTTCCGAGAGAAAATCTAAGAAAAATTGCTGTGAAAATTCGTGAAAAAAGGAGCATGCTGGTGACCGCCTCTCTCTTTACATTACTTGCATTAATCATATTTAGAAACTTTCTTTTCACAAACGAAACCCCAGCCGGAAACGACATTTTCGGGTGGATATCCAGAGAATACATTTTCGCTAGGGATTATAGGTGGCTTTACATTTGGCGTCCATACTCTTTTGGCTTCGTTGAAGGGATAAACCTCATCGACTTATTCTTTATGCTGACCCATTTCGTGTTCGTAGACGCCATACTCACAATCAAAGTTTTCGCTTTCCTTTCATTTCTGCTGGCTGGATTTTCCATATACACCTTCGCATACAGCCACACTCATAATAATATTGCCGCTTTCTCCGCCGCAATAGTCTACACTTTGAACCCATTGCTTTTCTCTCAGCTGACAGAGGGACATATTGACATAGTCTTCAGCTATGCTCTTGCTCCATTGATTTTCTTATTCATTGACCGAGCTTTGAGAACAGGAAAACTTAAGGATATACTATATTCAGCTATAGCTTTGTCAATTTTTCTTGCTGGTTTCCATGCAAACTGCGTCGTAATATATGGCGTTTTTATGATACTTTTTCTTTTAATATTTCTCGTATTTCCGACTCAAGACATGAAATTCATCACAAGGAGCAAAAATCTTCTCAAGTTTTTAGCCGTCTGTACGATAACGGTGTTTCTTCTAACAGCTTTTTTCACAATTCCGTTTTTCATGAACGTCAAAGCACATTTCCTATCTGAGGAGTACAAATACCAGATTGAAGAGGCTGAATACTTTAGCGCGGCAAATCTCACTGAAGCCTTCACACTAGGGGCAACGGAAGAAGGGGGGTACATAGAAATAGTTGATGTCCGAGGTTTTGGCTTACCTGATTTTCCAGTTCAAACTTTTCTACTTTGTATATTTCTAGTCTCTTATTCTGCCATATTAGTTCGGAGAGATAGATACACCATTTTCTTTCTGATAGCCTCTGCAATTTCAGTTTTTATATCCAAGGGTCCTAATCCTCCTGTCGGCGATTTCTTTACTTGGGCATGGTTCAACATACCTCATTTTGCTGTTTTCCGCAGACCAAGCAGGTGGGAGATGATGACAGCCTTTTCTAACGCCTTTTTTGTAGCCTTATTCGTCACCTTTCTACTTAACTACATCGTCAAAAAATCAGAAGCTTCAAAAAACAATATTTTAAGCGTTAAAATGGAAAATTCCAGACATAAGCATGTTAAAGAATTTTATGTATCCATCAATTTTTTAAGCAAGTGGCTCAGAGCGTTTAAAAAGATTTTCCGTTTTGCGGGCATAGCCATTATAATTCTAATAATTTTAAGCGGACCAATATCATGTTGGTTCTTTTTCTATAACGGTTTACTCACGTACAAAATTCCCAAAGATTACGTGGAACCATTTCGATGGATGGCTGAACAACATGGACAGTATAAGATTATAACAGTTAACAAAAGTCCTGGAGAATGGGAAAATGACCCGAACGCTGGAACAGACTTTGCTTTCTGTCGCATGCTTAACGAGATAGGTTGGGTTCATGACATAGGTTTTGACAGTTCTATTTTCCATGATAAACCCGTGCTGCAAGATGGCGGATGGGAACCAGCGTCAAAAGCTTTTGTTGACTATTTAAGGCAAGGTCTCGTCTACAGCAATGCAACTGATGATTTCCTTAAAATTCTCGGATTATTCGATTATAAATATGTTATAATACCGTCTTACAGCAGCGAAAAAGTGAAAAACTTTATTCTGAACCAAGAAGGCAGCAGCATAATTTACAATGAGAGCAGTTCCTTAATAGTTGAAAATGGCTATTTTACCCAGGAGATTTTCTCTCCAAAAGATTTTGTGATTGTAACTGGCGGATTAGAAACTTTTCCATCTCTATGCAAAATAGACTCCTTTAACCTTAATGAAACCGCACTTTTCTTCATAAATCCTAACAGCGCCGAACAAATTCTTTCTAACGGAAAAATTGATTTTTCAAAAGCTTTAGTTCTCACCAGCGGCGCAAATCTGACAGATATTGTCATACCACTCCTTGGGGATTCTGCAAAATTCATTAACGCTAAAGATTATGCTGTTCCAAGCTCGGACCTAAAAAAATATTGGATAAGCACCTCTTTCTGGAGGGACATGGGCAAACTGGCTCCCGGCGAAGAAACTCTAACAACATGTGGAAAGAATAAGGTGCAAATTCCATTCGCAGTGGACTCGGATGGAGAGTATGAACTTTGGATTAGAATAGCCTTCGCACCAGACAGAGGAAAATTGAACTTGTACATTGACGACGAGTTTCTTACAGAAATCGCTCCAAACGCTGATTACTGGGTCGCAGTTAAGTGGATCAAAGTTGCTAATTTAAACATCAAAAACGGCAGCCACATTTTGACCTTGCAAAATGACGGAAGCGGATACAATGATGTAGAAGCAATCTGCATAGTTGAAAAATCTGTATTTCAAGCAAAGCTTAACGAGTTCATGGAAAAAATACAATCTTCCGAAAACAGAATAATACATGTGATCCAGCCTGAAGACTTCCTTGAAGAAAACAAGATTCAAAAATGGACGATCAAAGTTGAACCTTATGAAGGATATGCGCTTATTGGTGAAGATGCCCTCCTCAACATTTCTCCTGAAGGAACAGTTTCAGCCAGTTCAACACAAATCCTTCAAAATGTTGAATACGAAGCAAAATATGCTGCTGATGGAGACTTAACCACAAGGTGGGCTTCAGCCCTAAACCAAACCCCTCCACAATGGCTTCAAATAAACTGGACAGATCCGCAAGAGATAGTTGCCGTTAAAGTGCTTTTCGAAACTGCATATGCAAAGGATTATTTAATACAAGCTTGGGACGATGAAAAATCCGAGTGGCTAACCCTTGTCAACATGAGTGAAGTTGATGGAACTGGTTGTCTACAAATTAGCAATGGCATTTCCTGTCTCCACATTTTAGAAAAACCAGTAAACACCACAAAGTTGCGAATTTATATAACCGCTTTTTCCACATGGCCCTTAGTAAGCATATGGGAACTTGAAACGTACAAAATTGCAACTTCAACAACCTTATCTGTTTTAAGAGATGGAAACTATCGATGCTTTATACGTGCAAGTTCAACATCTGAAAATGGAAAAATATACTTGAAATTAGGCGAAAAAACCTCTGAAATTTCCCTTTCCAACAGCTCAAACAAATATGAATGGTTTGATGCGGGAACTTTTCATCTGAATGCTGGCGAGCAAAAGTTAAGCATAGGCACTATTGGAAAAGTAGGGATAGGACAGATACTTCTTTATTCGCTATCAGAAGATGAAAACCTAAACCTTTCAGAATTATTCACATGCAAAACAAACGCTCCCGCAGTGGAATATGAAAAGGTAAACCCATGCGCCTATAAGGTACGGGTCAATGCGAGCGAGCCATTTCTGTTTGTCCTTTCCGAATCTTATAATCCTCTATGGAAAGCTTTAGTAGAAGATGAAGAAATTTCTCCAGTTCCAATTTATTCTATTGTAAATGGTTTCTTTGTAAACAAAACTGGAAACTTAACCATAACAATACAATTTATAGGCCAAACATATGTAGATGTTGGGTTAAAGATTGCATTAACAAGCCTTCTTTTTATTACAGCCGTAATTCTTACGCCATCCAAATTTTTCAATAAACTAATTTCCAAAATTAAAGCTCTTAAGAGGAAGTTGAAGCCTTGAAAGAGAAAGTAGTAGAGAAATATTGGGATTATGTGGCTTTAGAGGCTGAAGAGCATGAAAAAAAGGTTCGTCTGGAGAAATGGAGAAAAGCCGCAAGGAACTGGCTTGCCGATTATGCTGATAAAAGAGCTAAAGACTTTGTAATGAATGTAGTTGAAAACATCATTAAACTAAAGCGTTCTGCAAAAGTTTTGGATGTAGGCTGCGGCCCTGGCAAATGGACAGAAACTTTTGCAAAAATGGGTTGTACAGTAACAGCTATAGATATAAGTTCAAAAATGATCGAACTTGCCAGAAAGCGACTGCAAAAAGGGAAACTGGAAAATGTGGATTTTCACTTAATGAGTGTTTCAGAGCTTAATTTTCCAGATAATGTTTATGATATGGTTAATTGCGTAACGGTTCTTCAGCACATTTTTGATGAAGAAAAATGGGAAAAAGCGGTATATGAAATGGTTCGTGTCGCAAAACCTGGTGGATACATTTTGCTTTTTGAAATGGCACCTCATTTCACGTTAAAAAAGAATACAGGTCATCTTCGCATTAGGACTATGAAGAAGTATATTCAAGAATTTCAAAAAGCTGGTGCAAATCTTGTTTATTGGCGTGCTGTAGACTTGTCCTTTCCAATAACCTTTCTTGGTTTAAGGAAATATGCAAGTTCATTCAGTAGAGATGTTTACTATTTTCTAACCAGAAAAAACACCTTTATTTCAGCTGATCTCCTCTCTCTTCTCTCAAGGATTATGGCTTTTCTTGCAAGACCATTGGATTACAAGCTGGGTGAGACGCCTTTCGCCTTTCTTTCTATAGGAAAAATATTACTTTTTAAAAAATTAGAACGCATAACCTATAGGAAGTAATACCAATTAACAAAAAGTGCTGTTCCCAAAGTCATGAGACAAGTGTAAAATGAAAGCAACATATACATTCTTAATGGACGCTTGTTAATCCATATGGCGTTGCCCCACAAAATTGGAAATAAGGTAGAAGCAAACCTTGGAAACCCAGCATACCCCCCTTGAAAAAGGAGGGCGCCTAAAAGTGAGATTGCCCAAACATAGTAAGGCATCTTTTTATCATGCCGGATCGGCATCAATTTAGTTCGCAGAGAACCTTCGAGATTTCGGAATTTTGGCAGCAACGTTAAAATGGAAAAAATGACGATTATTAGAATGATTGTGGAAATAAAGTATGCAGCTAATCTATCAACATTTTCATTCGCCAATTCTCCGCGGTAAGCACAAGTCAACAAGTTATAAAGTGTTGCTTTAGGCCACTGAGTTTCAGCTTTAAAAGGCATGTATGGGTCATCCGTTATGATGTATCCGTAGAGCATGAAGGCTGGAAGCGTGTAAACTATAATGGTTGAACCTATTAGCAACTCGAGTTTTTTGCTGCCTTTCAGATTTAGAGCCTTTAACAGGAATGGAATAAAGATTAGGAAGCCTTCAGGCCTTGTGAAGCTTGCAATTGCAGCCAATATTATAGCTCGGAAAATTTTGCCCTTTTCAAGGTAATAAAAAGATGCAACGGTTAGGAGAAGGTATGTGGATTCTGGGTAAATTGCTGTGAAGAAGACGCTGCTTGGAAATAGAGATAATAGCAAAATGGTGTGGTAAGCATGTTCTTCGTTTAGAATGAGCGTAGTAAGCTTGTAAAGGTAAATGGCTGCCAGAACAAAGGTGAACATGTTCCAAATTAAGCCCGCTATAAGAAATGATTCCCATTTGCCCATATGCCATGTGAAAGGAGAACCCATCAACCACAACATTATAGGATAAAAAGGACGGAAAGCCCATAGATCAGCTTTTAAACCGTAGCCATGGGTTGCAATGTCAAGGTAATAGAAGGAATCCCATTTCGCAAAAAGTCCAAAAACGGGAACATCAATGTGGGGAGTTTGAAATGGAAACTGGCAGTCTGCTATCATGCAATCGCTTAATACTGCTATCAAAAAAATTAGTAAACGCGAAAAAACGGCTATAATCACTACCTCTTTTATTCTTTCTAAATGTGATTTCATTTTACCGCTTCGTTTTCCAGCATTTGTTTATTTTCTTAATGCGTTGTTTTGATTTTGAATCTGAATTAACGATGAATAAGAAAAGCAGTTGTGAGCTTTACCTAAAGTTTGTAAAACACAGAGGGTGATAAGAATGGAAAAATGGATGATTTGGCTTCTTATCATGCTGGTCTCCTTCGTTGGGTCTTGTGGGAACATACTTTGGAAAATAGCCAGCAACAATATCGGACAAGTGTCATGGAAAGAACTTCTGAACGTTCAATGGAATTTGAAGACGCTTTTCACTCCATTAGTTTTTACAGCGCTTTTCCTCATGTTTGTCGGACGCTTTGCGAGCATGGTTCCAACAGGCTACATGGGTATTACACAGCTTGTTACCTCAATCACAATACTCACTTTAATATTCACAGCCTTGTTAGACACGTTGCTTCTTCAAACGAAGTATCCTCTTAACGTTTGGATTGGAGTTGTGATAGGGCTATTGGCTGTTTACTTCATAGGCAGCGATTTAAAAGTTTGATGAAAGCGAAAGATTAGGAGGCACTGAGCATTATGAAACATGTTGTAAATCTCCGGTATCCATTAGCATTAACAGTCATACTAATTTTAATGGTTGTAACGCCCATAGCTTTCATTCTTCAAAAACCCAAGTTTAACAGTGAAGACATTTCACTTATGAATTTCAAGGGTCTTTTAAATCTCTCAACAAACGTATACTTCCTACATGTTCAGTTTGGCTCGGTAGATTACGAGTCTGCCCAAGAACTTGCCCATGCACTTGCAAATTATTCCTTAATCCAGTATGAATATGAACCGGGAGATTCATTTGTTGATTCAAACGGTTATCCGCGACTGGAAGCAATCGCTAAAGGCGATTTCATTGTTTTAGTAGGGGGACCTTGTGCGCATGCTTGCGTAAAATTCTACGAGGACACAAAGCAGGCGCCTCTTATTCAAAAATGGACTGATGCGTATATTTGGTTTGAGACAAGAGATGGAAAAATAGTAAATGAAACTTTTGTTACGCGTAGCGATTTGAATGAACACCACGACATGTTTATTATAGAGTTTTTCAGAGATAATGATGGCAGAAACGTTCTCATTTATTATGGGCATAGTTGGCAAGGGACATTGGCGGCTGGGCGATATTTTTCTCAGGTGATGTATCCGGGAATTTCAGATTATAATAGGTCTTATTATATATTTGATTGGGTTGACTCTAACGATGACACGCTTCCAGATGTCGGTGAGGTAATTGGGAAAGCATCATAAAAGAAACATGATAACTTTTAAAATTCCGAATCTGAATTCTCCTTAAAACCTATTTTAATGCTCCATCGAGTTTCATCGGAAACCTCATGAAGTGTTTCATTGTTCTTCCATGCTTCAATGAAGAGCGAAACCTCAAGCCACTCATCCACTCAATTAATGAAGCCTTAAGTCCAAACTTACCTTATCAAATTATTGCTGTAAACGATGGAAGCCATGACAGAACAGGAGAGATACTGAAAGATCTCTCTACAGAGTTTCCTTTGAAGGTTTTAGAACATCCTAAAAATTGTGGTTTAGCCGCTGCTTTAAAGACTGGTTTAATTGCAGCTGTTGATGAGGCTTTTGATGATGATTTTGTTGTTACCATGGATTCTGATAATACTCATGATCCCAAATATGTTTTAGACATGTTAATAGCTGCGGAACATGCTGATGTGGTTGTGGGCTCTCGCTATGTGGATGGCGGAGCACAGTTGAATGTTCCTTTGCATAGGGTGATTTTAAGCAGGACGGTTAATCTTTTGATTGAGAAGTTATTTGGGTTGCGTTTGAAAGATGCCACCAGCGGTTTTCGCTGTTTTAGGGCTAGTTTTCTTAAGCGACTACGCAATGTGTTTCGAGACGCTATTATAGAATCGAGTGGTTTTACGGCTTCCTTAGAGTTGTTGTTAAAGGCTGTGGCTTCCGGAGGCGTTGTTGACGAGGTTCCAATTTTTCTTGACTATGGAAAGAAGGGTGGTGTTAGTAAAATGCGTTTGTTTTCAACTGTGGTTGGGTATTTATCTTTGGTTTTTAGATATAGGGTTTTGAATGGTTTAAAACGTTATGGTTAGTTTTGTTTTTTGTTTGAGCAATTTTTTGGTTTTTGTTCTAAATCTGAATCAGAACCACTAAAAAATTTTTAATAAACGTGCCACGCTTTCATACATGACCCATAAAGAGGAATGAAAATGGAAAGAAGAAAGAAAATACTTGCAATACTAATAGCCGCAGTCATTACGGTAGCAATCTTTTCGCCACTATTGCTATTAAAGCCCGTGATTGCAGATGAAGATAGTTGGTATACAAATGTTTCAGGCGTCTTGGCAGACGATTATTATTCGCTTTACCCCTTTGAAAAGAAAAACTTGAAGTTTGGTTTTTCGAAGTTTGGAGAGTTGATAGACAGCAGAGATGCATACAATATAGGTTTAGAATATGATACAAGGGATCCTTTTGCACCTCCAGCGGGGTCCTCGGTTCCTGATGCGATACCAAAGCACAAGTGGAGTCAAGGATGGTTGATAAATATAACATACTATCATGTGCCGACTGGTGCAATTAGAAATGTTTGGGCATGTGCATTGCATTCAGATCTAACCAGTTATGGAAACGACTGGTTGAGGGTAGACAACGACTGGTATGGCGGAGTTTCAGGTGGACCAACCTACGAATGGGAAGAAGATCCAAGGGATCCTGGACGCTTAATAAGTAATCCAACTTCTACGACTTATACTGGTGGAAGAAAAACCAATGGAACTGTGACAACAGATGCAATTCGTGTTCTGTATAATGGACCGAGAATGTATATTGCCAGAACTGTCAATCACATTAAAGACTGGATACAAACAAGTAACACCACTGGAACAGATGAACCATTAGTTGATGTGGTCTTCACCTACATTTTCAACAAAGTCAGTAAAGAAGTGATTATCCTGAAGGACATCAAAATTACCACGACAAAATTTGTGATAGGTCCAATTACAGTACCAGGAACACAGACAAGCGCCTCCGGTCTTATTATTCAGTTTAGCAACAGAGGCGAATGGGACCTTGGTCCAAGTTCAGGCGCAAGTGCATTTCAAAGCTACGTTCACCTTTATAGAGGCGACGAAGCATTAAGCACCGTATACAACAGCGAATATCATCTAAATCCAACCCTTGCAGCTAGCACCTACTCCTCCTACGGCACTCAACCAGGCAGCAGTGGAACCTACGATTTGGCTCAGATAATTTCTGCAGATTTAACCTATGTAGGCTGGGCTGCCTTTTGGCCTTCACTTTCTGATTGGAGCGTTGATGCTGGCAGATTAGATCAGTGGTGGAAGTCTTTAATGGCCGCAGACACCCATGGTACAGACGGAGCTGGTGGAGAACCCTTCCGTTCGCCTTACTTGATTGGCGAGTGGGACTTCTTCTTAATGGAAACCAGAACCAATGTTAGTGGTCGCTACTATGACAAACAATTTAGGGGCGTAACAGTTTACGGCGTTACTGACCTTTGGGATGGAAATGATCATGATTATACGGGCTCTAATGTCATCGATACTGAAGTGCAATATCAACTCGAAGAAATTTTCAATCCATGGGACCTTTACGCCGCAGTGCACAAGGATACGAGAAGATGGGTAGAATTCCACACCGTAACAGCCGCTGAAAACGCTTCAGCAGCCAGCGGAACAAACTTGAACATAACACTAACATATAGACCAGTAAGGTATTCGGCAACTTGGGAAGACTACTGCAACTTCAGCGAACGCGTCATATGGGGAGGCGAATTAAAGTATCCAGCGAGATCCGTCTACTATTCAGATTCAAGTTTGTCAGCGTATGAACCCTACGAACTCTACGTCAACGAAACAGGCCATGGAACCATCACGATCCGTGCAGCCTCTGTTCCCGCTGCTGGAACTGTAATAAAAATATTGTACTCTACAAACTGCACAGTTACATATACAGAAAATGAAATTGCAAACTATTTCGGCGGCAGACTCTCACTTGGAAACGCCAGCCTAACAAATCGTCAAAGCGGAGCCACTGGAACTCTTGTTCCCAACACTAGTATAAACTCTACGTCTTGGACTGACGTATTCGGCATCGTTCAAAACATTACAATACTATATGACGACTTCCAATTTAACTTGCTTGGGACTCAGATGCCAACCACGGATAGACTGACAGCTGCAGACTATCTTAATATAACAGTGGACATCAAGATTCCACCTGCAGGAGGATACGTGCGAGCTGATAACTCGACGTATTTCGCACAAAACGTTTCAGCCTCAAACGCATACAATGTCACATTCAGTGGAAACATGAGTGTAATGTACAAGGTTAACCCGCCAGACAGCCTTTCAGGCTACGAGCATGAGTACGTGCATATAAATGGTACGATACTAATCGCTGCCAACCACACACTCTTCTACTCAGGAGGAGGTTACGTTGTTACAGCTAATTACACAATTGCAGATGCTCTACTAACAAAGGAGATAATGGGACGCTATGAATGGGTGGTTGTTGGCAACCACTCCCGCGCTATCGACTCGGTCGGTGCAGCGATGGTTTCAGAAGCCTTCAAAGAAAAACAAGTAATAGCAGACAATGGAGGCTTAGACATGCCAGACACAGCATGGGGTCCACGCATTCCAAGCATGTTAACTAGCATGGGACATACAACATGGCGTCCCTCAGGACCCGCATGGTGCAACTACTACGACAGCATAGGCAGACTCGCCTTAAAAGATGACTGGTGCACTAGATATCCAGTATCCTCATCAAACATTATAACTGTGGCAGGTCCATCAGCAAACCTTGTAAGCGAATACTTCAACGAGTTCTCACAAGCCATACAAATATACGGTGGCATACCCAACATAAGCCTAAGCGACGTCATCTTTGCAACAACATGCTGGAACACAACGGCGCTAAGCAACTACCTGGGACAATACTACTACAGCGACGGACAATTCTACACAGGCAACACTACAACTGGAATAGGAGTAATAACAACATATAAAGACTTGAACGGTACTGTAGGCTTCCTCATCCACGGATGGAGCGGCGACGACACCTATTACACATGCAAATGGTTCCAAGAATACGGCATATACTACCTACAAAACCTAAATCGAGGAGTAACAACGCTTGTAATCAGATTGAATTATCAAAACGTCACTGCACGAACAAGTAATCCAATGCCACCATACTATACCTATGACTCACACTTCCCATACGTCGAAATTATTGAACGTCTAGGGACAATAAGCGAAAAACCACAGCACGATCCATAAAATAACTAAAACCCCATTTTCCCTTTTTTATTCAATCTTATAATTTTGAACCACTATCCGCATTCAACCCGCATAAGATTTCTTTAGAAAAGCCAAATCCTTCTTTGTAACTTCCTCCCAAACAAACTGCTTAGAATATTCTTCTGAAAAACTGCCAAGTTTACACAAATTTTTTTCGCTCATGTTTAAGATATTTAGAATCCTCATAACCATTTCTTCAAGGTTTTTAACGGGAACCAAGAAAACGCTTCTGCAATCTCCAAAATTTTCCTTCAAAGCTGGAATGTCATAAGCAACTACAGGCAATCCGCAGGCTAAAGCTTCTGCAACAGCAATACCCCAACCCTCAAAAACGCTTGGAAATATGAAAACTTTACTCGACTTCAACAAACTGTATAATTCTCTGTCGCTGCAATGCCCTCTAAGAAAAACTTTGTTTTCCAAACCTAAAGTACCAATTCTCTCTTTGACAGCAACTAACTCCAATCCGCTTCCAATGATCAGAAGTTTCGCTTCATTCTTCTTTTCAACAACTTTTTTCCATGCACTTAAAAGGTCAAATACTCCCTTTTCTTTGGCTATTCTACCAACAAAAACTCCATCATAAAATTTTTTGGCACTTAAAGGCTTAACATTGCTTATGTATTTAACATTCACAGCGTTGCCGCTTACAAAAATCTTAACATTTGAAACACCATGAACCCTTAAAGCCTTAGCAGTAAAATTTGAAACAGAAATTATCGCCCTTGCCCTTTTCAAAAGAGAAAGCGTCACATAAAAAGTGAAAGTCTTAATCAACGAAACAAGCCTGCTGTATCCTATGATTCGATAACAATAATAAAGCGAACAATTTGGCTTCTCACTGAAAAATGGAACATCAATATGGTGAACGACAACAACCAAAGGTAAGCGGAAAACAGAACAAACCACATAACCTAAAAAAAGATTCGGCAACGTATTATTCGGAACAAAGATGAAGTTTGGCTTTTCACGACGAAAAAGAGAAAAACTTTTCAAAAAAGCCTTAGCAACCCACAAACTCCACCCAACATAGCTGCTCAACCACCCCTTTCCAAAAAAAACAGAAGACAACAAATGTTTTTGACAGCTAATTTCAGGCAATGCCAAAAGACTTGGCGAAGACTCCAAAATAGTAATCTTCAAATCTTCACTTTTGCAAAGAAATTTCATGGTTTCAACAAATCTTTTCTCAGCCCCTCCTAAAGCGGTTACTGAAACGCTGGGATGAAAAAATATGACAAAAACTTTCTTCTGCCACGACCTGAAAGCTTCGGTGCCATAAGCCATTTTTATTCCTTAAAATCCGCTTATTTCCTACTTTAGTTTTCGAATTGTCTCTTCCAAGATTTCCATATGTCTTTGACAAGAGAAATTTTCCTCTACAAAACTTCGTGTTGCTTCAGAGGTTTCCGTCTTATTCATATCCACAGCCTTCAAAGTTTTCTCAGCAAAATCTTCAACATCGTAAGGCTTAGCCCTGAATCCAGTTTTGCCATCAATCACAGTTTCACATGGACCACCACCATCATCCCAAACGACAGAAGGAGTCCCGCAAGCCATGGCTTCCACTGGACCTAATCCAAAATCTTCCTTTGGAACAGAGTAAACATAAACGTCTGCAGCATTGTAAAGTTTCACAAGTTCCTCTTGAGATTTAAACCCCAAAAATTTCACCCGTCCATCTACTTTGAGTTTCTTAGCAAGCTTCAAGAGTTCCTTTATGTATTTGGCGTTTTCCTCTGAAATTTCACCCGTCACAGCTAAAGTTGCTGAAGGAAAATCTTTCGCTATAAAACTCATTATTTCCAAAAGCCATTCCCAACGCTTAACTGCAACAATTCTTCCCGTTGAAAGGATAAAAGGCCAACCAAAATATCCACGAACTTCTTTAACTATTTTTTCATCAAGAATTCTGAAAGTTTCAATATCAACGGGTGGATAGCAAACTGTTGCTGAAACTCCATAAATATTTTTAATTCTTTTTGCCGTGAAATGACTATTTGCCAAAACAACATCAGAATTTACAACGCTCAGATAGTCTAATTCCCTCAAGAATAGACTGGCAACTTTGCTTAACCTAAAAATTATTTCACGAACATCGTTAAACCTCCATAAGGCTCTTTCTCCATGGTTTAAATAGAGAAATCTTGGAGGCGAATGAATATAGCTAACATATTTTAAGCCCCTAAATTTTTTGTTCAAATACCCTATCCAAGGAGCAGGGCCATAACCATGACAGATTAAAACATCTTTCTTTCCAAACACTGGCAATGTTAGTGGGGCAAAAGGCATCGACAATATTATTCTTACTGCGGGAGTATTAGGGATTAATGGCGAAAAGAAACTTTTAGTATAGCAATGGGGATTCGAAGACTCTTTATGCATATTCTTATCCACATACGCAAAAAAACATTCAGCATCGTAACCTTTTTTGTGAAATAAGTCGACCTGTTTTAGAATTACCCTTTCAGCGCCTCCAAACTCTTTTAAGTGGCTATAAAGTATTGCTATTTTCAAGGAAGCCCCATCCTTTAGGCAGTTGAGTTTTGTGGTGGCTTTGGTTTTCCATTTATTTTGCCATGTTTGTGTTTGTTTCAGCACGGTAGGGTTCTTTGTCTTTAAACAATTATTAAAAAGTTTTTAGGGGTTCAGATTCCGAACAAGAACAACAAGAAATCCAATAAACTTTTTTACTTCTCCATATTCTAATACAGCAACAAAATTAAAAGGAAATTAACATGAGCGAAACACCAACCGAAGGCGAAACACAAATAACCCAAACCAATTTTGAGCAAATAACTAAACTGGTTTCTGCAGAGTTCCAAATAGAAGAGGCCCTCATAGAACATAACATTCCAACATACTATCTGAAACAGCCTCAAGAAACAAAACAAGCCTTTCTAAAACTGCTGAAAAACTTGGAACCACTAAATTTGATAGCAATTCTACGAAGAGTGAACGGAAGAATAGTTCTAAGGGTCATTCCAAAACCGCCAGTAAAGCCGAGCAATGTTATGGTGAATTGGATACTGTTTTTCGCAACTATAGCAACAACATTCCTGACTGGTTACATTCTTTCCCAAGGGATTACTGAGTTAGCTGGACCCGTAATTAATCCATTAATTGGAGGCACAGCTTTTACAGTTGCGATAATGTCTGTACTTGGTTCCCATGAGATGGGACATAAATTGACAGCGGACAAAAAGGATGTAAAGGCTACACCTCCATATTTCATACCTGGTCCACCTCCAATTTTTGGTATTTTTGGGATTGGAACTTTTGGGGCGGTCATAATGCAGAAGTCCCTTCCTCCCAACAAGGATTCTCTTTTTGACGTAGGCTCAAGTGGTCCCATCATAGGTTTTATAATAGCCACTATTGTGACTTCTTTAGGGTTAACATTGTCGATTCCATCACCTCCATCGGAGAGTGTAAGCGAATTGCCACCAACAATTCTTTTTATTCTACTTTTCCGATTTTTGTCCAGTTTTGGACTCATACCTCAAACCTCTCAAAAAGAAATCTTGCTAGTGCATCCCATCGCTTTGGCCGGATGGGTTGGTATGGTAGTTACTATGCTTAACCTTTTGCCCGCAGCCATGCTTGATGGTGGTCATGTAGCCCGATCTCTGGTCGGCGAAAAAACAAGAAGCATTTTAACTTTATTTTCAATTTTGTTGTTGATTGTGGAAGGATTTTGGCCTATGGCTTTCTTTGTGCTTTTCATGTCAATGTATAGGCATCCCGGACCATTGGATGATGTTTCCAGTTTATCCTTAAGCAGAAAGCTTTTGACGGTTCTTCTTGTGGCGATTTTTGTTTTATGCTCGTTTCCTATTTGGATTTTCTAGGATGTTGGCGTCTTGTATTTTTGTTGTGCGGGTAGACAGCAATGTTTATTAAATATTGCTATATTCGATATTCTCGAAGAGAGACCTATCCAAACTAAACCATACATGCAAGAGGGAAAATTGCAATGAGGGGATTAGCAATCTTGGTAGCATTTTTCTTACTTTTCACAGCAGCGTCACTGTTGATTCCTTCGCCGATGTTTCCTGGAAACTTCTTTTGCACATTAATTGGAGGAAGCGCAAGCGAATACTCTGAATTTTTAAGCGCAGTTTTTAATGGCGTTTTCTATGGCGTCATCTTATGGTTAGTTTTTGTCCTTATAAGTAGAAGGTTTGAAGAAAAGTAATCGCCTAATTTAGCCTTCCGTTTGTGATAGAAAACCTACAAGCCTAATGGTGCTTTTACACTTATTACACATCAAAACTAATTCTGCCAGCTCGTCACCCTTAACCCTAGTTTCGAGAATTTGGTAAACCTCTTCAGTTTCATCGTCTGGAGATATTATGGCTCCACATTTGGGACAAGGGAAGGCTCCATCACCATCAATTTTCGTCAAATCAACCGTGTAAACCACATCTTTCTTTGCAGCTGTTTTCTTCATCATTTTAATGCACCTTTTCCAATGAAAGGCATGGTTAGCCAAGAATATAATTAACAATTATGAATCAGTAATATGAATGCAAAATTCAGTTTAACATTTACACATTCAGCACGCTTTACAAATCGTAGACTACGCCGGGAATTCTTGGAAATGGCTGGGTTTCCCCCACGTGTCTTGCCCCCACTATCCATGCAACCAACCTTTCCACGCCTATCCCAGCACCAGCTGATGGTTTAAGTCTTCCCTCTTTAGCCAGTTGCAGTAGTATTTTGTAGTTTTCTTTTTTAACTTTGTCTCTTTCCATTTTCCTGATTATTTTTTCGTATTCCCACTCTCTTCTGCCACCGGATAGTACTTCTCCATATTTTGGAAGCAGCAAATCGTAGTTGTCCCATGTACCACTTTCAAAGTCTTCGAAGTCATAGAATTCTCTTGGAATGTTTGTTATCCAAACTGGGTGGTTGATCTCATTTGATAGCCATTTTTCCCATGTATACCCGTAGCTTTTTTCAAGTTCTCTTCTGTCATAAACTTTGAAGGGTGTTTCTGGAACCGTCAAGCCATTGTATCTATGGAGATACTTTAACTCATCTCGCACATTAGCCCTTAAATGCTGCAGCAATCCGACTAATACTCTTTCAACAAAACCTCTAACATCGTCTGATGTAGCATCTCTCATTTCAAAGTCCAATTGTGTGAACTCGTATGCGTGAATTCCGCTGTTTGCCCTTTCCGCTTTTTCTATTCTTATGTTTGGAGATATTGTGAACAACTTGGGATGAATAAGAGAGGACGTAACCATTTTGTGAACTATCATACTCAAATTTGCCCTAACCGTTTCTCCATAAATTTCAATTTCAACACGTTTGTCAATTGAGGCTTCGGGATCTGGCCATAAAGGGTCTGTTGATTTAGAGAATATTACGGGTAACAGCCACTCAAACCCATCTTTCACAAATTCATCGGTAAGATACTCCAGGACATGCGTTAACACTTTGCCGAAACGCTGTTTTCTTTGCAGCTCGCTTTTGGAGAGCTGCTCCAAAGGCTTTGGAATCTCCATAAGCCTTTCTTCAGCTACAGTTAGAAGCTTTTGCCTCTTTGCCATGTTCTCGCCCCTTGAACCTTAACATTATAGAGTTTTCTAAGCAGATTCAAATGTTAGTTTGTTATTATAAACTTTTTATAAAAAATGTTGGAATTTTTCCAAAAAGCTAAACTTTTATATTAGTTTTTTGTAATAATTTCAATTATGGAGCAGAAACTTGATGAGAAGGATTTGGCTATTCTCTCTATAATTCAAAGTAATTGTATGCTTACCGCAAGAGAAATTGCAAGAAAAATAGATTCGCCAATTACAACTGTTTTCGCAAAAATAAAACGCATGGAAGAAATGGGTATAATAAAAAATTATAGAGCGATTCTGAATGCACAAAAGCTCAGTAGCGGAACAACAGCCTTCATTCTAGCATCAGTCTCCTACAGGACAAAAGACAACACCACACTCATTTCACAGAGAGAAATCGCCAATGAAATAGCAAAGTTTCCAGAAGTCCAAGAAGTTCACATAATAACTGGAGATTGGGACCTACTGATAAAACTTAAGGCTGAAAATGTTGATGTAATAGGAAAGTTTGTCATTGATAGGTTAAGGCTTGTTAAGGGTATAGAGAAGACTTTAACGTGTATGGTTTTTGAAACTTGTAAAGAAACAACAGAAATACCTATAGGGTTAAAGAAGAAATCAAGTAAAAATCATGTTTTAGAAGAAATGAAACAGCACAAATAAACGAAAAAGCGCAAGTTCGCTGCTCATTGCTGCTTTGGGATTCATTTGCTTACACCAAGTGTGGGATGGCTTACTTTATGATTTATAAAGGTTTACTTATACAACAAGGTATAGAAAGTATATCTAATCCGAGGAGAGCATAACCTTGGAAAAATTTGACGTAATTGTAGTTGGAGCTGGAACGGGTGGCTGTTTAGCTGCAAAAACGATGGCTGAGGCTGGCTTAAAAGTTTGTTTAATGGAAAGAAAGAAAAGAGAGGAGATTGGAGAGAAAATATGTGGAGACGCCCTTGGGGAGCATCATTTAAAAAATTTGGGTTTAGAAAAACCGCAGAGCGGCGAACTTGAGAAGAAAATAGAGGGCATTAAAATTTATTCGCCAGATTTAGAAACCATATTCACGGTTAAACATGAGGATTTTGTTGGTTACTTATTAAACAGACGGCTTTTTGGACAATGGCTTTTAAAAAAGGCTCTTGATAGAGGCGCCGTACTTTTAGATTCAACACAATGTTTGGAACCGATAATTGAGAAGGATTTTGTAGCTGGAATTTTAGCTAAGAACTTGAAAACTGGCAGGAAAATCGAGTTGAGAGGTAAAGCAGTTGTTGACGCAAGCGGTTTTGTTGGTGTAGTTAGGCGAAAGCTTCCAAAAGAAATGGAAATAGAAAATGAAGTGGCAAATGAAGATGTAGAGGCGTGCTATAGAGAAATAAGACAGCTCAAACAAGAAACTGATGAAGTAAATTACTGCGAAATTTATCTAAACCAAAAGGTAACTCCAGGCGGCTACACATGGATTTTCTACAAAAGCAGCGCAAAAGTTAACGCTGGACTGGGAGTTTGCATGAGAGACAATTTTCCAAACCCAAAAAACCAATTCTACAAATATGTTTTAACAAAACCACTTTTTGAGGGCTCTTTGCTTCTAAACGGAGGCGCATGGTACGACCCAACACGTAGACCCCTAGACAACATGGTTGGAAATGGAGTTGCCATAGTAGGCGACGCAGCATGCCTCGTAAACCCAATCCACGGCGGCGGAATAGGACCGTCGATGCTGAGCGGTTACTTGGCTGGAAAAGCAATAACAGAAGCCTTGGAAAAGGGTGAGGCTAGCCAAAAGTCCTTATGGCAGTATAATGTGGAGTATATGAAGAATTATGGAACAAAGCAGGCTGGACTGGATGTTTTCCGTATACTCCTCTTAACTTCTCATGACGAGGACCTAAGCTATGGAATGAAGTATAAACTGTTGACGGAAGAAGACGTTTTGAAGGCAGGTTTAGGCGAGGATTTCCACCTTAAAATAACCGAAACTGCCAAACGTGTTTTCAGAGGATTGAAGAGGATACGTTTCCTCAACAAACTCAGACTTACAGTTAACTTTATGAAACAAGTTAAAATCCACTATCAAGGTTATCCAGAAACGCCGGAAAACTTCAAAGAATGGCAAATGAAAACGGAAGCCTTGTTCAAAGAGGCTAAGTCTAAACTCATGGAGTAAAACGCTGGGCTAATATGCGAGTTGCAGTTTTAGCCACTGGCGGAAAAGACTCCACATTAGCGCTTCAAAAGGTATTGAATGAAAGTTATGAAGTGAAGTGTTTGGTGAGTATGATTCCATTAAAAGAAGACAGTTGGATGTTCCACTATCCAAACATCCGTTTAGTAGAATTATTTTCGGAAGCTGTTGAAATTCCACTTGTAAAGGCTGAAACGTTAGGGGTTAAAGAAAGAGAAGTTGAAGACCTTAAACGAGTTATTGAAAAAATTGATGTTGACGCAGTAGTTTCAGGAGCCATAGCCTCCAACTACCAAAAAACAAGAATTGAAAAAATCTGCGAAGAGTTAGGACTGAAATGTTTAACGCCTCTTTGGCAAAAAAAACCTCTAGAAATTCTAAACGAAATTGTAAATCTCAAATTCCATGCCATCATAACCGGAGTTTACGCCCTTGGCTTTAGCAAAGAGTGGCTTGGAAGAAAAATTGACGAAGAAACAATAGAAGCCTTGAAGAAATTGAATAAGCAATATGGCGTTTCACTCGTTGGCGAAGGAGGAGAATACGAAACCCTCGTGCTTGATGCCCCATTCTTCAAAAAAAGAATAAAGGTTATTGAAGCAGAAAAAATTTGGAAAAACCAAAGCGGCTATCTGCTAATCACAAAAACAGAACTTGAAAACAAAACGAGTTAGGCGCTAAAAGCGTGAACTTTATAGTTTTCAAATTGCATTTAATTTTGGGAGTCTTATGGTTGAAGAAAATGACGTAATAGAATTTCTCAAAGTTCATGACGGTAAAGCATCTCTGAACGATATTGCAGAAGGTTTAGGTATACCAAAATATGGACCAAACTCCGCTTATGCTCTTTTGCAATCCCTAAAAACTAAGGGCATTGTGGAGCGCAGCGGCGAACTCTGGACCCTAATCATAGAGGAAGTTAAACCCAAAGAAAAAGCTGCAGCAGCGCCTGCACCCGCACAACCAGCAACCGCGGAAAAAGAAGCTGTCATGCCAGAGGTTGAAAAGCTTATGAAAGCCATGGCGAAAACCATAGCAGAAGCAATGAAGGGCGCCCAAGTTCCACCAGACGAGTGGGAATTAGCAACAAAACCAATGACAACAAAAATCGAAAGGAAAGAGGAAAAGCTAAGCTCTCTTGTATTAAGACCAGATGAAGCTGTTGAAGCCAAAAAACCCTTAATAGGATTTCCAACAGGAACATACATAGACTATTTCTTCTTAACGCCTGAAGGAAAACCCCTCAACGGATTGC
>Ga0207433_10006043_pt1 | contig 21253 bp, 14 predicted proteins | sample YelNatPaOPGAMG01_FD_187559 | JGI IMG/M metagenome (GOLD analysis project Ga0207433, IMG submission 187559) | Hot spring thermophilic microbial communities from Obsidian Pool, Yellowstone National Park, USA - OP-RAMG-01 (SPAdes) (version 3) | ecosystem: Environmental > Aquatic > Thermal springs... | reverse complement strand
TAATCGCTAGGCGACACTTCTATCTTATCTAGTTTTAACCCAAGCTCATTTACGACATCTCTAGAGAGGCTGTTTGATAACGCCCCTATAGCTTTTGCCGTATAATCTGATTTCACTTGGGCTTTGTCAAATCCGAATTCATCATCTATACCAAATATCAAATATGACATAATTTCCCGCTCGCCCAAAGCAGGAGTAGACCAAAATGTTAGTTTAGGAGCGCTGGCAAATCCTTTGGCGCCTACAAATATAGTTATATCGCTTTCCTCTAGCTTTAGCTTTAAATCGATATACGGATTGTCGTTTTCACCGTTTAGCAAGACAATATCGCCGTTTAATAATTTAAACTTTCTTCCTTCAAAATTATAAGAACCGTTTAAAACTCTTACCAAACCTACAAAATTTGGTTTTTTCATAAAATCTTTATAATAAATTAAATCTGCCAAAAGCTCCGCATTTACATCTTTAGTCTTGTAGGCAACGGTACCTTTATGAGCAATACGAATGCTTATCTGAGTGTTTTTAATAAACTCTTCTTCAGCCAACGGCAAAGCTTTTTTATTTATTACTTTTATATCCCTATCTTTAGTAATTTTTGCACCTTTTGGATAGTAATAAAACTCTATATCTCTCGCAAAAATGTCACCGTTAATATAATTTTTACCGTCTTTTCGCACCAACCATCCGGAACCGTTTAGATACATTTTGGCGAGCTTAGAATCATAAAAAAAGTAGTTCTTAAGTTCAAAATCAGAATGTAATTCACCGTTTTTATACATCGCCTTGGCAAACAAAGTATCATTTACAACCAAGTCCGACAAGGCAATATTATTATTATCTATTGCCACGGTGGCAGTTTTTGTAATTTTATATATTTGATCTCTATTTTTAAATTGAAGAGAGTTAAAGGTTATAGTATCGTTATTATAACTAGCTAGCATCTGCAGATTTTTTACATCAAAATTATAAGCCGTCATTTGAGGGGAGTTAGCTTGTAGATCAACTTTATGCCCATCTGAAGACCAAGATACTCCTGCTTTCAAATCCAAAGATCCTGAAAGACTGTTTCTTTTTATGTCAAAAAGCTCATACAGCCACGGTGACGCCTTGTCAAAATCAATAGACGCCTTCATAACTGCTTTTTCTTTTGGATTTCCCTTGCTTGCTAATTCGACTCCATTAGCTTTTATAAAAAACGAGTTACTACTATTTGCATCACCTCCAAAATGCCCCCTCAAGGAACCTATTTCAAAATTTCCGGGCAATATGGCTATATTTTGAGGAGTTTTAGCAAGTATTATTTTGGATATTTTTACATCTTTTCCGGCTAAGGTAGCATTTTTTATATTTGCCTCAACATTAAAAGAGTCTTTGTCATAGTTATATTCGCAATCCGTATCAAGAGCAAAGTATGAATCCGTATGCAGTTTTGGATAGGTAAAAAAATTATTTATCTTGGTTCGCCCTATACTAGCTTTTGCTTTATATACATTATAATCATCCGTTCTGACGACTACTTCTGTTTTAGCGCCGGCAATTTTGACGCTCAGCCTATTCTCATCACCGTTAAAACTGCCCTTTAATGAATTTATTAATTCTGATGTTAGAATCGAATCCTTACTGTTTCTAGTCACGACATAACCGTGGAATGTAGTAGAATTTTTATCATCCTCAACAACTACGGTATTAATATCAAGATTGCAATACTTTGTAACCGCAGAAGCATCTACGCCTACTTTTAAAAGTTTTTTTCTAAAGTTATACTCTGCGGTTGTATTTGAGTCCGTAATATCCACGTCCGTATCCCCAAGTAATACTTTGCCTCTAGTTCCTACCGCATTAACCGAGACACTATCGGTATCACCGCTAAAACTCACACTCTTATTTTCTGAGCTTAATACTTTGACATACTTCTTAAAATGCCCAAGAGGTATTACTCCGAATTTTCTAACCGAACCACTGCCTCTGTATCTTATCCCATTGTCATACGTCACATCAAAACTTGAATCAACCTGTCCATATCTAGTATCTACCAAACCCCTAGAGGCAACCTTGAATGTTTTCTTTTTGAGATCATAAAATAATTGACTTTGTATATCTTGAATCTTAGCATCCACACCGTATTTATAAAATATACCGCTATTTTTTATATTAGCACCCATCCAGATGGACTTATCGTCGCCTTTTAACATAAACTCAGTCTCTTTTAGCGCATTAAAATCAAAATCAACATCATCTGCCAGTTTATTTATCAATTGGTCTCCAGATGCCTTTAACGTTCCGCCTGCCGTATAATTCATATCCTTAAACAAGCCTTCGCATTCAATATCTACTATGTTTGTTTTTATATCTGCCGTATAATCAAAAATGACCCTCTTAAATACGTAGGAAAAGTCATTAATTTTCACATCGGCTTTTTTTATAAGCAGACTTGACAAATTATGTTCCAGAAACGTAATATTTATTCGCCCTATATGCACACTATTAAACAATTCGTCGCCTTTTGAATTGCTAGTTGAGTTAAGCTCTTTTGCTAATTTGTGCTCATCAAATTTTAGTGAGTCTATATCAAGCAAATCCATCTCTATATTTCTATCAAGAAGCTCGAAAACATTTAGCTTTATATTTATGCTCTTGGCGCTTACTATATCTTTGTATCTTACGTTTTCCAATCTCAAAACACCAAAAATTCCACCGCTTATCCTACCTATATGCACACCACTATTGAAAGTGACGGTTCTTATCGCCACCTCGCTCAGAAAACCGTTTTGCACAAGGGCAAACAGTATGGCGGCGGTCCATAAAATAGATATAATAGCAAAATGCAAACTTTTATAGCTATCCATCAATATCTTTTTCAAAACGCTTGTCCAAAACTAATATGGAATACAGGACTTCTTTTGTCTTCATTGAGCGGCACGCCTATATCAAATCTAATAGGACCTACACCGGTCTCATATCGACCGCCCATACCAACCGCTGGTTTAAATGAGCTTGCAAAATCAAGAGATTTGTAGCTTAACATCGTAGAGTCGTAAAATAACACCATTGAAAACTTTTGCGTCAATCTATATCTAGCTTCGGTAGATGTATCAATTATACTTTTAGCGCCGATATAGTTGCCGTTGGAGTCCATCGGCCCCATTCTCTCAAACGCATAGCCCCTGTTAGAAAAACTTCCTCCGGCAAAAAACCTCTTGAAAATAGGGATATAGCCACCGCTCATGCCCTCAATATCTCCTATCTTTCCCTTCAAAGCTATAGTTAAATTAGAAAGCAAGCTTGTACGAGGAAATGTATATATTTCCCTGCCCTCTAGTTCACTCTTAACATAGTTAAGCGAAGAAGCAAAAATATTGTTTGCAAACTCTATATTCATATCTATCAAAAAACCATTTGTAGCGTCTAGCTTGGAATCTCTTTTATCTAGCAGATATTCATATAAAATAGCATTTGTAGTATAACTCTGGTTTTTTATATATTGACTCGGCATGTCGGCTTTTACAAAACCTTGCTCCGTTTTTAGACCAAGAAAATGTTTTGTAGATAAAATATCAAATGAAAATCTGAAGGTATTCGAAAGTGTCTTATCCTGATAGCCTAGGTACGGAAACTCATCTTGCTGAAGGGCCACCTTATCTTCGAACGGCAATCCGTACAGGGTAGGTACCAATACGGAAGCTTCTGCGCTTTGAGTATACTGCATAATATTCAGCGATGTTTCAAGTCTTCTAAAATCATCAAACATATTCTTATCAATCCATGAGAATTTGACCCTTGGACCTTCATCCGTACTATAACCTATCGACGTCTTTATACTTTTTTCTTTTGCCTTATCTAAATTAACCGCTACGGTTACATTTTCATCCTCTGAATCTTCATTTTCTATATCAAGTTTAACCGTAGAAAAAATATCTGTCATATATAGGTTTTCTCTTGACTTCTCCAATTCACGTATATCAAAAGTGTCGCCTTCTTTGAAAGTTAACTTGTTTCTTATCGCATCTTTCGAAATTCTTGGTATATTAGGCAGTATAAGCTTTGCTATTTTTGTCTGTTTATAGTTTGTAATATTTAAATCCAAATCCGCCCTATACGGATCTATACTAATTATAGCGCTTGATACAATTTTTGCCTTAGGATATCCGCTTTCGTCCAAATTTCGTCTAACAAGCGTTTTCATCTCTACATATTTGTCGGCATCAAAAATATCTCCGACTTTCATAGTCAAATACGATTTTAGACTAGACGGTACTTCAGTAGTGAAACTAACAATTCTTACGGGCTCATCTTCTTTGATTACAAAAATAAGTATATTATCTTGTTCTTCATAGGCAACTTCACACTTATAAAAACCTTTTGAATTATAAAAATCTACAATTCTATCTTTCAAATCAGTAATATCATCCACGCTGATATTTTCATCTTTCTTAAAACCTGAAAATACGGGTTTCTTTTTTATACCAAGCACATCAAGAAGCGTCTGAGAAAAAAATGTATCATTACCTTTGAATTCAATACTCTTGTATTGAATAGCAAAAAGCTCGATATAAAAAAAAACTAAAATTACTAATAACCTTATCATTTACCGCCCGACTTTGGATAATCCAGATTCTACCTAATTGTGCCAAAAGAGTAAGTATACTAAAAGCCTATTGCAGATAATACTTTATAGGCGATAAAGGCTAAAATCCAAGCTAAAACGTTAGGATAAATAAGATAAAAAATTCTCCACTTCCATTCCCTAACCTCGGCAAAAAATGTACTCATTGCCGCCAAACAAGGAGAGTACACCATGATAATAATGATAAAAGCTATTGCCGACTTGAATTCTATATGCGCCCTAACGGCTTGAATTAAAGTTTTGCTAGGTTCATCGGAGGCGCTTTGAACTCCATACAATGTCGAAAGCGTCGCAACGGCAACTTCTTTTGCCGCAAGAGCAGTCACAGTTGATACTGATAATTTCCAATCAAATCCAAACGGTTCAAAAATTGGCTCTATCGTTTTGCCGAACATTCCTATATAACTACTCTCAAGTTGTTTTGTGGCAAGCTCCAAAGAGACGGTACTATTTTGCTCCGCGCTTGTTGTGGCGCTCATTTTTGCTTCATACAGTCTAGCTACGGCTTCATCTTTAGGATATGCGCTCAAAAACCAAATTATCATAGAGATTGCCCCGATAAAAAAACTAGCATTTTTCAAAAAAACTAGCGCTTTTATTTTAAGCTCTCTAAAAATAGCTCTAAATGAAGGCCAACGATACCTAGGCATTTCCATCACAAACGGCTCGGCATTCCCCTTCAAAATAGTTCCTCTAAGGACTCGTGCGGCTATGATAGCCAAAACCACTCCTGATATATATATAGCAAAAAGTACATTTCCGGCGCTTTCCGGAGCGAAAAACGCTCCTATAAAAAGTATATACACAGGCATTCTAGCCGAACAAGAAAAAAATCCTATAATCAACATCGTAATCAGCTTGTCTTTTGGATTTTTAAGTGTCCTTGCCGCCATATATGCTGGAACAGAACAGCCAAACCCTGTAACTAGAGGTATAAAAGCTTTTCCGTGCAAACCGAATCTTTTCATAATACCGTCCAACAAAAATGCCACCCTAGCCATATACCCTGTTTGTTCAAGTAAATTTATGCCAAAAAACAAAATCAAAATATTAGGTAAAAATGACAAAATCGTCCCGACGGCAGGAATCGCACCATCATAAAAAGCCGTAGAAACAACGCTCGTCGGCAAAATATCTTTTGCTAAGAGCGCAATATTTTCAAATGATTTGCTTATATAGTCTTGTGGCAAAGCACCTATTTTAAAGGTCATTTGAAACATTAACCACATCAAAAGAAGAAAAATAGGTAGACCAAATATTTGATGAATAAGGACATTGTCTATCTTTTCGGTAATACTATCCCTATGCTTTATTTTTGAATTTTTTGATGCAATACCTTTTGCCATTGATATTCTAGCGTTAGCCATTACCTCTGAGGTACTATCTTCATTTGCCAACACTTTTAGATTTTCACAAGACCTACTGAACTCTTCATGAAACTCAAGAAAAATAGGTCTATCGTGTACTATTTTATAAGCGTCCTTATCATTTTCAAGAAGTCTTACGACTATAAATCTGGCATCATTATAAAGCTCTTCGTCTTTTTGTAAAATAGCAATAGGCTTTAAGAGCGCTTCTTCTATGTTATTGTCATACGTTAATTTATTTGATACGAGACCAAACTCGTACATTTCCATAATTTTTTGGACAAGTTTATCAATACCTCTTTTTTGCTTTGCCGAGACAAGTACAACAGGCAAACCAAGCTCTCTTGACATCTCCTGATTATCTATACTTCCGCCGTTTTTTTCAACTTCGTCAATCATATTGACGGCCAAAATAAGCTTTTTACCCATATCCATCAATGACAGTGAAAATACTAAGTTTCGTTGAAGCGCATTTGCGTCAAGCACGTTAACTATCAAGTCATACTGTTCGTTTAACAAAAACTTTTTTGTTACTTCCTCATCTGGTGAATACGCATTGAGACTATAGGTTCCCGGTAAATCTACGATAGTTATCTCATACTCGCCTCTCTCAAAAACAACCTCCTTTTTCTCCACCGTTACGCCTGAAAAATTACCGACATGTAGCGAAGCTCCAGATATAGAGTTTATTAAATGTGATTTACCGACATTCGGCTGTCCGACTAGAGCTACTTTTATCTTTTTCATTTTTTACTCTTAACAAAAATAAGCATAGCTTCTTCTTTTCTAAGCGCAACTTCACTATCTTCTATCTTTACGTGATAAGTTTGCGCTCCGGCGCTTTTCTTTAGTAGCATAACCCTACCGCCTCTCGCAAAACCCATCGATACAAGTCTGGAACGCACGGGCTCTTCAGCTTTTACAACTGTTATTATATATTCTGTGTTTTGCTCTATTTCGCATAATGTTTTCATTGTCTGCTCATTTATGATAATTCTTCTCAAAATAGTACAGTTTTTTTATATAAAAGTCAAGCTAAATGAAAATAATTATCAAAAAGAATTACGTAACATTCTGCCATATCTTGTTTTTACGATGATTTATTTTTAATTTTCTTTTACTATAAACCCTCACTCAAAAAGTATTTTAAACACCTCGACTCTTTATCAAGCGAAGCGATAAAAACTCACACGGCTCCTGCTTCTCTCAGAAATGTTGAAGGATGGTAGCTTTTCTTTTTGATTTTATCATACCCTGCATACGCAAGAATAAGCTGATTTTTTGCTCTTGTGACAGATACGTAAAATAGCCTCCTCTCCTCCTCGACGCTAGACCCTTTCGCTATAAGCTTCGTATTTGGGAAACGCCCGTCCATCAAATCTATGATATAAACATCGTCAAACTCCAATCCTTTTGAGGCGTGAACGGTCAATAGGTTAACCCCTTCTCCTTCGCTCATCTCTCCCGCCCCAAGAACCATTGCATTGATAAAGCTATTTTTATCTTCATAATGCCTCGATAAATCAAGCAAGAGTGAGTATTTTCGATATATTTTACTTAGCGCCTCTTCATATATTCTTTCATCCACACTTTTATCTTTTAGCGTAGCGCGTGATTTCGCCAAACTCTTTGCAATATGCTCATACAATCCACTCTCTTTAATAACCAAAAGAGTACCGTGAGGCGACTTGATACGAGATAGTTTATGTATCAATTCCCAAAATTCAGACAAAAACAGCGCCGAGTCTTGCGTAAGTTTCGGATGTTTCATAATAGGATTTGATAAAAGTTTTTCATCTAGTTTAATATCCTTAAATCTAGACACGCTTCCTAGCTCAAATGAGTCTCCAAAAAGTCCAAAGTTCTCCTTTTTTCGCTTCTCGAAAGGATTCTTTACACTATAGTCAGGATGGAGGAGTCCATTAACAACCGAACCGTCGCCAAGTAGCATCAATCCATCATACAGTTCTTTTGCAATAGCCGCACCGATACCGTGGGCATATTCAAAAATATGTATAAACGCCAAAATATCTTTTGGGTTGGTAATAATAGTAACGATGTCCAAAGCTACCTTAATTTCCCTAGCATCAAAGAAACTAACTCCGCCTTTTCGTCTGCACTTTATACCGTACTCTCTGAGCGTGGCTTCAATCCCGTCTGCGGAAGAGTTATTGCGAAACAATACGGCTATATCATCCTTTTTAGTCTGCGACTCTGCTATCATCCTTGCTATAGTATAGTACTGGATATTCGTATCATCAAAACTCATTACACGCGGAGCATTTCCACCGCCACTTCGCATTACCTCTAGTTTTTTCGGGTATATTCTAGGATTTCTGGAGATTACTCTATCAGCCAACGAGAGTATTGGAGAAAGTGAACGGTAATTTTTAGAAAGTGTAAATACACTAGCATTATCTCTTTCTTGCGTAAATGAAGCAATAATTTCAATATTTGCACCATTGAATCCATATATACTCTGATCATAATCTCCAACACAAAAAAGGGATTTCGGTTTAATTGCCTCAATAAGTGAATATTGCAGATTATTCGTATCTTGATATTCATCAACCAAAACTTCAAAAAAATTACCGCCTCCACGCTTTTTTAATTCTTCTCTACTAACAACCAAGAGGTCATTAAAACTAACAAAACCGCACTCATCTTTGAGAGCTTCAAACTCTTCGAATATATTTAGGTATTTACCGTCGTATTCTTTTTGATGTGGCGCTTTTGCTTCTATGAATTTTACGAGATTTGGTTCGCATGAACTCTGCCAACTCTCATAAAACTCATATAGATACACTGCTGAATAAGGCTGTGACTCACCAAATCTAAGAGATGGATAATGCCTGTCATACACCGTTTCAAATAATCTTTTTAGTTCTTTTGGTTGCTTCAATGTAACGTTTAATTCATTACTTCTAAGCCACTTTAACGAAAAAGCGTGAAATGTTCCGGCTGTTATTTTATTAACCTGATCTTTATTGAAATTTTTCTTGAGACGATTTATCATCTCTCCGGAAGCTTTATTGGTAAATGTCAAAAGCAAGATTTTTTCAGGCTCGACGCCGTTTATGAGAAGCTTATAAATTCTAGCTACGATAGTCGAAGTTTTACCGGTTCCGGCAGAAGCGATAACAAGATTATTGCCGAACTCGGCATTGACCGCAGATAACTGCTCTTGATTTAGATTACTGAAAGGCATTTAGTTCTTTATGATTGAGATGGCTCGGAAACCGAGCCGCTATTTTATTCTTTTTTCAAAAAAAGTTCTATTTCCTCAGCCATACCGTAATTTATATGCTCTTTACTATCTAGTACAACCTGCGCCATTGTTTTGTTTTCGAAGTTAAACACCAACGGGGCTAAAAAATTTACCACTGATTTTTCGATAGGGTTTTGAAGCACTACGATATTATAAACTTCAACCTTTGCACCGTCTTTTAAATCCAATAGAACTTTCGCGCTAACAGGAACATCAAAAGAATACTCTCTTAACACGTAAGGATTAATAAGCGTAAATGCCGGTAATGTAGCATTGGCATTTTTAAGGCTGGAGAAAAAATCATCAACTTTTGTAAGTTCAACACTCCTTAAATCATCAAAGCCCAAAATGGGAGATTTTACTTCAAATGTCATAGTGAATCCTTTTTATTTTATAGTTTTCGGAATAATCCTAATTTCCAAACATGATTCAAGCCAAAAATGTTCCTAAAATATATATTTTAAAAACAATGAAGGTTAACTTAGTTTTGTATAAAAACAAATTAAAAAAACAAAATCATCATCTAACCGCCCAAATGCTAGAATAACATAAATACTTAATAACAGGGTCAAAATGAAACTTACCGAATATAAACCGCAAGAAATAGAAGAAAATCTTTATAAAAATTGGGAAGCCTCAGGTTATTTCGAAATCGACGGCAACAAAGAAATACAAAATGGAAAACACTTTTGTATCATGCTTCCGCCTCCGAACGTAACAGGAAGTCTACATATAGGTCACGCACTAAATCACACTCTTAGCGATATTATCGTCAGATACAAAAGAATGGACGGTTACAAAACGCTCTGGCAACCAGGAACAGATCATGCCGGTATAGCCACTCAAAATGTAGTAGAAAAACAGCTCTTGGCACAAGGGTTAAAAAAAGAAGACATAGGCAGGGAAGAGTTTATAAATAGAGTATGGGAGTGGAAAGCAAAAAGCGGCGGCATGATAGTTCATCAAATGCGCAAAATGGGCGTAACCCCTGCATGGAGCAGAGAGAGGTTCACGATGGACGAAGGGCTGAAATTAGCCGTCAAAAAAGCTTTTCTGGAGCTTTATTCAAAAGGACTCATCGTTCGTGGAAACTATATGGTCAACTGGTGCACACACGACGGTGCGCTAAGCGACATCGAGGTCGACTATCACGAAACAGACGGAGCACTTTATCACATCAAATACTTTTTGGAAGACTCGGATGATTTTGTCATCGTAGCAACAACCAGACCTGAGACATATTTTGGCGATACGGCAGTAATGATAAATCCAAACGACGAAAGATATAAACACTTACTCGGTCGCACAGTAGTTTTGCCTATAATCGGCAAAAAAATCAAAATCATAGCCGACGATCATGTAGATATGGAGTTTGGAACAGGAGTAGTAAAGGTTACTCCCGCACACGATACAAACGACTATGAAGTCGGCAAAAGACATAATTTAGACTTTGTAACAATTTTTGATGAAAAAGGAGTACTAAATTCACTTTGCGGCGAATTTGCAGGATATGAAAGACTAGAGGCGAGAAAAGTAGTTGTCGAGAAGCTCCAAGAGCTTGGATTTATAGAAAAAATAGAAGCCCATAAACATCAAGTCGGTCATTGCTACAGATGCTCCAATGTAGTTGAACCGTACATATCAAAACAGTGGTTCGTTAAAAAAGAAGCCGCTACCGAAGCTATCAAAAATGCTAATGCAGGAATAACACAATTTATACCAAAGCAGTGGAAAAATAATTTTGACGCATGGATGAGGGAACTTAGGGACTGGTGTATTTCAAGACAGCTTTGGTGGGGACATCAAATACCGATAATGTATTGTAATGACTGTAATCATGAATGGGGCGGCGATAGTCAAAGTGAAGAAGTTTGCCCAAAATGCGGATCATTAAAAATATATCAAGATCCAGACGTCTTAGATACATGGTTTAGCTCCGCACTCTGGCCGTTTAGTACTCTTGGGTGGGCAAATGAGACGAATGAAAAAGTCAATACGGAAGATATGGTGCAGTTTTATCCAAATAACCTACTAATTACAGGCTTTGATATTTTATTTTTCTGGGTTGCCAGAATGATGATGATGGGACAAGAACTTGTAGGTAAACTTCCATTTAACGACGTCTTTCTTCATGCACTTGTTCGCGACGAACACGGTCAAAAAATGAGTAAATCAAAAGGAAATGTTATAGACCCGTTGACGGTAGTTGAAAAACACGGCACAGACTCCATCCGTTTTGCTCTAGCGATGCTAACTGTTCCTGGTAGAGATATTAGATTATCAGAAGATAAATTCATACAATCAAGCGCATTTGCAAACAAACTTTTCAATGCCGCAAAATACTTATTAATGCACGCCGAAACATTTGAAGATTTTGATGCGTCAAAATTAAAAACTCCTCTCGGTAAATTTATGGCAAGCAAACTAGCAAATTGTGAAAAAGAGTTGAGAATCGAACTTGACGGCTATAGATTCTCCGAAGGCTCTATGAGCATCTACAGATACCTATGGGATGATTTCTGCGACTGGGGCATTGAACTATCAAAAGCCGATAAATCTGCGGTAAATGAACTCGGTAGCATATTCAAAGAAAGTCTGAAGCTACTTCATCCTTTTATGCCTTTTGTTACTGAGCACTTATATCTAGCACTAAGTAATGTAGGTCAAAAATCAATAATGATAAGCCAATTCCCTAGAAATCTGCCTAATTTTGCCGAAGAGGCAGAATTTGAACTCATCAAACAAGCCGTAATATCAATCAGACGAGCAAAAACTTCAGCCGGCGCGGCAAATAAAAAAACAGATCTAGCCTATATTCTTCCGAATAATGATATTCTTATAAAAGATGAAAATATTAAATTTATATCCCAACTTTCAAAATGTTCAGAAGTTAAAACAATAGACAAAAAACCTGAAAACTGTGCCGTCGATATTTCATCCGATATGCAAACATTTGCGCCAATGGACGATGAAGAAAAAAATGCTCTTAGAGGACGTCTTGAAGGACAAATGGCAAAGCTTCAAAAAGAACTAGACAAACTAAACGGAATGCTAAAGAATGAAAAATTTGTTGCAAATGCGCCAAAGGAGCTTGTAGAGCAAAATCAAAACAGTGCAAATGAATTAGATACAAGAATAAAAGCTATCAAAAAGGAGCTTGCAACGCTTGGATAGTTTCTCTCCTCTAAAGGGCTTTGTAGCGACTACGGAATGTAGCTATATTGACGGGCTAAGCGCCACAATGGAATATATTGCCCTAGAGGAGTGTCCTGAAGATATTTACCAATCTTTCCTTGAGCATGGCTGGAGACGTTTTGGGATGCTACACTTTCGTCCAATTTGTGACGGTTGCACAAAATGCGATAGCCTAAGAATCGTTGTAGATAATTTTTTGCCTTCAAAATCAATGAGAAAAGTTAAAAACAAAAATAAAGATACAAAGATATATCTCGGCAGACCAAGCGTCTCTCAAGAAAAAATTGAACTTTATAATAAATATCATACGGAAAGAAGCAACAAAAAAGGATGGGAGTATAGGCAAACGGGAGAAAAAGAGTATTTTGATATGCTAGTCGGAGGAAAAAACAACTTTGCATACGAGGTTTTGTATATTATCAGCGGTAAACTAGTTGGAATCGACTATATAGACATAGGACTAGACGGTATATCCGCAGTATATTTCATAACCGACCCGGACTTTTCAAAATATTCGCTAGGCGTTTTTTCTTTACTTGTGCAAATAGAACTGGCAAAAAAATTGGGATTAAAATTTATATATCTAGGTTACGGCGTAAGAGAAAATAAAAGTCTTAATTATAAATATAGATATAGACCATTGGAGCTACTAGAATTACCGTCAAAATTCGGACTAAAACCAATCTGGAATAAGCTTGAGTACTCAGCCGAAAATAGTTGATATTGCCATAATAGGCGCAGGCGCTAGCGGTCTTATGCTTGCAAGCCATCTTAAAAATCGCTCAATTTTACTAATAGATGCCAATCCCGTAATCGGGGCCAAATTAAAAATATCAGGTGGCGGTAGATGTAACATTACAAATAAGTTTATGAACAGCGATTTCTTCGACGGAAACATATCGTTTATAAATCAAGTCTTAACAAATTTTACAACTTCAGACTTACTAAATTTTCTAGAAAAATACAACTTAAAGCCGACAATTGAAAACAAAAGCGTAAACGGGCAATATTTTTGCAAAAGCTCTTCTGAAATTATAGACGTATTTGCAAAATCTACAAAACATGTTAACTTTATGATGAACACAAAAGTATTAAAAGTAGACAAAAACGGTCATTTTAAAATTACGACGGATAAGGATACGATAGCGGCAGATATACTTATTGTGGCAAGTGGAGGAATAAGTTATCCAATCTTAAATTCCTCTACAATAGGATATGAAATAGCAAAGCTATTTGGACATACTATTATAGAAACAAAACCTGCGCTAGTGGGTCTAAGCGTCCAAAAGGAGCAATTTTGGATGAAAGAATTGAGCGGCATATCCCTACCTGTCATTATAGAGATTGGAAACAAAAATATAAACGGTGATTTGTTATTTACACACAAAGGCATTAGCGGTCCGGCAGTTCTTAATGCCTCACTTTATTGGCAAAAAGGTCATATAACAATTGATTTCTTACCTTTTTCGACCATACAAAATATGTTAAAAGATAAAAATAAACAAATTTCAACACAACTAAATTTACCAAAAAACTTTACTAAAGCCTTTTTGCTTCATATCGGAATGGAAGATAAACAAATTGCCAAACTAAAAAAAGTTGAAATTGAAAAGCTAGAAACTCTTAAAAAATATCCATTATCACCGGCAGGAACTTTTGGCTATTCTAAAGCCGAAGTCACAAAAGGAGGAGTTTCAACCGAAGAGATAGATGCGAAAAGTATGGAAAGCAAACTATGCAAAAACCTATACTTCATAGGCGAATGCCTAAATGTAACAGGCTCTCTGGGCGGCTACAATCTACATTGGGCATTCAGCTCCGCTCTTACTTGTTCAAAAAAATTAAAACTTAAATATATAAAATAATCCAGCAAATAATAACAGCAAAGCGATTACAGCTACCTCAAGGCGATGGTTTTTCTCCTTGAAAGGATCTATACTATTTCTACTAGACCCCTTAGGAAGCTCTGCCAATTGCGTAAGCGTAGAACCGAATGGAACATTGATTTTCGCTCTAGTATTAATAGCCCAACCGCAAGCATCAAGCAATGGACCTAGATTTCTTTGCCTTAGTTTTAGCCAAGCCAAAAGCATAGATGGAAGCGATATGGCTAAAATTATACCTAGCACCACAAGTGGCATCTGCCAAAATTTAAGCGCTAAAAATCCGCTAAAAATAGAGGCTACGGCTGTTCCTATCGCGCCGATAGCAAGCCCTATCGCCGCAAAAATACCTGCAAATTTACCTACATCGGTCGGTTGTACTGGCGGTGTAGACGTAACAACTTGAGCTTCTTTTTTCACTTCATTCGTTACTAAGTCTACCTTAATCGGAGCTTGCGGCAATGCAATAGGCGTGGCTTCTTTTGCTTTTGCAAACTTTTCCACCTGTGCTTGGATAAAACCGATAACCTTCTTGTATGGCATCCAAAAAGCCTGCCTAACACTGATAGGAAAATCTATAATTTTTACAATCGTAGCATCCCAATCTAGTCCGTTTCTATCGTAAAAAACTCCGTTTCGTCCAATCATCAGATTATCGGAATCACCATTTGTAACCGCAACCGCAATTTGCATCTTTTTTGCGCCAGCCTCTCTATAGCAGTCACAATATAAGAGGTATGTTTTTGACAATGCCGCAAGTTCGGCATGCGTAGAGATATTGTTAACTTTTACGCATAAGTCACAACTTCTACCGTCTATAAATAGTGTCCCCGCCTGAAAGATTGCTTTTTGTCCGCTTGCATAAAAATCACGAAAAACAACAAAATTGTTTAATAAAGAGTAAAAATTTGCACAGAGTCTAATTAATTTTTCAACGTCATTCATTGATACCGCAACTGCCTCATACTTTTTATCTTGGATAATCAATGAGTTCAACTTCTCTATGGCTTTCGATTCAACTATCTCCGCAAATCGAACCTCATCAATAGCTCCTATGCGCATAGCCGCCTTATTATCAAATAATTTCCTATAACCTTCCGCTTTTATCTTTATCTTCTCAAAACTTGATTTATCAAGCTTGGCGGCAGATAAACCAAATAGTTTCACAACCCATAGCTCGACAAACATTTTCATACTTTTTACAAACAAAGGATTTATTGTATTTCCAAACGCCAACTCACCGTTACCGTCAGCAATAGCAATAGGTAAATCAGCTAGTCTACCTTGTAAAGTCGAAAGATCAGAGTTTATAAATTCCCTATAAAAATCAAGCTCAGGATTTAATGCTATTTTCGCATTATGATCATATCCAATAAGAGCATCCCTGACAAAATAGTTTTCAATCTTTGGCTCCAATAAATCATACACGACCAAGGCTTCCATAGCTATTTTCGAGTTACCGAACATACCGTTATCAAAGTCGGTAAACTCATCATACCAAGTAGATAGCAACCCTAGTTCTTTTGAAAACTCAATAATTATCTCGTCATTAATACCATCTTCACCGCTAACATCGGCAACAGCGCCAATTATGGATACTATTTCATTGAATACTTTTTTTACATTTTCATCCGTAATACTAGAACCGGTAATAATACCGTCTCCATTAAAACCCGTGTTTAAAAATAATTCTTTAGCTTTTAATACTTCATCTAGTGTTAAATGTGTGGCATTTGGTTTGTTTAGAGCTGCCAGTATCTGTTTGCAAGCGGAAAGTATTAGATTACCCTTGTCAGTATTCCTTATGGCAGATAGAGGAAAGGAATGAAGAGAAGGAACTAGAACCTCCAAGGAAACTAAAATATCGCTAAGATAGTCAACTGCCGATAAAATTTCGGAAATCCTTATTTTACCGTCCTTATCTTCATCAATCAACTCTAGTGTTTTTTGATCAAAATAGACACCATCTATAGGGCAACTAAGGGTCGCCCAAAGTTTACGATTTAACTCTTTGAGATTTGAAATATCATCTCCATTTTCTATAACAACCTGATCAAATCCACTTTTATGAATAAATTTCCAACTATGCGGTATGCTCACTTTACCCTCCGCCTACGAAATTTAGCAATTCCACTTTTTGACCCTCGCTTAGTTCAAAAATAGTCCATTCATCTTTCTTAACAATCATACCGTCAACAGCGCAAGCCATTACTTTCTCGCTTGATAAACCCAATTGTACTAATAAATCATCAACCGTTGCTCTTTTTCTTAACTCATATTTCTCACCGTTTACGCTTATATTCATCCATTTCCCTTTGTAAAACTAATAGCCTTAAATCGCTCACCAAAATGTAAAGGAGATAGTAGCAACTTAGCCTTTGAAAGCTCGGCTAAATAAACAGTCTCGTTCGCTTTTTGTGCTAATATTTCAAGAAGCTCATGTATACCAAAATCAATTAAAGCGCTCATTTGAGGTTTATAAAATAATCTCTTGAAACCATTTTGCTCAAAAGCTTTTGTTAGATGTTCAAAATTTACGTCAAAAGTTATGTCACTATTTTTATAAAACTCTTTCAAATCTTCAATCTCAAACAACGGAAATGTCTTGTGTCCCTTATATACTCTTACGGAAAAATCGTTTCTAGGATACTCCTGCCCATAATCAAATGTCAAAAATTCAAGTTTTTCAAACGCCATAGACATTGCGTCAGCATATTCTTTAAATCCGACAGCTATTTCACCTTTTATAATGCCAAAAGTTTTGCATTTTTTAAGTAGCTCCGTATCATCAATATCAAAAACAACTTTTCCATCTTTTACACTTGCAAACTTCTCATTGTATAAAAGCTCGCATGAAAATGCATCAAAAATCTCATTAGCATATACAAATCCGCTTACCTCTCTAATTTCTTCAAGCGACGAAAAGACTTTAAAATTTATTGACGAACCAATATGTTCATAAACAAATCTTTCAAGCTCCAAAGCAACATCTAAAAAACGCTCAACAACGCCAAAACGAAGCGTAGACAACAGTTCCGGTCTTAGCGTATAGATAAAAGTCACCATATCTTTTAGTAAAAAACCTTTGTGTGCGCCGATTTCTAGCACTAGAGAATTCTTATCAATTGCGCCCTCATCAATTCTACGTATAAGATAATTTGCTATTGAACCACCAAAAAACTGGGATGTAGATACGGATGTAAAAAAATCACCACTCTTGCCTATAGGCTTTAGAGTCGTGTAGTAACCGTTTTCGCCATAGAGCCAATCGTTAAAATACTCAGAAAATCTCAAAAAATCACCACGCTTTTTAGCTCGGTAAACTCTTCCATCGCAAACCTTGGGCCTTCCTTACCTATTCCACTTTGTTTTACACCGCCATACGGCTGTATATCAAACCTAACCGTAGGTATATCGTTTACGACGACGCCTCCGCATTCAAACTCATTTATTGCCCGCTTAACCAAGCCTAAGTCATTTGTAAATATAGAGTGTTGCAAACCGTAAGGCGACTTGTTTATTTTTTCAGCCGCCTCATCAAAACCATCTACCTTAAGAAGTGAGACTATTGGCGCAAAAACCTCTTCACATACGATATTCATACCGTCAGTTACATCGACAACTACGGCTGGTGTCATCATTGCACCGTTTACATCGCCTCCGCAAAGAATTTTTGCGCCCTCACTTTGTGCTGAATACAACCAAGACTTAGCCCTACTAGCGGCCTCTTTATTGATTAGCGGGCCTATCACCGTATTTTCATCCATTGGATTCCCAATGCGAAGTTTTAGAGTCTCTTCAACCAATAACGATGCAAACTCGTCATAAACTGCATCATCTACATAGATTCTCTGCAAGGAAATGCAAACTTGCCCTGAGTTTATAAAAGCACCCATGGCGCACTTAATAGCAGCTTGCGATAAGTCTGCCGTTTTTTCAATAAAAGTGGCGGCATTCCCGCCAAGCTCAAGCGATAATTTTTTAATTCCGGCATTTTGCGTAATGATTTTACCGACACCGACAGAGCCGGTAAAACTTATAACCCTTGGAATATCGCTTGAGACCAATGCATTTCCAACTTCAGCGTCTCCATATACAACACTCAAGGCATCCTTAATAGCATATTTACTATCAATAAAAGCTCTTGCTAGTATATAACCACAATAAGGAGCTTCCGGCGTAGGTTTCAATACAACACTATTGCCCATTACCAAGGCTGGCGCTAGTTTATGAGCCGTAAGATTAAACGGAAAGTTAAAAGGTGTGATAGCCACTACGACACCTACAGGTTCTCTTTTATAATAAGACTCAGCGCTTCTACCGCTAGGCATAGCATCGGTGGCTATTGTTTCACCCTTAATATTCAAGGCTGACAAAGCCGATAATCTGATTGTCTCGATACATCTTGTTATCTCAATCTTTGCAAAACGTATAGGCTTTCCCGTCTCGAGAGTAATATATTTTGCATACTCGTCTTTATTTGTCTCAAGCTTATCCGCAGTATCGTTTAGCCATGCTATTCTTTGTGATAAAGGTGTATTCTTGGCTGTTTTTTTAGCTACAAAAGCGACTCCCAAAGCTTTTTTAGCCTCAAATGCCGTACATTTTGGCGATACGGAAACAATAGTTCCGTCACTAGGACTCTTTACGCTCTCAACCTCATCCTTTGCATACTCGCTTGAACCTAGTAAAATTTTTGCAATTAACATCTAATTCCTCAAAATTCCTATTTTTTCTAGAGCTTTATAATACAACTCTTCATATTTTTTTGCTGATTCGTCCCATGTAAAACGTTTCTTCATAGCGTTTTCTATCATCTTTTTTATACAATCTTTTCGATTATAAAATGTATAAGTCGCCCATCCTATCGTATCAAAAAGCGCACCTGCGTCTAAAGCCAAGAACTTGAATCCGTTACCCTCACAACCACCCTCTATATAATTTTCAACAGTATCGTTTAAGCCTCCAGTTGCTCTTACAATTGGAAGAGTACCGTATCTGAGACTATACATCTGATTTAATCCGCAAGGTTCAAAACGTGAAGGCATAACAAAAAAATCACATCCGGCTTCGATTTTATGCGACAATGCATGGTCATAACCGATACGAACAGCAAATTTATCAGGGTACATTAAGGCAATATCTCCAAAATAAAAGTGAGTCCAAGGCTCACCTTCCCCAAGCATTACAAATTGTATATCAAGGGCTAGTATTTTATGGATTGCTTCGGCTAATATATCGATACCCTTCTGCTCAACCAAACGACTAACGATACCAAACAACGGTACATCGTCGCGAATAGGTAAATTGAATATTTTTTGAATATCCGTCTTGCAAAAAACCTTATTATTGATATTTTCCACATCATAATTTGCCGCCAAGAATTGGTCCTCTGAAGGATTCCACTCATCATAATCCATACCGTTTAATATTCCATACACATCGGCGAAACGATACTTAATCGCATCTTCTAAGCCGTAGCCGTATTCTGCCGTAGACATTTCATTTTTATAGCCTTCACTTACAGTGTTTATTATTTTGGCGTGAAAAATTCCACCTTTTAGCAGGTTAACCGTATCATGATGTTCCAATTCCATATAGTGAAATCTATCCCATCCAACATCCAATACATCCATAAGACCGGCATAAAACTGTCCTTGATATTGTATATTATGAATAGTTAGCACAGATGATGTTTTGGCAAAAAAGGGATCGTTTTTGTAAATACTATTCAAAAAAATACAAGACGCCGCCGTATGCCAATCGTTTGCATGAATAATATCAGGCTGAAAATCAAGTAATTTACAAGCTTGAAGAGATGCTCTAGAAAGAAATATAAAACGATTATCATTATCCATAAAGCCCTTCCCGTTAACATTGTACAATTCTGCCCTGCCATAATACATCTCATGCTCAATAAAGTATATTGGAACGTCAGAATCAGGCAGTATTCCATCATATATCTCACACCACTGTTCACCTATAATACCCATTGGAACCCCAAGAGGTCCAGCTTTCCAATTTAAAGCGTATTTCTCTTTATTTATTCCATAATATCGCGGCATAATAACCCTAACATCATGACCTAATTTTTTTAGAAATTTAGGTAGGATTCCGACGACATCGGCCAAACCGCCAGTCTTAGCGTATGGCACACACTCTGAAGCGGTTATTAATATTTTCATTTTATTGCAACCTAGTCTTGTAAAATATATTTAGATTTTACATTCAGGGGGCTAAAACCTAAGTAGTATGTTAAGCAGGATATTAAAATGACACAAAGAGACACAAGAGCAGATCTAATAAAAAGTATGGCTACATTTTTAGTAGTACTAATTCACATAGTTGCAACGACTGTATTAACCGCAGATACGAGTACATATGAATGGTTTTTAGCAAACTGCCTAGATTCATTCGCAAGAGTTGCGCCTCCGCTCTTTTTTATGATTAGTGGGGCATTTTTACTATCAAAAAAAGAACCGTTTGGTGTATTTTTTTCAAAAAGAGCAACAAAATTACTAATTTCAATTCTGTTTTGGACATTATTGTATCTCATACTAAGAATTACTGTAGGTAAATATAATCCATCAGGATCGGAATTAATAGAAGATCTTCTAAGCGGAAACATATATTATCACCTCTGGTTTATCAACGCAATAGCCATAATATACTTACTCACACCAATTCTCAGAAACTTTACGGTCGATAAACCAATAATGCTAAAAATAGTTTTAGCTATTGTATTATTTGCCTTGTCGTGGTATGGAAACTACATAAATTTAGCGCACCTGTAAGCTCCCCCAATCCTAGTACCACTTCCAACTTAGTGTTTTAAATATAAGCCGATAGGCTTTTATAAAAAAACATGGAGTTAAAAATGAAGAAGAAGAACTTTTCAGAGACTCAAATAGTCTCC
>Ga0207433_10006037_pt1 | contig 21268 bp, 18 predicted proteins | sample YelNatPaOPGAMG01_FD_187559 | JGI IMG/M metagenome (GOLD analysis project Ga0207433, IMG submission 187559) | Hot spring thermophilic microbial communities from Obsidian Pool, Yellowstone National Park, USA - OP-RAMG-01 (SPAdes) (version 3) | ecosystem: Environmental > Aquatic > Thermal springs... | reverse complement strand
GTAAATGACCCATATATTCCCCAGAAGCCCGGTCGCGGACGCTCTTGCCGAACATCCGCTGAAAGGCTTTATAACTCAACTGTTCTGCCATCACGGTGTTGCCCATAGCCACGACCCGGTTGGCCAGTCTTCCATGTTGTTGTTTGACTTGTATACGACTTTATATTCCGACATGCGTTCATTATATCAGGCCAATACTGGATAACCAACAGTCTGCCGCTCACCCCATGTCTAAAGACAGGGGCTTGCGCGGCAGACTTGGTCATGAGATTCGGCTGGCGACCAGCATGCCCTGGGAGAGCGGCAGGATAGTTGTCAGGAAGTTTGAGTTCCCGAGAATCTTGTGGTTGAAGGACTCGACCGAGGATTGAAGGAGGGAGCGGGTACCGGTTCCCTCGGGGGGCGACATGCCCAGCGAGACGAGGATCCCTCCTGGTGCGAGCTTTTTTTCGATGGCGGGATACCAGTCTGCGAGCTTCGTCCGTTCCTGCTGGAGGTCGAGAACGATGAGATTCTGGGGCGAATCCAGTGAAAGAAGGTGATCAGGGCCGGTGGACTTGGAGATCTGGACGCGACCGGACAGTCCTGCCCTTTTCATGTAGTTTGATATGAGGCGGAGATTTTCGTCGCTGACGACCCCGATCGTGTGGTGTGCCGTGTCGGGAAGGGCCTTGGCAAGCCACAGGGTGGTCGAGCCGTAGGCACCGGTCCACTCGAAGACATGTTCCATCCGAGTGGTGGAGGCCAGGATTGCCAGGAGAAGTCCTCCGGAACGTCCCGTATGAAAACGGCTGTGCTGTGTTGTCAGAAGGGCGATCTCTCCCGTGAGGGGATCCTTGTCGAAGGAGAGGTCAGCGAGGTATTTGTCGAGCGTCTCTTCGTTGTTCATCGGAGGTTTTCCTGCTCCCTTTCTTGTTTGGGTCGTAAAATATGAGGTCATGGTCAGAATGTCCGGCCAGGAGAAGGACCCGATTCCCGGGGGCTGGGGTTAGGGACGCCTGACTCTAATAAGGAGTAGTATTGACTTGATCATACCATCGGACAGGAGGGAATGGAAAGCGGTTTGCGAAGCTTTTTCCTGCCGGGTTTGCTCAGGACAAAAGAGAAACGGTATCATTCAGATGTCATGTTTTTAGCGGCGGCTGTCAGTCCTTTCTTTGACTTTTGGTTTTTAAGGATAAAAAAATCGGAGGATCTATGAAAAATATCAGGGTGCACTATTCCGGCAAGAATAATGAAGGACAGCTTGTCCAATCCGACGAACATGAGATTGCTCTTTTTCGGGTGGATGGACGCTACCATGCCGTTGAAAATCGTTGTCCCCATCGGGGTGGATACCTAGCCGACGGGATCGTTCGGGGAGGGCAGGTGCTGTGCCCCCTCCACGGTTGGGGATTCGATCTCGCCACCGGAGCCTGTTCCACAAGGCCCGGAGAGGAGGTTCGTTGTTTCGAAGTCAGTGAAGTGGAAGGCGGCGAGGTCAGTATTGTCGTCCCGTGACCGGATCTCTAAAAAGGGGAGGGGGTGTTCCCTCCTTATCAAGGCCCTCCGGGAGTTTTCCCGGGGAGAGGCCATGGTCAGGGTTCGCCGGGCCATCTCCGGGATGCAGAGCCACCACGACAGTCTTGTAGAAAAACTTCTTTCCGGAGACGATGCCGTGAAGAGGTCGGTCTGCCGTCAGATTTTCCAGGGGCCAGACAAAGACGGCGTTCTTGTCCTGACGAAAGGATTGGTCGCCCGTTCATGGCCGGCCGTTGTGAGGGGGCCATGGCCGGGGATGATGACGGACTTGTCCGGGAGCCCTGAAAGAATCTGGCGGATGGACTCAAGCTGTTCCGGAAAGTCCTCCGGGGTTCTTGCCCGACCCGCCGACCCGCAGAACAGGGTGTCGCCCACGAACAGGGCTCCCTCCATCAGGTAGGCCACCGACCCCCGGGTATGTCCGGGCGCCCTCATGGCACTGACCTTCCATCCCTTTTTCTCAAGGGCAAGACACCCCTCTATCGGATCCTGCCAGGATGCCTCCATACCTCTTTCGCCCTCAAGAAGGGAGTGGTCCTCCCGGGAGAGAAGTGTGGGGATCGGCTCCTCCCCTTGAAAACGGGACCATCCTCCCCCGTGATCCTCATGGCCATGTGTCAGAAGAATGGCCTCGAGGGTGACGCCCTCCGAGATGATTTCCTTTTCTAGTCCCTCTCCCCCTCCCGTATCTACAAGCAGGGCCCGGCGCGGGTCGTCCGGGTGCCGGACGAGGGCGCACCGGACCGCATAGCCTCCATAGCTCATGTTCAGGGGACGGATCCGGGAGGAAAGCTGGACGCCCGGCGGCAGATCTTCACTGAGATGAAGTGAGGCCATGGACTCTCCGTCAAATCCAAGAACGACACCCAGGCGAATGAGTTCCTGTATTTGGGGGGCGCTCTCCCCGGCCTCAAAAGATCGCAGGAGATCGGTCGAAATTTCTGCCGCTTCTGCCACGGCTCGAAGCGAGAGCTTCCTTCCATATCGAAACTTCTTGAGGACGTCCCCTGCCTGGTCTTCAAGGTGCATGTTGAGCACTGGTGTCCCCCTTTTCGAAAAAGTTGATGCCGATAAGATAGACCACCATCGACCGCATCTGGTGTTCAAAGGTCCTGAGCGTGTGTTTCTTTTCGCCCTGGGCCGCCTTTTGATAGTAGTAGTCTGCCAGGGAGTAGACGCCGAGGGCTTCGTAGGTGACTCCCAGGTTGGCATAGAGTTCTGACGGAACGGTTTTTTTTCGGACGAGAATCCGGTTGTACTCCGAGTTGAGGAAAAAAAGGGCGAGAACGGGCTTTTTTGCGAGAAGGCTTCTGTAGGCTTTTCGGGAGGGTCTGTTGTAAGGGAAGAATGGACGCTGGACGGTGAGGTAAAGGGGGCTGAAGAGGTAACGAATATGCTGGGAGGCCTTGGCGTAAAGGCGGAGGTTGAGCGTTGTTTTGGGGGTGAAGTGACGTTGAAAGAGTGAAAAGGGGATCTTTTTATCCTTGTTTTGGACTGTGACCGTTCTGTCGAGGTCGATATGGAAAGGAAAGGCCCTGAGAAAGACGATGTGAAGCCGGAGGGAGTTGATTCTGATCGTCATGGGCATGTTCATGGATTGGCAGGGGGGGGCTTCACAGTTCCCCGAGATGATCCGCCGGTCGTGGGTCTGGTGGGAAAGGATGTGGATAACGAGGAGATCGTTTGCCCCCGAGATGTGGGCCAAGGAGGGGGCGCTAAGGGAAAGTTTTTCGAGGTCTTTTGGGGCTGGAATGGCTACGGGGTAGAGTCCGGGGACCTCTCCCAGATTTCTCAGAAGTGTACGCTGGAAGAGTTTCTCTTCGGGGCTTTTGAGGGGCCAGACCAGAACGCCGATCCGGTGGATCGGCCCGAGAGCGATGGGGGGCTTGATGACATCCTCGAGGACGATCTCGGGAGAGGCACAGCCTGCAAAGAGGATGAAAAGTGCAAAAAAAAGGAGCCTCTTTCTCATTTTTTATTTCCCGCCTTGGGTGAGGGTTTTGACGCTGGTTCCTCGAAGGGGGCAACCCTGACAAGAATATGTCCTGTTTTGAGAAGGCCGGTTCCTGCAAAGAGGCGGGAAACTCGACGGTAATCTCTCTGGGAGAGGAGAAAGAGCTGATGATGGATGAGGGATGTTGGCCGGACGACCAGCGGGCGGAGTCCGACTCTCTCTCTCAGCACGGCTTGTGAGGGGTCATCGGAAAATCCGGCCCACCCGTGGGGCAGGGCGCCCGAGTCCCGACCGTCATCGGGCTTCATGAGAATCTGTCCGTTGTTGGAGGCCAGGAGGATATCCCGGAAGGGGGTCACTGGCAGATGTCGCGCATCGATGATGAGACCTGTGGGAGGAAGGGCGTGATGGGGCCTTTGGGGAATTTTTGCAGAAGAGAGAGTGAGCCTGTCGAGGCCGATTGCCTTATCTTCAGCCAAATGAAGGGGCATCGGGATCTCCATGTGAATGACAACGATCCCCCCCCCTGCGGCAAGCGGCATGATCCGGACATGGAATCCTGTAGGTGCGAGCGCCCGGGTAAGAATTTCCATGGCGAGGGGACCATTAGGATTGAGAGCTTCGGGGGGGAGGTATCTCGACAGCGGGATCCTCTCCCGAAGGGGCAAGGAAAGGATCTGATCCTTGAGAAGAAGTGTTGCGAGAAGGATCCCTATGGTTCTCGACCGCTTCATGGCGCCGTCCCGCAAGAAGGGAACGGAGGCCTTCACAAGGATTGTTCCCTTTTCGAAGTCAGTGATGCGGATTGAATGGTCGGTAAATTTCTGGAGAATGACGGGACGAGAAGGGTTCGGGTGGATCACCACAGGGATCCCCAGCTCACGAAACTCTTTTGAGATTCTCCTGTTGAGCCGGAGACCCTCCCTCCGGGCCGCGACCGGTTCTTCGAAGACCCACCGGGCAGTCCGCCGAGCGTCGGAGAGAGTCTCCTTTCGATCCTTCTTGTCCTCTCCCTGATCGAGAGAATTCCGAATTCTCTCGATCTGCTCCCTGTAATGGGAGTGCTCGGTGTCAAGAACCTCGTCAGCTCGGGAGGGGAGAGGAGAAAGAAGGGAAATAGAGAGAAAGAGCATGATGACTAAGGCTTTTATTAGAGAAGGCGAGGAGGTAAGGGACTCTTGAGAAGGAGTGGATGAGCTCGCTGCCCCACTCATCGGACGGAGGTTTTCCGGACTGTCGTCTAGGGGGGCAGACGAACGGTCAGAGGCAGGGCTCTCTATTTCTGGAAAAAAGCTGACTTTCAATTTCATCCTCTCGCCGCTATACTGTCTTCTGGGCTGACAAGGCCGTCCATCCCGCTTCCTTGTGTTTCCCTATCCCCCGGGGTTTCGGCTTTCTGTCTGATCCCCCTCAAGCCTTCTCTTGTCACGCATATCTCTCGTCGGGGCGTAGCGCAGCTTGGTAGCGCACCTGCTTTGGGAGCAGGGGGTCGCAGGTTCGAATCCTGTCGCCCCGACCATACTACTACATGACCTTTCCTTATTTGTGGAAACAAGCATAAGTTGGCCGTTTGGCCACATTATGCCTGTTTTTAGCATCGGACATTTTATGCCTGTTTTTCTGGGGCAATCCCCGGAATGGATTCATCGGACGCTTTTTTCCACGCTTGCTTGATCGTTCCAGTTCTCCAATCTCGATCTTGCATGTCTGTAGTTCCATACATGGAAAAAAACTCATCCTCTCCTATCTGCAGGAAAAGCCTCCTGTAGAATTCCAGACAAAGCTTCTCGGCATCTGTAGCAAGACTCTCAGCCATCGCCACGGATATCCCCGAAATCGATTGAAACCGACCATGGTCTTCGAAACGGAAGTGGTGCTCCGAAGCGCTTCTCAAATTGTACATCTGTTTGAGCTTGTCCTGCGTGTACCGGGGATCGTTTCCGACAACTTCCGACACCCTTTCGGAAAATTTATCGGCGCCTTTAACATCGGACGGAAGGAAGCTTTCGATTGCCCGGACAAACTGGTGGATCCGGTCTTCTCCGTAATAAAGCCTCATTCCTTGAGACAACGCTCCAATGCCGTGCCAGACCCGCCAGCAATATTTGGGATCGTTCCGTTGATCCCTTCTCTCCAGGATAGCGGATAGTCTCTTGGGAAAGAGTGAGGCAATGCACAGGTTGTCCACCGATACATTGAATTTTCCTGGTCGGGTGCTGAATCGATCCGAAAACGGTTGCGCGACTGCGATCGGAGCAAGCATTTGAGGGGGAACATCGAAGTACGATGTATATTTTGGACCACGAAAAATGAACGCATTTCCAAAAGTCGGCACTTCGCCTGTGGCGATGGCGAGGCCGGTCATGAAACTTACAAGAGGCCCATAGGGATCTTTGGGCGGCATGAATCCGGACTGAGGAAAGCTCCTTACCAAAACGAACTGCCAAGGACCATTGATCGCTCCGCCGAATGCTCTTTGCCAGATTTCATCGGGGAGCAGAAATTCGAATTTCGATCCGCACCGGAAGTCATTTCCGATCTCGAAAGGGTCAGGAAGCGACTGTGTCAGCCCGAAGTTAACTCCTCCAAGAGCCATAGCCGAATAGGGAGTCATAAAATTCTCATCACTGTTCATTTTTGCTGAGTTTTCCGGTCCTTTTTTTGTGAGGATCCCTACGGCACTTATCTTCATTCCGACAAACCCGATTCTACCAGAGCTGATCGCCAAATTTCCGCAAGCTTCGGATTCCTTCCATCCGGCAAGGAGACTCCCGGAGCGTTTCCGAAGATCCTCTCCTTGCTGGGGTATTCTCCTCTTTCCACAAACGCCCTGACCATACCGGAGATGGCTTGAGCCTTCCTGTCGAATGTTTCCTCGGCTCGGCGACGAATCCCTTCCTTGTAGCGGGCCGATATCCTCCGGGATTGTTCGGAAAAACGGTACCGGAGATAGCCGATTCCGACTCCCAGGCTGTCGGCAACCTTTTCGAGCGACAAACCGTCGTCTCCGGTTTCGACCAGAAGATCGAGTTCCTTCAGAATCGATATATGATCCTGACGCCGTATCCGAGAAGCCCATGGAGGTCCTGTCCGGAGCTTCGAATCTGCCTTTTCGAGCGATCCGCAGGATGTCTCGGCGTTTCCTCCGTTCGACAGAAAGGAGACTGGATCGAGTCCGAGCCGATGGCAGAAGTGCAGGAAGTAGTCGAATCTGGGACGACAGCGCCCTCTCCTCCACTGGCCGACGGTTCCCGTTCCCCATCCGAGGAGCCGGTCCATGGCCTCGGCATTGCCGTCCGTTCTGGTCTGGATCGTCAGAGCGATCCGGGCTCGGAATACGTCGACCGTGCAAAAATTCTCGCCCGAACCGGCGAAGTGAAAGAGAGCGGTCGTTTTCTCGGAGATCCACCCATGCCAAGGATCGTTTGAGGGCGGGATTGTTTTCCGACTATTTTCGGAGAGATCCGTCCCGCACCAGGCGCATCTTCCCACGACCGAGAACTGAGGCATTGCGGGCTGTTCTTTTCCGCACCCGGGGCATGTCGTCTCGAAGGGGGTTCCATGGGCGGGACACAATTCCATGACGGACAACTGCCACCGGAGAGGTTCGTGAAGAGGAACGCCGGTCTCCCGCTGCTCGGAAAAACATCGGGAGCACCAGGATTTCGTCGTCTTCAGTAGCCCCTTTCCCCCTCCGTCGAAGAGATCCTTCCACGGGATCATCGTCAGACGCGACAGGTCGGAGCGGAAAGTCAGTTCGTTCAGAAGACGGGAGAAGCGTTCCGCATAGAGTCCCAGTCCGTTCATGGACCGGGCGCTCTCCTGAAAGAGCCTTGTGTACGATCGCGGTATCTTGAGGTCGGAAAGTCGGGGAACCAGGATTTCGTGGAGAAGGACGCTCAGCGGGACCACATGGGCTCCGGCAAGTCTCGTCAGGTAGCTCGTCAGGGATTCGGGGTCCCCCGAATCGAGGCCCGCAGGGTCGAGACGGTAGAGCACGCTTGGATTCACGAGACCAGACCCGTGATCGCACCGGGATCCTGCAGCCCCACCGGATCCCGCTTCGGTTTCCGTTTCCCGGGAAGCCGTTTGAATCCGGCGGCCGGTTTCGAGGGATTCGATTCTGCTATCGCGATCGGGCTCATCCCCAGACTCGAACGAATGCTGTCCCGACGGTTCCCGTCGAAGGCCTGTTCTCCTTCCCTGATTTCTCGGACGATCCGATCGAGCTGTCGGTCCGATATAGCCGTCGATTCGAGATGGGCGATGGACACTTCCGTCGACATTGCCGACAGGGCGAGCGCGAGCGCCTCGGTCATCCAGTCCTTCAGGATGCCCACGCATCCCGCGCTCATCTGATAGATGTATTCGAGATGGGAGTCGAGAGGACGTTGATTTGGAACGGGGAGGTTGGATTCGAGATTCGCCAGGACGGTTCGGAAGGATTCCCGCTCTTCTTCTATTTCGTAGCGGTAGCGGGGGAGGTGGATCTCGACCGATCTCCGGTTCAACTGTCCGCTGAGGTCGGACAGATCCAGAAGGTCGTAGGTTCCCGCCAGAAGATGCTTGACGGCCGACCGGTTTGCGATGGACTTTATCGTGTCCATCTGGTCGATCAGCCGCTTTCCGCTGGCCACCTTTTTCAGGTGCTGGGCTTCGTCGACCACGAAAACCTTGGGCTTCCTGTTGACGAGGCAGGACTCGAGAGCCGTTCTCAGGTCCATCGTCGACGGATTTTTTCTGGGGAGGCTGTAGGAGCGCCTCTGTTGCTGTTCCAGAAGTCCGCCGAAGAAGGCTTTGCGGTCGACGAGCGGTTCGCCCATGGCTTCGAGCGCCCGAACGAAATGTTCCTTCCAGTCGTAGCTTCCCGAGGGCGGGGCGGTGGCTTCGATCATCGCCACAGCAATCCTTCCCGGTTCCGGGGGAGAGTTCAGGTTCTGGAAGTGTTTCACGATTCTTCGGCAAAGAGTCGTTTTTCCGACGCCCGTCGGTCCGGTCACGAGGATCAGAGAATGGGGGTTGCCCGGTTCGAGAGCCGACAGGACCTGTTCGAACGCGGTCTTGAGATGAGGGTGGGCCAGCCTTTTTTCTGAAAAATACCTGATGCGCGCTTCATCGGCAGCGGAAAGGAGCTCTTCGGGAAAGGCGGGCTCGGAAACGGTCATCAGAAATCCTCCAGCACCTGAAGGTTTTTTCGGGGAAACGGAAGAACGGATTCCGAACGGGAACGAGACGGCTCCTGGCGAGATTTTTCTCCGTCTCCCGCTCGATCGATTTCTCCCTCGGTCGGTTTTGCCGGAAGGACGCGAAGGTTCGATCTTTCCGTCATTCCGGCTTCGGAATCCTTTTTCCGGCGCTCGAGGATCTCCTCGTGCCGATGGGCTCCTTCCAGGAAGAGGGCGAGATCCTTCGCCTTGATCTTCTTTCTCTTCGAAAATTCCCTGCTTCTTGCCGTCAACTCCCGGCTGGCGATGGCAATTTCTCGAAGAGAGCGCCCCTTCAAGGTTTCGTACTGCTGCGAAATGCACTGCACCCACCTTCCTGAGAGGAAGGCGTAGGCGATGCCGCAGTTTTCCGGGTCGTATCTGACCGGAACGGACTTTCCGGAAAGTTCGGGGTTCCGGAATCCGTCGTGCCAGTAACGGATGTTGTGGATCTGCATTCCCGTATTCGGATTCACCGTGGCGGTTCCCTTCGGAGTCGAGGGCAGCGTTCTCATCTTGAAGTCTTCGGAATAGGGAATGAGACGATGGGAACGGATCCCCGTCCGTGCCAGACCTTCTTCGAGAACGTGTTTCGGCGATTCGTTCAGCGTGGGATGAGGGGCCTCGTTGTAAACGCCGAAGAAAAACTCCTCCAGAAGGGAGTGGAGGTCCGGGAGGGTCCAGAGGGCCTGTCGCTTAGGGTCGAAGGACTTGGTCATGATGCGGACCTTCTTCGTGATCTGTGTGTTGCCGGCCAGTGCATAGATCAATTCCGTGTTGGTCGTTCCGAAGAGTCGTTCGCAGACGCTTCCGAAACGGGCTTGGGCCGGAGGACGGGATTTCTTGACGCACTCGTAGCTCGCAAGCAGGCTTTCGAAGTAGACCGAATCGAATTCCTTTCCGTTGTCCAGGACAAACACCGCCGGAAGACGCTGCCATCTCCGGACGCAGTCCCGGACGATCATCATGCAGGACTGGTAGCTGGGAGGATCGTAGGTGAGATAGAACGCCAGAATCGATCGGGAATAGGCGTCGATCATCAAGGTCAGCCACGGGCGTCCCATCGTCCGCCCGTCGCCGCTTCCGACAAGTTCGATGTCGAGCTCCGTATGGTCGACATGGACGATTTCGAACGGACGGGATCCGTGGCGTGGAGTGGTCCTCTCCAGGCGCCAGTAAAAAATCGAATGGGCGTAGGCGACCCGTTTCCCTTCCCTCTTTCTCGCCTGTTCCTCTTTCGGTCGTTTCCGGACGGCATGGCGGAATGTTTCGTAGCTGGGGACCGGAAGATGTTCCCGTTCGCAGTTCAGCCGGAATTGTTCGTAGGCGGTCCGGATTCGGACCTGTTTCTTGGATTCGTAGATTTCCGAGATCGCCGACTCCATCAGGCGTTCCACGGACTCGTTCATCCTCGGCGTGCGGTTTCCCCTCTTCGGCGTACGAGGAAGAAGTCCCAGGTAGCCGTTTCCGAATCCCTGCTCCATGGCCCGGAAGGAGGCGTTCCAGCGACGAAGAGTGCGGGCGGAGGGAGTTTTGCCGCCGGCGAGATCGCTTGAACTCTCGGGAGATTCCTTCAGAAGCTCGCATCGCCTGTTGGCCGCTTCCAGCTCTTCTTTTCCAGCCGATTCGAGGATGGCAGAGGCGAAGGCTTTTCCTTTGTCGGGAAGAGGTTGGGAAGGGATGATCGCTCCGGACTGGACCAATGTTTCGAAGGAGGAAACGGGGACCGAGACGATTTTTTCTTCTGCCGAGCAGAGCACGATGCTTGTCAGTCCGACATTGATCAGTTCCCATGCCATTCCGTCCCATAAAACCGTTTCTCCGGGGAGGACAGAGACCGCGTCAGGAAAGTCGGGCGCTTTTTCGGCCTCCATGAGGAGGGCGTAGGCTTTTCCAGTTTCCCGGTCGAGGGAGACCCATGCGTTGTCCGGTTCGGAAAGCCGGCAGGAACGGAAGTCGAAATAGAGTTCTTCCATGGCAATCATGCGGTAGATCTCGTCGGCTTCCGCTCCGTGGTCGCCGTCGAGGAGTTCGGATACCGTTGCGGCCTTTCTGTCCTGGAGCCAAGAGCGAACCTTCTCAGACCGCGAGGGGGACGGATCAGGGCACTCGACCCTCAGATAATCCTCGATGAATCGGATATTGTCCTGAAAGATCCAGTCGATTCCGGACGAAGACCAGACCCGGTAGGAGAGTCCGAACTCGGCGGCCGCTTCCTCCCCGGGAGGGCAGATCCATCGGCCTCCGTCGTCTTTCCTGTAGCGGTTCGGGCTTTTCTCGGAGAGAGCGACAAGTTCTTCTTCGGTCTTGCATTCGACGAACTCGATTCTGTCCCGCCGAATGACCAGAAAGTCGGGAGTATGGGAGACACCAAGACTCCTTCCGTTTTTTGAAGGATACCTGAGGGTCAGGTGTTCCGGCTGGTCGTAGTATTCGAGGACTTCGGGGTCGTGTTCGAGTTCGTAGACGAGAGCCAGTTCCACCGTGTGGCTTTCGGCCTGGACGACGAATCCCATCTTCCGGCTCGGGTAGCGGACGCAGACGTTGGAGCGCCCGCCTCCGACCCTGCGGGCGGGGTCGGAGGTCCTGACCCGTCGGACAAGCAGGCGCCCCGATTCCGTGACGTTCATTTGTCGGCAGAGAAGATCGGTCTGGAGATCGTCGAGCATGGGGCTCCTTTCATGAAGACATTTTAGGAAACAAGCTAAATATTAAATGTTCTTTAAGATGACAAATACGATAATAATGTTTTCCAGGATGACGGTCAACAATAGTTTTGTTTTCTACATTGACTGCGAAATGGATGTGGCATAGAATTCGGGTCATGGACGAAGAATCGATCAACAAGGCGTTCGGTGCCCGTCTTGGAGCCGAGAGGAAGAAATCCCTCCTTACCCAGGAAGAGCTTTCCCGAAGAGTGGGAATCGGTCGGACGACGATCGCCAATATCGAGCGGGGAAGGCAGAGCGTTTCGGTTCCTCTTTTGTACCGGCTAGCGGCGGCCCTTGGAGTGGCTCCGGAGAATCTGCTGCCTCAGGGCGTGGAGACAAATTCTTCCGGGGCGGATGGATCGGGATCTTCGGAGGAGTCGGCTCTGTCCGGGCGGCAGAATACATGGGTAAAGGAGATCCTCCAGGAATCTCGCAACGATGAAAAATGAATGGGGCAGGTATCAAGATGAATAACGGCACGGTCGAAAATCGGACGATTGCGGAAGCCGACGAACTTCTCGAAAAATTCGGGGTGGAAAATCCTCCCGTTCCGGTGGACCGCTTGGCGGACTTTTTGGGGATTAGGGTCGTCTACAAGCCCTACGAAGACGGGGACTACGTTTCGGGAATGCTTTATCGGGGAGAGGGTCGCCCCGTCATCGGCGTGAACAGCGCCCACCACATCCACCGCCAGCGGTTCACCATCGCCCACGAGATCGGGCATTTCGTGTTGCACGAGGGAAAGATGTATGTCGACACCCCCACCGTCAGATTCCGGGACTCGGTTTCGGGTTTGGCGATCGACAACGAGGAGATCGAGGCGAACGGGTTCGCTGCGGAACTGCTTCTGCCGAGGAAATTTCTGGAGAAGTCCCTGGAAGGTCTTTTTCAGAGGAAGATCAGGGATCGGAAGATGATCGTCGAGAAGCTGTCTTCCGAGTACAAGGTCAGCTGCCAGACGGTGGAGTTTCGACTCAAGAACCTGGGGGTTTTGTTGCCGGAATGAGGATGGCAGGCAGATGGTTTTGCTCTCGACGATGTAGTAGCCGGAAAGAGGAGCACAATAGGGGGTTGTCGACTCCCGTCGAGAAAACATGGACTTCTCGAGTTCGCTTGTAGAAACCCGGCAAGTCGATGTTTGGGAGATGAACATGTGGACAGAGTTTCTTCCGAAAAGCGTTCGCTCATCATGGCTGCTGTCCGCTCCAAAGACACATTGCCCGAATTGGCTGTCCGTCGACTTGTTCACGGTTTGGGCTATCGGTACAGATTGCATTCGAAAGATTTGCCGGGATGTCCGGATCTCGTATTTCCCGGGCGTCGAAAGATAATCTTCGTTCACGGATGTTTTTGGCATCGTCATCCGAGGTGTCGGTATTCCACCACTCCCAAGTCTCACATCGACTTCTGGCTCGCGAAATTCGAAAAGAATGTGGCTCGCGACCGGCGCGAGCGCCGCGAGTTGGAGAAACTGGGGTGGTCCGTCCAGGTGGTGTGGCAATGCGAATTGAAAAATCTCCAACGAATCGCAAAAAATCGAGGAGTTTCTTGAATAATTTGGACAATTTCCGCCCGGATCGACCGATAGGCATCGACCTTTTTTCGGGAGCCGGAGGATTGAGCCTCGGCTTCGAACAAGCCGGGTTCGATATCGTCGCGGCCGTCGAAGTCGATCCGGTCCATGCGGCCGTTCACAAATATAATTTTCCCGAATGTGTCGTGTTCCCGTTGTCGGTATCCGATTTGACCGGAGAAGAAATTCGAAGAAAGGCAGAAATCGGCGACCGGCGTGTCGATGTCGTTTTCGGCGGAGCTCCTTGTCAAGGGTTTTCCTTGATCGGGCATCGAGCGTTCGACGATCCGAGAAACTCGCTCGTTCGAGAATTTGTCCGTATCGTCAAAGAACTTGACGCTTCCTACTTCGTTTTCGAAAACGTCAAAGGGCTCACGGTAGGAAAACATCGGAAATTTCTCGAAGAGGTGATCGAGGCTTTTTCCGATATCGGATACCAGGTCCGTCTGCCGTGGCAAGTCCTCAACGCGTCACACTACGGAGTGCCGCAAGATCGGGAACGTCTGATCCTTCTTGGGGCGAAAAACGGTATTCGTTTGCCCGACTATCCCGATGCCCTCACGAAACCGGCCGGAACTCCCTCATTGCTGTTCTCTCTCCCGAAAGGTCCTTCTTGCATGGACGCATTGGACGATTTGCCCGATGCGGGAGAATTTTCGGAATTGAGCCATTCTGATTCGGTGGCAACCGACCGTTGGGAAATGCCTAGCATTTACGCGAGACGATTGCGTTGTGAAGAGGAAGCCGATTGGCATTTCGGGTATCCGCGTTCGGGTTGGGACAGAAGAACGCTCACGTCCAGTATGCTTACGGAGCATTCCGATATTTCGAGACGCCGTTTCGAAAGAACGGAACAGGGGTTTGTCGAACCGATTTCTCGATTTTTCAAACTTCCGGCTCGCGGGATAGCGAACACTCTTCGTGCCGGGACGGATGCCTCACGCGGGGCTTTTACCAGTCCGAGGCCGATTCACTACAAGTATCCCAGATGCGTGACCGTTCGAGAAATGGCTAGACTTCACGGGTTTCCGGATTGGTTTCGATTTCATACGACCAAATGGCACGGAGCCAGGCAAGTCGGGAATTCCGTTCCCCCGCCGCTTGCCCAAGCGGTTGCTTCGAAAATAATCGAGGCTTTGGGAATTCTACCGACGAGACCGGAAAATGCGATACAGTTGGGTGATCCTTCGCTTCTCCGATTTGATATGACTAGAGCTGCCGACTATTGGGGAGTATTGGTGCCTGTCGGTCGTCGAGACCGCAAGAGCGGAATGAAAAAACGCAAACAGGTGGAGATAGAAGCTATGACGGAAGACGACCTGGAAGAAGTATCGTATGGCTAAAAAGTCAAAAACGTCGGACACGGAAAAAAACAGTTATAAGGCGCTTGTCGAGAAAATTTTCTTCGATCATTATGTCGCCGAAGAAACGGAAATTTCTTTCTCTCGAGACGATATCCCTCTCGCAGCCAAAAAACTCCGCATCGATCTTCCGAAGAATCTTGGAGATGTCATTTATTCCATCAGATATCGAACGTCGATGCCGGAAAGCATCCTCAAGACCCAGTCGGAGGGGGTGGAGTGGATCATCGAGAGCGTCGGACGATCGAAGTATTTATTCAAGCTTGTGCGGAAGAATAGAATTCTTCCGAATCGCGAATTGATCACCATCAAAATTCCGGATTCGACGCCCGAAATGATCGTTGCCTATGCATTGTCGGACGAGCAGGCGCTTTTGGCCAAAGTTCGCTACAATCGTTTGATCGACATCTTTTTGGGAATCGCCACGTATTCTTTGCAGAATCATCTTCGCACGACCGTCAAGGATGTAGGACAGATCGAAATCGACGAGATCTATGTCGGTATCGACAGCAAAGGCCGGCAATTCGTTTTGCCGGTTCAGGCAAAAGGCGGAAAAGATCAGTTGTCCTCAGTTCAAACGCGACAAGATATCGCTTGCTGCGCCGAAAAGTTCAAGAATCTTGTTTGTCGCCCCGTTTCGGTCCAATTTATGGAATCGGACTTGATTGCGATGTTCGAACTTGCATTGCACGAAGGAGAAATAAGGGTTGTAGATGAGAAACATTATCGGCTCGTGCCTTCCGAACAAATTAGCCAGGAAGATCTGAAAACATACGATAGCCGTTCATAAACAAATTCCAGTGCCCAAGTGCATGTGTTTTTTCAATAGTGACCTGTTCGATTCGCGTGCGGCGGCGCATTCAGACTAATCTTTTCAGCGATGCACCCAAGCTTATATGGGTTGATGGAGGCGGTATGATGGACAGCAAAACACATCCAGCTGTATTCAAACCGCGAGCTCGGCTTTTGGAACTTCTTGGAGAACAGCTCATTCGGGATCATCGGATCGCGTTGTTCGAACTCGTGAAAAATTCCTATGATGCGGACTCCCCAGCGGTTACCTTGCACTTCCATAACATATTGGATTCAGCCTGTGCTTCTATCGAAATCATCGATTTCGGTGAAGGGATGGATTTGGAAACTGTCCGTAACGTGTGGCTCGAACCCGCGTCCGAACACAAGGCGGAGAAGCGAAGAAGAGGGGAACGATCTCCAATATTCCACCGTCTGCCGATAGGGGAAAAGGGTGTCGGGAGATTTGCAGTCCACAAGCTTGGCAATAAGGTCCTTATGGTAACCCGTCGGAAAGGCCATCCGGAAATAGTGGTATCGCTGAACTGGCGGCAATTGACTTCCAGCCGCTATCTGTCCGACGCGCCCGTACTTGTCGTCGAGCGCGAACCGGAGATCTTCCTTGGAGACCGGCACGGCACTTTTATCGAGATTTCCGATCTGAAGACAGGATGGACTCGTGGGGATGTCAGGCGTTTGTATCGGGCGATGGCAGCAATGGTATCTCCTCCATTCGAAAATAAGGATCCCTTCCCCATCAATTTCATTCTGGATCCCGAAACGGGAAACTGGCTGAAAGATTTGTTTTCACCTGGAAAGGCCGAAGAGGCCGCCTTGTACGAATTCACATTTTCCCTCAACGACAATTATTTTAGATGGAATTATCGTTATATTCCCTACTATTCGCTTGAAACGGATTTCAAGGATATAGTCAGACCCCGCAGTGCCGGATCGGACAATGAGATTAAGTTTGATTGGTTCGCTCTCGAAGCGCCGGAAGGAAAAAAATGGCGCGGTCGTTCCAAGCGTCTTCGTACTCCTTCTTTGAAAGATCTTGGAATCGGTCCGATATCGGGGCGGATTTTGGGTTTCGATTTGGATAAAGAATTGATTCCTTACATCGGGGAATCGGTGGGATTGAAGGAGTATTTGCAGGAGCAAGGGGGAATCCGTGTATATAGGGATGGAATGCGTGTCTACGACTATGGGGAACCGGACAACGACTGGCTTGGTTTGGACGAACGTCGTTTTCAGCAACCGGTAAAGCGCCTAAGCAACAATCTCGTTCTTGGAGAGATCCGTTTGGATCTTTCGTCAAGTCAAGGTCTTGAAGAAAAAACCAATCGTGAGGGATTCATCGAAAACAAGGCTTATTTGGAGTTCAGATATGCCGTCCAATGCATACTCGCGAGATTCGAATCGGAGCGTTCGAAGGATAAGACTATCCTTCGAAAAGCTTTCGGCGAAAGAAAAAAAGGCCGGATAACGACTTCCTCGATTGGACCCGAAGAAGCCATACACTCGCTTCGTAAAAAAATTATTGAAGAAGGGCTTCACGAAAAACTCAACATTTACGTGGATAGAATCGAAAAATCTTATGAGGAAGCGCGGAATGTTCTCATGTCTGCAGTCGGGTCTGGACTTGGACTTTCCATGGTATTTCATGAGATCGAGCGCGGCGTTCGAGGATTGCTGAGGTCGTTGGAAACCGGAGCGGCAATAGATAAAGTGTTGGAAATGGCACGAAGCTTGTCCGATCTCCTTCAAGGCGCAGCTTGGATGGTCCGGACCAACCAAAACGAGTCATTTAGGGCTTCCGAGATAGTAAAGGCGGCAATTTTCAGTATACAGCCGCGATTCAAATTCCATGGCGTTTCATTGATGAACGGATTTGCTGAGGCATCTCGGTCTGATTTCGATTTGAAAGGATCCCGACGGATGCTAGTGGCCAGTCTGGTCAATTTACTGGACAACGCTCTCCATTGGGTTAAAGTCCGGGAGGGAGGCCCTTCCCCGACCAAAAAACCCTGTGTTTGGATAGGTCCTGGAGATTCGTCCGAGGGTCGGTCGATCATTGTCGCGGACAGCGGAACGGGTTTCGAAGATCTGCCAGAAGATGTGGTAAAACCCTTTTTTACGCGACGCTTAGAGGGTATGGGGCTAGGCCTATATTATGTCGATATGACAATGAAAGCCCATAAAGGACGGATTGCATTTCCGAATCGGAGCGATGCAGATATTCCGAGCGTCTGCGATGGGGCAATAGTTGCGATGATTTTTCCGGAACGAAAGGAAAATAAATGAACCGAACGCGAGTATTGGTGGTCGACGACAAGGAAGCGGAAGGGCAACCCATCGCGTTGGCTCTTCACCGAGAAGGCTTTTCTCCTTGGTTCGTGAGATACGATCAGGAACACCTTCAAAGTGGAGTTCACGGTGTTCATTCGGGAGTCTGGTGCGTGGTCATGGACATAGATCTGCTCGGAAGCGGTCTAACGAGATCCAATTCGACTTTAGTATTCGGAGCGGTAGAAAGCGCCATTTTGGCTCTTTTGGAAGAAAACAACGGTCCTTTTGTGCTGGTCACTTGGTCTAGGCACGATGATAGTGCGGAAGGGCTTTTCCAGCATTTGAAAGAAAGACTTCCTGAAGGGATGAGGCCTTTTAAATTGTTGCGTTTAAATAAAGAATCCTTTCTGTCTGAGAGTTCTGACCTCTGTGCCGATCTTCGCCGGGAACTGGGTGAAATTCCAGCGCTTTCATGTCTTATGAACTGGGAAAATGCAGCGCGTTCATCTTCGTGCGAAGTTAGCCAAATGCTTTTCGAAGCTGCAAGAGGTATAGGGTCTGAAGAAAACATGGGGATCAATCTTCGTCATGTCCTTTGTTCGCTTGCACATGCCCATGCGGAAAAGACTCTGAGTCCGAGCAATATTCAGTCTTCACTTTATTCGGTCTTGGCACCTCTACTTGCGGATAGAATACAAACAAGTTCTGCCACAATAGAGTTAGGACTTTTTGAAGAAAATAACACAGACAACATAGAAAATATTGACGGAAATTGGTGGAGGCGGATAAATGCCATGCTCCATCTAGACTTTCCGCCAAATTGTTGCTCTGGCCCCGGAACGGTGTATGAGTTTCCTCTCATCGAATCTGGCCTTCCTTTGCCATTGAGTCCGACCAAAAACCGTGAGGAGTTCTTTCGGGAACATTTCCCTTTGTCTCGGGGTAAACAAAGTGGGCTATCTTACAGAATAAACAAACCAGCATTTGAATATGGTCTCTACCAACCTGTAGTTATTGATGTGACACCGCCATGTGACCATTCTCAGGAAAAGGCTGGATGGAAAAAGTTCGTTGTTGGCGTCAGAGTGAAACTAATCATTCCCCCGGGAAGTGAGAGAAAACCTTTGTTGGAAAAAAAGGATGCTGATTATCTTATGATCACTCCAGAATTCTATCAGAGGGAAACATCGAGTCCGCCTTTCAGTTTGGCAGTGAATGCCAGACTCGTTACGGCCCTTCCTGACGATGAAGAACTATTACGAAAACTTGGGACGCCGATGTTTCGGATCCGATCACAGCTTCTTATAGACATATCGAGTTGGCTATCGCGCCATGCATCGAGGCCAGGATACGTCTCTCTTAGAAGGGGATGAAAAATTGATCGATTCCTGTAGGGCGGTTATATGCTAGAAAAATCTTATGTCAGCAGTGTCCGCAAAATGGAAGTCATGACTGGAGGACAGACTGCGTTTCCGAGTAGTTTTATTCTGTCGCGCCGAGTGGCGTCAGGAAAAATATAATTGTCAGGAAATCCCATGGCTCGCCTGATTTCTGCGGGCTGGAGCATTCTCATCATGTGTCCGTTCGGTCTCGGTTCTACGAGAGCGAATCTGTCGATAGTCGTCACGGTCCTGAGGGGTGCATCTAACGGTTGCCAGCCGCCCGCTCCATCTGTTCCGTAGTAAACGATCAGAAAGGATTTATCTTTTCCGAGAAAGTTAATGGCTCGGGTTGCTCTTTCTAACGTTCCAATCGCACGTCGTGGGTCGTATAGAGGCTTCATCGGCCAAGTCCCTGGCGGATCCAGCACTTCTTGGGCAAATCGAAAAGGATCGACGAATGGGACGATTTCCGGAGGCATTCGTATTTTGTCTGCCATAAGGAACAATCGGCGCCGTCGTTGGGGAACCCCGAATTGAGAGGCATCGAGAACCTGTTCCCGGACAAAATATCCGAGAGCTTTCAGCCCATGTTTCAACTCTGGATATCTTGCCCAGGGGCGCATATGTACGACATTTTCCAAAACCACCCATCGGGGTTTGAAAGCTTGCGCGAATCTGATGACTTGGAACGCGGTGTTTTTGCTTTCTTCGGAACGCGGCAACTTTCCCCTGGCGCAGGTATGGTGTGTGCACTCCGGGGAACTGAGCAACAGATCGACGGGACCCGTTTTCTTGAGTATTTTTTCCGGATCGCTATGGCGAAGGTCGTCATTGAAGACGGTCGCATGTGGAAAGTTGGCCTTAAAAGCGTCAGTCGCGATCTTCCAAAGATCGACGCCTCCAGCTATGCTTGCACCGGCCAAGCTTGCACCCAGGCTGCTTCCTCCCCCTCCGCAAAACATGTCGAATGCTCTGACGGTCCTCATCTTGCAACCCATAGTTTCATTGTTTCTCTGGAACCTCCAAAAAGAGCTTCTATTATTGAATTGTTCGATCGGTTACCAGGCTACCAGGTTTCCGAAGCTATTACAAGACACATCAAGGAGTCGAGCGATTGCAGAAGGGTGACGGTAGGAGGACTTTCCCCCGTGCGGAATTGAGTACGGCCGATTTGATCGTCGATGCGTGCTATGAAGGGACTCGCAATGGAAATGCCGGAGACGATCCCCTTTCAGCCTTGTTGGGTGTGAGCAATCAAGGAGGTTTCCGATATCTGGGGATGAAGGAAAATCCTACAATGATCGTTTTGACTTCGTCTCTTGCGGATCCGGATTGGCCCGATTCCCTCGATATCACTACCGGAAGATTCACCTATTTTGGGGACAACAAACGTTCAGGGAGCGATCTTCACGATACTCGAAGATTTGGAAATCAGCTTCTTCGGGATTTGTTCGATGCATTGCACGCAGGACAACGGGAAAGAATTCCTCCCATTCTCGTGTTCACTTCGGCTGGCGGCTGGCGGGATTTCGTTTTTAGGGGGCTTGCCGTTCCTGGGGCGGCCGGGCTTTCGTCGAATGACGACTTGGTCGCGGTCTGGAAATCTTCGGGAGATTCCCGCTTTCAAAATTATCGTGCGATTTTCACTATACTCGATATACCAATAATTTCTCGGGATTGGCTCAATAGTATACGTGAGGGCGAGAATCATGTTTCGAGCGCACCAAAAGTATGGAAGGAATGGATAAAAAAAGGGATTTACCGTTCGCTTATGGCCAATCGTTCCATACTTATTCGCAAAAAAGAAACACAAATGCCCGACACGAAAGAAGACCGCGGTATTCTTCTCGCAATCGTCAATCATTTTGCCCAGGATCCGTATGCTTTTGAAGCTTTTGCCGGATATATCGTCAGACTTCATCTTCCGGACATCTTCGAACTCGATATTACAAGAAGGCATCGGGACGGCGGGCGGGATGCAATAGGAAAATTTCGAATTGGACAGGCCGAAAAGTCCATCGAAGTGGAATTCGCTTTGGAAGCGAAATGTAAAGCCGATAGAGCCGTCGGCGTTCGAGAAACGTCTCGCCTTATCTCGCGTCTTCTTCATCGTCAGTTCGGCATATTGGTGACCACATCGTGGGTTCACGACCAAGCCTATCGCGAGATTGTAGAGGATGGCCATCCCGTTATGATTCTAAGCGGGGCAGATATTGTCGATGTATTAAAAAGGAACGACTTTACAAGTAAAGATAAAACGTTAGCATTGTTGAAAGAGCGTTTCCCCATGTCGGAGGAAGCTCTATGAACCAAGATGATTTGTGTATTGATCTTTGTTCGACGATTGGCAGAGGCACTCCGCCAATCGATTCTGACAATCGTCGCAACGGACCAGTTCCAATCCAACCCCGCTGGAACCAAGTAAGCCGTTCCTTTCCGCCCCGGAGCCCCCGTGACCCGAAAAATAGACCCACCCGAATC
>Ga0207433_10006032_pt1 | contig 21275 bp, 19 predicted proteins | sample YelNatPaOPGAMG01_FD_187559 | JGI IMG/M metagenome (GOLD analysis project Ga0207433, IMG submission 187559) | Hot spring thermophilic microbial communities from Obsidian Pool, Yellowstone National Park, USA - OP-RAMG-01 (SPAdes) (version 3) | ecosystem: Environmental > Aquatic > Thermal springs... | reverse complement strand
GATCTCCTTTGGAAACGATGGGAAGCTCTATGTGAATGACCCTGGGAACTCGAGGATTTCAGTTTTTACAAAAGAGGGAAAATTCCTCAAATCCCACAGAACCCCTTCCTTCACCTACGACACACCAGTTGTTAACTCAAGAGGAGACATATATCTTCTCTCAAAGAGTGGGATAAAAATAATAGACTCTTATGACCCTAATTTTAAATTAAAAGCTTCATTATTAGATTATGATTGGCATCTACATTTTCCTTTGATCAAGCCTTCAATAGATGATAAAGCTTCTTTAAGACCTGTAAGGGGGGAACATGTTCAATATATTATAACCAAAAAAGACAAGCTTGTGGTACTTTCTAACTTTTCATTAGGTATTCTCGTATTTGACAGACAAAACAAAAAAATCAATGAGTTTAGCCTTTTGAAACATAGAATTTTCTATGATATTTTCAAGACACAACTTGAAGAATCACAAAGGGTGCACGAGAAAATTGAGAATAAAACTGACAGGTCAAAGATGAATGTAAGACGGAAAAGAGTCTTTTTACCTCTTATTCCTCTGAAAATTTTCATTTACGGAGACGAAATATTTGGACTCCTAAACTGGAGAGGAAAGGATATATTCGAGATTTACTTTTTGGATATTAGAGAAGAGTTTCTTGGAAGATTTGTTTATGAAGGAAGTATTGGATGGTATGCTGGAATATGCTCAGATAAAATGTATTTTTATGTATCCAATTTTAACTATGACAAAATTCTAATTTTAAAAAATACTAAAATATGAGGTGATTTCAATGAAAAAATATGCAATGCTTGGTTTTTTGTTCTTTTGTATGGTAGCAAGTCTTTCAATAACTGGACAGGAACCACCTTTTGAACAGAATTGTAGTAATATCACTGGCTGCGATGAAGAGGTACGAGAAAGATGCATAAGTGACTGCGAAGATCTTGGTGGGTGTTTTGGCTGGAGTATGGTTCCAGAGCTTCCTGTATGTGAGTCGGGCTTATGTTGTTCTAAGTGGGAGTATCTTTGCAGTCAATGGCCTCCGAATTCTACTGTGAAGGTAGAATGCTGTGTATTTGACAGAACATGCCCAATAAATTAAATCTCAGAAACCCCTTATTTTAGTAAGAATAAAGATCGATTAGAGAGGTGGCAAAATTAGGAAGACATTAATAATGGATGAAATTCTGAGTTAATTAAGAATGTGAAAATGAGTGGTTGGAATTTATAGGCAATTATTAAAAACCCCTAATCCGATAATTTCCCTTCCCTTTTTGCCTTTAGAAGTTTCATTAACCCATTTTCTTTCCCAAGAAGGGCTTGGGAGACAATCATTGTGGAGAGAAGTTTTTCATCAAGGACATCGAGGATTATTGCATCGATTTGATATTGGAGGATTAGGGGAAGAAGAGTTCTGTTTATTAGTTTTCTTGAGGGAAGTCCGAAGGATACATTGCTTAAGCCACAAATTGTTTTTGCTTCAGGATATTTCTCCTTAATGATTTTTAGGGAATTTAAAAATAGAATAGCATTTTTGCTTTCAACACCAATAGGTCTTAGGAGGGGATCAAAGAAAAAATTATCCTTTTTTAGTCCGTATTTTTCCAAAATTTCAAGGGATTTCTCGAGCTTTCTCAAACAATCCTCAGGAGTTGATGGAACTGAAGAATCCATCAGCATTACAACAACATAGGGTTCTTTCTCTTTCACAATTGGAGCTATCCTTTCGATCTTTCTTTCGTCAACGGTAATTGAGTTTAGAATCGTAGTGCCTTTACAATAATTTATTGCCCTTTCAAGAACTTCTAAATTTGGAGAGTCAATAGATATTGGAATCTCCTCTTCTGCCTGTATAATTTCTATTGCCCACTTCATAAATTCAAGTTCCTTCTCCATCATTGATGCTGTATTTAGATCAATGAAATCTGCTCCCTTCTCCCTTTGCATTTTTGCATTTTTTATGAAAAAATCCCTGTCTTCGTTTAGGAGAGCTTGATGGACTTCTTTCCTTGAAGAGTTAAGCTTCTCTCCAATGAGTATCATTTTCAACCTCTTATTTTCTCAACAATTTTCTTTATGTAGAGAGGGGTTGTTCCACAGCACCCGCCTATCCCATTAACTCCAATTTCAATAATTTTTGAGATGTTTTCTGCAAAATATTCAGGGCTCTCCTCATAGCAAACAGTTCCATTTTCCGAAAGAATTGGTTTTCCAGCATTCGGCTCTACAAATACTGGAAGATTTGTATGGGCTTTTAATTCCTCAACAAGGATGACCATTTCTGCGCTTCCAATGTTGCAGTTTGCACCAATAGCATCTGCTCCTTCGTCTTCAAGAGTTCTCACACATTGAGATATTGGATTCCCCATAATTGTGAAAAATCCCCTTGGTGTTCTCTGATATGCCAGGGAGACAAGGACTGGTAAAGTAGTTCCTTTTTTCGCCCCCCTCAATGCGCATATTGCCTCTCTAAGGTCTGACATTGTCTCTATTATTATGAAGTCAACATTTCCTTCTGCAAGGGCTTTTGCTTGCTCTTCGAAGGAAGAGGTTGCAGTTATTTCATCTAATGGTCCATAGGGTTTTAAAATTTTTCCCGTTGGTCCAATATCACCTCCCACAAATTTTCCTTCTGGCTTTACAGAAACAGCAATTTTTGCTCCTGCAAGATTTATTTCCCTTGCCCTATTCTCAAGTTTGAAATGGGATAATTTTAAAGAGTTTCCACCAAAGGTATTTGTCAAAACTGCATCAGAACCAGCCTCAAAATAACTTCTGTGAATTTCCTTAATTACTTCTGGTTTCTCAATATTCCACAATTCAGGGCACTCTCCTTTTTTCAATCCTCTTTCAATCAGCTGAGTTCCCATTGCTCCATCAAGAATTAAAATATTCTTCTTCATAAACTCAATTATATTCATCAAAACCTCCAATGTTTCTTCCTTTCTCGCCCTTTCATCCTATAACCCTCAACTCCTTAACCATTTTTTCAAAAACTTTCAAGAATTCATCAACATTTTCAGGAGTATTGAATTTACCAAGGGAAATTCTGATTGTCGATTCTGCAAGCTCATCGGGCAATCCTATTGCCTTTAAAACATGGGATGGTCCTTCTTTCCCCTCACTGCATGCTGATCCTGTTGATACATATATATCCTTTGTAGAAAGAGCCATCAAAAGAGCCTCTCCATCAATCCCCTCAACAGAAATGCTAATTGTTGAATCAAGCCTTTTCTCTGGATGTCCGTTGAAATGGATCCCATCAATTTTCTTTAAACCCTCAATCAGTCTCTGGGATAGCTCTTTTATGCTCTTCTGGCTCTTCTCCATCTCTTGTTTCATTAAGCTCACTGCCTTTCCAAGACCAATTATTCCTGAGACATTCTCAGTCCCACCCCTCATTTTCCTTTCCTGTTCTCCATGGATAATTGGATTTATTGATGTTCCCTTTCTTATATATAGAAAACCAGCACCTTTTGGACCGTAAATTTTATGGGCAGAGCCACTCAAAAGGTCTACTCCTAAATCTTCCACATTTACCTTTATTTTCCCAAGGGTCTGAACTGCATCGGAATGGAAAATTACCCCCTTCTTCTTGCATATTTTTGATATTTCCTTTATGGGCTGAATTGTTCCGATCTCGTTATTTGCATGCATAACTGAGACTATTGCTGTCCTTTCATTTATATTTTTCTCAATGAAATCAATGTCAACAACTCCAAATCTGTCAACAGGAATGTATAAAACTTTTTTTTGTCTTTTCTCAAGATAATTGCAGAGGTCGATTATTGAAGGGTGTTCAATGGATGAGACAAGAACAGAGTCCTTTTCAGGATTTGCTTCAAGGATTCCTTTAATTGCCCAGTTATTGGCTTCTGTTCCTGAGGATGTAAAGAAAATTTCCTCTCTCCTTGCTCCAATAAAACTTGCCACCTCCTCCCTTGCTTCTTCAACCAGGTCTCTTACCTTTTTCCCAATGGGGTATAGGGATGATGGGTTTCCAAACAATTCTAAGACTTCTTTTATTCTTTCCTTTACCCTCGGGTCAACAGGAGTTGTTGCGTTATTGTCAAAGTAAATCATTTTTATATTTCATCAAGGGGGAACATAAGGATGCCAGATTTTAGTTTTGGATAAAAATCAGTAGACTTTTCAGGCATCAACTCTCCCCTTTCTACAACCTTTTTGATCTCTTCCAATCTTACTGGATTGAGAATGAATATTCCCTGATATTTCCCCTCTTTTACCTGTTTTATTCCATCAAGGATGTTTCTCACATAGCTAATGTTTTTTTCAACAGAAAAACCACCTTCAAATAGAGAATCCATTTTTTTAAATATCAGGGAGTGAAGTATTGAGACATCAAGACTTTTCCATTCAGGGGATTTCTCCTTTTCCATAAAATTCATCCAGTCACTTCCTTCTTTTAGCTTGAGTTTGAAAATCTTCTTAAATGCAGGGAAGTAAGCAATGAAAGAATGCTTTTCTCCTTTTATTAACCTTCTAACTTCCATCCACTCATCATCCCTTTCAGGCTCTTTCTCCTCTTTTACTTCAAAGTAAGGGGAAAGAATATCTTCAAAAGAAAAATCAAGGGTCTTAAGCCCCTTAACAAGTCTATGGGTTGGAAGGATTACCAGATTTTCGTCCTGAATAGCAAAGAGGGTCATCATTATATAGTCAAAGGGTTCCTCTTCAGATTTTCTTCTCTTTTCATTTTCCTTTTTGTATAAAAGGGATGTCTCATATCTGTGATGGCCATCAGCAATTATCAGGGATTTGGGAGCAAGGAGTTTTTGAATTTCCCTAATAGTTTCATCATCAGTAATTATGAAAAGGGAGTGGGTTATTCCATCCTCATCCTCGACAGAAAATGCTTTTTTTGCATTTTTTAAGGCTGATTCTAACAAATTCCTAATTTTTCCATCCTCATCGTCGTAAAGAAGGAATATCTGCTCTGTGTTGGTGTTTGTGGCTGTTAGAAGATTGAACCTGTCCTCCTTTGGTTTTGGGAATGTTTTTTCGTGGGGTAGGACCTTTTTTGACGAGAATTCTTCAAGTTTTACAGCCCCAATAAGTCCATTTCTTACCATCTCCTTTCCATCTACTCTGAACTTTTGCTGGTAAATGTAAAGGGCTTTTTTATCTTCTCTTATGAAAATTCCTTCTTTTAGCCATTCATCAATGTAAATTTTTGCTCTTTTGTATTTATTCTTCTCAGGATGGGGTTCATCATCCTTTCCAAGAATTATCCTTACTACATTATATGTGCTCCTTTGATAGTAGTCATCCTGCATTGCGGGAGTTATTCTGTCGTAAGGCTCGGTTATCACATCCCTTAAATTAACCCTTTCAGGATTGTATCTTATTGCTCTAAAACTCTTAATTATTGCCATAATTCCTCCTTCTTATTTTTTGAATTTATTATTTTGAAAGGATAAGGCTTATTTTTCTCCAAAAAATTCTTTCAATATTTTTACAACTTCAAATCCAGCTCTTTCCTGACCCTCTTCCGCAGCTGCTCCAATATGGGGAGTGCAAACAACATTAGGATGATCGATTAGAGTAAAGTCTTCCGGAGGCTCCTTTTCAAAAACATCCAATCCAGCACCCTTTACCTTCCCTGAGTTCAAAGCCTTCAGCAATGCCTTTTCATCAACAACCCCACCCCTTGCAATATTTACAATAAAGACTCCATCCTTCATAATTTCAAACTCTTTTTCTCCAATCATTCCTTTTGTCTGCTCCGTGAGGGGGACATGGATAGTTATATAATCAGCATTTTTAAGGAGTTCCTCCTTTTCCACCTGTTTTACATCTGCATCTAAAATTTTTATAACATCATAGGCAATTATGTTCATTCCAAAAGCCTTTGCTCTCTTTGCCACCTCCCTTCCAATTCTTCCATATCCTATTATTCCAAGAGTTTTTCCATAGAGCTCAGTTCCTTCAAGGGTTTTCTTCTCCCATCTGTGCTCTTTCATGGATCTGTCTGCATAGGGGATTCTCCTTGCAAGGGAGAGCATTAGACCAAGGGTCAATTCTGCAACGGAAATTGATGTTGCAGTTGGAGTGTTGGCAACCTTTATTCCCTTTTCCTCAGCAGATTTAACATCTATATTATCCAGTCCTATTCCTGCCCTAACTATTATTTTTAGATTTTGAGCGGATTCTATAACCTTTTTTGTTACCTTTGTGGCAGAACGGACAACAATGGCATCAAAAGGAGGAATTGTCTGGCAAAGCTCATCCTCCTTCATTCCGGTTTTTACTGTGACTTCAAAATTCTTTATTCCCTCAAGTTCCTCCATTGCCTTTTTGTTTAAAAGGTCTGCGACAAGTATCTTTTTCATTTCCAAGCCTCCTTGAAGACTTTTTCAGCGGCAGAGATGGATGCACCAAATTCAACAGGGTAGCCAAGTTCAGAGAGGGCCATCTCAAGAGCTGAAAGGGCAGTAATTATGTCAAAAGCTCCCATATATCCTAAGTGGGCAATTCTGAATATCTTCCCCTTGTAAGGTTCCTGGCCTTCTGCTATGTAAGCTAAGTATTTGTTCCTCATTGTCTTTACTATCTTTTCTCCATCAATACCTGCAGGAGCTTTTACTGCGGTGCAAATATTTCCAGGAATCTTTGATAAAAGTTCCAATTTAAGAGCTTTAACTCCTTCCCTTGTCCCTTCTGCGAGAATCCTGTGATGCTCAAAGAGGGCTTCAAGTCCAATCTTCTTTATCAGTTCAAGGGATTTCTTCTGCTGAATAATTAGAGAGATTGCAGGGGTGAAGGGAGTTGTCTGCTTTTCAAGGTTTTTCTTGTATTTTTTAATGTCAAAATAGAACTTTGGAAGTTTCGAGGTTTCAACCATTTTCCATGCCTTCTCTGAAAAGGCGATGTAAGCAAGTCCAGGAGGAACCATAAGAGCTTTCTGGGATGCAGAGACAAGGACATCAATACCCCATTCATCCATTGGGCATGGAGTTGCACCAAGACCAGAAATTGCATCTACTATCAGGATTGCATCGAATTTTTTACAGACTTCACCATATCCTTTAATATCGTAGACAGAGCCTGAGGATGTTTCTGAGAGGGTTGCAAGGACAGCTTTTGTATTAGGATTTTCCTTTAATTTTTCCTCAAGTTGTTCCTTTGTGAAGGGCTCTCCCCATTCAAGGACAATTTCAACCACATTCAATCCATAAGCCTTTGCTATATTCCCCCATCTTTCACCAAATTTTCCACCATTGATAACTATAACCTTGTCTCCTGGAGAAAGGGTATTGGTAACTGCTGCCTCCATTCCACCTGTTCCAGAGGATAGAAGGATGTAAACATCCTGCTTTGTTTGAAATACATACTTTAGATCCTCTGAGACCTCCATAAATATCTTTGAAAATTCAGCAGTTCTGTGATGGATTATTGGCTCGGAAGCTACAGATAAGGTCTCAAAGGGAATTGGTACTGGACCTGGTGATAAAAGATAATATTTTTTAATCATGATGCCTCCTTATAAAAAATTATTATCAAATTTTAAGATAACTGAAACTTTCTTTTCTGTCAAATTTTCAATTTGTTAAATTGTTCTAAAAAATTGGAAGGGAGATTGTTATCTTAGTCCCCTTTCCCTTTTCACTTTCAATCTCGATTTCACCTCCATGTTTTTTGACATTATTGTAAGAGATTGTAAGCCCAAAACCTGTCCCTATTGTTCCTTTTGTTGTGAAGAAAGGATCGAAAATCTTACCAATATTCTCAGGTTCTATTCCTTTCCCAGTGTCCTTTACTTCAATAAAAACCTTTTGCTCCTTGAAGTAGGTTGAGATCTGAATTGTTCCCTTATTTTCTATTGCTTCTATGGAGTTATAAATTACATTTAAGATAGCACTTTCCAGCTCGACCCTGTTTCCTTTTATAAGGGGAATGTTTCCAAGATTTGTCAATATTTTTATTTCTTTCCCTTCAGTTTCAGCCATATCCTTCCATCTTGGCTTTGTTAGTTCTACAATATCAAGAATTAGGGAGTTAATATCTATTGATTGAGCTTTTATCTCATCCTTCTTTCTCTGGGTAAATTCCATTAGTCTACCAGTTATTTTTATCCCCTCCTTTACCATTTTTTCAATTGTCTCTAAATTTTTTAAAATTTTTTGCTCCTTTACTGAATCCTTTATTAGATGAGCTCTTCCAGAAATAATTGTGAGGAGATTGTTGAAATTGTGGACAATCCCCTCTGAAAGCTCTGCCATTGCCTTCCATCTTTCTGATTCAATTATTAATTTTTCAATCTTCTCTTTCTCTGTAATGTCCCTGAAAATTACATGTATTAAATTGCTTCCTATCAGCTTTGTGCTAATCTCCACAGGAATGATTGTCCCATCAAACCTTCTTAGCTCTATTTTTGAGCTATAGGATGAACCTTTTTTGATAGTTTCCTCGATGATTTCTTTTAGGGAATTTTTTTCAGTATCGAGGGAAAGGAAGAGCTTCCCTTCGAGATTTTCCTTGCATAATAGGATTTTTTCTGCCATCTCGTTGGCTTCCTCAATTTTCATTGTTGAGGAATTTATTACAAGGATTGCTTCACCTGCCCTTTCAAAGAAATCCCTGTATTTTTCCTCTGATCTTCTTAGTTCCTCTGTTCTCTCTTTAACCTTTTCCTCAAGAAAATCTTTTGCATCCCTCAGTTCCTTTTCCCTTTTTGCAAGATTTTCAGCCATTGAGTTTACACTCTTTACAAGCTCTTCAAATTCCTCTATTTGAATGGGAGGAACCCTCTTTTCATAATTCCCTTTTGAGATTTCTGTTAAATGCTCTGAAAGCATTCTCAGAGGTTTTGCTATCTCTGATGCTATCCATCTGTTCAGAATAGACATTATTGCAATTAAAAGAATTCCAAGAATAATAAATGAGAGCCTTGCCTTTGCCAGACCTTTCTCAATGCTTTCTGTGGAAAATGTTAGAAGAATCGTCCCCCATGACTGGGATGAGCTTTTGACCCTTATGGGAACATAAACATCAATAGCAGGAATTTTTTTATTATCTTTAAAAAGAATGTATTTTTTTGATATTCCTGTTTGAAGGGAGGAAGGAGAAAAGGGAATTGAGTATTTTTTACCAATCCAATTTTCATCTTCGCTTGAAACTCTTATTACATTTTCCCTGTCAAGGATAAGAAAAGAAACCAACTCTTTATGTCCAATGTTTTTTGCAATTCTCTGGAGTTCCTCCCAGTCATAGTAGAGGAAGAAGGGTAAAGATGATTCCATAAATGTATTTGCTAAAAGCTCTGCACGGTTTATAAGGTTTCTTCTGAAGGAGCTTCTCATGAATATTTCAGCAGTTATAAAAACGGAAATAACCAAAAGTATAATAGTGAATGTCAAGAATAGGAAGATCCTTCTTCTATAACCAATTTTCATCTTTTAAGTCTTACAACTTTAAAATCGGTATCTATCAGGCTATTATATGAAACTTTAAGCCCTTCTATATTTTTTCTCACAATCAGGACAATTTTATCTGTAAAAAGAGGAATTATGGGAATGTCCCTGTAAATAAGACTTTCTATTTCCTGATAAATTTTTATTCTTTTACTGTAATTGTTTTCTTCCATAGCTTTGATAATCAATCTGTCAACTTCTGGATTTGAGTAATTGGAGGAATTTACAGGAGATTTTGAGTAGAATAGAGGGTAGATAATTCCAAAGGCTTCAGGAAAGTCAGCATGATATGTTTCAAAAAATATCTGAAATTTCTTCTTTTCAAGCATTTTCCAGTATTCTTCTTCAGAGACCTTTTTGGGTTTAAGAGTAAGCCCCAATTTTGAAAATTCTTCTCCTATAAGAGAGAGAAATTTCTTACTGAAGGGGGTCTCAGAATAAAAGGGAAGGTATATTGGCTCGATTTTGTTTGCTTTTTGGATCTCTTCAATTATTTTCTTCGCTTTAGGAAAATCATAATCTCCGTAAGGAAGAGGAACCTCATATCTATGGAGTTTCCTTGGAATAACATAGGGAAAATAAACACAATGATTCCCGAGCTCTTCAGCAATTCTTTTTCTATTTATCCCCAAAAATAGAGCTTTTCTGAAATCCCTGTTGTTGAAGGGAGGTATTGAAAGGTTGAGAGCAATAAAAGTGAAGGAATAGAGTTCCTCCTCCATCTCAGTTGCATCAGCATCAGCTGGGAGCTTGAAGAATTTGTTTCCGGGAGAAGGGAATATGTCCACATCTCCTTTTTTAAAAAGGGAAAACCTCTCTTCAACAGGTATTCCTAAATAATCTATTAAAATAATTCTTTCAATCAATGGAGTGCCTTCGAAGTAGTTGGGATTTCTAACGAGAGAAACTTTTTTCCTTTCTATGTTTTCAATGAAAAATGGTCCTGAACCTATTAGCTTACCATTTTTTTCCTCATACACAATTTTAAAGGCAGGATTCGCAAGGAAGGAGAGGAAAAACGGATACTTTTTTGATATTCTTATTTCAATTTCATGCTTTGATTTTATAATAATTCTTTTCTTTACCTCTTCAAAGGAGCTATTCTCCCTTCCCGTCAAAATTCTGAAGAACTCCATCACAATCGGGTCTCTTTTAAGAGCAATTTTGTATAACCTTTCAATTGATTTTAAAAAATCCTCTGCCTCGACATTTTTTCCATTATGGAATTTTACATTTTTCTTCAATAGGAATTCATATTTAAGTCCGTCTGAAGATATCTTCCAGAAGTCGGCAAGATCGGGAAGGATTCTTTGATAAGGATCTAACTTTACGAGACCATTGTAAAGATTATTCAGAATCAGCCAATCCTCTATAAAAGAATATCCAGCAGGATCATAGAATTTACTTGTGCTAATTTCAGAGAGGGGCCAGAAAATTTTCAATGTATTTTCAGATGGAAAAGAGGGAAGAGGAATTGAAATTAAAAAAAATAAAGCAATAAATTTTGCCTTCATATTAAATTTATATCAGAAATTTTCAAAAATAAAAAGCCATAAAAGGGAAAAAAGCGATAATGTGTTTTAAATCACATTTTATTTCCATTCTTTTCCTCAGCTTATTTATCTCTGCCTTTTGATTTTGGTTTGGGATATTAATATAATAGTTTTCTTAATTAAAGTTAATAAAAGGAGTTATTTATGGAAAAGGATGAAATCCTTGAAAATGAGGAGGCAAAAAAGAGAAGGAAAAATCCTTCAAAAACTCCTCACACAGTAATTATTGTTCCAGAGCTTTGTAAGGGATGTGATATCTGTGTTTCTGTTTGTCCTACTGGTGTTCTCCTTCTCCAGGATGATGAAAAATCTATTCACGGCGTAATTGCAAGAGTTGATGCTCCTGAGTACTGCACAGGATGTATGCTTTGCGAGTTGAGATGTCCAGATTTCGCAATTTATGTTGACCTTGACAAAAGAGGAGAGGGAGAACTTAGATTTTATAAGGAGGCTAAAATTGGGAAAGAAGGTTATACTGCCAGGTAATTACACTGTGGCTGAGGCTGCTGTTGCAGCTGGATGCAGGTTTTACGCAGGTTATCCAATAACTCCCTCTTCAGAACTTGCTGCCAGGATGTCCGAGCTCCTTCCAGAGGTTGGTGGTGTATTTATTCAGATGGAGGATGAAATTGCAAGTATGGGAGCGGTTATAGGAGCTTCCCTTTGTGGGCTTAAATCAATGACTGCGACATCTGGTCCCGGTTTCTCTCTAAAGCAGGAGCACATAGGAATGGCATGCATTGCGGAAGTTCCATGCGTAATTGTAAATGTAATGAGGGGTGGACCATCAACAGGTTTACCTACAAAACCCTCTCAAGGAGATGTTATGCAGGCAAGGTGGGGAACCCATGGAGACCATTATCTAATTGTTCTTGCTCCGACCTTTCCCAATGAGGTTTTCATTACAACAATAAATGCCTTCAATCTATCAGAGAAGTTCAGAACCCCAGTTATTCTCCTCCTTGATGAGGTTCTTGCCCATTCCCATGAGGTTATAGAAATTCCAGATCCTTCTGAGTATGAAATTATCGAAAGGGAGCTACCTTCCAATGAGCAGAAGGATTTGAAAATTTATGAGAGGGAAATGGGTAAACCTCCAGTATATCCCAATTTCTTCTCAGGATGGACAATTCACATTGAAAGTCTTGAGCATGATGAAAAGGGTTATCCTACAACTGTTCCATCAAAAGTTGAGAAGATGCAACTCCTGAGAAAAAGGAAAATAGAGGATCACCTTGATGAGATTATTTTATGGAAGGAGCACATGCTCGAAGATGCTGAAATTATGATTTTTGCCTTTGGAACATCCGGTCGTTCTGGTTTGGAAGCAGTTAAAATGGCAAGGAAAGAAGGGATAAAAGCTGGTCTTTTCCAGCCCATAACAATATGGCCCTTCCCGGAAAAAGTTTTAAAAGAGAAATTTGAAAAGATTAAGAAAGTAATCGTTGTTGAGATGAATCTTGGACAGATAATTTATGAAGTTGAGAGGTCTGCAGACGATAGTGTAAAGGTCGATGGAGTTTTGAAGATGGATGGAACTCCTGTTTCTCCCCTTCAAATCCTTTCCAGGATTAAGGAGGTTCACAAATGATAGGATATGAAAGATATCTTAGGTATGAAACTTTCCCAACATACTGGTGTCCTGGATGCGGAATTGGTGTTGCATTCAAGGCAATGGCAATGGCTTTTGATAAGCTTGGCTGGGATCCCAATGACATAGCAGTTGTTTCTGGAATAGGTTGCACAAGTAGAATAACAACATATGTAAATGCCAACACATTGCACACAACCCATGGAAGAGCTTTGACCTTTGCAACAGGAATTAAACTTGCAAGGCCTGATAAGAAAGTTGTGGTATTTTCAGGAGATGGAGATGCACTGGCAATAGGTGGGAATCATTTCCTTCATGCTTGTAGAAGAAATCTTGATGTGAAACTTATAATTGTTAACAATTCAGTTTATGGGATGACAGGAGGGCAGGTATCTCCCACAACTCCTCCTGGTTTTCTAACAGAAACAACCCCCTATGGAAACATAGAACCAGCACTTGATTCTGTTAAAGTAGCAATTGCCGCAGGTGCTACCTATGTGGCAAGGGAAGCAGTTACAAGACCCTTCTTTTTACAAAAAGTTATTGAAAAAGCTTTTTCCCACAAAGGTTTTTCTGTTGTGGAAGTCATATCCAACTGCCATATAAATCTTGGAAGAAAAAATAAACTCAGAACACCTTTAAGGATGTTAAAATGGCTTGAAAGTAGAATAATTCCCCTTTCAAAAGCCCAAACCATGAAGCCCGAGGAGCTTGAGGGGAAAATTGTTGTTGGAGAATTTCTCGAGATTGAGAGACCTGAATACACTGAGCTTTACTACAATGAGATAGTGAAAAAAGCAAAGGAAAGGAAAAAGGAGAGAGAAGAACTGGAAGAGGAGTCTAAGGGAGATTGAAGGAGGAGAAGATGAAAGAACATTTTGAAATTCGATACAGTGCAATTGGAGGCCAGGGAATAATTACAGCTGGAGCTATTCTTGCTGAGGCAATTGTCCATTATGAGAATAAGTATGCAACCCAGAGCCCAACCTACACCTCTCAGGTTAGAGGGGGACCTACAAAGGTTGATGTGATAATCGACAAAAACGAGATTATATATCCTTACGCAACAGCTATTGATTTCTATCTCAGCACTGGAAATAATCCTTTTCATCTATATTTAAAAGATGTAAAGGATGACGCAATAATAGTTGTAGACTCAAATCTTGTGGAAGATTTTGATCCAAAAAACTGGAAGGTATACAGAGTTCCTATAATTGAAGCAACAAAAAGGGAGATCGGAAATATTGTTGTAACCTCTGTTGTTGCCCTTGCAATCACTGTAAAGTTAACAGGAATAATTTCAGAGGAATCCCTGAAGAAAGCGGTTTTAAGAATGGCTCCTAAGGGAACTGAATCAATGAATCTTGATGCAATAAGACTTGGATACCAACTTATTGAGGGAAAATAAATAATTTAGTTTCCATTTAATGGAATTGGAATTACTGACAGGGCTTCAGAAATATTTTTATTCAAACCTTACAATTTTAAAAAAACTTCAGCAGTTAAGCCCTGAAGAGATTTTATCTTTTGATTTAAAAGATTTCTTAAATTCAGGCTTAAAGGAAAAGGATGCTGATTTTATAGTATCAAGGGAAGTTTTAAGGGAAGGGGAGATGGAATTGAAGAAGGCAGAGAAAGAGAATGTATTAGTAATTTCAAAATATTCTCAAGAATTTCCTTCCCTTTTAAGAGAGATTGATTATTGTCCCTTTGTAATCTGGGTAAAGGGGAAAAAGGATACCCTTTCAAAACCTGCTTTATCAATTGTAGGGACAAGGAATTGCTCCTCCTATGGAAAACTTGTTGCTGATTCTCTCTCTTCAGAGCTATCAAAAAGGGGGTTGGTTATTGTCAGTGGCCTTGCGAGGGGGATTGATACAATAGTCCATTCTTCAGCAATTGAGCAAGGGGAGACAATTGCAGTTCTTGGTTCTGGAGTTGACATGATCTATCCATCAGAGAATAAAAGGATTGCTTCAAGGATTGAGGAGAGGGGAGCAATTATATCAGAATTCCCCCTTGGGACAAAGGCTCTTCCCTATCATTTTCCAATGAGGAACAGAATTATAAGTGGTCTTTCCTTTTTAACAATTGTTGTGGAAGCAGGAGAGAGAAGCGGAGCTCTGATAACAGCCAAATGGGCTCTTGAGCAAGGTAGGGATGTCCTTGCAGTCCCAGGACCAATTACTTCAGAAGGGAGTAAAGGAACTAATTTTTTAATAAAACAGGGAGCAAAGCCAGTTCTCTCATGGGAGGATGTATGGGAAGAGATCCCATCTTTTTTAAAGAAAGATTTAAAAGAGAAGCTGGAAGAGGGGAAAATAGAGCTTTCAAAGGAGGAGGAAAGGATATTATCCCTTATCCCTTTGGAATCGGAAATAACCATTGATGAACTTTCCCTTTCATCGGGTATTCCTGTTTATGAAATCTTTCCAGTTCTTTTTCAGCTTGAGCTTAAGGGGTTGATTGTTGAAAACCCCGGTAAATCTTACCAGAAAAGGATAAGATGATAGTCTACAAGGCTGAAAACTTTTCCTTTTCATATAAGAAGAGTGATAAAAAAGCATTAAAAAATATAAAGCTGGAAATTGGAGAAGGGGAGTTTTTAGGGATTATAGGTAAGACTGGCGCAGGGAAAACAACCCTTGTTCTTACGATGAATGGAATAATTCCCAATTTCCTGAAGGGTGGATTCGAAGGTTCAGTTAAAATATTTGGAAAGGATTTGATTTCGAGCAAGGTCAATGATTTTTTCAGGGATGTTGGGATTGTTTTCCAGGATTTTGAGACCCAGATCTTCTCATCTTCCGTTGAGAGGGAAATAGTTTTTGGGCTTGAGAATCTTGGAATTGATAGAGATGAAATTAAAAGAAGGCTTGAAATTTTCTCAAAGAAAATGGGAATTTATCACCTCCTCAGAAGAAACCCTTTATCCCTTTCAGGCGGAGAAAAACAGAGGGTGGTTGTTGCATCTATTCTTGCAATGGAACCATCTTTACTTGTTTTTGATGAGCCAACAACAGATATGGACTTTGAGGGAAGGGAGGAACTTTACTCCCTTTACAATGGTTTAAAAGGGAAGAAAGCTATAGTTGTTGTAGAGCATGAGCTTGAGCGGTTGCTATCTTCAGACAGGGTTTTAATCCTTGAAAAGGGAGAGATAGTAGCATCAGGGAGGCCTGAGGAAATTTTTTTAAATATTGATCTGTTTGAGAGATTTTCAATCAAACCCCTTGAAATTCCTTTCCTCTTCAAAAAATTGGGGAGTGATGAAATACCCCTCACGCCTGAGGAGGGGAAGGAAATTTTTGAAAGGAAAGGCTATAAAATACTTCCTTCAGAGGAGAAAGGAAGACCCTCTTCTAAAATAATTGAGCTTTCAGATCTTTCTTTTTCTTATGGTTCAAACTTAGTCCTTAAGGACATCAATTTTGAAATTAGAGAGGGTGAGCTTGTAAGCATAATTGGTCCGAATGGAAGTGGGAAATCGACCCTTTTAAAATTAATTGCAGGAATTTTCCGTCCAGAGAAGGGGAAAATTTTTATTAAGGGTAAAGAAATAAAAGAGCTTAAAGGGAGAATAAATAAAATTATTGGATTTGGCTTTCAGAACCCAGATTATCAGATTTTCAAGGAAAGTGTGAAAGAGGAGGTTGGTTTTTCCCTTGAGCTTTCAGGTATTTTTGGAAAGGAGAAAGAAAAGAGGATTGAGGAGATTCTATGTCTTTTAGGCTTGCTGGAAAGGAGAGATGATGACCCTTTCACCCTTTCAAAGGGAGAAAGGCAGAAGCTTGTTGTGGCATCAATCCTTGCCACTGAGAAGGAAATTATAATCCTTGATGAGCCGACAACAGGACTTGATCCCTTTGAAGTTGACAGGGTTGTCGAAATTATCAAAGCTTTGAAGAGAAAAGGAGTAACAGTTATATTTGTGACCCACTCTTTAGAGCTTGCCTTTTCTTTCTCTGATTGGATAATAATTTTAAAAGAGGGGAAGATTTTTGAGCAGGGGAGACCGAGGGAACTATTATCAAAAAAGGTAATGGAGTCAGTATTTTCAAAATTACCGTCCTTTCTAAGGTTTTCCCAGATGGTTGGAGGGAATTTCCTTTCCCTTGAAGAAGCTTTTGAAAGGATCATAAAATGATTTTTGAAGAGAGGGAAACTCTTGAAGTAAAAATTGATCCAAGGGGGAAACTCCTTTTCCTCATCCTTTTCTTCTCGATATGTCTATTTCCATCTAAATTGTATTCATCCCTTGCCCTTTTCCTTTTATCTTTGATAGTTTCTTTTTCGATGAAGGCTATAAAAAATGTTTTAAGGGCAAAATTTGTCCTATCAACGGTTTTCATATTTACTGTTATCCTCTGGCTAATATCAAAAGGTTTTGGATATATGGAAAGAGCAATTTCAATAGCTTTTAAGCTCGACTCAATGATTGTGGGAGGAATAATATTCCTTTCAATTACAAGGCAGGAGGAATTATTTTTTGCCCTTAGAAAATTCTTCATCCCCTTTAAGCCAAGCTTTGCTATATCCCTTTCCATGAGATTTGTTCCAATTATTTTGAATCTAATAGAGACAGTTGTTCAGGCACAGAAGGCAAGGGGTTATGAACTTAGCGGTAATCCTTTTAAAAGGGCTAAAAAAATAATTCCTTTGATTGGTCCTGTTCTTTTATATGTTTTAAGATGGACAGACAAACTCTCAATTGCTCTTGAGGCAAGGGGTTTCTCCTCGGAAAACAGGATTGATTACTATGAATGGAGGATGTCTTTAAAGGATTATTTTCTCCTTTCCATCTCTCTTCTTCTATTTGCATTTTTAGTCTTTTTGAGGATAAAAGATATAATTTAGAAGGACTTTACAATCAGTTGAGTTTATAATATCCTTTTTCATTAAAGGAATTTTAAGGAGGCATGGAATGAAATTCTCATCAATTAAAGAAATAATTGATTATGCAAAAGAAAAGGAGGAGGAAGCAAGATATTATTATATCGAAGCTTCCAAATATACTGACAACAAGAATATAAAGGAGCTTTTTGAGAGGCTTGCGAAGGAAGAGGAGAATCACAAGAAGATCCTTGAAGATCTAAAAATTGAAGAGATAAGTAAGCAAGTTGAAGGGGTTACCCTTCCAAAGATAAAAAGTGAGGATATAAAGGTAAGCAGGAAGTATTCACCCAATATGAGCCCCAAGGAATTGCTGGAATTTGCCATTGAAGAGGAGAAAAAGGCTTTCTATCTTTACACAGAGATGGAGGAAATATCGGAAAGCAAAAAGGTAAAGGATCTCTTCCGATTCCTTGCAATGCAGGAGGCATATCATAAGGCAAAGCTTGAGGATGAGCTTGAGAATTTAGCATTATGAAGGTTAGCCTTATTTCAATAACTCCAAATCCTGAAAAAGTCATAGAGCTTTCAGGAAGGACAGCATACCTTTCCTTTGATAAGATGACAGATTTCCCTATTTATGAAGCTTTTTCAGGAAGCGGAGAAATAAGAATATTCAGGGAAGAGGATTTCTCCCTTTTAAAAAATTTTTCTGAAGGGGATGAATTTGAAATTGATGGAGTCAAGTGGAAAATCACAAAGAAATGGAGAAATTCCGCCCATAAATTCATTGAGATGTTAATAAAGACAGGGCATACTTCAGTTCTTGAGCACGCTGTTGCAACCTTCAGAGTTGAAGGGGGTTCTCGAGCCTTCACCCATCAACTTGTAAGACACAGAATTGCCTCCTTCACCCAGCAATCTCAAAGATATGTGGAGGAAAGTGGTTTCAACTATGTTATTCCTCCTTCAATTGAGAAGAAGGATGAAGCCAGAAGAATTTTCCTTGACCTTATTGAGCATTCAAAGGAAGCATACAAAAAACTTCTTGATTTAGGAGTAAAGAAAGAAGATGCAAGGTTTGTTTTACCCAATGCTGTTTGTAGTGAGATAGTCATTACAGCAAATTTTAGAGAGTGGAGGCACATTTTTGAGCTGAGAGGTCACCCTTCTGCCCAGTGGGAGATAAGGAGGATGGCAGTAGAAATTTTAAAAATCCTCAAAAAAGAGGCTCCTTCAGTATTTTTTGATTTTGAAGTAGATGAAGAGAGGAATTGTATAGTTAAGAAGTAAAGGGAAATAGGGAAATTTTGAATAGGATTGGTTTTATTGATCTTTATTCTCTACTATAGCAAGTTTTTTTTGTAGATAACATCTTATAAATTAATATAATCCCTATTATTGTAATAACTGAAATTGTAAGTCCCACATTAAAATATAGAGAATTATATATCATTTTCAACTCTGTAATACCTTTAGGAATTTTTAATGTTATGAATTCAGAATTCATCAAAGGTGAAATTTTTTCCCATTTTTTGCCTTTTCTAACTTCCCATTTCAGTATATTTTTATAAAGCTTTAAGTCTAGATCTTTAAAGATAATAAGGGCTTCTTCATTTGTTTTTATCTTGTAAATTCTGATATTAGGTGAATAAAATTTTAATGAAATTTTGCCAGTTGGAACAACCAAGGGTTTTGAGTAATCACTTAAAGGAGGGGATTCATACCGCCATCCGTAAAATCTTTTTTGAAATTCCTTACAGAGAGTGTAAAGATCATAGGTGATGTAACCTATACATATAAAGAGTAAAATTTTAATTATGAATTGCTTATTTTTTCTAAGATTTTGAGAGAATTTTTGCACTTCAGAGATAAGAAGTGCTGATAGGAAAGAAAGAGATAGAAAAGCCATGATCATAAATCTTGGGATAAATCGTTGCGATGCCATAAAAGGAAATTTTCGCAAAATGTCGATAAGATTATAATTATGAGAAATATTTATACTTAATAAAAGAAAAAATAATGCCACACAAGCTAAAGACCTGTGTTTTAAAAAGCCGTAAAGAAAAGATATTAAAAAAATTATAAATAGCCCTACCCCAATATAATTGCCATGTTCGCCAAGGTCTCCGCCTCCTCTCCGATCAAACAGCATGAAAATTAGACGATTTAAATTATATGGAGGTATTGCAATAGGAGGTTTATAGTTAGAGAAGAAATGGATTGAAGGGATTAGCTTAATAGAAGATAAAAGTAGGGATAAAGTGAAAAAAATCATAAGATTTGTGTATATTTTGTAATTTTTAGTTTCTATTCCTTTAACTAATGAATATATGCATAAGAAGATTGCAATCCAGATAAATACATGTTGTCCTCCTTCCAAAAGTGTTAAAGAATAAATAATAATAGCAAAAATCAAATATTTGGGGGTTTCCAAAGATTTTAAGAAAAAAAGAAGAACCCATGGAGCATAAACTAATGTCATCCATGTAGGATGTCCTTGAGTATAATGCATGGCAATTCGGTATCCCAAGAAAAAATTGATGTTAATTAGGAAGATACCAAGATTATTGATAAGGAAGTACCTTCCTAAAAAGTAAAAGCCAATAACCCCTATAATTAGGTAGTAGAGAAATGTTAAATTCGAGGCTGTATGGAGATCAAAAAGTAGATTAAAAAAAATAGTAGGTGAGATAACAGAGGTCTCCGGTTGGGCAAATAGCTCGAAAGTCGAAAAGGTATATCCCCATCCTGTAAACTGCATAAAGGTATAGTATCCATAGACCCAATGAGGAAATTGAGAGAATTTTAAAATAGTTTCTTTTATTGAATGGAATTGAATCATTTTATAGTACCAATCAAAACTTCCTACCCCTTTGCTGAATATCACATCTTTGTAAGTAAAAATAAGAAAAATTAATAAAAATACTATGAAAAGCCAGTTTTTTCTTCTACAAAAAGGCACATATATCCCTTTAATAAAAGAATTATAATGTGTCATATTAAACCTCCGGATTCTTTTTTTATTTGGTTCCCTTCCTTTTGATTGAGGCAGAATCTCTGCATAGCTTCATAAGGATCAACAGGAATTCTCATCTTAACTGTTTTGATCGCAATAAAAATATTTTTTAAAAACTTCTTTAAATTCAATCTTCCTTTTATCCCGTCAAGATAATCTTTTAAATTCCCACATTCCATAGCTTTTTTTGCATAATTTACTTTTGGATCATTAAAATCTCCTTCCAGTCTTGCTATTACCCACTCAGCTGGCATGTCCTTTTCGTGTCCAGGTCTTTTCCTTTCTTTAATTTCCAATCTACTTGCAATGGGATCTGCAAGACCCAATCGATCGAAAATATGAATTTTTTCACCAGCAATAAAACCAGCGATTCCAATATTTTCATGGTAGAAAAAAGATGATTTTCTCGCATTCATACCTAATCCATAAAGCCCACAATTTCTATAATCTTCAATCTTTACAGGATTATTAACTCCTGCACAGCTAACATAAAATTCCCTTTCATTTGCTATCCCCCTTTCACTAATTCCTTCATAGGGAATCCTTAAGTAAATCCCACACAGCAAACACCAGGTTAAGGTTGAACCAATTAGGAAAGTTTGGAAAGGCTTTTTAAAGGTAATGAAAGGAACAGAAATAAATATTGAGAAAAGTCCTGGAAGCAAAAGCCTTCCGTGCATGAAGTCTCCACCTATTATCTCAATATAGAAAATATAAAATAAGCCTAAAATAAAAAAGGAAATGAAAATTAGAATTTCTTTTTGAGAAAGATTTTTATTTTTTGAAGCTAAAGGGAAAATTATTGCTAAGGCTGAAATAAAAGGTAAGAAAAGAAAATAGGGAA
>Ga0207433_10006026_pt1 | contig 21303 bp, 15 predicted proteins | sample YelNatPaOPGAMG01_FD_187559 | JGI IMG/M metagenome (GOLD analysis project Ga0207433, IMG submission 187559) | Hot spring thermophilic microbial communities from Obsidian Pool, Yellowstone National Park, USA - OP-RAMG-01 (SPAdes) (version 3) | ecosystem: Environmental > Aquatic > Thermal springs... | reverse complement strand
CCTCCCCCAGCAACTGGCGCCGCGCCGCTGGCTCGCACAATTGGCCGTCAACATCGTCGATTACATCGATGAAGACGATATTATGACGCCGTTTAATTTCTACACTGCGCAAGACAATAATGGGGCGGCCTTAGTCCCCTCCAATCCCCCTACGGGTACTAATCCGCCCACCACGCAAGGGCCGGATGATCCCACCCCGACCGGGGCCAACCCCGACTACTGGGTGTTCGGCACCGAGTTACCTAAAGTAGTCCTCAACGAAGTATTAGCCGAGGCCCAGCAATTGGATACAACGCAAGCTGCCCAGAGCGGCGAGAGTGTGAAGTTGTGGATAGAGTTGTACAACACCATGCCGGCTACGGGAGGTACAAATACGCAGCCGCAGGATCAATGGCGTGTTCCGCTTTACATCAATCTTCCCGCTGGGGGCGGCGGCTATAGCCCGTACCGCATCTCCATCTCTCAGTACACGATGGAGCAAGCGAACTCTCCCGCCAATGCTCCGGGCACCACAGCACAGCTGCCCGATGACAGCGCGAACGTGCTAGGCAAGGCGTATATCTCGGGGCCTTTCCCACAAAGCACAACTGATGCGGATTTCTCAGGTGTCGTCCAGCTAAGCCAGAATCTGGCGAATCCGCCACCGAATCCGCCCGTCGTGCAAGCGCCATTTACCGTCCCTGGATCGGGCAATACCATCAACGCTGGTGTCGATGCAGGGAATTTTTTCCTGATTGGTCCCAAGACATTACCGAACGATTCAAACGGCAACCCCCTTTATGAGAACCCGTTTGTCTATTCGACGACTTCTCCGAGTCTGCCACCTAATATTCCCGTCCTGCAAACGGACAGCGTGACCTATAAGCCAACTTGGGTTGCCAATCCCACCAACCCCGATGAACGGACTACCGGCCTGACGGTGATGCTCCGCCGTCTAGCCAATCCGTATCTACCTGCGCAACTTGATCCCACGAAGCCGAACTATAATCCATATGTGACGGTCGATTACATCCCGTCCGTGCCCATACAACAATCCAATCAGTCCATTTTGTCGTTCGGCAAGCGACAACCCTATACGGGGTTGCTCAAGTTGAGCGGACCGATCACGTATAATAACGGAGTAGCCACGATCCCATTTCTAGCACCAACGGATAGTCCTGTGGCGGAGCAGAGCACAACCGCTACTCCCCCGCCGCCGATGGGAACGATCTTCACTATCAATAATGTCTCCAACACTTTTGGCCGCACGAACTATCCGTTGCCGCCCAGCACCCATTATGACTGGCTCGTCCACCTTGATCGTCCACCCATCAGCCCGATGGAGTTGCTACACGTATCGGCCTGGCCGCCCTATAAGCTGACCCAGAAATTCATGCTGGGAGATGATACTGTACCTGCTAACCTATTCGGCCACTATGCTCGTTGGCTTGACTCTCCTCCAATAGCGGGAATCATCACACTCGGCGGTACTGCGACTACAGGCAGCCCAACGATCACCATGTCCGATACCACAGGTCTTACTGTCGGCACTCCGGTTAATGTGATCTCTACTACGGGGCCTACCACGGAGGAAGTCTTCCCCAGCACGATTTCTGCCATTGTTCCCAATACGAGCATCACTTTGGCCGCCCCCTGGCCTTATAACACGGGAACGGTAACGGTTACCACCTACAATTACACAATGGCCTGTCCTTGGTGGTTTGATCCTACCCTGCCGGCGGGAAGCTCGCACCGGCTCTATCGCTTGTTCGAGTTCCTGGAGTGCGGCGATCGCGCCTTCGGCGTCAACGGCTTGGGCCGCATCCCCGGCAAGGTCAACATCAACACCATCTGGGATGCAGAAACTCTCCAAGCGCTCATCGACGCCAATCTGAGCATGGGCATCGCACCCAATCCGGCCAATACGCCTTTGAATCTGCCGGGCGATGTAGTCTCGCAGATCTTCACCAACATGATGATCTCGCGTTCGCCGGCCTACTACAACATGGGGACCTATACCAACACCGGAACTTCCCCTTATCCAGTCCCCATTGGTCCGGTGAATATGGGCACGGGTTTGGATGATCGTCCCTTCATGCCGCTGAGCATGGGGCAATATCTTGGCAAAGCCAGCGGAGAGTTGCAATTCCCCAACGGTCTTAGCGTCACGACGGATACGATCCTGCGGACGAACAATCCGTTCTTGAATAAGAACACGGCGGGGAACATGATGGCGTATCCGCCGCCGCAAACAGCAACTACGCCAGCGAATCAATGGCTGCTGTTCCAGAACTACATTGACGGCGCTGCGGGCGGCGGTACTCCCGGCAGTTTGACTACCTCAACTGTCCACCCGTACTTGCAGGCGCAGCTGTTGACCAAGCTATTCAACAACGTGACGACGCGCAGCAATGTCTTCGCGGTGTTCCTGACGGTCGGTTTCTTCCAGGTGATCCCTGGCGGGGCCGTTGGACACCCGAACATACCGCAGCTGGGGCCGGAGCTTGGGGCCAGCGAGGGCAAGCGGATCCGCCACCGCATGTTCGCTATCGTGGATCGCACCAACCTGGCGACGTTCCTGACGACAGGGCAAGCCGTTCCGCCGGCCACCGTGGTGTCTGGCCCCTCGTCTGCGACGAACCCGCCCAATCTTACCGGCTACCAGCAGGTGCAGATCCCCGCACCTGTAATGCCGCCGACCATACTCAATACAACCGTCACCGGCACGGGAACTGGCGCCACAGCCCAACTCTTCGTCGCCAATCCCCTCACGGGAACACCAGGAGTAATCCAGGCAGGCACTCAGCTCGTGATTGAACCGGGATCGGTCAATGAGGAGACGGTCACAGTCATCTCGGTGACTCCTCCCCCTCCCACAAACCCCGGCGCACCGGCTTATTTCACCGCTAATTTCGCTCTGCCACACGGTCCAGGCAACGCCCCGTTCGCCATTATCCAGCGCGGCAATCCCGGCCCGTGGCTACAGACGCCCTATGATCCGCGGCTGGATAGTAACGTGGTGCTGTACTTCAGCATCATCGAGTGAACATGCATAGAGGCAAACAAGGTTGCGTCCTACAGAGGCGAGCGCGATGGCGTCCGTGCCCCGAGTAGGTTTTCCCACTCCCCCCTTGGGGGGAAGGAAAAGACCGCTAGCACTTAAGCTACTACGCTTGCCCCAAATTCAGCGGCATACCCCGTGATTTCCTCTGGCATTGCAGCGCTGCGTGTTTCTTTGTACGACAAACCAGAGTGGAGCTTTCCTCTCTTCTGCGGAGGATCTTTGCCGTGAAACGCACCTTGTTTGGCTGCTTGTGCTTGCTGATGGCGGTCGTGCCGCTGCGCGCCCAGGGCGAAGCGCATAAAGCCACCATTGCATACCTCCAAAACCTTCAAGCCGACGATGGCGGCTTTCGCGCCGATGCGCGCGCCCAGCGATCGGACCTGCCGGCAACCACAGCGGCGTTTCGCGCCTTGACGTATTTCGGCGCCGCACCACGCGATCCGGAGCGCTGCCGCACTTACGTGCAGAAATGTTTCGATAAAGCCAACGGCGGCTTCGCACTTCGACCAGGCGGCCAAGCGTCGTATCGACCTACCGCTGTCGGCATCATGGCAATCGTCGATATGAAAATACCTACGGAGCCATACATCGATGCGGTCATTAAGTATCTGGATGAAAACTCGAAAACATTCGAGGAAATTCGTTTAACGGCGGCCAGTTTCGAGGCGTTGGGCCGGCGTCCGCCGCACGCCGATGCTTGGCTGGCGGAGATCGCCAAGCGGCGCAACGCCGATGGCACCTACGGCCAAGAAGACGGCATGGCCCGCGATACGGGCAGCGCTGTCTGTGCCGTCCTGCGTCTGGGCAGTCAAGTCGCGCATCCCGATAACGTGCTGCGCGCGCTCAACGCCGGCCAGCGTTCAGACGGCGGTTTCGGCAAAGCTGGCGCGGAAGGCTCCGATCTGGAGACGTGTTACCGCGTCGTCCGGGCCTTCCATATGCTCAAAGCTAAGCCGCGTGGGGCCGAACGCCTGCGTGCTTTCATCGCCCGTTGCCGCAACGATGACGGCGGCTATGGTGTCGCGCCCGGCCAACCGTCGAACGTCAGCGGCTGCTACTTCGCCGCCATCATCTTGCACTGGCTCGACGAAAAATGACCCTCGCTTACCTCGCCTTGGGCAGTAATCTTGGCGACCGCGAAAATTATTTGCGGTGCGCGCTGGCGGCCTTGCGCCAGACGGAGGGCATCGAGGTGCTGCGTGTGTCGCCGTTATACGAGACGCGGCCCGTCGGCGGTCCTGCGGGGCAGGGACCGTATCTGAATGCGGTTGCCGAAGTGCGGAGCGCGCGTGGGCCGCACGAACTGCTCGCGGTTTTGCGGAATATCGAGCAACAGTTGGGACGCGAGCGCCAAGAAAAATGGGGGCCGCGCACCATCGATCTCGATTTGCTGCTATACGGCGATCTTATCCATGAAGATGAGCAGCTGACCGTGCCGCATCCTCGGCTGCACGAACGGCCCTTTGTGCTGCAACCGTTGGCGCAGCTGGTTCCTGGTCTGCTTCACCCCGTCCTGAAGCGCAGCATTGCTGATCTTCTTGCCGAGCTGCAAGGACTGCGTTTGCACGGCAGCGCACCAGGGCGCGAGCTGGCAGGACGGCGTGCGCTGGTCACGGGTTCGACCCGCGGCATCGGTCGGGCCATTGCCCTGGAGCTGGCGGCGGCAGGGGCAGATGTCCTCGTGCATGGTCGGATCGCCCGGCAAACAGCGGAGGAGACGGCGGAGCAAGTTCGCCGGGCCGGAGTACGCAGCGAGGTGCGGCTGGCGGACCTTGCCGATGCCGAGGCTTGCCGACGATTGGTAGAAGAAGCGTGGAGCTGTTGGGGAGGACTCGACGTTTGGATCAACAATGCCGGCGCCGATACGCTCACAGGTGAGGCGGCCCGTTGGCCGTTCGAACGCAAGCTGCATGAGCTGTTGGCCGTCGATGTGACAGCGACCATGCTCCTGTCCCGGGAAGTCGGACGGCGCATGCGCGAAGCCGGAAGCGGAGTGATCCTCAATATGGGCTGGGACCAGGCCGAGAGCGGTATGGAGGGCGACAGCGGCGAATTGTTTGCAGCCGCTAAAGGGGCGATCATGGCCTTTAGCCGCAGTTTGGCTTTGAGTTTGGCGCCGACGGTACGTGTGAACTGCCTGGCGCCGGGCTGGATACGCACGGCTTGGGGGGAAAGTGCATCTCCAAGTTGGCAAGAGCGGGTACGGCGCGAGACACCGCTGCGGCGCTGGGGCCGGCCGGAAGACGTGGCTGCAGCAGCGCGTTGGCTGGCGTCGCCGGCAGCCGAGTTTCTTACGGGGCAGATCCTCCGCATCAACGGCGGCGTGGTGAGGAGCTAATCGCTCCTTCCTTTGCGGGCGCGGCGCGGTGATCGTGGCCACGGTAAACACCGAAATCGTTGAACCAGTAGCGTTTGGCCAGGCGATACAACCAGTTTTTCTCCGGGATTTCCTGCCCCGGATTGTATTGCGAGGTGCGCGGCTGCATCGCTGCCAACTCGGCCAATGCCGTACCGCGCACGGTAGCGTCCTGAGCGCCGTGTTTCTCGACCAGTTGTTTCAGCAGATCGGGGCGCTCCAAGACAATGCAACCGCGCGTCGTGGCCTGGGCCAAGGCGCGGAAATCGCGCAGAAATTCCGAGTGCAAAAACTTGTCGCGCAGCGAACGAGGGTCGGCTTCGTTGGCATGGATCGATTCCTTGGTAAACTGCACGATAGGGCAAGGTTCAATGCCGCCCCAGGGATTGATGTGGTGGCTAATGCCGGTCGCGGCTGGGCACAGCGCTTTGCCCTCGCCATCGTAATAGGCGTCGATAATGATGATCGGCTTTTTCGCCCGCATCTCTACGACAAAGCGGCGGGCTCGCAGCTGTTGTTCCGGCGTCAGACACAACTGCGGGTTAGCGTCCGGCCCCATCGGACGATACACGTGAAACCAAGCATACATGACCCCCATGTCGATGAGGCGATCGAGCCATTGTTCCGTTAGCAGATCGTCTATGTTCGTTTGACACAGGCTGGTGCAGACGCCAGTGAAGACTTTGTGTTGCAGGCAATTTTGCAAGCCCTGCATGGTCTTGCTGAAGACGCCGGGCCGACCGCGGCGCTGGTCGCTGACGATCTCGTTGCCTTCGATGCTGATAAGCGGAGTTACGTTGCCGAGCTGGCGCATCCGCCGGGCGGTCTCCGAACGGATGAATTGGCCATTGGTGAAAACCTGGAAATAGCAATCGGGGTGTTCCGCAAGCATGTCGAGCAGGTGCGGATGCATGAACGGTTCGCCGCCGACGATGCCGAAGAAGACGTTGCCCATCGCCTTGGCTTCGCGGATGAGTTGGTGCATCGCTTCCGGCTCGATGATCTGCTGCTTGGCGGCCACATCGACCCAGCAGCCCTGGCAGCGCAGGTTGCAGCTGTTGATGATCGATACGTACAAAAAGGGCGGAAAAACCTCGCCGCGCTGGAGCCGACGTTTGTGTTTCTCTACCGACAACACACCCTTGACGCCCATGTTCCAGGCCAGTTTCCACAAGAGGCGTTTGTCGGTTTCCAGCAACAGGCGCTTGGCCATTTTCAGCAAGTACATCATTACCCTCATCCCTAATGAGCCGGAAGCGACGGCAAACGAGCCGGAAGCATAAGCGACGGCAAAGCAGTCCTCACTTACGTTTCCGGCTCGTTCGCCATTGGCGAAGCGGAATGCCTCAAACGAACTTCGTCACGCCGGGGGTGGGGACCTCCGGTTCCGGCAGACTCATGTCTAGCGTCAACCCTTCCGGATAGGTGTTTTCCTTGGAGTTGAGCGCCATGTCCCAGGTGATGGCCTTGCCGGTGTAGGCGGACATGCGGCCCATGATGGCCGTCAAGGTGCTTTCCGCCACCTGTTTCAGCTCGTTGAGCGGCTTGCCGGAGCGAACGCTTTCAATCAAATCGGTGTGCTCTTGCACATAGGGATCGGCGCCGCCGCGCGAAGCGACGCGCTTGCCGTTGATGCTATAGGCATTGACGTGGCAGGTTCCTTTGGTACCGACCAGGTACTCGCCCACTTCGTTGGCGCAGCCGCTAATCTGGCGACACATGCTCAAGGCGTGGACGCCCTTGGGATATTCGTAGTCAATGGCAAAGAAGTTGTAGATAGCGCCATAGCCTTTGTCGCGCGGCACGCGGTAGCCCATGCCGACTGCTTTTTCGGGATGAGAGCCGAAGGCCCAGTTGAGTACGTCGAGATTGTGGACGTGTTGTTCGACGATATGGTCGCCGCATAGCCACAAATAGGCGTACCAGTTGTAGATCTGATAAGCGGCGTCGCTCATGCCGGGCTGGCGGTCACGTTTCCACAAGATGCCCTGGTTCCAATAGGCGCGGCCGCCCACCAGGTCGCCGATAGCACCGTCGTGAATCTGCTTTAAGGTTTCCAGATAGCCGCGTTGATGGCGGCGTTGCGTGCCTGCGACGATGGCCAAGCCCTTATGGAGGGCTTCTTCGTAGGCCTTGAGCACTCTGCGGATGCCGGGTCCATCTACGCCGACCGGCTTTTCGGTGAAGATGGTTTTGCCGGCGGCGACAGCCGCTTCCAGATGAAGGGGCCGGAAACCGGGCGGGGTCGCCAAGATGACGTAGTTGGCCTCGCTGCTCAGGACACCCTTGTAGGCATCCAGACCTTGATAGCAAGTGCCGTCGCTCAGCTCAACAGAGTTGCCGAGTTGCTTGATGCGGTCGCTCTGGGCGAACTCGGTCAGCCGCTTCCGACAGCGTTTGAGCGGTGCTTCAAAGACATCGCCCAAGGCGACGATTTTAACGTTGGGCGCGGCGCTGAGGACGTTCTCGGCCGCCCCGGTGCCGCGCCCGCCGCATCCGATGACGCCGACTTTGATGACATCGCTGCCGGCCGCATGGACAGCCGGAAGGCTCAATTGCACGGCTGCTGCGGCGCCTGCCGTCGCCGCAGCCGTCTTGAGGAAATCGCGCCGCGAGGCGCTCGGTTTCGAGTTGGTGTGGCTCATATTAAAAACTCTCCTGGGTAGGGACAATCGGCCCCACGCCTGCACCCGATCAGGCGCCTGGGGACCGGAAATTCATCAGTAAAGGCCGTTGGTGTTTTCCAAACTCTAGGGCGGAAACACTCCTTACACAAAAGGGGTCTTCCCGGGCGTGGCCACCGGCGGCACCGGCACCAGCGTGTCCCAGGTTAGGCTGTCGGGCATCAGCTGTTCTTTCGAGTTCAGCGCTTGCTCCCAAGTTACGCGCTTGCCGGTGTACGCCGACATGCGGCCCATGATGGCCGTCAGCGTGCTTTCGGCCACACTCAGCAGTTCGTTAAGCGGCTTGCCGGAGCGAATGCTTTCGATCAAGTCTGTATGCTCTTGCACGTAGGGATTGGGGTGCTTGCGTTTCTCTTTGTCCGTGTAGAGCCTTTTGCCGTTGATCTCGAAAGCGCTGACATGGCACATTCCCTTGGCGCCGACAAGATATTCGCCGATTTCGTTGGCGCAGTAACTGATTTGACGGCACATGCTCAGGGCATGGATCCCGTTGGGATATTCCAGATCGACGGCAAAGAAGTTAAAGATGGGACCGTAGCCTGGGTCTCGAGGCACGCGGTAGCCCATACCCACGGCCGCTACCGGATGGGCGGCGAAGGCCCAATTGAGCACGTCGAGATTATGGACGTGCTGTTCGACGATGTGATCGCCGCTCAGCCAGGGATAGCCGTACCAGTTGCGAATCTGATAGGCGACATCGGGCGTGCCCGGCTTGGCTAAGCGCTTGGTGTTGGTATTGGTGTTCCAGTAGCAGCGGCCGCCGACCAACGGGCCGATGGCCCCGTCGTGAATGCGCTTGAGGGTTTCCAGGTAGGCCCGTTGGTGGCGCCGCTGCGTGCCGACGCCGATGGCCAGACCCTTGTTTTTGGCTGCCTCGTAGGCGGCCAAGACCTTGCGGATGCCGGGGCCGTCCACGCCGACTGGCTTCTCGGCAAAAACGTTCTTGCCGGCAGCGACCGCCGCTTCGATATGAATCGGCCGGAAACCGGGGGGCGTGGCCAGGATCACATAGTTGACTTCTGGACAGCCAATCACCTTCTGGTAGGCATCCAGCCCCACAAAGCAGCGCGACTCCGGCAGATCAACCGAATTGCCGCGGTCTTTGATTTGTTGCTTCTGGGTGCATTTCGTCAGGAATTCACGGGCGTCCTTGATTGGTTCGGCGAAGGTGTCGCCCAAGGCGACGATCTGTACGCCCGAAGCAGCGGACAACACGTTTTCGGCCGCCCCGCGGCCGCGGTTGCCACAGCCGATCAGCCCCACTTTGATCCGATCGCTGCCGGCCGCATGTACGGCTGGAAGAGTTAATTGCGTAGCCACAGCGGCACCCGTTGCCGCCGCCGTTTTCAGAAAGTCGCGCCGGGTGGCGCCGCGAGAATGCGTACTCGGTTTACTCATGTCAATGGTTCTCCTCCTGGCGAGCGGGGGGTAGCGTTCCGAGGGCGAGCGGGGGGTGTGAACCCCCCGGTAGCACAACCGGGGGGTTCACACCTCCCGCTCGCCCCTGTAAACCGGGGGGTTCACACCCCCCGCTCGCCCCTGTTGGTGTCTCTCTAGCCGGGATTGCCGAGAGCTATATTACTCATCCGGACTCTGGAGGGTGATCGGCGAACGAAAATTCTTCAGGTTGTCTTGTTCCTCGACGGCCCGCACCAGTCGAAACCCCACAAAATCGCCGTCGGTCATCCACCAGATGCTTTGCGGCCGTTGGGGATCTTGGCGCAGCCAATCGCGTTCTGAGGCGACCCGCGTCGCGCTGCGGCAGTCTTTGGCCTCATCGCCCCAGGAACCGCCACGCACCACGTGCGGATAACGGGCCTTGTCCGGCAGCAGCACCGGTGACAGCGTGACTTTGTCGCGCGGAAAGGCGGCGTAGGCGTCCTTTTTATAGCGATCAATGCACCATTCTGCGACGTTGCCGTACATATCGTAAAGGCCCCACGGATTGGGCTTCTTGCTGCCGACTTTATACGTTTTTTCATCTGAATTATCCGCAAACCAGGCATAATCGCCGAGTTGCTTGGGATCGTCGCCGAAGAAATAGGCCGTCTTGGTGCCGGCCCGGCAGGCATATTCCCATTCCGCCTCGGTCGGCAGGCGGTAGTGTTTGCCGGTCTTAAGCGATAGCCAGCGGCAATACTGCATGGCGGCGTGCCAGGTGATGCCGAGGACGGGATGGCCTTCGCGGCCCTTTTTGAAAGTCTCGTCGGCGTAGGGCGGCGTCGGCCGGGTGACGGCGTCGGCATCTTTGGGATTTTCCGGTTCCTTGTCCTCTTTTTGGCCCGGCTTGGCGCGCCAGTACAGGTCGAATTCGTCCCACGTCACCTCACACTTACCCATCCAAAAGGGGGGGATGCGGACGGGATGCTGCGGCCCCTCGTCGTCCTTGCGGTCCTTCTCGCCGGGTGGACTGCCCATGAGAAATTCGCCGCCAGGAATGGCAATCATGTCGAACTTGACCGGGGTGCCGGGGATAGTCTCGGTGTATGATTTATGATTACCGGCCGGCGCTTCGGCGCGGACCTGTCCCGCTTCGGGGACGGCTTCGCTTGGCCCCAAGGCCCAGAGTAGAAAACCGAGACTGAAGAACCCAGAAAACTGTAGCCATCGCTTCATTTGTGCTAAGCTCCACAAAGTTGCGTCTCAACGATCATGAAGGAGATAAACCCTATGCTATCGCACTTTATCAGCGTCCTGGCCGCGGCCCTCTTGGGGAGCGGAGAACCGACCCTGAAGCGCTACGAGTTCACCGAGCCGCACATGGGCACACGCTTCCGGATCGTCCTCTATGCCCCAGACCAAGACACGGCCCGCAAGGCAGCCGCAGACGCTTTCGCTCGCATCGCATCTCTTAATGCTATCATGAGCGACTACGATAACACCAGTGAATTGATGCGCCTGTGCGCCCAAGCCGGCGGCCCTCCCGTGCCGGTCAGCGCCGAGTTGTTCTTTGTTTTATCCAAAGCTCAGGAAGTGTCTCGACAATCCGGCGGCGCTTTTGACGTGACGGTCGGGCCAGTGGTCAAATTGTGGCGTCTGGCCCGCAAACGACACAAGCTGCCCGACCCGGACAAATTGGCCGCGGCACGGGCACTGGTCGGTTGGCAGAACGTCCGACTCGATCAAGCCAAGCGCACGGTGCAGCTGCTCAAGACGGGTATGCAACTGGATCTGGGCGGCATCGCCAAGGGTTACGCCGCCGATGAGGCGTTGGCGGTGTTGCAAAAACACGGCATCGATCGCGCCTTGGTGGCGGCCGGAGGCGACATTGCCGTCAGCGGCCCGCCCCCGGAGACCGACGGCTGGAAAATCGCCATCGCTACCTTGCCCGGCGAGAAAGATCCGGGCCGGCTGATCTTGCATCATGCCGCCGTCTCCACCTCAGGCGACGCCGAGCAGTTCGTCGAGATCGACGGCAAACGTTATTCCCACATTATCGATCCGCGAACGGGAATCGGTTTGCTCGGCCGTATGAGTGTGACCGTTGTGGCGCGGCGCGGCATCGACGCCGACAGCTTGACGAAAGTCGTCGCCGTACTGGGGCCAGAGAAAGGCATCCCCCTTGTTGAATCCTGCCAGGGGGCCGGCGTCCGCATGGTTCGTCAAAAAGGTGAAGAATGGGAGACGATTATCTCGAAGAATTTTCCAAAATTACACCCGGTCGAGAAATGAACATGCCAGCTCACAGCGTCGACGAGGGACCGAAATACCCCTCGCTGACGCTGTGAGCTGGCACACACAACTAGCCGCGCCCCGGTATCTTACTGCGGCAACGTCACATCGCCATCGCATTCCAGCTGTTCTTGCAACTCCGCCTCCAGACGCCGACGCAAGGCAGCGACCTGATCGGGCGAATAATCACCACTCATGTAGCGCTCCGTCCAGTTGATGACCTCACGGCACCAGCCTTCACCATCATCGCGTTCCGGCCGAGGATGGTCCGTATTGCACCACGATCGGGGATCTTCGTGCAGCGCGCAGAAACAGGCCGCTGCGTCAAGCAGCGTTATCTCACCCCTCTTCAATGCCTCAACAACCTTCATCTTGAGTTGGAGGCGCTCGATGACGGACCGACTTTCGCGCGTCAACTGTTCGCCCTTGTATTGAGCTTCAATCAGCGCGATGCAGTCGCTGAGGCTATTGGTCCAAGCGCCTGGCCCCAACAGCCAATCAACCGAGAGACTGGCACACGTCACCAGCAAAGCGGTCAAAAGGAGGAAGTTGCCGAGCATGCGGTTTATGAGATTCATTGACGGTCTCCTTTGTCTTAAGTGCCAGAGGACACAACACCCTGGTCCCGTTGTGCGTTCTTACCAGAACGGGCAACGCGGAGGTTAGGGCGAACCGTGTGGAGTAGGCCGTTTCCAGCCGCGGAGAGGACCGCTTCGGCGGGGGGCCGGCCTGAATGCCGGCATATTGTGACAGAGTTCTGTGTAAACTCTATTATCTGTTCATGTATTCCCTATGTGAGTCGGGTCAGGGTTACACAGGCTTGAACGCTGCATCCTTTCTGCAAGCAGCGTGCCAGAATTGTTTTGGCAAAATCTTTGTCCTAAGTGCCTTTGCAAGAACAACTTATGGAATGAAATCGCTGAGAAGAGACCAGGCCGTGGGTGAACGAATTGCTTGCTTTTGATGCAAGCGCTGTCGCCTGCGGGGCAGCGGGGCCTCCTTGCTCCTAATCCTTGGCTCTTTTGGGAGTGATGTTGGGTGGCCAATCGATGTTCTCCAGAACGGTCGGATCGGCGGTTTTGACGGCTGTTCCCTCGCCAGCGAAGGTACAATCGTGGAAGGTAAAGTAACGATCCTTGGGGATCAGGTCACGGATGCCTGGTTCGATGCTGAAAAAGAGGGCCGCCTGCTCCTTTTGGGTCGTGACAAACTCCAGACGATTGAACTCGATACGGCGGTCAGGGCTTCCCTCGCAGTTGGTGATCCAGATGCCATACTTTTTGAAGCCTTGCAGTTTCAGGGCTTCGAGCTTGGCGCCGGGGCAGTGGTGGAAGAGGTTGACAAGAAGGTCGAGGCGATCTTCGCCTTCGAGAATGAATCCCTTGATACAAACGCCCTCGGCCTTGTAGACGGCGAACAGTTTCGTGGCGCCTGCTTTCGGTGCCGGCCGCCAGCAGATGGTTTTGCCCTCTTGGGCCTCAATAACGACTTGGGGCACATCCACCACGACATCGCTTTCGGCAATGTCGTCCTCAACGATGATCCGGGCCGCGGTTTTGCTTTGGCCGCGCAGCTTATTCAGGACTTCCGCGATCGAAGGAGTCGCATTATTTCCGCCGTGCGGATTGACGTGGAAAATGGCCGGCGCCTCCAGAGCCGGGGGGATGTGGTCCGTTTTGCCGCTGTAGATCCAGGCGATAACCGTGGCGATCAAGACCGAGCTGATCACGATTGCGGAAGAGACGCCGATGACCCAGCTGACCTTTCGCAGTGGCACGCTTGGCGGCAGACTGCTCACGCGGCGGGTAGTGGAGAGAGGGCTTCGCTGCGCGGCACGGGACGCCGCCTGGTTGGCTGCTACGGTGCTTTCCTGCTCCAGCACTTCCTTCCAGGAGGTCCCTTGGTCGCGCGGTACGGGAGTAGGAAGCGGTGCCGGCGCGTCGGCGAGGGGGACCGGAACGGCCTGGGCTTGCGGGACGGCGGCCCAATCGCGCCGGGGTGAAGTCGACGGTGAGCGTTCCAGGTTCAACGTCCCGCGGGGCAGATCGGTGTTGCGCGCATGGTGGGCTGGCGGCGATTTCGGATGGGTCGGCGTTGTCGTCGGGGGAGCAGGCGTGGCCGACTGCGATACGTGCCAGACCTTGCGCGGCGCCGGTGACAGGGGGCCGCCGCTGGGCGTTTTGGGGCCGTTGGACGGGCTGGGGTCGCCTGGCCCATTGCCCAGCGCCGCTGGACAAAGCCGCGGCATTTCATGTTCGGGCGGCGGCGGGATGGGCGTCTGCGTCCACGGTGTCAACAGCTCCGCTACTTCCTGGGGTGTCTGCGGACGCTGATTGGGATCTTTGGCCATCATCTTGTCCACGATGGCTGCCACGCCTTCGGGAACCTCCGGCCGTAGCTGACGAATCGGCTTGGGCTGGCGCGTTTGGTGCCAAATCAATTTCTGAGCTATCGTGCCCTCGGCAAAAGGCGTTTGCCCCGTCAAACAGAAATAAAACGTGGCCCCCAAGCTGTAGATGTCCGCGCGAATGTCTACCGAATGACTGTCCACCGCTTGCTCCGGCGCCAGATAATCGGCTGTGCCCAGCACGTCATCGGTAAACTTATGGGTTAGCACCTCTTCTTCGTCATGGAAGAAACGGGCCAAGCCCATATCGAGAATTTTGACAACGCCGTTGCGATCGACGAGGATATTGCTCGGTTTGATATCGCGGTGGACGATGCCGGCGGTTTCGTGGGCATGCTGTAGCCCCAGGGCGGCTTGGCGAATGTAATGGCAGGCCCGCAGCACGTCCATCGGTCCCGTCTTCTTGACGATTTCTTGCAAGCTAGAGCCATCCACATGCTCCATGACCAGGAAGTGCAGCTTATCGTCCTGATCGATGTCGTAGGCGCGGACGATATTGGGATGATCGAGGGCAGCGACGGCGCGGGCCTCGCGGTAGAAGCGCGCCAACGAATCGGCGTCGTCGGAGCTGGACTCGGGCAGCACCTTGACGGCCACCCTTCGCCGCATCAGTTTGTGTTCGCACAGGTACACAATACCCATGCCGCCGGCACCGAGCTTTTCCAGGACCTTGTACTTGCCCAGACAGAAACGCCGCCATTTACCTTGCAAAAATTGCTCGGCCTGAAATTGCGTCAGCACGCCGTCGCGCACTAGCAAGCTCGCCAAGGCCGCAGGCGTATTCGGCAGCGCTTGCGCAGCCCGAACTTTATCGAGATACGCCGTGAGCTTCTTCTCGTCGACGATCTCGCTCTTGCGCACCAACTCCAGGAATTCGTCAATGGTTGTCGGCGACGGCATCGTCTATCCTTGCAGTTGACGCGGATCGGCCTTGCGCCTAGGAGGCTTACTTCACTATACCACCTCAACCGGCGCAACAACTATCCTCATAAGGGATGAGTGTGACAGGTGATGTTCCTCTTTGCAAGAGGCCAGACCTATTTTTCCATCGATCTTTCACAATTGGAAAGAACTGGTAGCATGACCTTATGAAACTGTGTATCAGCGAGGCGGTCACTCTATCGCGCACTTTTGCCGAGGACGTCAACGGCTACGCCGACGGCGGCTGTCACGCCCTGGAAGTGTGGCTGACCAAGTTGGAAAATCATCTGGAGAAACATTCCGTCGCCGACACGCGCAAACTCCTGGAAGACCGGGAAATGACCTTGGCAGCAGCTTCCTATCAGGGAGGCTTGCTGCTTTCCCAGGGTGAACAACGCAAAGCGCATTACGATCATTTCAAACGCCGTCTCGATCTGTGTCAGAGCTTCGGTATTTCCACGCTGCTGATCGCCGCCGATCCTCCCCTCGCTCCCTCCGCGCACGCGGGAGACGAGAGAGAGAGGGGTGTGGCCGGACTCCAACGCGCCCTCGCCTCCTTGACGGAGGTGGCGCAGTGGGCGGCGGCATTTGGAGTACGGCTGGCCCTGGAGTTCCGCAGCTCGGCTTCGTTCTGCACCAGTCTCGATACGGCCTTGGCCTTGATTGCCCAGTGTGGGGAACCCAATGTCGGCGTCAACTTCGATGTGTTCCATTACTACATGGGACCGAGTAAATTCGAAGACCTCGCGCTCTTGACTCGCCATAACCTCGCCTTCGTTCAGCTGTCCGATGTTCTCGGCATGCCGCGGGAATTGGCCCGCGACGCCGATCGCATTCTGCCCGGCGAAGGAGACTTTCGTCTGCAACCGATTGTGGAACATCTGCGCACCATCGGGTATGATGGATGGGTCTCGCTGGAGTTATTCAACCCGACGCTGTGGCAGTTGCACCCGGCGCAGGTGGCCGAGTTGGGTTTGGCGTCGCTGGAACGCTTGCTACACCCCTAACGTTGCAAGGAGGCAGAGATCGGTCTGGACCTATCCGAGACACCGCGTTACAAGGACGGCCCAGAGGCGTCCTGCCCGGAGGGGAGGACGGAACCCAAGACAACGACTGTCGCTGCAACGACGTCCGATGGTCGGAGAAGATGGGCAAAGCAAAAAGGGCCAGCGGCCCACGTGAGGGCGTCGCCTCGACGCCCTCCTTGAAAATTCATGTCGAAGAAGAAGTACCGAGTTCGAAGGCTCATGCTCCGCATAAGCGCAACGGCCGGTCGTTGTCGCCCTACGAGGAGTTGATCCGTTCGCTCAGCGATCGGCTCGTTGAAGCTCAGCGGCCCATCCGCATTCTCGACGCCATCAAATGGGACGATGAGATCGAGCGTGCTTTCTTCGCCGCCGGCTGTCGGGCATTGCCGCCTGTCAGCCGCGAGTACTACCTCTCGCGTCCTCTGCCTTTCGATCCCGAACAAAAACGCCTGGAATTTCTGAGTCTCGAGCGCGCCATCCGCCGACGGCTGGGCAAGTACAACGCTGCCGGCCAAATCATGACGCGGATGTGCATGGAATATCGCCAAGTTGTCGATCTGCTCACGAGCCGCGGCACTCCCGCCTTTGCCGCTCTCTCGGAGCGTCTTTACGGCGGGTCCGCCGACTGCTTTCACGCCGGCGATCCGACCCTCGCCGACCTGGGACGAATGCTCTCCGGCTCGCTGGACAACCTGCCCTGCGACCCTCTGCTGGCGCCGGATGAGCCGAAGCTTGACGCCATCGAGGCAATGCAGGTTCTGTCTGAGAGATTGACCGGCTTTTTCCAAAATCCATCCGCGGTGCGCATCCGCCTGTCCGACGGCATCGTCGCCGACGCCGCCGCCGGCAGTGATTACATCAAGCTGCGCCGCGACGCCCGTTTCACCCTGCGCGACCTCCGCTTGTTGGAAGTGCATGAAGGCTGGGTCCACCTCGGTACGACCCTGAATGGACAACATCAACCTATCTGCACATTTTTAAGCAAGGGGCCGCCTTCCTCCACGCTAACCCAGGAAGGATTGGCGGTGCTGACAGAAGTGCTGGCGTTCGCTTCGCATCCGGCCCGCGTGCGGCGGCTGGCCCATCGCATTCAAGGCGTCGCTTTGGCCGAGGCGGGCGCCGATTTTCTCGACGTGTATCGCTTCTTCCTCGACGCTGGCTACGAGCCGCGCGAAAGCTATCAACAAGCCATGCGGATCTTTCGCGGTAGCCTGCCGGCCGGCTGTGGTCCTTTCACCAAGGACCTGTGTTACAGCAAGGGATTCGTACATTTATACAATTTCATGCGCTTGGCTGTGTCCCACGGCAAGGTCCACCGTCTGCCTCTGCTGTTCTGCGGCAAGACCAATCTCGACGACTTCAAAACACTGGCCTTGCTGGCTGACGAAGGCCTGCTGACGCCGCCGCGCTACCTGCCGCCGCCCTTCGCCGACTGGCACGCCCTCGCCGCCTGGCTGTGCTACGCCAATTTCTTCACTTCCCTCTCCCCCAAACGCATCGCAGAAGATTACGCGAACTTTTTCTGATTTTTAGCTTGCACGGCGCCGAGAATGGTGTACAATAAAGCCGATCCTATTATCTGATTCCGTGGCCTCGCTTCTTCGTTGGTGGATCGTTCGGTGAGCGCCGTGCGGCGATGTCTGGGTTTCTTCTCTCTCGGCGTGCCCTTGGCATGTCTGAGCATCGCTCTGTTTGCGCCCACCCCAGTTCGCGCCGGCTGCGATTATCCCACGCATATCGAGCACCCACCGGTCCCATCCCCAAGTGAGATGCCGATGGCACCGAAGTCAGAGACGCAAGGGCCTTCCCAACCGTGTCCCTGCACGGGGCCGCATTGCTCGCGTCAACCATTGGCACCGACGGCGCCCACTTCGATCGAATCGGTAAAGATAGTGGAATGGGCCCGCCTGCTCCCTCACCTGCTTCTGCTCTCCCCTCAGAGCGATGATTGGGTGCCGGATACCCCGTGCTCGCATCCGATACGACATCCGACTTCCATCTATCATCCTCCCCGTCTTCCTCTCTAATCTTTTCTCGCCCACAACACACTGACAATCCATAAGCATTTGCGCGCCGGCGCTGAAAAAGCGTTGGGTGCTGTGCTACGCAACATCCAGATGTCGTTCGTTGAGCCGCGAACCGGAGGCCAGCGCTCGCCTCCGCGCTGGCCTCCGGTTCGCGGCTCAACGAACAAATCCTGTTCTCCATTGTTGAGGAGTTCCCATCATGACTCGTTCGCGTTCTGCGTTCACGTTGATCGAATTGTTGGTGGTAATTGCCATCGTCGCTGTACTTATCGGTTTGCTCTTGCCAGCCGTACAGAAGGTGCGTGAAGCTGCCGCCCGCACTCAATGCCAGAATAATCTCAAGCAGATGAGTCTGGCGGCGCAAAACTTCCATGATGTTTATCAGCACTTTCCCTATGGTAAAAGTCCTCCTTATCCTGGTGCGCCGATCTACGCGCGCTGGTCGGCGCACAGCCAGTTGCTGCCGTACTTGGAACAAGGCAATGTGTACAACGCTCTCGATTTCACCCATCCGCCCAATAGCGGTGACATGTTCAGCGGTGGTGCGGGTTGAATGCAAGCCTATGTCAATCCCGGTGGGATTAATGCCGCTTGCTTGACTTTAATCAAAATGTTCCAGTGCCCGTCGGACCCGACGCCGCCGTTTGTGACAGCGGCCGACGGCGTGGCCTATCCCGGAAACAACTATCGCGGCAGCCAGGGTACGGCTTTTATGTGCGACCTTGGCGATGCTCCTGGCCTGCAAAGTACTTTGGCGCCGGGGTTAACCCCCAATGGCATCTTTTACTATCAGAGCCAGGTTAAGATCGCGGACATTACCGACGGCACTAGCCAGACAGCGATGTTCAGCGAACGACTTCGCGGAGGCGGGGTCTACAACCCGCGCACCGTCATGCTCCTCATGCCCCCCACAACTACCTTGGACGAGACTTACCTGGCCTGCCAGTCGATTAATCCCGCCTTTGGCATCGCCATGTGCTACGACGGCGGCGTCTGTTGGGCCATGGGGGAGGACTGCTGTACGCTGTACAACCATGTGTCTCAGCCGAACACGAACAATTGCGGAGCGAAAGGCTTTCCAGGGGGCATGGTCAACATGGCCATGGATAGCCCGCCGTCAAGCATGCACACGGGCGGAGTCAACGTCGCTTTGTGCGATGGTTCGGTGCGTTTCGTTCCCGATGGTATTTCGTTGCTGACCTGGCGCGCTTTGGGCACGCGCAATGGAGGCGATGTGCTCGGTCCCGATTTCTAGGAGGAATGCGATGAAGTGTCACAAAGAGCAAGCACGACAAAAGCGCTGGGAGCAAGCATGCATGGGCGCGATGCTCGTCTTGTTTGCTTGGGGACTCAGCGGCTGTGGCCGCAAAGCCCCCAATTACGTTCCCTCGCGCGATCTTTCGCGGCAGGCGCTGGAAACGGCGCTGAACGCTTGGCAAAGCGGCCGGCCCGTGGGCAAAACGATCGAGGCAGCTTCCTTGCGGGTCCAGGTAGTGGATTCGGGCTGGGGCAAAAAACAGAAGCTGGGTAACTACGAGATCCTCGAAGAGGTGTCGCGCCCAGACGGCAAACGGTGCTTTAAGACGCGCCTGCACCTTTTAAAGCCGCAAGCCACCCAAGAAGTGCATTATATCGTCGTGGGCAAAGATCCTTTATGGATCTTCCGCGAGGAAGATTACAAAGACTACGCCAGTTGGGAGGGTTACAAGTAAGGGCAGCAGATGTCAGCGGAACGGCCATGACTGCTGCCAACTACCAAGGAGTGATTCGATGGCCTTGTCCGATTCCCTCTCTTCGTCCACCAACCCAGCGACCGGCGACCCCTCGACGCGGTTGTCTGCCTGGCTGGCGGTGCGCGTGCTGATTGTTCGTTTGCGCTTCTTCCTCGTGTTGCTGGCCGTGTTGCTGCTAGTCGGTTCCTGGCCTTCTTTGCGCCATTCTTGGCAACGTTTGACGGGAGCAGGCAACATTGAGCCAAGACGGATGACCGAAGACATGGAATTCTGGTGTCCGATGTGTCCGGGTGTCGTCTCAGACTTTCCTGGCAAATGCCCGGTTTGCAACATGGCCCTTGTCCGCCGCAAGAAGGGGGAGGCGACGCCGTTGCCCGACGGCGTATTGGCCCGCATGCAGTTCTCCCCTTATCGTGTGCAACTCGCTGGCATCCGCACGGCTGCCGTCGAGTATCGGCCGTTGCGCCGCGAAGTCGTGTTGGTCGGTCTGGTGGAACGATCGACCGTCCCGTCTGCCGTGAGTGTTCGGGCCGAGGTGTTCGCCGCCGATCTGCCGTTCTTGACTGAAGGGCAACTTGTGGAAGTCCGGAGTGAAGCCCTGTCGGGCCATGCGCCCTTTCGGGGGAAGATCGTGCGTCTCGACGGCGAAGCAGCCGCCTCCACCTGGACCGTCCGGCTGGAGATTGATGATCCCCATCAGGACTTGCGTTCGGGAATGCTGGTCACGGCCCGCACGGAGGCGCCGCTGGCGCGCCTGGCTTGGTGGCGACGCGCGGTGAGCGAGGAAGGATGGAAGGAACGCACCGTCGATGTAGTGCTGCACGGCCTGTTGATTTCAGCCGTTCCGGGCATCCCCGGCGGCGTGTACAGCTTGGTGCATCAAGCCAACACGCAAGCCATGCTCGCCGAAGGATACGGGTTAGCAGTGCCGTGCAGTGCGGTCATCGATCACGGATCGCGCAAGCTGGTTTTTGTGGAAAATGGGCCGGGCATGTTCGACGCCGTTGAGATCGAGGTCGGCCCACGCTGCGGCGATTTCTATCCGGTGCTGCGCGGCCTGGAAGGGGGGCAGCGCGTGGCGGCGGCCGGCGCGTTTCTGCTGGATGCAGAGATGTGGCTGAATCAGGGTTTGGCAATCACTTACTTCGGCGCCACGCGCGGCGCTGGCGCGCCGGCCCCTGTCGCGCCGTCGGCAGCGCCAGCCTCGCCGTCGGCGGAGGAAGACTGGATGTTGGCGGCCAAGCAAAAAATCTGCCCCGTCACGGGCGAACCGCTCGACGCCATGGGCGGGCCCGTCCGCGTCGTGATAGAAGGGCGGGTGGTGTTCATCTGCTGCAAGGGTTGTGAAGGACCGTTGCGTAAAGATCCCGCTAAGTATCTCTCGAAATTGCCGCCCAAGTGAAACGGAACGCAACTATGATCGAGCGCCTCA